>Ga0208566_1000052_pt1 | contig 84700 bp, 69 predicted proteins | sample PL_2010_150m_FD_184159 | JGI IMG/M metagenome (GOLD analysis project Ga0208566, IMG submission 184159) | Freshwater microbial communities from Powell Lake, British Columbia, Canada to study Microbial Dark Matter (Phase II) - PL_2010_150m... | ecosystem: Environmental > Aquatic > Freshwater >...
GCCAATCGTAAAATGGGGGAGGTTTCAACGAATATCCGGATGTTCGGGGGAATGGGACGGGGGATGATGATGGCTCAAACCATTACAACCGGATCAGATCAGGGGACCACCGAAAATGTTAACTACAACCAGCTGGACAAGGTCGTTGTGCAGGTACATGAAACGCAGGAGCTTAAAACAACAACTGAAATTATGACCCGTATGCTTATGCGCAGGCATAATGGTGTGGCTGATTTCAAGATTACCGTTCCTGAACTCCTGCTTAAACAGGAGCAGCGCGCCAAAGATATTTTCAATATCGTTCTCGGGGCGATCGCAAGTATCTCCCTGATAGTGGGGGGAATAGGTATTATGAATATTATGCTGGCCTCCGTAATGGAACGAATACGGGAGATCGGGACCCGTCAGGCTATCGGAGCTTCGCGGAAAGATATTATTGTTCAGTTCCTGTCTGAATCCACATTAATCAGTATTGTTGGCGGATTGATCGGGGTTGTTGTTGGAATCATCCTTTCAGGGTTGATCACTCAGTTTGCCGATATTAAAACTATTGTGAAACCATTCTCTGTTGTGATTGCTTTTGGTGTTTCGGCTGCCGTAGGTATTATCTTTGGCTACCTTCCGGCAAAGCGGGCTTCGGAACACGATCCGGTAGAATCATTGCGGGCTCCATAACCGCAAAACATAATTAAGATATTTAAGATCTTGCCACATGAGAAAAAACGTTGTTGTACTTTTTGTTATCAGCCTTTTGTTCCCCATGCTCCTTTCGGCCCAGCAACCGCAAGTCAGGCAACTGGACTTGCAGGATGTAATCAAGCTGGCGCAAGCAAACTCGCTCGATGCACTTCTGGCCAAACATCGCTTTCGCAGCAGCTACTGGTCATTCCGTTCCTATCAGGCTAATTATCTGCCTTCGGTTTCTTTGCAAACCGACATCGTTGACCTTAGCCGTTCCATCGTCAAGGACGTTGTTCTTGAAAACGGTGAGTGGGTGACAAAATATGCCCCGTCCAACCGGCTGAGCTCCACCGTCAGTGTCGAGGCCAGCCAGAATATACCGATAACCGGCGGACGAGTTTATGTCAGTTCTGAGCTGGGTCGGCTCGACCTCCTGAATGATGATCCTGCCACACTGATGTCCACTCCGGTCAGCATCGGTCTGATGCAACCACTTTTCTCATTCAATAAGTTTAAGTGGCAGAAAATAATCGAGCCACTGAAATATGAGGAGGCCAAAAAATCGTACCTGAGTTCGATGGAAGATTTAAATCTAAAGGCTGTCCGGTATTTTTATGACCTTTCTCTGGCACAGATGAATGTTAAGACCTCACAGTTTAATGTTGCCAATAATGATACACTTTACCAGATTGCCAAGGGTCGCTTTGAACTCGGCATGATCGATCAGGGTGATCTTATGCAGATGGAACTGAACTTGCTGACCAGTACAGATAACCTGAACAAAAGCATACTCGATCTGGAGGTTAAAAAATCAAATCTGAGAACATTCCTCGGATTCATTGATAAAATCAATATTGAACTGGCTACTACACTGGATGTTCCCAAGCTGGAGGTTGATGTAGATCAGGCCTTACAGCATGCACGGGAGAATAACCCGCAGATGCTTTCGATGGAACGGTTGATTTATGAGGCCGAGCAAAATGTGGCACAGCAGCAAGCCAACGCCCGTTTCAATGCCAATCTGATAGCCAGTTACGGATTGACCCAACAGGCAAGTGATCTGGCTGCGGTATATAAGAATCCTCAGCAGTCTCAGCGATTGAACATCGGTGTAACGGTGCCGATCCTCGACTGGGGAATGCGAAAGGGGCAGGTTAGAATGGCCAAATCGAGCCTGGATGTTACCAAAGTGAATGTCGAGCAGCAGAAAATTGATTTTGAACAGCAGGTTTTTCTGGACATCATGCAATTCAACATGCAGGATGAGCAGCTGATCCTTGCAGCCAAAACCGATACAATTTCCCGAACCCGTTATGATATTACCAAACAGAAATTCATGCTCGGCAGTTTGGATGTTTTGAAACTCAATGATGCTTTATCACAGAAGGACAGGGCTATTACCAATTACATGAGTGCTCTCCGTACCTACTGGAATTATTTTTATAACGTCAGGAAGACCACCTTATGGGATTTTGAGAAAAACCTCCCGCTGGAGCAGAATTATGATGACTTGATTCGATAGATAATTAGATGATTAGGAAGGGGCGATTCCTATGCTGGAATTGCCTCTTTTTTTTCAAATAATTCCATTATATTTGCGCGTTCAAAATGGAACGGATTATAAAAGAATAATTTAAATCGGAAAAACATGCGTAATAAAGGAGCGATCAAGCTGGTAGCTATATTGTTGGCATTGGTTTGTGTCTACCAGTTATCCTTCACCTTTGTCACAGCCCGTATCGAAAAAAAGGCTACTTCGTATGCCAAAGGCGATCCTGCAAAGAAGATCTTTTACAAGGATTCACTGGCAGGATTGCCGGTATACAACTTCCTTTGGCTGAAGAAGTACACCTACAGGCAGTGCCAGGAAAGGGAGTTTAACCTTGGACTCGACCTGAAAGGTGGAATGAACGTGATGCTGGAAGTATCGGTAATTGACCTGGTCCGGTCATTATCGAATTATTCCACTGACAGTACATTCAAACAAGCACTTCGTTTGGCAAAAGAGAGGCTGAAGTCGAGTCAGGATGACTATGTTACGCTGTTTGGAAAAGCTTTTGAGGAGATTGACCCCAATGCCAAACTAGCTGCGGTTTTCAATACCATTCAACTTCGCGACCGGATCAAGTACAATTCAACCAATGCTGAGGTATTGGATGTATTGCATGCCGAAACAAAGATCGCCATTGATAACTCAGTAAAGATCCTTCGTGCCCGTATTGACCAGTTCGGTGTTGCGCAGCCTAACTTCCAGGAAATGGGAACCGCCGGCCGTGTAATGATTGAATTGCCGGGTATTAAGGATCACGAACGTGTACGAAAACTGTTACAGGTTTCAGCCAAGCTTGAGTTCTGGGAAACTTATGAAAACAGTGAGGTTTATGGCTTTTTGCAGGATGCCAATACCAAATTGAAGGAACTCGAAACGGTTGCTGCTTTACCGGCTGATACTACTGCAAAAACGGCTGAACAAACTGCCGCTGCCGCCGCTGATACGACAAAAGTCAGTACCCTTTTGGATAAACTGGAGAAAGATACTACCAAAGTCGCAGATGCTCAGAATATGGAGGCCTTCAGGAAGCAGAATCCACTGTTTTTCCTGTTAAGGCCCAATGCTGATAATAACGGCCAGCTGCAGTCCGGCCCGGTAGTTGGTTATTCCCACTTCCGCGATACCGCTGCAGTAAACAGGGCACTGGCTTTGCCGCAGATCAAGAGTATTTTCCCATCAACACTGAGATTGTACTGGTCAGCCAAGGCCATCGACGGTAATCCTGAAATGTATTCACTGGTGGCTATCAAAGTTTCCAACCGTGAAGGCAAACCGGCACTCGACGGCGCCATGGTGGTTAATGCCAGGTACGACCTCGGCGGAACAGGAAATAAGCCCGAGGTTACCCTGAATATGAACGGCGAGGGTGCAAAAATCTGGCAGCGGTTGACCAAGGAAAACGTTGGCAAATCAATCGCCATTGTTCTTGATAATTATGTAAGATCAAATCCTACTGTTCAGAATGAGATTTCCGGAGGCCGGTCATCTATTTCCGGAGGGGGAATGACCATCGAAGAAGCTCAGGACTTAGCTAATATATTGAATGTGGGACGCATGGATGCTCCTGCACAGATTACCCAGGAAGAAATTGTAGGACCTTCGCTCGGACGCGAGGCTATCAATTCAGGTCTGCTTTCGTTTATTCTGGCCTTTATCCTGGTTCTGCTTTATATGCTTCTGTACTATAATCAAGCTGGTTGGATCGCTAACGTAGCACTGGTTTCCAACATATTCTTTATCATGGGTGTTCTGGCATCCCTGGGTGCAGTACTCACATTGCCCGGTATCGCGGGTATCGTTTTAACACTCGGTATGGCAGTTGACGCCAACGTTATTATCTATGAACGTATCCGTGAGGAATTACGGGCCGGAAAGGGGATAAAACTGGCCGTTAAGGAAGGTTACAAACACGCTATGTCGGCTATTATCGACGGTAACGTTACCACAATCCTCACCGGTATCATCCTGTACATTTTCGGATCAGGCCCGATCCGCGGTTTTGCTACCACCCTGGTAATCGGTATCCTGACATCATTGTTCTCAGCCATCTTCATTTCCCGTTTAATCTTTGAATGGCTGCTGGATAAGGACAAAAAGATCCGCTTCGCTAACAAGTATACAAATACCTTCCTGGTCAACGCCAACCTGAAATTTATCGAGAAAAGAAAATATCTGTACATTTTCTCAGCTGTATTGATGCTGATATCTATGGGTTCACTGACTTTCAGGGGATTAAATCTTGGAGTTGATTTCAAGGGAGGAAGAACCTTTACCGTTCGTTTCGACCAGCCCGTTAATACCCAAGCACTTACAATCAGCATAGCACAAGCCTGCAAAGGGGTGCAGCCGCAGGTTAAGGTATTCGGACAGACCAATCAGGTTAAGATTATTACTCCTTATATGGTTGACAACCAGGATCCCACTACTGCGGATCTTGTTGACCAGGCCATTTTTGAAGGATGTAAGGCTTCCCTGGCTCCCGGAACCGATCTGAAAACATTCCTCGAGAAGAACAGACAGGATAGCCAACTTGTTGGACCAACAGTGGCCAAGGATATTATGAGAGGTGCTATTTTCGCTGTAGTTTTCGCTTTGATCGTGATATTCCTCTATATCCTGGTACGCTTCCGCACCTGGCAGTTTGGTTTGGGCGCTGTTGCCTCACTTTTCCATGACTCGGTTATTGTATTGGGGATTTATTCTCTCCTTTACAGTATTATGCCGTTCTCAATGGAAGTGGACCAGGCGTTTATTGCTGCAATCCTGACGATTATCGGGTATTCCATCAATGATACCGTGATCGTATTTGACCGTATCAGGGAATATACCACCCTGTACCGGAAGCGCGGACGTCATGAACTCTTTAATCAGGCTGTCGACTCTACCCTTGGCCGCACCCTGAACACTGCAGGTACAACCTTAATCGTATTGGTAGCCATCTTTATCTTTGGCGGACCATCGATCAGGGGTTTCGTTTTTGCTTTGCTGTGTGGTATCGGCTTCGGTACTTATTCGTCGATCTTCGTCGCATCTGCAATTACGTATGATCTGCACAGGATGCGACAGAAAAAATTAGGCCTGCCTGAAAATGAATAACACAAAAAACCCCGGACTACCCTCCGGGGTTTTTTTATATCTTTGCTAAAAATCTGGACAAATGGGCGGAGGAGAGATTATCGTTGTTCTATTGGCTGCGTTGCTGCTTTTCGGAGCTGATAAGATGCCCGAAATAGTTAAAGGACTGGCCAAAGGCATGAAAGAATTCCGTAAAGTTTCAAATGATATCAAACGTGAATTCGAAGAGTCGACGCAGGATATCCGGAAAGATATCAGCGATGTAACCGCTGACGTTAAAAAGAACGCCGAAGAAGCTAATAAAAATATTCGCAGCTATATTGATGAATCGGAAGTGGCAAAGGACATCAAGGATATAGGCAATGATCTCAAAGGTTAGGCGGATTAACTTTTTTTAATATCCTGTATGAAGAATGTTTTGCTGGGACTATTCCTGTGTCTGCCTTTTTTACCTGCTCATAGCCTCAACGAAAAGAAACAGCTTGGTGCTGTTCGCTCAACAGGCAAAATCACCATCGACGGAGTATTGAATGAACCCATCTGGCAAAGTACAAATGCAGCCAGAGGGTTTGTGACCTATTCTCCCACCATGGGGCTCCCGGAAACCCAGCGAACTGAAGTGAGGGTGGTTTATGATAATAATGCTGTCTATTTTGGTGTATACCTGTATGATACGACTCCTGACAGTATAATGCGTGAACTTACCAAACGCGATCAGGTATCAGACGGGAATGTCGACCGTTTTAAGATATCACTGAACCCCTATAATAACGGCCAGAATCTGTTTCAGTTTGAGGTTTCAGCAGCAAATGTCCAGGGCGATTCAAAGCAATCTTCTACATCAAGCGGGGGCGAGGATATGTATCATCATGGTGATCCCTCCTGGAATACAGTATGGTACAGTAAGGTTAATATAACCAAAGATGGCTGGGTGCTCGAAGTGGAGATCCCTTTTGCCGCAATCCGTTTTCCAAAACAGGATGTGCAGGTTTGGGGTATCAATTTTCAAAGGACAGTGAGGCGCACCCGTGAAACGACTACCTGGAACCCGGTCGACCGGAATTTCGGAGAGGAAAGCCAGGTAGGCGAACTCGTCGGTATCCAATCGGTAAAATCACCTATCCGGCTCGAATTGTATCCATTCGCTGCCGGCTATTATCAGTTCTCGCCTGAAGGAAAGGGGTTTTCCTATGCAGCAGGAATGGACCTGAAATATGGCATCAACAATGCCTATACGTTGGATATGACATTGATTCCCGATTTCGGTCAAAGGAAGTCGGACCAGATTGTTCTGAATCTGACTCCCTATGAAGTGCAATATCAGGAAAACAGGCAGTTTTTTACGGAAGGGATGGAATTGTTTGATAAATCAGGTCTTTTTTACTCAAGAAGAATCGGGAAAAGGCCGGCCGGGTACTATGAGGTTTGGGATAAGCTGAAGGACGGAGAGACAGTGGTTCAGAATCCGGAGGAGGCTAAATTGATAAATGTGACCAAAATATCGGGCCGAAACACCAAAAATCTCGGGATCGGCTTTTTAAATGCCATGACTGCAAATACTTATGCGGACGTTATCGATCCTGACGGGAAAAAGAAACGTGTTTTAACCGATCCGTTCAGTAATTATAATATGATCGTTCTCGACCAGGTTTTTGGCCGTAATTCATACGTTAATCTAACCAATACCAACGTATTGACCCCGTCGACAACTCGTATGGCCAATGTGACTAATGCTTCAATAAAATTGAGGGACAAAGCTAACCGGTATGGGATTTCGGGAAGCGGTGCGGTAAGTCTGATCTATGACTCGTTATCAGGAAAGCCTGTTACCGGCCATTCAATGAATTTCAGGATGGGTAAGTATGGCGGAGCTCTTACAGCAGGGTATAGTTTTGGAATGATATCCGATGCATACAATCCCAACGACATGGGTTATCTCAGGAACAACAATTCTATAGGTCACGATCTTTCCCTGTCGTACCGGTTTCTTGAGCCATTTTGGGTATTGAACACCCTTTCTAACAGCCTGGGTTTGGAATACAATATGATTTACAATCCCCGTGCCTATTCGGAATTTAATATTAGTTGGTCGACTCAGGCGGTGTACCGGAATTATTGGGATACCCGGATTTCATTGGAATATAGCCCTGTTGAAATTCATGACTGGTATGAACCGCGTGTTGCCAATCGTTATTTTGTAAGGCCATCTTATCTTTTGTTTAATCTGAGCGGATCCAGCGACTATCGGAAAAAGGTTGCCTTCCAGGCGGGTTTCCAATGGTTTAGGAATGCCAGGGGAAACCAGGCATTCCAGTATAGTATCCAGCCAAGGTTCAGGCTGAATAATAAATTGAGCTTCTTCCCTTCGGTAAAATACTTAACCGATCGCGGCGATCAGGGTTATGTGACCAGTCTGGATAATGGTTCGCTTGTTTTTGGTCAGCGGGATATCAAAACTATTACTAATTCAATAACAGGCTCTTTCGTGTTCAACAATAAATCTGCGCTGAGCCTCTCTCTTCGCCATTACTGGTCGCAGGTCAATTATTTACAGTACTATTTGCTTGATTCTAACGGTGGTTTGCTGGATTATCCTGAGTATTCCGGGAACCCAAACCTGGATTTCAACATTTTTAATATCGATCTGGAGTATGCTTTGAATTTTGCACCGGGAAGCTACCTGACGGTGGTCTGGAAGAATAATATATCGAAAAGCGAAACTATTGATAATCAAGATTTTCTGTCTTATTGGGAAAACCTCCAGGGTACACTGATCTCACCTCAGACCAACTCGTTTTCCATCAAGGTGATTTATTATCTCGATTATAAGCGGGTGCTGCCGGGTAAGAATCCGTGATCTTTGCCGGGGACCGATTATTCCGTTACTTTTACGGAAGAAAGAGATTAGTGTATGATCCGCGTTCAGAAAATCAGAAAATCATTCGGGAGCCTTGAAGTACTCAAAGGGATCGATCTGGATGTAGCATCCGGAGAGATTGTATCCATAGTCGGTCCGAGCGGTGCAGGTAAAACTACCCTGCTGCAGATCATGGGGACCCTGAACCGGCCGGATTCCGGGCAGATTTGGATCAGGGATACCGGGATCAGCTCGATGGATGACCGCAGGTTGGCAGCTTTTCGCAACCGCGAAATTGGATTTGTTTTTCAGTTCCATCATTTGCTGCCCGAGTTCACTGCACTTGAGAATGTGTGTATACCGGCCTATATCTGCAAAACTCCCCGAAAAAAAGCTGAGAAGAGGGCAAAAGAATTGCTTGATTATCTGCGCCTTTCGGATCGCATGGAGCACAAACCGGCTGAACTGTCGGGTGGCGAAAAGCAGCGTGTTGCAGTGGCGCGGGCCCTGATGAATAATCCGGCAGTGATTCTTGCAGATGAGCCTTCCGGCAACCTCGATTCGGAGAACCAGCGTGAACTGCACCAGCTTTTCCTGAGGCTGAGGGATGAATTTCACCAGACATTTGTGATTGTTACCCACGATACTGCTCTTGCCACCCTGTCGGATCGCGTGATTACCATGCGCGATGGGCGGATCGTTCCCAGCTAAATAGTGCAGGGGGGCATTTCTGATATGTCAAATGAATGGTTTCAGTTCCGGCATTTTTTAATCCGCCAGGATCAGTCGGCCATGAAGGTGGGTACCGACGGGGTGTTGCTCGGGACCTGGGCTGATTGCTCTAATTGCCGGGCTGTTCTGGATATTGGCACGGGAACCGGATTGATTGCACTGATGGTAGCTCAAAGAAATCCGCAAGCTTTGATAACAGCTCTCGAAATTGATCCGGCAGCGACTAAACAGGCAAAGGAAAATATTCAGGCATCTTCCTGGTCAAACAGGATTGATGTTGTTCAGGCTGACTTCCGGACCTGGAAGCCGGCATCTGATCAGAAATTTGATCTTATCGTTTGTAATCCACCTTTTTTCACCCGATCACTCAAAAATCCTGATTTTCAGAAAGCGACAGCAAGACATGATGATGAATTGCCGCTTGCCGGATTAATCCCAAAATCAGCCGGTTTTCTCAAGCCTGAAGGTAAACTTGCACTAATCCTGCCGGTTAGCAGAATTCAGGAAGCAATGGCAATGGTAGATGAAAACGGACTTTATCTTTTTCGGAGGATGGATATCAGAGGCAATATTAATGCACCGGTCAAGCGTGTTTTGCTTGAGTGGGGCAGGGAAAACCGGGTTACCGAAATATCAGAACTGGTGATCGAAACGGGTATACGGGGCATTTACTCTGAGGAATATCGCAGGCTGACCGGGGAGTTTTATCTTGGGGCCAGATACCTTCCCCTGCATTAGGTACCAAGATGATCTGGAATTGATCAACTTGTACTTTCTATATAAGTGTAAGTTGGAGAGAGAATCAGTTCCGCTGTGTAGGAAATAGTGATTGTGGAAATACCGGTATCTTGTGATTTGACATTGAATGGTTCTGATCATACTTTTCTTAGCGATTAAGAATTTTGTTGGGGTACTTGCATTTTGTTATAAACTTTTTTAAATTGTGTTCGCTTTATTAAACCTATAACACCGGTTAAGGATCAAATAAAAGGGAAAACATGAAGAAATTTACTGTCGTATTGATGGCATTGGCGATAACACTTCTTGTGCGTTGCTATGGAGAAAAGACCGACAACAAAAAGAAGAATCCTGATAATGCAAAGCTACAGATAGAAACAAAGAAATCTGCGGACGTACCTATCAAAAATGAAATCCAGATTGTATGCGACAAGTTTAAATTGGTCACTAAAGTTACTGGTTCAACACTATTTCTTTCGGTAAATACAGATCTGCCTGATAATACTGATGTCATGGTTAGCGTATCGAGGTCCTATTGGGAAAAGGGTAACTCCAGCGAATATAATGTGGATTATTTCTCAGAAAAGAGCACTATCGGAAAATGGAGGACAAGTCACAGCATATCCATTGATAGTAAGAATTGGAAAACGGCTCTCAGAGCTAAGCAGGAGCAGTGTTCCAGAGCTGGAATTGGCTTTGATGTTGCTTCCATTAGCGACAAGATAAGCGTCTCTATGGTTGTTCCAGTCAACCAACAGGACCCAAAATTTGGAGATCGGAACCAGAACCTTATTGGTAAAGCAGTAAAAACCGAAGGTCTTCAAATTGTCGAGGATGAAATCGAAATATCCTACCCGTTGAATACACCACCTTTAGGCAAGTCTCCATTCCCAAACCTGAATCCGCTTGAGCTTGAAATTGGTCAATCTTATGTTGTTTCGAAACAAACTCCATTAATGCCATCTCACAGTCCTGCTGATCCAATTTCAGCCCTTGAACAGATGAAGGATATCCCGCAAGGGGGAGGATTTAAGGTTCTTGAGGTTTACAAAGGAAAAACTAATCCCTGGTATAGGGTAACTGCTTTTAACCAAAATAATGAAGGAATTGGGACAGGTTGGATTAATAGTACAGCGCTTATAGGGCAAAAATTAGAAGCTCACAAATGATGCTCATAATCCCTATAAAAACACCGCACCTAACCACCAATCGGCTGACGCTATCGTTGGAAACACGGGTTAAAAGTTGCACTAGGGAATCAAAACTTTAAATTAATGCTTATGAAAAAGTCAATTAGTGTCTTCGTAATTGTGATGCTACTTGCATCTTGTCAACTTGACAAAAAATATCAGTATGTTGAAACGATCATCGCGGTAGGATTGCTTTCATCAAAAACATCAATCAAAGAGAAAGACCCTGAAAATATAGTAGCACGAAATGATTCAATAGCTTATATGATGGCTTTTACCAAATTTTGCAGGGCACAAAAGGTTGATAATGATATGTTAGAAGCGATGGGCTCCAATAATAATACTCGTATATCTTTTAAACTAATGGATAATAACGGAGTTGATATTACTAATAGCGTGATTTTTAATAACAAGGATAGTTTGGAGAAAGAGGTTAAAGATCGGATATTTTCTAGATCAAATGTATTTCAAGAAGCTATTGACAGGAATAAAAAGAAAGATGATTTAGAAATTGAGAAAAATTCAACTATTGTTGATCCGGCACAATCAATAGCCTATAAATTGGCGGTATTAGAAAAGGGGGGCTACGTTTCCGAAGATAATTTATTAGTAAAAAGGTTCGATAGTTTGCTAGGTCAGTTAGATGATAAATATGTCGAGAACAAACAACAGCTTGGAGATATGACTTATAAAGCAAAAGAACTATTAGAAAAGAGTGGAATAAAAGAAAGCATGATTAAAATGATGGAAGGAATGAATCTCCTCTTTAACCAGGTACTTGAAAATCAAAAGTATGCTGAATACATCTCCGCTTATATTACTATGAGAGAGCAAGGTCAGACCCATGATGACGCAATTAAAGGTTTGCAAGCATTATTAGGAGCTATAGGTGTAAACTAGAAACCCTATTTACATGGGATAGAACCCGGTGCAGGAGCCTGTAAAAATTTTTGTGTAAACGGATAGCTGCCTGTTTAACGGATACAACATCTGTCTCCAAATTTAATAATTAGTTGATTAATAATTGGTCCCCAGTCCCTCATGGGCATGGTCCATTTTTTTTCAATATTGGCAATAGCCAGATAGGCAGCTTTTTGAGCTGCCTGATCGTCGGGAAAGACTGTTTTCGTTTTCGTGTACTTTCGGATGGTTGAGTTCAGACTTTCGATGGCGTTAGTGGTGTAGATGATCTTCCGGATTTCCAGTGGGAAGTCAAAATAGGAAGTCAACTCATCCCAGTTATCACGCCAGGATTTGATCGCATAAACGTATTTCATGCCCCATTTCTGAGCAAATTCTTCCAGCGCATCCTAAGCCATTTCCTTGTTAATAGCGCCGTAAACCGTCTTTAAATCGGTCAGGAACTCTTTCCGATCTTTCCATGCCACATATTTAATGCTGTTGCGGATCTGGTGAACAACACATAACTGAGTAATGGTGTGGGGAAACGCTGATCTGATGGCCTGTCGGATCCCGGCTAGGTTATCTGTACAAGCGATCAGAATATCCTTGACTCCCCGGGCCTTCAGGTCAGTCAGGGCACTCAACCAAAAGGATGCGCTTTCATTTTCGCTTACCCACATCCCCAATGCTTCTTTTAATCCGTCCTGTTTGAGGCCGATCATCAGATAAATGGTCTTCCCCTGAACCTTGCCGTTTTGCCGTATTTTAATCACAATACCGTCCATCCAGACCACGAAGTACACCGGTTCCAGCGGTCGCTGCTGCCATTCCTTGATGTTATCCAAAACCGCATTGGTAATGTTGGAGGACGATCCTTCGCTCACTTCCACTCCATACACTTCATTATTTTTTTGATTGATTGAATTCAGTAGGGGCGACCCTTGCGGTCGCCCTTGCTAAATCACCGAATTCGCGATTGGGGATGATTAAAATGAAAGTTTTTAAGGTCAATTAGGGGTTCGAAAACAGTGAATCTCAACGTTTAGAACGGGCGACCGCAAGGGTCGCCCCTACAAAGAAACAAACCATAAAATTGGTGTGTATGGGTGTGGGTGTGGTCGTGCCATTGGGGGTCATCCCGGTGAAAGCCTGCCCCAGCGGAGGCGGGGGGCCGGGACCCCGTCGCAAACAACGAAATTAAGCAGGAGCAATCCTAACCTCCTGACCTCCTCACCTCTCTTCTTCTTCTTCTTCGATAAAGCGTATCCCGTATTGTTCCAGTTCTGCCAGAATCGGGAGGTAGAATTCCGGGGATGTGGGTACCTGAACGCCAGTGGCGCGGATGGAACCGTTTAAAACAAGGCGGGCGGCAATAGCCAACGGGGTGCCTACCGTAATGGCCATTGCCGTCTGACGCTGGTCCTTGCCGAGCACGATAAGGGATGATTTATGACGGAAATTCTTACCTTTCAACTGATAGTCAAATAGATGCTGCATAACGATCATGTCTTTATCGTCCGGCTCAAGTCCCCACTTTTGTTCCAGTTTATGCTGCAATATTTGGGCCGGGGTGGCATAGTTTAAGCCGATCGGTTCCTTGTCGAACATGCCCAGCCAGGCCAGTTTGTCCATAATTATCCCTTTTGGTGCAATATTCAGGAAGGATCCAAGCCGTTCGGTGATGGTTCCTTCCTTGCCGGCCGGCAGGAACGATTCGGTGAATTCATACCAGCTATGGTTCCCTGAATAATCCATGGTAAAGCTGTCGTCAGTCATACCGAGCTGAACGAAAACATTCCATGCTTCGCAGTATCCGGGACGCCTCATGGTACCGCGGATCAGGGTTTTTATATCAGGAAGTTTATATACTTCTCTGTATTGTAATGAGTCACGGTTCGGATACACTTCGAATTCGCCAAGATCCAGTACGGTAGTTTTTTCGGTTGACCGGAATAACTGATGGTAAGGAATATATTTGTATTGCCCGTCGCGAATGTACATCGATGTTCCTTGTCCGGCCAGGACTACATTTCTCGGGTTCCAGGTAAATTTATAATTCCAGGGATTGTTATCGGATTCCGGAGCGATAAGTCCGCCGGTATAGGATCGGAAACCGTTTAGTTTGCCACCCTTGGCACGGATTGCATCGATCACGCGCATAGCCGACATATGGTCGATACCAGGATCGACACCCAATTCATTGAAAAACAGCAAGCCTCTCTGGCGTGCCTGATAATCCAGACGGCGGATTTCCGGTGAAACATAGGAGGCGGTAAGCATACTGCGGCCGGCATCTAAACAGGCTTCGGCCACCATGGGGTGGAACCGGGCAGGAAGCATAGATATCACCACATCAGACTCCTTGATATGCCGTGTTTTATCCGTTTCATTGAAAATATCAAAGGCAATAGCTGTACCCCGCGGGTGCCCATCAACTTTCATCAGTGCAGCTGCCTGATCGATATCCCCTACAGTTACCAGCCAGTCCTCCTTCTCTGCATGAGCAAGCAGATAGTCAATCAGACTCGACGTGCTTAGCCCTGATCCCAGTACCAGAATGCGTTTCATCGTTTTTCAGATATACGGTTGTTCTGCTAAGGTAAACAATTGTGCCGGTTTGAAAGCGTTTTGGTCAAGGCAACTGCCGGATAAATTTTATCTTTGTTCAAATCGAAATCTTAAGGATGGCCTTAAACGAACCACTGGTCGACACACCGCTGATGAAGCAATACATGGCGGTCAAGCATAAATACCCCGATGCGGTTTTGCTGTTTCGGGTAGGGGATTTTTATGAAACTTTTTCGGAAGATGCGATTAAGGCATCCAGGATACTGGGTATCACACTCACCCGGCGGGCGAACGGTGCGGCCTCCTTTGTAGAGTTGGCCGGATTCCCGTTCCATGCCCTCGACACCTACCTTCCGAAACTAGTGAGGGCCGGGGAGCGTGTGGCGATTTGCGAGCAGCTCGAAGATCCGAAGCTGACTAAAAAGATCGTCAAAAGAGGGGTTACTGAGTTGATTACCCCTGGGGTGTCGATCAACGACCAGATACTGGAACATAAGGAAAACAACTTTCTTGCGGCAGTTCATATCGAACGTCAGATGGCCGGGGTCTCCTTTATGGATATCTCTACCGGTGAGTTTGTTACGGCCGAGGGTTCGTTTGAATATGTCGATAAGCTTCTGAATAACTTTGCTCCGAAAGAGGTTCTGTTTGAACGCGGAAAGGAAAAGCTATTTGAGAATTATTTCGGATATAAGTTTTATACCTATAAGCTGGATGACTGGATTTTCACCGCAGATGCCGCTCAGGAAAGGCTTCTGCGGCAGTTTGAAACAACCTCATTAAAGGGCTTTGGCATTGCAAACATGGAGTATGCCACGATCTCGGCCGGGGCGGTTCTTCATTATCTTGATCTTACGCAACATGAGCGGACCAAACATATCCAGTCGATTTCGAGGATTGAAGAAGATAATTTTGTATGGCTTGATAAATTCACCATCCGGAACCTTGAACTGTTTCAGTCGATCAATGAGGGCGGAAAAACCCTGATTGATGTGATCGACCAGACCATTTCTCCAATCGGGGCCAGGATGCTGAAACGATGGATGGCATTGCCATTGAAAGAGATACAGCTCCTGAATGAGCGATTCAATGTGGTCGAATATTTTCTGAAGCATTCCGATTTCCGGGAGCATATCGAGGATCAGATCCGTCATATTGGCGATCTGGAGCGGTTAATCTCCAAAGCGGCAGTGGCGAGGATCAGTCCGAGGGAAGTTGTTCAACTGAGGTTTGCCTTATCGGCAATCGAACCGGTAAAGCTTGCCTGTGAATCTTCGGATGATGCCACACTTCGCCGTATCGGGGAGCAGCTGAATCCTTGCCGTACCATCCGCGACCGCATCGAAAAGGAACTGGTGGTTGATGCACCGAACCAGGTGGGAAAAGGACGGGTGATTACCGCAGGTGTGCTGGCAGATCTAGATGAACTGCGGGATATGGCCTATTCAGGAAAAGATTATCTGGCGAATCTGCAGGAGCGCGAAAGTATCCGCACGGGGATCTCCTCTTTGAAGGTCGGTTTTAATAACATATTCGGATATTATTTTGAGGTAAGGAATTTGCACAAGGAGAAGGTGCCGCCGGAATGGACCCGCAAACAAACCCTGGTTGGAGCCGAACGATATATCAATGAAGAGCTTAAAGAGTATGAAACCAAGATCCTTGGTGCTGAAGAGAGGATCCTTGAGATAGAGACACGGTTATTTAATGATCTCGTGGTTGCCTTATCGGATTACATCACCCCGGTTCAGCTGGATGCCCGGTTAATTGCAACGCTGGATGTGCTTCGGTCGTTTGCTTCCATTGCCCTTTCCAACCAGTATATCCGGCCCACACTAACGGAGGAGAATGTGCTGGAAATCCACCAGGGCCGTCATCCCGTGATTGAAAAACAGTTGCCGACAGGCGAGGAATATATCGCCAATGATCTATATCTCGATACGGATACCCAGCAAATTATCATCATAACTGGTCCGAATATGGCCGGTAAATCTGCCCTGCTTCGCCAAACGGCACTTATCGTGCTTTTAGCTCAGATTGGTTGCTTTGTTCCGGCTGAATCGGCCACCGTAGGCATTGTCGACAAGATATTTACCCGCGTGGGAGCGTCCGATAACCTTTCATTGGGTGAATCCACTTTTATGGTAGAGATGACAGAGGCCGCCAGTATTATCAATAACCTTTCGCCGAGATCCCTGATTCTGTTCGATGAACTCGGACGGGGCACCAGTACCTATGATGGCATCTCCATTGCCTGGTCGATCGTGGAATATATCCATGAGCATCCCACAGCAAGAGCAAAGACTCTGTTTGCCACCCATTACCACGAACTGAACGAAATGGAAGAATCCTTCAAAAGGGTCAAAAATTATAATGTTTCGGTAAGGGAACTTGATAACAAAGTTATTTTCCTGCGTAAACTCGTGAGAGGCGGCAGTGAGCACAGTTTTGGTATCCACGTGGCCCGGATGGCCGGAATGCCAAAATCCATTGTCGGTCGGGCCAACGAAATCCTTAAGGAGTTGGAATCTTCACATCGGACCGAATTGACGAAGGAACCTGTTAAAGAGCTGGCCAGCCACCGCGAAGGCCTGCAGCTCTCCTTTTTCCAGCTGGATGATCCTGTTCTGAAACAGATCCGCGATGAGATCGTCAAGCTTGATATCAACAATCTTACGCCGATGGAGGCGCTGAATAAGCTGAATGACATTAAGAGGATTACGGGACTCAAATAAAGAAAGGCTCAAGGCTCAAGGCTCAAGGCTCAAGGCTCAAGGCTCAATAGAAGTAGGAAGGGGAAATTTCGAGATTCGAATTTCGAAATTGCAACTTTCTCCTTCACTTCAATCTTGAGCCTTGAGCCTTGAGCCTTTCTTTCATCTTTGATTATTCCTGTCACTAAATCGCACTTAATTCGTCTATGTCAACCTGTGAATGGCCTTCCAACGACCCCCAGATGCTTGAGTATCATGATACCGAGTGGGGTAACCCTGTTCATGACGACCGGAAATGGTTTGAGTTTATTGTACTGGATGCGTTCCAGGCCGGCTTGAGCTGGCGGACCATTTTGCATAAGCGTGAGAATTTCCGGAATGCTTTCGATCATTTCGAGCCTGACTGCCCTCTCAGAAATGCCTGCAAAAACGGAATTATCTGATAGGATCAGTAAGGACCTGATAAAGCGGGGTTTCAAGTTTGTGGGATCCACCATTGTATATGCTTTTCTTCAGGCTGCCGGGATGGTGAACGATCATCTTACTCATTGTTTTCGGTATGAAGAGCTCCGTGGATAAGGCTGAATCAAAAAAAAGTGGCTAATATTTCCCGATAAAAGCAAAGTTCCTTTATATTTGCAATCCCAAAAGCGAGAATAGCTCAGTTGGTAGAGCACGACCTTGCCAAGGTCGGGGTCGCGGGTTCGAGTCCCGTTTCTCGCTCACACCCACACCCACACCCAAACACAAACACACACCCACTTCACCCACACCCACCTCGCCCAGGTGGCGGAACTGGTAGACGCGCTGGACTTAAAATCCAGTGGCCATTACGGCCGTACCGGTTCGATTCCGGTCCCGGGTACGAAAGAGCAGAAGCCGGCATCTTGCCGGCTTCTGCTCTTTTATGGCTCAAGGCTCAAGGCACAAGAAGGATTTAGAAAAAACTATCCACAGATAACACTGATATCACTGATAGTAATAGCCAAAATCAGTGTTATCAGTGACATCAGTGGACAGTTAATTTCCTAGCGTTGGTTGAATTTGTCGAATGCATCCTGATCCCAGTGAATAGACAGCGGATCAGCAGCCAGGAACAAAACTAATCCCTTGGCATATGCAACCAGTGAAGCCATGTTGTCATAATCCATCAACTGAGGTTCATCGGTAACTTTGTGGATAAAGTTCAGGTCGTCGGTGGTGACCAGGGTGAAGGCCGGGATGTTTAAGGTGGTTTCATCACCAGCCAGGTAGAAACACCATGTTTTCAAATCTGCTGCTGTTACCGGCTGAATCTCCTGGGCGGATATCCTGGTCAGGAAGGATAAGATCAGGATTGAGATAATAAATAACTGCTTCATGGCATAAAGATGGGAATTCGGAAAAACTTTTCTCCATTTTTATAATTTTGAGCAACCTGTTTAAAGATTCAATTATGAAGAGACCAATAAGAATTTTCCTGTGTGCTTTGGTTCTGATCCCATTTATCGGGATTTCCTGCCAAAAGAAGAATCCGGTGATCGAGATTCAGACGCCGAAAGGAAATATTATCATAGAGTTGTATATCGCTAAAGCCCCGGTTACAGCGGGAAATTTCCTGAAGATGGTTAAGGATCACGTTCTGGATGGAAGGAGTTTTTACCGGACCGTTAGGAGCGTCAACGATACCAATCCGGTTAAGATAAGTGTTTTGCAGGGCGGCACACAAGGAAAAGACAGCCTGCCGGATATTAAACCAATTGAACATGAGACTACTAAAATGACTGGAATTAAGCATCTCGACGGTGTGATTTCAATGGCCAGAACTACGCCGGGTTCGGCAAGAACCGAGTTCTTTATCTGTATCGGGGATCAGCCGGAGCTCGACTTTGGCGGAAGAAGGAATCCCGACGGACAAGGATTTGCCGCTTTCGGTAAGGTGATTGAAGGTATGACGCTGGTTCAGGAGATCTGGCAGGGTCCGGCAGCAGGACAGAAAATTGACCCGCCGATGCGTATCCATAAAGTAGTGGTCCGTTGATGGATAATCATCCATTTGCCATCCGTTTATCGGATCGGGGAATGAAGATACTTCGCTTCCCTTTGACCCGGTTGGTTATCGCACTTGTTTTTCTTGTTGCTTTTACCGGATTGGCGCTCGGCCTGAGTTCCTGGATCCGGAAAGATATACTTCCTCCGGAAAGCCAACTGATCGGTTCGGTTATACAGATGATTTTGACGTGCACCTTTGCCTGGATCGGATATGCCCTGTATTGCGGAACAATCGAGGGGCGCAGGGTACATGAACTTGATTTGCGAAAAGGGCTTCGTCAGACTACCTGCGGACTATTGCTCGGTTTTGGCTTTATCACTCTCATCATGCTGATTATATGGCTGACAGGGAGCTATCGGGTAACAGGTCTTCATTCCATATCAGCGCTCTGGCCTTTCCTGATCATGTCCATTCAAGCGGGTGTTGTGGAGGAAATTTTAAGCCGGGGAATCATTTTCCGGATTGCAGAGGAAGGTGTCGGTACGTGGTGGTCGATCCTGTTGTCCGCCTTCATCTTTGGTTTTTTGCATATCTGGAATCCCAATGCCACCGTGTTCAGTTCCGTTTCGATCGCACTCACCGCCGGAGTCATCCTGGCCATGCTTTACGTAATCACCCGTCAGCTTTGGATTCCCATCGGAATGCATATTGGCTGGAATTTTACGCTTGGCGGTATCTATGGAGCTCCTGTGTCAGGAGGGGAACCGGGTGGAATCCTCGCATCAACTTTTTCCGGGCCTGAATGGCTGACTGGTGGGGCATTCGGACCGGAAGCATCGGTTATTACCCTTACAGTGTTCATTATTTTTGGAATTTACCTGATCTGGAAAAGCATAAACGATAAAAGCTGGGTCAAACCCATGTGGAGGAACCAGAAATGATTGTGATATTAAAGGCAGAAGAGAAAGATATTCAGGTGATTGCTGATTTTCAGGTGGCAATGGCATCAGAAACTGAAGGCATCGATCTGAATCCGGAAACGGTATTCCGGGGCGTCAGCTCCGTATTCGCTGATCCCACCAAGGGATTTTACCTGGTTGCCAAAGAGGACGGCCGGACCCTCGGTAGCCTGATGATTACTTATGAGTGGTCCGACTGGCGTGTCCGAACCGTATGGTGGATCCAGTCGTTATATGTGATACCGGAAAACCGGCGCCAGGGTATCTTCAAACAGATGTATGCCTGGCTGCTTCAAAAGGTTAACCGGGATGATTCGGTGGGTGGGATCCGGTTATATGTTGATCATACCAACCTGAAGGCTCAGAAGGTTTATGAATCCCTCGGCATGGATGGGAATCACTATCGGTTTTATGAGTTCATGAAGTGATCAGATTTTCCGGATGATCATCATTCCGTCGAAAACCGGGAGCAGCAGGTTTTCAACCCTATGATCTGCCTGAATATGATCATTGAATCGCATAACTCCGAGTGTAAAATGATCGTTTTCAGGAATATCGGTTTCCAGTACTTTTCCGCTCCATAAAGTATTATCGGCAATCAGAAAGCCGCCAGGGCGGGTTTTTTCTAATGCAGCTTCGTAATAATCAATGTATTGATCTTTTTCGCCATCGATAAATACAAGGTCAAAGCTGATATGGAGATTAGGAATAATGCTGAGGGCATTTCCGATATGAAGATGGATTTTATCCCTGTGGGGAGATTCCTTGATCCAGCCTTCTATAAAAGGTTTCAGTTCGTCGTTGATTTCGATGGTATGTAATTCTGCTCCCTCAGGCAGTCCTGCAGCCATGGCCAGGGCTCCGTATCCGGTGAAGGTGCCGATCTCCAGCACTTTTTCAGGGCGGATCATCTGGCAAATCATTTCGAGCCACTTACCGATCAGGTGGTCCGAAGTACGGCGGGGATGATGGATTTTGACATAAGTATCCCGGAAAAGCTGGCTCAGAAGCGGAATTTCGGGGCTGGTATGGTCGAGTGCATATCGATCCAGTTTCGGGTGAGTGATCCCTTTATGTTTGAAAAAATTGCTCATCTGAAAATCAACATCGAAAGTTTGTCCGGGGCAAGTATCTCGTTGGCGGTTTCAATTAATTGCTCAGCGGTGATCTCTTCAATCTTTTTTGCGATCGTTTCCATCGAATCGAACCGGTTAAAAAGCATGATGCTTTTGCCCAATGTGAAAAGGAGATTCTCCTTATTGTCGGTCGACATGACGATCTGTCCAAGTATCTGATTCTTAGCTCTATGTAGCTGAAGAGTACCAAGTTTCTGGGTCCGTAACCTGTCGAGTTCTTTATGCACCAAAGCGATGCTTTTATCCAGTTTTTCCGGATCGGTGCCGAAATAAATGGTGAGAACCCCGGTATCGATATAGGGGGTATACGTAGATTCAACATTATAGGCATACCCGTGTTTCTCGCGGAGCGACATGTTCAGCCGTGAGTTCAGGCCTTGTCCGCCGAGCAGGTTATTGAGGAGGATGAGGTTCATCCGCCGCGGTTCCATGGCAGGATAGGCAATATTGCCGATAACGCAGTGTGCCTGAAATGTATTCAGCTGCCGGATCTCCTGGCTGGGCATATAGCTCAGGATTGGTGTCCGTTCGGTTTTCCGTGTTTTCGATTTAACCTCGCCGAAATATTTCTCAATCATTTTGGTCAGCCGGGGGAAGGGGATTTTCCCCACCGAGCATATCACCATCTGATCGGTATCGTAGGTTCGGGACATAAACCGGCGGACGGCTTTCTTATCAAAGGTTTGCAGTGTTTCCGGCGTTCCCATGATATTCCGGCCGATAGGGTGAACGGGGTAGATCAGTTCCTCGAAATCATCGAAGATCTGGTCCGATGGGTTATCTTTAAATGAATTGATCTCATCAGCAATGACTTCCCTCTCTTTTTCCAATTCATTTGCCGGGAAGGTGGAATGGAAAATGATATCAGCGAGAAGTTCAATGGCCCGGTCGTAATGCTGGGCAAGAAAGCCCGCATAAAAGGCTGTTTCCTCTTTTGAGGTATAGGCATTGATTTCACCGCCAACATCATCCAGACGGCATAAAATATGGTAGGCTTTGCGATGAGTGGTGCCTTTAAAGATCACGTGCTCAATGAAATGGGCTATTCCATGTTCATGCTCCAGTTCGTCTCTCGAGCCGGTATTCAGCAGGAGCCCGCAATACGCCACCTCATTATCTGCAGGCATATGAACCAAACGCATTCCATTTTTCAGGGTATGAATAAAATACTCCATTCCAGCTTATTAATTGGGATGCAAAGATATAAAAAGGGCTGTATGCCGTTAGTTTTTCACTGAGATATTGGTCATAAACAATTTTTACTCTACATTTGTTGCCCGATTGAAAAGGTACCATAGCTCAGTTGGTAGAGCAACGGACTGAAAATCCGTGAGTCCTTGGTTCAAATCCGAGTGGTACCACGAGGTGGGTGTGGGTTTGGGTGTGAGTGTGGGTGTGGAGTGTGAGAGTGAGTGTGAGTGTGTTTGGGTGAGGGTGAGAAAAGATTAAGCCGAATCGCCGAATTATCAGGCGGTTCGACTTTTCATTTAAACGGTTTGTACCCACCATGGTACCCACATTCAGGCAAACTCGCTTAATTTTAACTTCTCAATGCCTCCACTTTTGAAACCGATCCGGCCGGGTGCCGGTTAATCATAAGCACTAAAATTAACATCATGCAAGAAGAAGATTTGTCATTAATGCGTGATGCTGAGACAACTCAGGAAGTCACCGAAGGACTGGAAAAAGTCTTACCATGTTGATGGTCATTATACGTGGTCAGTTAGAGTAGTGGATTTCTCGACCAGTTCCGATATTTCTCCATTGTCCTCAATTGTTCTAGTGTTACTTTCGGTGCAACTATTCTCGGGTTCATTTTACAAATATCAGCCTGGAATAACGTGTGCATTGCCAGAAAAACAACTGAACGAGCTGGGTATCAGTATGAAGTCTTCCAAAGGTGTTGGTTGAATCTTCAATCTCAATCATTTGTGAATCAGTCATGAGCGTTTATAAAAAATATTTTATCATTTCATCACTTTCTTTATGAATTGTTCAAAAGTTGTTTACATTTGCAATGTACTACTACTCCTACCCGGGTTAAATTCCGGGTCAGCCCCCTAGATTGGTAGGGGGCATTTTTGTTTATAAACCTTTAATCAAATAAAATGAAGTCCAATAGTGTTTCTTTTCTATACGATGGCTTCAATTTTTACAATGGATTGAAAGATGCTGGATGGAAGAAATATTAATGGTTAAATCTTGTAAAATTTTCAAGCAGACTGGTTGGTAAGTATAAAGACTGGACGGTTAATGAGGTAAGCTATTTTACCGCCCGACCAATCGATCGTGGTAAAGCAACCCGCCAGGAAGCATTTCTGGGTGCCAATGAATTATTGTATCCAGGAACTTTTCACACCATACTAGGAAAGTATAAAAATAGGTCAATTTATTGCTCTAATTGTGGAGACAAAATACCCAGGTGGGAAGAAAAGCAAACCGACGTTAATATCGCAATTGGGTTAATCGATCGATGCCGATCGGGCAATGTCGATGTCATTTGCCTGGTTTCAGGTGATAACGACCTAAAACCGGCACTGAAGTATATTCAGGAGGAGTTTCAGAATATTCGGGTTTTGGTATTTTATCCACCTCATAGGAACCGTAGCGAGCTTCAACAATTTGCTTGGGATGCAAAGCACTTGATCAGTTATGAAGAAGTATTTAAAAATTCATTGCTCGAAAAAATAGTTGAATCCGGTACTATTCGTTACACAATCCCACCTACTTGGGAGCTGGAGTAACCTATGTAGACTTCCTTAGTTTGCTAGCAATAGAACGCTACCTTAAGGATTATCAATAATTTGGGTAGACAAGTTCTACTGAGTAAGTTATTTGGCAATGAATCTCGAAATCCCGTACAAGTTAATATTCAAAGTCTTGAACCCGGTATTTATTATGCTATATTCAATTGTGACGAAAGAATAGTACGAGAATATTTATAAAGGAGTAGGTTGTCAACCAGTTAAGAACTCTTATATAAATCAGTTCTCGCCGTTTTAAGTTGGTTCTTAATCAACTTGATCGGAGTCGATCCGAAAATCTCAAGGGTGATCGCTGGATTCCACCTTCCTTTTTCTTTTCCTTTAGCTATCTGGATATTACGGACCATCATCGGAATATCCAGCTGTGTATTAAATCACTCATCCCCGCCCCGAAAAAGAATTCCCGTTTAAAACCGCAATGTTCACATTTGGCTTTTATAATGGTTCCTATCTCGATAGCAATCTATTAAGGCTATGTTAGCCATTTGATAAAGCAGATTCAATGTTTCTCAGCAAGTCATCGAAGTTACTCATGATCGCACCTATTTTCAATAATTTCTCCAATGATATTTGCTTTGCTTCTCCGACTTTAACATCAAGAATCCTTGAACTCAGAATGTAAAATTCCCATTGTCTGGTATCTAACGGATTAATTGTCCCATGGTCTTTGTGGGCATGTAAGGCAAATACGTATACATCTGCCTGCCTTTTCTTGTTCCTTTCGTAAATATTTTCATTATAATCCCACGCATAAGTTTTGGGAATTCTAAAAATGGGTTTAGAATAGTCCTTTTGTTTCCATGTTTGCAGGTATCCCGACGATTTCACTTCAATTTTGATCCCATTTTCCAGTTGCAAATCAAAGGCATCCCAACTTATTCGTGGTTTGGAATCAACATTACAAGCCAGTGCAACAAGGTATTCGGCAACACTTCCCCTTTCCGTATTACCAATAAGGTCAGAGTAAGCCCATTGCCAAAAGTCAATTAAATGATGATTCCTGTGGTCACCAAAAATCTCTTCGTGACCTGTTTTCTTTTGAAATGGTATAGGGCCTGATTCCATAATTTATAGGGTTAATTACTAATAGATTGCAGCAACGATGCACTCAATACTGTTTATCGGTTGAATCAGGGGTAAATCTCCAATCATGATTCACCGCCAAATCTTTTCCTGGGTTCATCTAACAGGGAGTTCGCCAGCTCCTTTTGTAATGCCTTTTCATAATCTTCAAAAGTTGTGATCTCACCCGTCCCAAACATTTTCCGAATCCTAAATTGGCGCTCGAAACTCAAATCTCTAAAAGGGCTTTCCCCTAATGCCCACGCGATCCGATGACTGTCATCCGGCGTGATAGGCTCACGAGTTTCCTTTTTATTAAGATTGTCATCCATACCCCTAAAAATACGAGAAATCAATCGATTGTCTAAACAGTATTGTAAAATTCTCTTCCATCGTTGGTCAGGACATAACTTTTCGAGTATACACGTCACTTCCCAGTCATCTTTTCGTTTAAGATTAAACGGGTCGGTCGAATGGATGGCTGATAAAAGAGGCAAAGTTTCAGGGAACTATATCTAATTCCATTACAGCAAGCTGGTTTGATAAGAAAAACAAATCCGGATAAAAGAAATGATCCTGGTCAACAATACATTAGTCTCAACTTCTTTGCTAACAGGCAGAATCCAGGAAAGTAAAGTTTTTAATCGGTGATCATCGGATTTCATTTCTTCCTGGATACCCCGGTACATCACATTAAACGCCCCCACCAACTTTAGGCACATGGGCAATATGTGTTTCCCACCGTTTTTTTGAATATTTTTAGCCTTTTCAAATCCAGAGATCGTGCCAAAATTCCTGACTAAGTACTTTACTGAAATTGAGCTTCGTAAGAATCTGTATTTATTGCTGATCTGGCGTTTCATCCTGGTGATGATCCTCTTTTCGATTTGCAGGGTTGCTTTCTATCTGATCAACAAGGGCTATTTCCCGAATACATCCTTCAGCGGCATGATGAGATTAATGCGCGGAGGAATTGTTTTCGACATTACAGCCGTACTCTATACCAACCTGCTCTATTTTTTTCTGTTTCTGGTGCCTTTCGCCTTCAGGTATAACCTGATTTTCCAGACTGCGATGAAGTATCTCTACCTGATCACCAACGGCTTGGCATTATTGGCAAACTGCTGTGATTTTATTTATTTCCAGTTTGGTTTTCGCAGGACTACCGCCTCCATTTTCAGTGAGTTTAAGCATGAGACCAACCTGGGGGCCCTGATGCCAAAGTTCATTGTCGGTTACTGGTACGTGGTGGTAATCTGGCTCGCATTGATGGCCATACTTTATTTTACCTATGGCCCTTTCCATACCTCCAAATCAAGGACGCTCAAAGACCGGAGGGCACAACTCATTCTGCTGGTTAGCGGAACTGTTTTGTTTGTCGTTTTTGCAACGTTAATTGTCGGAGGTCTGAGAGGGGATCTCAAACATAGTACCCGTCCAATAACACTGAGCAATGCAGGAAAATACATCAGTGAACCCCTCGAAGCAAATATCGTGCTCAACACTCCTTTTGCTATTTACCGGACCATCAGCAAGCAATCGCTCGAGAAAGAGACTTTTTTCAACAGTGAGGAGGAGCTGGATAACGTGTATACCCCCGTCCATAAGCCTGTCGTAGATGCTCCTTTTCAAAAGGAAAACGTCGTTATCCTGATCCTCGAAAGTTTTGGCTGCGAGTACACCAAGACCTATGGTCATAACCTCGATGGTGGTACTTATGAAGGTTACACCCCTTTTCTCGATTCGCTGATCGGTAACAGCCGGATGTACCTTCAATCATTTAGTAACGGTCGTAAATCAATCGATGCCATGCCATCGGTTCTGGCCAGTATTCCCATGATGGTGGAGCCTTTTCTGCTGACATCCTATTCAGCTGACAAAATCAATAGTATTGCATCTATCCTTAACGGCAAAGGCTACTATACTGCCTATTTTCATGGAGCACCCAATGGCTCTATGGGATTTCAGGCCTTTGCCAATGCTGCCGGGTTCAAAGATTACTATGGCTTGAATGAGTATCCCGACAAAAAAGACTTTGACGGCTCGTGGGGGGTTTGGGACGAAGAATTTTTTCAATTCTTCGCAGGCAAAATGAATGAGTTTAAACAACCTTTCTGTACCGCGATTTTTTCAGTCTCTTCGCACCACCCGTTTGTTGTTCCGGAGCGGTATAAGGACAAATTCAAACAAGGCCCGATGCCAATCTATCAATGTATCAATTATACCGACTATGCATTGAGGAAATTCTTTGAAACAGCTTCCCGGATGCCCTGGTACAATAATACCTTGTTTGTGATTACCGGCGACCACACCAGTCAGTCGGTTCACCTTGAGTATAAAACTAACCTGGGAGCCTTCAGGGTTCCCGTAATTTTCTACAAACCCGATGGAAGTTTGAAAAGTGTGGTTGATGGCCTCGTGCAACAAATTGACATTCTGCCCTCTATACTGGGTTACCTGAATTATGATCAACCTTATCTGGCATTTGGCCGAAATCTTTTTAACCCGAAGGAGGAGCCATTTGTAATTACCTATACTGCCAATACTTACCAGTTGGTGATGGGTGACTATCTGTTTCTGCACAATGGATTGATAGAGACCGGTTTCTATAATGCCAGGACAGACCTCCTTTTATCAAAAAACCTTATCGGTCAATATCCTGAGATTGAAAAGAAGATGGAGGAAAAAGTCAAGGCCTTCATTCAGCAGTATAATAACCGGATGATTGACAATAAGCTGACCGTGGAGAAGTAGGGTTTCAGAGTTTCAGAGTTTCAGAGTTTCAGGTATCGGTTATTGGTTGCAAGTTGGAAATATGTTACTAATTTGCCTAAAAATTCGATCCATGCGATGGTTACTGATGATCCTGGGATTTTGGCTGACAGTAACGCCGGGTTATGGTCAGAAGAGGACAGAAGGGCCGGATTTCCCGCGTTATCCGGTTCCGGATGAGATCCGGCTGAAATCTGCCGTCAAACTCCCTGCGAAAGTTAACCTGGCTAAAAGCAAATACTTCCCTGATATTTTCGAACAGTACGGATGGAGCTGCAATCAGTCAAGCTCCATAGGCTACTTGTTGACGTATGAACTTAACCGTTTGCGAAATGCCGACGGCGGTCTGCCGGAAAACCGTTACTCCCCTCTTTATGTATGGAATTTCCTGAATAGTGGCAGTTACTCAAAAGGGGTGAGCTATTTCGATAGCTGGGAGATCATAAAGGCCGGCGGTGCGCCCAATGAGATTGATTTTCCGAATAATCCAGATATGAAATTCTGGATGTCGGGGTATGACCGGTATTATCGAGCCATGCAAAACCGGGTGCTGAAAAACTGGTCGCTACCCGTTGGAACCCCGGAGGATTTGCTGGTTTTAAAGCGTTACCTGTTTGATCATTTTGATGGATCAAAATTTGGCGGCATGGCTAATTTCCAGATCGCCAGCGGCGGCATGAACGTCCGTTACTTGCCGCGAAATTCCTATGATGAAGGTGCCGCCTATATTACAACATTCGGAACCTATGTCGGCCATGCCCTCACCATCGTGGGGTATAATGATTCCATCCGGCTCGATCGTAATGGGGATGGCGAATACACCAATAATATCGATATTAATGGCGACCATGTTGTCGATCTGAATGACTATGAAAAAGGTGCCCTGATCGTTGCCAATTCCTGGGGCAAAAGCTGGGGAGATAATGGGTTTGCCTATGTGCCTTATCACCTGCTGGCATTGTACGGATGGGAAGGCGGTTTGTGGAATAAATCGATCCATATCGTGGAGGCAGCCAAGACCTATGATCCTGTTTTGACCCTCCGTGTCGAACTGTCTCACAGTTGCAGAAGCAATATCAGGATAATGGCAGGTGTGTCAAATGATCCAAATGCCACGGAACCCGAACATATTCTTGAGTTTCCCATGTTTAATTACCAGGGTGCGCAGGTTCCTTTTTACGGCAATCAGCGGCCCGACACTACCCGGTTTGAACTCGGACTGGATATCTCACCGCTGGCAGATTTTATTGAAACAGATGGACCGGTGCGGATTTTTCTTATCGTTGACGAGAAAGATGCCTGGAATGGTAATGATGGGGTTATCCGGTCATTTATGGTTTATAATCAGTTTAATACAAGAGATTCCACCATTTGCGGACAAACCATGGTTCCTGTCCGGAACAATTCCCGTACCCTTATGAGCTTGGTCAGGCAGGTACGATTTAATCGTATCAAAATTAAAGAGGTTCCCAGGTTGTTTGCAAAACCGGGTGAATATATATCTGTTCAAATGGAAGCTACCGGAGCTGCAAGCCCGTATGTGTGGGAACTGGTACCGGATTACCAGATCGGATTCACGACAACACCAGTGCCCGACCGGGGGGGCACCCTTTTATACAACGGACAGTTCGGCAATCCTGTTAACCGTGTGGATCTGCCATTCAAATTCCGGTTTTTCGGAATTGAATATGATCATTTTTCCGTAACCGAGGATGCGGAATTACTTTTCGATCAGGAAGAGAACGGATATCCTTATGTAATCGATTCAAGCCTGGTATTCCGGTCGATAAAAAAGATCAACGGTTTCGGCACGGACCTCGATTATTACATGAATGATAATTCAATAAGCTGGTACGGTAATGACACGCTGATGGCGATTACCTGGAAAGCTATGGCACCATCCGAAGAGGGAGGCGTTGCGGTAAAGATCGTTTGCGAAATTCATCCGGATGGCCGGATCCGTTACATTTATGATAACCCGGATATTTTATTTCCGCCAGGTGCAACCATAGATATTGGTGTTTCCAATGGTGATAGCCGGCAATTCAGGCGAATTTCTGCATTTAATCCTGATCAGGTTGATGGAGCCAACTGCTTGTCGATCAGCCCGTATTTATTTCCGAAAGAAACTAAGTTTGATGAAACCGGCTGGTTGTTTTGCCGTCCGGAAAGCCCCAATACCCTTTATGAAATTAAAGTGCGGGTGGTTGATAAAAATAGCCGCATGTCATACTCCACCGTTCAGATTTCCACCCGTGACCTGACTTCAGCCCGGTTATTGTCGGAAAACTTCCCGAATCCTTTTTATCAAGAAACCCGTTTCCGAATCATTGTCCCGGAAAAATCTGCGGTACTGGCTGAAATTTTCGATCTCCGCGGTCGCAAAGTTGCTGTTTTGTGTGATGGAGAGTTTATTCCGGCAGAATATGAGATTTCCTGGAACGGCACGAGCAACAATGGTTCACAGGCTAGCCCTGGTGTTTATATCTGCCGTCTCAGGGTTGGTGGCCGCATCGAATCCCGCAAGCTGATAAAATCGAATTTGAATATCCGTTATCATTAACCAAAACGTATAAGTCCCTGTTCGCGGAAAACCGGAAGAAATAGGCAGGGAGTTTGGATATACATTTATTTATATCTAACTTTCTAATCATAATTATTTACGAATGAATTATACGATTCTAAAACCGCAGCAGTTCGGAAGGGTTGGATTACTCACCCTTTCAAGACCGGCTTCCCTGAACGCGTTGAATTCGGTTTTCTTTTCCGAATTGATTGATTATCTTGATTATATATTAACGGATGAGCCTTTTGATGTCCTGGTGATAACCGGCGAAGGCAAGGCATTTGCAGCCGGTGCAGATATTTCCGAGATGGTCGGACTGGACCCTAATGGTGCACGGCGATTTTCGGAACGGGGCCAGCAGACCTTTCTGATGCTGGAGGATCTACCGATTCCGGTGATTGCCGCAATCAATGGTTATGCCCTCGGAGGCGGCTGTGAACTATGCATGGCCTGCGATATCAGGCTGGCTTCCTTTAATGCGATATTCGGGCAGCCGGAGGTTAACCTTGGACTGGTACCCGGTTACGCCGGAACTCAGCGGCTATCGCGTTTAATCGGTTTGGGAGGAGCATTAAAATGGATTCTTTCGGGATTAAATATGGATGCCAGGGAGGCTTATCGAATAGGATTGGTTCAGGACCTTTCGGAACCGGAAAAGCTGATCGAAGATGCCCTTACGCTAGCCAGGCGTATAGCCACCCGCGGGCTCAAAGCCGTTCGCACGGCTAAAATGCTTCTTCGCAAGGGAATCGACATGAATTTTCAGAAAGCCCTTGATATGGAGAAGGAACATTTCGCCGAACTCTTTAATGATGAAGGGATTGAGGGCATGAAGGCTTTTCTGGAGAAACGGAAGCCTTCGTGGGAAAACAACAAATAAAAGGATTCCCTGTCAGGCCGGGTAATAATCGTCAACGGCTATCTCGCCGTGAAGAATATAATATCCATTAAGTGCCAGAGATTCCACATCTTCCTCATTGGGATAAATATGTACCGGGGCAATCTTTCGAATCCTCATCTGGAGCTCTTCCATAAATACGGTGCTGTTCACTAATCCCCCTGTAAGCAGGATGGCATCCACATCTGCGGCAAGTACAGCATACATCGCGCCTATAGTTTTGGCTACCTGGTAGGCCATTGCTTTCAGGTAAAAAGCTGCCTTCTCATCGCCATTGGAGGCCATATGATCTGCCGAATAGCCATCATGTACACCCAGGTATGCAAATAATCCCCCATCAATGGTAATCATAGAGTACAACTGATCTTGTGTATACTTTCCGCTATAGCAGAGATTGATCAGATCGCCGATCGGCACCGAACCTGTGCGGGAGGGGGAGAATGGCCCGTCACCAGCCAGACCCTGGTTGGCATCAATAACCCGGCCTTTCCGGTGAGCTCCAACGGTAATACCATTCCCCATCTGGGCAACAATCAGGTTTAGTTCATCGTATTTTTTCTGTACGGTTTTGGCGTATTTTCTGGCAACCGCTTTCTGCTCAAGAGCATGAAAAACAGATTTGCGGCTGAATTCAGGGTGACCGGAAACTCTTGCAATCTCCTCAAATTCATCTACAACAACCGGATCGGCAACATAAGCCGATGAACCGGGAATCTGTAAGGATAATTCATGGGCAATCAGTCCACCCAGATTCACTACGTCCTCACCTGAAAATCCAGCATGTAAATCCTTGAGCATGGATTCATTAACCCGGTAAACACCGGCATGCACCGGTCGGACCAGGCCACCGCGGCTGATTATTATTTTGATATCATCGATGGGCAATCCGTTTGCTATCAGCTCCTTAATGATTTGATTTGCCCGATAGGCGGTTTCATCAGCATACCTGTTGAACTTTTTCCGGTCGGATTCGGGATGCAGAACTTTCTTGAGAAAAACAAGCTGCTGGTTACGGAACAATCCGATGTTGGTAAAGGGCACCCTGGGGTTAATGGCCAGGATCAGATTCCCGGGGAAGGCGTTGTATGCATCCATAAATGTTACTTAATGAGGGGTGAAAATATAAAAAAAACTAACCGATACGGTTAAATTCACTAATATTGAAACCATGAAAAAGATACATTTCATTCGGTTTACGGCCATTACTTTGTGCCTTCTTGCCGGGATTCAGGCCAAATCACAACAATCTGCTGAAGCAGATGTGATCAGGAAAATTTTTAATGAAGCCCTCACGAGTTACGAAGCCTATCATAACCTGGAGTGGTTATGTAAAAATACGGCAGGACGAATTTGCGGAAGGCCGGAAGCGGCTGAAGCCGTTGAATTTACCCGGCAACTGATGAATAAAATGAAGCTCGATTCGGTCTGGCTTCAACCCATCATGGTAAAAAGCTGGGACCGCGGGGAGAAGGAGGTAGCAAGAATCGTATCTGAAAAATTCGGCACAATCGCTGTACCATCGTGTGCATTGGGCTGGTCGGTGGGAACGGGCGATCCGGGATTATCCGCCCGTGTTGTTGAAGTAAAAAGTCTGGATGAGCTGAAGAGCAAATCGGGAAATGAGATCGAAGGCCGGATTGTTTTCTTTAACCAGCCTATGAAACAGACTAACCTGGATACTTTTACTTCTTACGGAGAGACTGTATGGCAAAGGACCGACGGACCGGTTGAAGCCGGGAAGCTCGGTGCCATCGGCTGTGTGATACGATCCATGAGTATCGAAATCGACGATTTTCCCCATACCGGCATTACCCGCTATGCCGATGATGTAAAACCGATACCCGCAATCGCCATATCAACAAAAGCAGCAGAAATGCTATCCGACTATCTAACAGTCGATTCCAATCTTTATTTCTTTTTCCGGACCACTTGTCTAGCCGGTCCGGATGTGCCGTCGTTTAATGTGATTGGTGAAATCCGGGGTTCGGCATTTCCCAACGAGATCATAACCATCGGCGGCCATCTGGATGCATGGGATATTGCAGAAGGAGCTAATGATGACGGCGGCGGCTGTATTCAGTCGATCGAGGTACTGAGACTGCTGCAGGCAGCCGGTATCCGGCCTTTACATACAATCCGGGCGGTGATGTTCATGGACGAGGAGGTGGCCCAGCGGGGAGGGCAAATGTATGCAAAAGAGGCAGCGGCGAAGGGTGAAAAACACATTGCCGCACTGGAATCCGATCGCGGCGTATTCCAGCCAAAAGCTCTGACAGTAACCGGCAATCCCGGGCAAATGAAAAAACTGGCTGAATGGCAACCCCTTTTTGATCCCTATGATATTAAACTGATTAGTGGCGGTGGTGGTGCCGATGTAGGACCCTTGAAAAAAATTTACCCGAAGATCCTTTTGATGGGAATAATTCCCGAGGATCAGCGTTATTTTAAGTTGCATCACGCTGCTTCAGATACATTTGAACAGGTCGATCGAAGGGAAATGCAAATGGGTGCAGCCGGGATCGCTGCGTTGGTGTATCTTTATGACAAATTTGGTTTATAAAGATAAAGATAAAGATAAAGGCTCAGGGCTCAAGGCTCAGGGCTCAAGTAAGTTTTAAGTAAAAGAGATTAAAGAAAACAAAGTGACCATGATACATTATTTTATACTTGGTTTTTCTTTCCTTGTTTTCAGCCTTATCCCTTACTTGAGCCTTGAGCCTTGAGCCTTGAGCCTTGAGCCTTGAGCCTTGGATCAAAGTGTTAATATAAATTCTGAATCGTCAATGAAAAAAGTTGTTATCATCTTGTTTCTCATCAGCATTGGAATGATTTGTTTTGGCCAGATCGTCTATAATCCGAACATCGCAATCAAACCAATCCCTACACTTTCTGTTACCAGTGTTATTACAACCGATTCAACCACCAGCGTAACCATCCGGATTACCAATTCCAAACAGCTTTCCCCTTTTACGCTTAGAACGCGTGACCTTTTTATCCGGCCGGTGAGCGATCCGAATAATCTAAAACTGATACGTTCAGAAAAAGCCCCTTTTGCCCCGGAAAAGCATATTTTTTCAACCCTGAATGAAGTTTTTGAATTTACTCTCGTATTTAAGCCTCTGCCAAAGGGAACCAAGTATTTCGACCTGATGGAAAACATGCCGAAGCGGGAGTTCTATGTTCAGGGGATTATCCTGGACCCAAAACTTAATGAGATCATTGCCAGGGGATTCGAAGCTTACAGCAAGGCCGACAGGAATGGCGCACTGAAGGCGTTTATCGAAATGGCCAATGCAGATCTCTATTTCGAGTATGGAATGGCCTATTTTAATATTATTTATCTTCTGGCCCAGTCGAACCGGATTCCCGAAGCCCAGGAATGGTACGACAAATTCAAGGACCGGTTCTTCTATGATAAAACGTTGCTGGAAAATGAACTGGTCAGGCTCGGAATCCGGCAGAAATTAAAGTGAAATGATGAAGTTTCTCTCAGCTCTGCTCCTCAGTATTATTTTTGGCTGGGGAGGTAAAATACAGGTTATACAATCCACTTCCCAGGAGTGGGCCGGAGGATTGCAGGAATCGGGCTATGGTACCGATTATAAACTGACCATTAAAGCAAAAGCCGGTTCTGATCTATTACAGATTGACGATCTCTGGGTTGGTGACATACATATGAAGGTTCGCGTAATGGCTGATCCTGCCAATCCACAGAACAATAACTTCAAAGAGGGCAGTCAGGTTTCCCTGAAGGCAGGAATCACATACCTGCCCGATGCTGATGGGCGGATCAGGCCGTTAGCTGCCGATAGCAAAAAAAAACCGTTTAACTTTAAGGGTGAAGGATTGTTAGGTTATACATATAAAGGACACAAAGCGTATCTGGTGATTGCTGAATTTAAGAAACTCGAAAAAATAATTTATCCTTAATAATCCTGAGATGGACAAGAAATTGATACTGATGATACTTGATGGCTGGGGCATCGGCGCAAGGCCTGCAGCCGATGCGATCAGGCATGCAAATACACCTTATATAAGTTCCCTGCTCAAGAAATATCCGCATTCACGCCTTAAAACATCCGGCGAGGATGTCGGGTTGCCCGATGGCCAAATGGGTAACTCGGAAGTCGGACACTTGAATATCGGTGCAGGCAGGGTTATGTACCAGGATCTTGTTAGGATTAACCGCGCTGTTGCAACCGGCAGCATCAAACAGAATAAGGAACTTCGCGAAGCGTTCGGATATGCACGGGAAACCGGCAAGAAGGTCCATTTTATCGGTTTGGTTTCTGACGGGGGAGTGCATTCCCTCGACCGCCATCTGTATGCCTTGTGCGACATGACCAGGGATTTCGGGCTCGATCAGGTATTTATCCATGCGATAACCGATGGAAGAGATACTGATCCATTCAGTGGGAAAGGATTTATTGAGCAGCTCGAGGCGCACCTGAAAAAGTCGGGTGGGGTGATTGCCAGTTTGATAGGCCGCTATTATTCGATGGACCGTGATAAGCGATGGGAACGGGTGAAACTGGGATATGATCTCTATGTTAACGGAATCGGTAAGCCAGTTTCCAGCATGACTGATGCCATACAATCGAGTTACGATGAAGGCATTACGGATGAATTCATCAAACCGACTTATCAAACAAATGCAACCGGTCAGCCGGTTGCCACAATTTCCGAAGGAGATGTGGTAATCTGTTTTAATTTCCGTTCCGACCGTCTCCGCGAGATGACCGTCGTTCTTACCCAGCGGGATATGCCAGATTTCGGGATGCATACCATACCGCTGAAATATTGTACCCTTACCCGATACGACGACTCTTTTGAAGGGGTCAATGTCATTTACGATAAGGATAATCTGACCGAAACAATAGGTGAGCTGATGGCCAATGCGGGTAAAAAACAGATCCGTATTGCCGAAACTGAAAAATATCCCCATGTTACTTTTTTCTTTTCCGGCGGGCGTGAGGAGCCGTTTGCCGGCGAAACCCGGATAATGATTCCCTCGCCAAAAGTGGCCACCTATGATCTGCAGCCAGAAATGAGTGCCTATCTGGTGAGAGATGCTATCGTGAAGGCGTTGAAAACCCGCGAACCGGACTTTGTGGTGCTGAATTTTGCCAATGGCGATATGGTTGGCCATACCGGTGTGTGGGATGCCATTATCCAGGCAGTGGAAGCTGTTGATGCATGTGTTCAGAATGTGGTTGAAACAGCCAGGGCAAACGGGTATACTGCCCTGATTATCGCCGATCATGGTAATGCCGACAATGCAATTAACCCGGATGGCACTCCCAATACAACTCATTCTCTGAACCCGGTTCCCTGCATCCTGGTGAGTGATGAATATTCCTCGATACGTGATGGAATTCTTGCTGATGTCGCTCCTACTATTTTAAAAATAATGGGAATGAAACAACCCAAGGTGATGACCGGTAATTCTCTGGTTTGATGATCGAAATTGGTAAAGCAATGGTGAGTTTTGATGTCCTTCAGAAAAAATTCTGCTGCAACCTTGATGTATGCAAGGGAGCCTGCTGTGTACACGGTGATGCCGGAGCCTCTTTAACCCTGGAAGAGGCCGGCGATCTTGAAGATTACCTGGATGAACTGAGTTCTTATATCAGTGCTGAAGGCCTTCTCTCCATTATTGAACAGGGTGCATTTACCCGTGATCTGGAAGGGGAGATTGTCACTCCGTTAATCAATAATAAAGAGTGCGCTTTTACCTTTTTTGAAGATGAGATAGCTTTCTGTGCAATAGAAAAGGCTTTTCGTGATGGGGTTGTTCCCTTTAATAAACCGGTTTCCTGCCATCTCTATCCGATACGGATTAAGATGTTTGAGGAGTTTGAGGCGGTTAATTACGATGAGTGGGATATCTGTAATCCCGCACGTCAGGAGGGCAGTCGAAACGATCTGCCAGTTTATCAATTTGTCAAAGAGGCACTGATACAAAAATATGGAGTGGAATGGTTTGAGCAACTCGATTATGCCGCAAAAAACCTCGATTTCAAAAAATATGATTAAAAAAATTTGGATTCTGCTGTCTTTGTCTTTCCTGATTAGTTTTACGGTTTTTGGACAGGAGAAGGAGAAGAAAAAAAATACTTCTGAAGCTGCCGATACCACTATTGTTTTGAGCAAGGGACGGATCGTGTACAAAAACCGGATCTATCGCCAAAATGCTTCCTACCTGACCATTGCCTATGGTACCGGTTATGGATTCGAGTCGAAATTGATCGAACAAAACATGACCCTTTCTTACCAGCAATTTATTAAAAAAATCGGTCTGCAGCTGGGATATCACTCTTCATCGGATACCAAGATATGGTGGAGATCTTATCAGAAATTGAATGATTTATACCTGGGCATTGGTAAACGGTGGGAAAGCCCACGGTATAATTTGTCTGTTTTTGGAGGACCGAGCCTGGCTTATGGAAGTTACATCGCCTGGAACGCTGAGCGACAAAAAGACTGGGCTTACGGTTTTCTTACCGGAGGTTTCCATGCGGAAGCTCAGGCAACATACAAGATTGCTTATGACATTGGGATCGGATTATCTCTTTACGGCAGCGTAAACCGTTATTATTCTGTTACCGGCGCACAAATCCATCTATTTTTCTCTACCGCCTTCGTTCGCAATTACTGACCTGATACCTCGCAAATCCCTAACTGACAACTCAATCCACCTCACCCCCTTCCCCTCTCCCGCGCTCGCTCCCCTCACGGGAGAGGGGAGCGCTCTGGCGAGATAACTAACAACCTTTAACCCACAACCCATAACAATCACAACAACCACAACAACTTGCAACCTGCAACCGACAACCGATAACCGACAACCAACAACTTACAACCAAAAACATCCTATTATGGTCTCCATCAACGAATACATTGCCCAGCACCAGGATCGCTTTCTCAAAGAGCTTTTTGGATTGATCCGCATCCCTTCCGTCAGTTCCATAGCAGCCCATAAACCAGATATGTACCGGGCTGCGGTTTATCTCAAGCGGGCATTGCTCAATGCAGGGGCCGACCGGGCTGCGGTTTATGAAACGGAAGGTAATCCGGTGACCTATGCTGAAAAAATAATAAATCCTGCATGGCCAACCGTACTGGTTTATGCCCACATGGATGTGATGCCGATAGATCCGATCGATCTCTGGAAATACGATCCATTCGATCCGGTCGTTGTTGACCGAAAGATCTTTGCACGGGGTGCCGACGACGATAAAGGGCAATCCTTCATGCACATCAAAGCATTCGAATACCTGGTGAAAACCGGGCAGCTGAAATGCAACGTGAAATTTATGATCGAAGGTGAAGAGGAAGTGGGGTCGCCCACGCTTGGCTCGTTTTGCGAAAAATACAAGGAAATGCTCCATTCGGATATTATCCTTGTTTCAGATACTTCGATGATAGCCACTGATATACCCTCCATAACCACCGGGCTGAGGGGATTGACTTATTTACAAATTGAGGTGACCGGCCCAAACCAGGATCTCCATTCTGGTTTGTTTGGGGGTGCCGTTGGTAATCCGGTTATCATGCTCTCGAAAATGCTGGCTTCGGTTCATGATGAAAATAACCGCATAACCATTCCGGGTTTTTATGATCAGGTGATGGAACTTACTGATGTGGAGAAAGATTTGCTTTCGCAGGCACCTTTTGACGTTGAAAAATACAAGACGATGCTCGGAATTAGAGAGGTATGGGGAGAGAAAGGTTACCGTATACCTGAACTAACCGGAACGCGGCCAACCTTTGATGTTTGCGGCATCTGGGCTGGTTATACGGGTGAAGGCACTAAAACGGTATTGCCTGCAAAAGCCTATGCCAAAATAAGTTCGCGGATTGTACCGAACCAGGACCATCATCAGATAGCCGGATTGATCAAGCAGTATTTTGAATCCATTGCTCCGCCTCAGGTAACTGTGGAGGTTAGCATTCTTCACGGTGGCCCGGCCTATGTTTGTCCGATTACCCTGCCCGCTTATAAAGCCGCCGAAAAGGCTTTTGCAGAAACTTTCGGAAAACGCCCGGTCCCATTCCGCAGCGGCGGCAGCATACCCATTATATCCACTTTCGAAAAAGTACTCGGTGTAAAATCCATCCTGATGGGCTTCGGGCTCGAATCCGACAGCATCCACTCACCCAATGAAAACTATCCCATTTGGAATTTCCTGAAAGGAATCGAAACTATCACCAGGTTTTATCATCATTATACCGCGGAGTAGATAGGTGTCAGATTTCAGGTATGGGGTGTCGGGAAACCGGCGCCTTTTTTTATGATTTTTACCCGATGGGCATTGAAAATTTGTCAATTAACTAAAAAAAGTTGATAAATTCTCGGGTATACCCCTAAATTTTGTGGGGTATATCGAAAAAAAGTATAATTTTGCAGTGAATTAGATAATAAACCGAAAGTCGATAACAGATAACCGATAACTGACAACCCATAACAATCACAACCAGCAATCGATAACCGGTAACTCTCATAACTCATAAACTCTCCTGCCATGTCAAACATTCGCGTTGAAGCCGTTAAAGAACTGTTTTCAAGAAAACCATTAGTAGTTGAAGCTCCGGGTGAAAAAGTATCCGACTATTATGGGATACACACCTTTGGATTGGAAACAATGAAGAAGTACCTGCCCACCGAGGCGTATGAAAATGTTAAGAAAGCTGTCGACACCTGGGGATATATTGACCGGCGGTCAGCAGATTCAGTTGCTGCAGCCATGAAAGCCTGGGCGATGAGTTTTGGCGTAACCCACTATACGCATTGGTTTCACCCGTTGAATGGTTCGACCGCGGAAAAGCATGATGCTTTTTTTGAACCGACAAAAGACGGAAAAATGTTTGAGCATTTCGGGGGCAAAGAGCTTATTCAGCAGGAGCCGGATGCATCTTCACTGCCCAGCGGCGGAATTCGTAATACTTTTGAAGCTCGCGGATATACTGCCTGGGATCCTTCGTCGCCGGCCTTTATCGTCGAAAAGACCCTCTGTATACCAACCGTTTTCGTATCCTATACCGGTGAGGCCCTCGATTTTAAAACCCCCCTGCTAAAATCATTGTTTGCTCTCGACGAAGCTGCTGTTGATGTTTGCCAGCTATTCGATAAGGATGTTAATAAAGTAATTGCTACCCTGGGCTGGGAACAGGAATATTTTCTGGTTGACGAAGCCCTTTTTTATGCCCGCCCTGATTTGCTGCTCACTGACCGTACTTTGATGGGCCATGCTTCAGCCCGCGATCAGCAACTGGCTGACCACTATTTCGGATCGATCCCGGAGCGCGTCAGCGCTTTTATGAGGGATCTTGAATTTGATTGCTTCAAATTGGGTATCCCGGTAAAGACACGCCATAACGAAGTGGCCCCCAATCAGTTTGAGTGCGCTCCTGTTTTTGAGGAGGCCAACCTGGCCGTTGACCACAACCAACTGCTGATGGACATCATGAAAAAGGTCGCCCGTAAACATAATTTCCGCGCACTTTTACACGAGAAACCCTACAAGGGAATCAACGGATCAGGAAAACATAATAACTGGTCGATGCTCACCAATACCGGAGTCAATTTACTGGCACCCGGCACCAACCCGAAATCGAACCTCCAATTCCTTACATTCATCGTCAATACCGTTAAAGCGGTTCATGATTATGCTGATCTGCTGAGAGCCAGTGTGATGTCGGCCGGCAACGAACATCGCCTCGGAGCTAACGAGGCTCCACCGGCGATCATATCCGTATTTATCGGACAGCACCTGACCCGGATACTGCAAGAAATCGAAGACAAGGTACCGGCAGTCGACATGACACCGGATCAAAAAACCGAACTGAAATTAAACATCGGTAAGATTCCACAGATTTTGCTTGATAATACTGACCGCAACCGGACAAGCCCCTTCGCTTTTACTGGTAACCGTTTTGAGTTCAGAGCAGTCGGTTCATCCATGAACTGCGCTGCGCCAATGACCATTTTAAACGCAGCCGTTGCAAACCAGTTGAGGGAATTTAAAGTGGAGGTTGATACCCTGATTGAAAAAGGGGCTAAAAAAGATGAGGCCATTTTCCGTATTCTCCGGAAATACATCATTCATTCCAAAAAGATTTTCTTTGAAGGCAACGGTTATGGCGAAGAATGGAAACAGGAGGCCGAACGCCGCGGACTTTCCAACATCAAGGATGCTCCGGAAGCGTTCAAAACCTATATTGATCCGAAAAGCATCGATATGCTCGGACGGCTCAATGTTCTGTCGGAGAGGGAACTGAATGCCCGATATGATATCCGCTTGGAAATGTTTGCCAAAAAGATACAGATCGAGTCGAGAGTACTGGGCGATCTTGCTGTAAACCATATTATTCCTACTGTTATCAAATATCAAAACCGTTTGATCGAGAACGTAAAAGGATTGAAAGATATCCTTCCTGCCAATGAATTTGCTGATGCCGCCAGCTACCAGCTCAATGCAATCAGGCGGATTTCAAAACACAAGGCTTTGATCCTGGAAATGGTGGAGGAAATGGTTAATGCACGGAGAGAAGCCAACAAAATCGAGGATGTCCGCCTCCTTGCCGATGCCTATAGTACTAAGGTTAAACACTTTCTTAATGAGATCAGATACCACATCGATAAACTTGAATTAATCGTGGATGACGACCTCTGGCCGCTGCCAAAATACCGCGAGTTGCTCTTTGCCCGCTAAATAGGTTGGATCCAGGCAAATATTGCCTATTTTTGATCGTTATAGTAGAAAATCTGCTCGTATGAAATTATTTCGTTTTATCGCGGGTTTGACCATGGCCTTTTTGTTGGCTGGACCTGTGATGGGCCAGAAAAGGGATCTTATTATCCAGGCTGATAAAACCTTCAGCGTTGGTGAATACTTTAAGGCTATTGAGAAGTATAAAAAAGCTTATTCACGCGAGAAGGACCGCCAGAAAAGGATGGCTCTTACCGTTAAAATCGGTAATTGCTATCGTTTGGTTAATGATACCCGAAAAGCTGAATCCTATTACTCGAGGGTAATCAAACAAAAATCCCCGGATCCCAAGGTACATCTGTATTATGCTGATATGCTCAAGGAGAATGGCAAGCTGGCCCTGGCTAAAGCAGAGTATGAAGAGTACCTGAAATCGGAGCCGGGTGATCTGATGGCACTTATGGCCTATCAGTCATGCGATTCAATCCAGGTTTGGACTAAAAATCCAACCCGCTATCAAGTCGCTAATGTTAAGGATTTTAATACCAAGTTTAACGATTATAGTCCCTTCTTTGCCTCGAAGGATTACAAGGAACTTTATATCTCCTCATCGCGCGATGGTGCTGCCGGCATTAAAGTTCATGGCGGAACCGGGCAGAGTTTTTCGGATATTTTTTATACCAGGCTCGATAATAAGCAGAAGTGGGCGGTTCCGGCTCCTGTCGACAAAACGATCAATAGTATTTATGACGATGGAGCCCCGTGGGTATCAGAAGATGGGGGGACCATGTATTTTACACGTTGCCGTTACGATAAACAAACGTCACTCGGATGCCAGATCATGGTAGCAAAGCGAGCCGGTAACAAATGGGCTGAGCCTACGGTGGTGCCCATTGCCAAGGATTCCGTTGTGATCGCACATCCAAGCCTTACTGCTGACCAACTGACTATGTTCTTTGTCAGTGATATGCTCGGCAGCATTGGCGGCAAGGATATCTGGATGGCTAAGAGAGACAAGCCAGATGGTGCATTCGGAGCCCCGGTTAACCTGGGTCCGGAGATTAATACTCCAAAGGATGAAATGTTTCCGTTCGTACAATCTGATTCGCTGTTTTATTTTTCTTCCAACGGGCATCCCGGTTTGGGTGGCCTGGATATTTTCAAGGCCCAACTAAACAAGGAGGGAAAGTGGATCATCGAAAACATGAAATCACCGATAAACAGTTCAGCTGATGATTTCGGCATTATTTTCCAAAAAGAGGAAGAGAGGGGATATTTTACCACCAGCCGGTTTGATCAAAGCAAGGGTGGCGACGAAATCTATTCATTTGTTCTTCCTGAAAAGCGTTTCAACATGGCCGGGCGAGTGATTAACGAACGCACTACCATGGCTTTGGGAGGTGCTGAGGTTCGTCTGATCGGCAGCGATGGAACCAGCCTTGAATATAAAACCGATTCTAGCGGGAACTTTTCATTCAAGCTAAAACCTGAAACCGATTACCTGCTGGTTGCCTTCAAGCGCGGATTCCTGAATGGAAAACTCCGGGAAACTACCATGGGACTCGAAGCTAGCCGTGATTTCAATGCCACGCTGGTTTTGGCGCCGTATGAAAAACCGATTGAATTGCCTAACATCCTGTATGACCTGGCAAAATGGGATCTAAGGCCGGAATCGATGGTTGCACTGGATGCATTGGTTGAAACCCTGGAGGATAACCCGAATATCACGATTGAATTGATGTCGCATACGGATGTTAGGCCTTTCCGGGCTATGACAAACCTTGAATTATCGCAGAACCGTGCCCAATCTGTTGTCGACTACCTCATCAGCAAAGGGATTATTTCCGATCGCCTGAAGGCCAGGGGGTATGGCCCGGATCAGCCTCGGGTAGTGGATTGGAAAATTGCGGTTCAGTATAATTTTCTGAAGGTTAGCGATACCTTGTCGAAAGTCTTTATTGATAAACTTCCTAACGACCAGGATAAAGAAATTGCCCATCAACTGAATCGCCGGACGGAATTCCGTGTATTGAGGAACGACTATGTGCCGGGTGGAAAACCAGGCAACGAAATAGATGCCCAGCAGCAAATTCTTATCCGGGGGATGGAAGAGCTTCAACAAGGCCAGAAAAAGCGGATCAAACTTGAGCAATTACCAGGTACTAAACCACCTGATAAGCAGGCTGGTGGCGGTAAAACAAAAGCTATCGACAAACTGCCTTAATTTTCTTACCTTTGCACCTCGTTATGGAGCAGGGTAACAGATATTCACAACGCGGTGTATCTTCGGCAAAGGAAGATGTGCACGAAGCGATCCGAAAGCTTGATAAGGGATTGTATCCCAAAGCGTTTTGCAAAATTATTCCCGATATTCTGACCGGTGATCCCGATTGGTGCTGTATCATGCATGCCGACGGTGCAGGAACGAAATCATCCCTTGCTTACGTCTATTGGAAGGAAACCGGCGACCTGTCCGTTTGGAAAGGTATCGCACAGGATGCAGTAATCATGAACATTGATGATTTATTGTGCGTAGGTGCAACCGGCCCAATCCTCTTAAGTTCCACTATCGGAAGAAACAAGAACCTGATACCAGGTGAAGTAATCACCGCAGTGATTGAAGGAACCCGGGAAATTGCGGATTTTCTCACCGCAAACGGGGTGGAAACCGTTTTCTGCGGCGGAGAAACTGCCGATGTCGGGGACCTGGTTCGGACCGTTATCGTCGACAGCACGGTGACTGCCCGGTTAAAAAGATCGGAGGTCATTTCCAACGACCGTATCAAGGGAGGCGATGTAATTGTCGGGTTGTCTTCCTCAGGACAAGCTGTGTATGAATCAGGGTATAATGGCGGCATGGGCAGTAACGGATTAACCTCTGCCCGGCATGATGTTTTTGCTCATTACCTGTCACGGAAATATCCCGAATCCTTCGATCCGCAGTTGCCGGATAACCTGGTCTATTCAGGCAAAACGGATTTAACCTCGATGATCGCGGAAACCGGTCTGGATGCCGGTAAACTGGTGCTTTCCCCAACCCGTACATACGCACCTGTTGTTAAAGCCATTCTGAATGAATTCAGATCGGTCATTCATGGTATGGTTCATTGTTCAGGCGGGGGACAAACAAAGGTTCTGCATTTTGTTGATAATGTTCACGTTGTCAAAAATAACCTGTTCAATCTGCCTCCTTTGTTCCGCTTGATTCAGGAGCAATCAGGCACATCCTGGCAGGAAATGTACAAAGTATTCAATATGGGACACCGGTTCGAGATTTACCTTCCCGAACGATATGCCCGGGAAATTATTGATATCTCTGAGGGTTTCGGAATCGAAGCTCGCAGAGTCGGTTTCTGCGAACCTTCCGAAAAACCGCGATTAACCATACATAGCGATTACGGTGACTTTTTTTATTAGGTGCCTCAGAAACCCGGTTTCAAACCTGATAACCGATAACCGTCAACCGATAATTATTTATTCAATCGTCATTCAAATCCCATGTTGTTAGATAAATTAGCAGGAATAGCAGCTCGTTTCGATGAGGTATCGCGACTGATCACAGAACCTGATGTGGTCAATGACATGAAACGGTATATTCAGCTCAATAAAGAATACAAGGAGCTGTCAAAGGTGGTCGCATTCTATAAGGAGTATAAAAATGTCCTCGAAAATATGGTCTCAGCCAAAAAACTTCTCGAAGTTGAAAAGGATGAAGAGATGCGGGAAATGGCGAAGGAGGAGCTTGATACCCTGACCCGTCGATGGCAAGAGATGGAGGAAGAGATCAAAGTTCTTCTCCTTCCTGTAGATCCGCAGGATGCCAAAAATGCAATTATCGAGGTACGCGCCGGAACGGGTGGTGATGAAGCCAGCATATTTGCAGGCGACCTGTTCCGTATGTATTGCAAATTCTGTGATATGAAAAGTTGGAAATACAGTATCAACAGCTTTACCGAAGGCACAAACGGGGGGTATAAAGAGGTGATATTTGCCATCACCGGTGAAGGTGTATATGGGTTTATGAAGTATGAATCGGGAGTTCATCGCGTTCAGCGGGTTCCACAAACGGAAACTCAGGGCCGAATTCATACATCGGCTGCTACGGTAGCTGTTTTGCCGGAAGCTGAAGAATTTGATATTGAGCTTCTTCCGTCTGACATACGTATTGATACTTACTGCTCATCCGGACCGGGGGGCCAATCAGTAAACACCACCTATTCAGCTGTCCGCCTGACCCATATGCCATCCGGGGTAGTGGTAACCTGCCAGGATCAGAAATCGCAGATTAAGAATAAGGAGAAAGCGATGATTGAACTCCGGACCCGCCTGTATAACCTGGAATATCAGAAGTACATGGATGAAATATCATCCAGAAGGAAAACTATGGTCAGTACCGGTGACCGTTCGGCAAAGATCCGTACCTATAATTATCCGCAGGGCCGCATGACCGATCACCGCATTTCCTTAACCATGTATAACCTTCCGGCTATCATGAATGGTGATATTCAGGAAATTATTGATAAATTGCAGATCGCTGAGAATACCGAACGACTGAAAACTTCTGACACATCCCGATAATGACGTCATCAGAACTGAACCTGGAGATCCGAAAGAAGAAGTCCTTCCTTTGTGTGGGTCTGGATATCGATTTGGCCCGCATTCCCGCCCATCTGCACAGGGAAGCACATCCTGTTTTTTCGTTTAACCGGGCCATTATCGATGCAACAGCTGATCTGGCAGTAGCCTACAAGCCAAACCTGGCTTTTTACGAAGCATTGGGGACCGATGGGATCAATCAGCTTGAGATGACAGTCGACTATATCCGGTCGAAAGATCCGAATCTGTTTATTATCGCGGATGCCAAACGTGGTGATATCGGCCATACTGCAGAGAAATACGCCAAAGCTTTTTTCTTCCATTATGATTTTGATGCAATTACCCTTTCTCCATACATGGGAAAGGATTCAATAGAGCCATTCCTGCAATTTCCTGGCAAGTGGGCCATAATTCTCGCCCTGACTTCCAATCCGGGTGCTTCGGATTTTCAGCTGTTGAACGTCAATCAGGATCAGCCGCTGTATGAACATGTATTGATGCAGGCAATCACCTGGGGTACAACCGATAATCTGATGTTTGTTGTTGGGGCAACCCGGTCAGAACATTTCAGGAATATCCGCCGCATTGCACCCGATCACTTTTTGTTGGTACCGGGTATCGGTGCCCAGGGGGGCTCAATGGAAATGGTGATTGATAACGGAAAATCCTCCAAAGGAGGTTTGCTCATCAACAATTCCCGTGGTATTCTGTATGCCGGCAGCGGTCTCGATTTTGCTGAAAAAGCCCGGGCAGCAGCCCATAGAATGCTTGCCGAATTCAGGCTTTAAAAAAGTAGCCGGAAAATTTCCACAATGCTTGCGTTTCTGCATCTATATCTGAAAACAAAATCAGATGCAGGAAGATTTTCTACAGTACCTCTGGAAATACGGATTATTTCCGGCAGATAAATTATTTACACCCGATCATCAGCGCGTTGAAGTAATGACCCCGGGTCAGCTGAACACTGATGCAGGCCCTGATTTCTTGATGGCACGGATCCGCATCGGCGAGGCTGTTTGGGCAGGCCATGTGGAGATTCATGTGAAAGCCTCCGATTGGTACCGGCACAATCACAATGAAGATCCGGCTTATGATCCGGTAGTACTCCATGTTGTTTATGAGGGGGATTGCTCCGTGAAACGAACCAATGGGGATATGGTTCCGATGGTGGTTTTACCGGTTAAGCCTTCGTATCTTGATAATTATCATCAGATACTCTCCACCATTTCACCCGTGCCCTGTGAAACATCCTGGAAAAAACTTGAAGCCGCAGAAGTTGAAAACTGGATAGTTAATATGGGCATTGAGCGTATGCAAGTGAAATCCAATGAAGTGTTTAACCGATTGGCCCGCAACAAAGGCGGATGGGATGAAACCTGGATTCAACTGATTACGAGGTCGTTCGGATTCGGAATTAATCAGAATTCTTTTGACAGGCTCGGTCAATCTATTCCGTTGGCAGCGATCCGGTCGACCGGTTCAAATCTGTTCCGGCTTGAGGCCATCCTGTATGGGCAATCCGACCTCATTCCTGTGCGAAAGCCTGATCCCTATTCGCGGGCGCTAATGGTGGAATATGGATTTGTACGCAAAAAGTTTAACCTTGTTCCGCTGAATAATCCCGGATGGAAATTTCTGAGAATGAGGCCGTCTAACTTTCCAACAGTCAGGATAGCTCAATTGGCCGCATTCCTGGCCGGAAACCCCGACCGGCTTGAGTCGGTACTTCGTGGATCAGGCACAGAAATGAATCTGAAATTGGATTACCCGGTATCGGCTTACTGGAAGTTACATTATGATTTCGGAAAGAAATGGTCCGGCCGGTTTACGGGATTTGGCGCCGAGACCATTAACCTTTTTCTGATTAATGCTGTTTTACCATTTCGTGCCAGCTATGCCAACCGTAATGGTGATACCGGAGCCTGGGAAAAATGGATGGAAATGCTCGAAAGTCTTCCCGCTGAAAACAACCGGATTACCCGGCTTTGGGCCGGTTATGGATACCGGGTACCGAACGCTTTCTATTCCCAGGCCTTTCTTCATCTGTATACACATTATTGCCACAACCGGCAATGCCTGACATGCCACATTGGGCAGTTCCTGATCCGGGGCAAGGGCAGCTGAGCGATTTTTGTTACCTTTACTTAATGATAAAAATTTTGCTGACCGGAGCCAATGGCCTTGTCGGACAAACTCTTGCCGGCAAGATTCAATTGTTGCACGGATTTGAACTCCTGGCCACTTCTGCATCAGATTGCAAGGTAAAAGGAGTGGAGCCGGTTCGTTTTTCTATAATGGATATTACCTCACCGGACCAGGTTAATACGATTTTTGACCGGTTTAAACCTGATGTGGTGATTCATTGCGCAGCCCTGACGCAGGTGGATCCCTGCGAGTTGAATCCGGATTTGTGCGATAAGGTGAACATTGAGGGAACCCGTCTGGTAGCGAAAGCAGCGGAAGAGAGCGGCGCCCGGTTTATTTATCTTTCAACAGATTTTGTGTTCGATGGATTGAATGGCCCCTACAGCGAAGATGATCAGCCAAACCCGGTAAGTGTTTATGGCTGGTCGAAACTGCAGGGTGAATTTATTACCAGATCATTGAAGGTGCCATGGATAATTGTTCGCACTATCCTCGTTTACGGGTTCACACCGTCTATGAGCCGGTTCAACATGGTTACCTGGGTGCGTGATTCTCTCATCAATCATAAACCGATCAGGTTAGTTGACGACCAGTTCCGGATGCCAACACTGGTGGATGACCTTGCCGATGGCATCATCCGGATTATCAAAAGAGATAAAACCGGAATCTACCATCTTTCGGGGCCCGAAATGACCTCTGTTCTTGACTTTGCTGTTCAAACTGCACGGTTCTTCAATCTCGATGAATCACTGATTTCGCCTGTTCATTCGGATTCTTTGAATCAACCCGGCCGGCGTCCGGTATCAACCGGATTTATCCTTGAAAAGGCGATCGGAGAGTTAGATTATGCCCCGCGAAACCTCAATCAAGGGCTTACGGTGGCACGGAATTTGCTTTCAGATTATACTGTTTAGGCATATGTCCCCCTTGTGCTTTAGATATTTTTAGCTATGAAAACAAAATATCTCTGGTTGTTTTTTTCTTTCCTGTCGGTATTCGGATGTGATCGAGAAGGATCTGTCGTTCCTTCTATTAATCTGATTAGCAATTCGGAATGTAAGGGAAAGGGTTTGAAAGCAGTTGCTGACCATTCCTCCGATCAGGATTGTATCCAATATACGTGGGTGAGCGGGGATACCCTGATAATAAAGCACATGAATGCCGGATTTAATTGTTGCCCTGACGGTTTTCGGGTAGAGCTCAAGATTGTTGGTGATACGCTGGTCATTACCGAGGTTGAGAATGCCTCCATGTGTGATTGTAATTGTCTGTTCGACCTTAACTATAATCTGACTGGGATTAGTAAAGACACCTGGTGGATCCGGATAGAGGAACCCTATGTGCAGCAACCTGAAGAGAAGAAAATCCTGTTCAAAACAGAATTAAGAAAGAATCCTGACGGGGAATTTTGTGTTACCCGAACGGGGTATCCCTGGAAGTTATGATAAACAATGCTTTGTGATTAATAATATGAAAACATTGGAGAGATTTTTAGTTGTGATGGTTATGGTTGTTATGATCGCTTCGTGTTCGAAGGATAAGGATTATGAAACCAAACCATTGAACCTTCCGCTCAAAGCAGCCGGGGTGATCACAGCAGATAATACGTTTGGGCTGGATTTATATACCAAACTTGCCGGAGCAGCTGTTTCGGGAACAAACCTGATGATTTCGCCACTGAGCGTTTCACAGGCATTATCAATGACTTATAATGGTGCCAATGGTGATACCAAAACCGCAATGGAGGAGGCACTTCGGATTGCTGGTTATGACCGGGACGAATTGAATCAATTGAATAAGACACTTGTAACAGCCCTGGTTGCGCATGATGCCAAGGTGATAATATCGATCGCAAATTCGATCTGGTACCGGAAGGAGTACACTGTTTTACCTGATTTCATCACCAGAAATCAAACTTATTATGATGCTGAAATCCGGCCGATGGACTTTACCGCTTCTGATTGCAAAACCGTGATTAATAACTGGGTATCCGATAAAACCAATAAAAAGATCACCGAGATTGTGGATCAGATCAACCCTGAATCCTTTATGTTCCTGATCAATGCCATCTATTTTAAGGGTGCCTGGACCTATGCGTTTGATAAAAAAGATACGTATCAGCAACCTTTCTATCTGGAAGACGGGAAAGAGGTTCAGGTGGATATGATGCATCAGGAAATGGATCTGAATATGTTTGCCAATGAAACATTTACATCGGTTGAACTACCTTACGGAAAGGGCAACTGGCGGATGTTCCTTTTTCTCCCGGAGACCGGGAAAACAGTATCCGATGTGGAAAAAAACTTTACCCCTGAGAATTGGAATAGCTGGCTGAATCGTTATGACACCATCTCTGAAGTGCAGTTTTCGCTTCCTAAATTCACCTTTTCTTATGAGGAGAGCCTGAAAGATGCCCTTTCGGCAATGGGCATGGAGATTGCCTTTACCGATAAGGCCGACTTTACAGGGATCTTGCCGGAGGGAGGATTACTGATCACCGGTGTAAAACACAAAACATTCATTGAGGTTAATGAAGAAGGGACTGAGGCTGCAGCGGTAACTTCAGTGGAGATAGGCCTTACCTCAATCGGTAATTTCATTACCTTTAACAAACCGTTTCTATTTGCCATCGCGGAGAAATCCACCGGGGCGATTTTGTTTATCGGGAGAATGATGAAACCGGAATAAACGGGAGGACGTTAAGGGCGTAAAGGATGTAAAGAAAGAAAAGAATGAAAAGAACGTGAGATTGTAGAGACGGATAATTATCCGTCTCATGATCATCCGTCTTAAGAAATTGAATAGGGGAATTATTATGAAAAGGATTAGTAAACTGATAGTTGTGGTATTGATAGTGGGATTTTGGTTCGCCTGTGATAAGGAGCCGGATCAGCCGCAACCACTGAACCTGACCCGAAATGAGCTTAAGGTTCTGCAGCAGGGCAACCAGTTTGGATTTGATCTTTTTAACCTGATGGGGAAAGAAAGCCCTGATTCAAATCTTTGCATATCACCATACAGCATTTATACCGCATTGTCCATGGCTGCAAATGGAGCGGATAACCAAACGCTGGATGAAATGCTCAATCTTCTGGGCTTCCCGGGAAAGGATGTGGCCGATCTGAATAAATCAGTCAAAAACCTGAACCAGGTTCTGATCGGGAAAGATCCGACTACGGTTTTCGAAACCGCCAACTCGGTTTGGTACAATACAAACGGATTTACCGTATACCCTGATTTTACAGCCAACCTTCAGAATTATTATTCTGCAAGAGTTGAAGGGCTCGATTTTTCTGCACCTTCGGCTTTGGCCACGGTAAATGGATGGGTTAAAGAAAAGACACATGATAAAATTGATAAGATCATCGAAAAGATTAACCCCGAAGATGTATGTTTCCTGATCAATGCCCTCTATTTCAATGGAAAATGGACAAACCGGTTTGATAAGGACGATACTCACCTGGATTCTTTTACCAGTGCGTCGGGGAAAAGCCAGCAGGTACCAACAATGTACCTGAAAGATACTTTAAACGCTATAATTACAGCAGATTTGCTAGCTGTTGAGCTGCCTTACGGGGATGGCAGCTGGTCGATGTACCTCTTTCTTCCTCCGAAGAATGTAAATCTGGATGATTGGTGCAGTCAGCAACTTTCGGGAGGTTGGGAAGATCTTCGGTCACAATTCGAGCCTGTGGAGGGAATGGAAGTTTATCTGCCCCAGTTTAAGCTCGAAAATTCATTTGAACTCAGCAAGCAATTAAAGCAACTTGGTATTCCGACTGCCTTTACCGATGCCGCTGATTTTTCGAAGCTGGGTCCCGGATCCCTCTCCATCAGCCAGGTTTTGCATAAAACCTATATCGATGTTAATGAGGATGGAACCGAAGCTGCCGCTGTAACGGCTGTGATCATTACCAGAACCTCAATGCCTGTTGATGTGATCCGGTTTAATCATCCCTTTATCTTTGTAATTGCTGAAAAATCAACGGGTTCCATAATTTTCATCGGAAAATTGATGAATCCGGAATAGCCATGAAAACAAGAACCTTTCTTTTATTGCCATTTTTAACCCTGGTGACCAGCTTTTGGCTTTCCTGCGCAAGGCAGGATCATAACGGAGCAGCACTATCGGTTACGAATTCCTCAGATATGATGTGCAGGGCCAATGACCCGCTGAAAAGCAACGATCCTGCTCCGGAATCTTCCTGTATCAATTTCAGTTACGATGGAGACAGTTTGCTCACCATGATGCATTATAACGCGGGTTTCAATTGCTGTCCTGAGCGTTTTACCGTGGATATTGAAGTCAAAGGCGACAGTCTGATCATCAGGGAAGCTGAACTCAAACAAGGTTGTAAGTGTAATTGTCTATTTAACCTTGAGATCAAGGTTCACAACCTTCCGGCCGATACCTATCATGTCAGGTTTGTTGAACCCTGTGTCAACCATTCGATACCTCGACTTATCTTTGACCTGGATCTGAAGAAGGAGCCGGTGGGGCAATTTTGCGTAACCAGGCCTGAAGGATGGTGGAACTAGCAAATACCAAAAAACAAAAAACAAATCCCAAATAAGCTCCAAACTCCAAAACTCAAAATCGAAGCGTTGTCACCCCGGTGATAACTGATAACTGACAACAAATGGAAAATAAAAACTTTCTTATAGGTGCGATAATTCTGGTGGCCGTTGGGCTTTTTGTTTCCTGTCATGAAGACCCCAATGAATTTTGCGAGTACGGGTTTAAAAAAGCTACAGTGGTTTATAGTGGTGCGCCGGAGGTTGACGGATGCGGATGGAAGATTTTAATCGATTCTGTCTACTATCATCCGGTTAATCTCAGTATTGATTATCAAATTAGTGATCTGCCGATCCTGATAAAATACACGGTTGATCCTGAAGAATTCCGGTGTGGCCGGGGAGGGGCTACTTATCAGTCGATACGGATTACAGAAATTAAGAAGAATCCTGAAGAGGTTGGTATTCTTCATGAAAATGAATGGGAAAAGTATTCGATGGACCCGTTCCACCTCGATTCAGCCTATGTGGATGACGATTTGCTCATGATGCAGGTCAGCTATAGCGGCGGCTGCAGGAACCATGAATTAAATCTGTGGAAGCTTCCTCCGAATGCTTTGAATCCGCCACCCATTGAATTAGCGCTATCTCATGATGCCAATGGGGATATGTGCGAAGCTTATATCACCCGCTGGCTAATTTTCTCTCTGGTTCCACTTCGGGAAAGAGGAAAGAAGGAGATTAAGTTTCTTCTGCGAGGGTCACCGGAGATGTCGGCGTATTTCGGGACATACATTTATAAATACTAAGACTTTAAGACTGTAAGACTGTAAGACTGTGAGAGGATAGCTTCGGAGAAAATCTCATAGTCTTTTGGTTCTAAAGTCTAATAGTCTTTCCTCAACGTCCTCACGAGTTTTTTTGGTTTACTGAATCTTTTTCGTATTTTTGCGCGTCAATTTAAAGAAAACTGTAAAATTTTAGTAAACATGTACTTAACGGCAGAAAAGAAACAAGAATTTTTCGAGAAGTACGGGAAGTCCAATACAGACACCGGTTCATCAGAGGGACAGGTTGCCTTATTCTCATACCGTATTGCTCATTTGACGGGACATTTGAAGAAAAACCGCAAGGACTTCAGCACCCAGCGATCGTTGATCAGATTAGTAGGTAAACGCAGAAGGCTGCTCAACTACCTCAAGGACCGGGACATAGCGCGTTACCGGACGATTATTAAAGAATTGAATTTACGTAAATAACCCAAGAAAAAAAAGGCAATTTCATAATTGCCTTTTTTCTTCTTAATTAATCCGATTTTATAAAATGTATCAAGTTTATCAGAAGACCATCACCTTGAAGGATGGACGGACGATAACCATTGAAACCGGTAAACTGGCCAAACAGGCCGACGGTTCGGTGGTGGTGACCATGGGAAAAACCATGATCCTGGCGGCAGTGTGTGCCTCCAAAACGGCAAAAGAAGGTGTCGACTTCATGCCTCTGAGTGTTGAATATAAAGAGAAATTTGCTGCAGCCGGCCGTTTCCCGGGTGGATTCATGAAAAGGGAAGCCCGTCCGAATGACAATGAGATCCTGATTTCCCGCCTGGTCGACCGCGCTTTGCGTCCACTGTTCCCGGATGATTATCATGCAGAAGTTTTTGTATCGATCAGCCTGATGTCAGGTGATCCAACCTGTCCCCCGGATGCGCTGGCAGGATTAGCTGCTTCGGCAGCATTTGCACTTACCGATATTCCTTTTGCAGGCCCGATCAGTGAAGTGCGCGTTGCCCGTATCGATGGCGACCTGGTTATTAACCCGGGCATGGAAGACCTTAAGGATGCTGATATTGATGTCATTATCGCCGGAACCTATGACAATATCATGATGGTTGAAGGTGAAATGCATGAAGTTTCCGAAGCCGGGATGCTCGAGGCAATCAAGTTCGGCCATGAAGAAATAAAGAGACATTGCCAGGTTCAGCTGGAACTTCGCAAAGAGCTCGGAAAAGACAGCGTCAGGGAGTATTGCCATGAAACTAACGATCCTGATCTGAAAGCAAGAGTTTTCGAAGCCACCTACCAGCAAGTTTACGACATCGCTAAGGCTCAAATGCCTAAGCATGAACGTAATGATGCATGGGAAAAGCTCGAAACCGATTATGTCACTTCTCTGGGAGAAGGAGCTACGGATTTGATTAAGTCGATGGTAAAGAGATATTTCCACGATGTTATGAAAGAGGCTACCCGCAATTTGCTCCTCGATGAAGGCATCCGTCTGGATGGCCGAAAAACCGATGAGATCCGCCCGATCTGGAGCGAAATTGATTATCTACCGATGGCTCACGGTTCGGCAATTTTCACCCGGGGTGAAACCCAGTCACTGACAACCATTACCCTGGGAACAAAACTCGACGAGAAAATTGTCGACGAAGTTTTGAACCAGGGAAAAGACAGGTTCCTGCTCCATTATAATTTTCCGCCTTTCTCGACCGGAGAAGCACGTCCCGTTCGTGGTATCAGCCGCAGGGAAATCGGTCATGGCAACCTGGCTCACCGGGCCATTAAGGCTATATTGCCGGATGCTGAAGATAATCCGTACGTAATTCGCATTGTTTCAGACATCCTCGAGTCGAACGGCTCCTCTTCCATGGCAACGGTTTGCGCCGCTACCCTGGCTCTGATGGATGCCGGCGTTAAAATAAAGAAACCGGTTTCCGGTATTGCCATGGGACTGGTGGTTGGTAAAGACAAGAGATATAAGGTATTGTCCGATATCCTCGGCGATGAGGATCATCTTGGCGATATGGACTTCAAAGTTACCGGCACCAGGGATGGCATAACCGCCTGCCAGATGGACATCAAAGTCGACGGGCTGTCCTATGAGATCCTGGCCGAGGCACTGGAACAGGCAAACCGCGGAAGAATGCATATTCTCGACAAGATTCTGGAAACCATTTCAGAACCCCGTGAAGACTATAAACCACACGTTCCGAGGATCCAGACCATGACCATCCCGAAAGAGCTGATCGGCGCTGTAATCGGTACAGGCGGAAAGATCATACAGGAAATACAATTGCGTACCCATACCATCATCACCATTGAGGAAAAAGATGGTATCGGATTTATCGAGGTAGCTGCTCCTGATAAGGAAGCCATCGAGGCTGCCATGGAAATAATCCAGGGTATTTGTGCTGTTCCGGAAGTGGGCCAGATTTACAACGGTAAAGTGGTATCGATAGTTGCCTTTGGTGCATTCGTCGAAATCCTCCCGGGCAAAGAAGGTCTGCTTCATATTTCGGAAATTTCGTTTAAACGTTTGGAAACTGTTGAGGAAGAACTCAAAGTTGGCCAGATGATTGAGGTGAAACTCATCGAAATTGATGAGAAATCCGGTAAATATCGCCTCTCGAGAAAGGTTCTTCTCGAAAAGCCTGAAGGTTATGTAGAGCCTGTTCAGCACGATCGTGGCCCAAGAGGTCCGCGTGATGACAGGGGCGGACGTGACAACCGGGATCGCCGTGATGGAGGCGATCGTGGTGGAAGGCCACCCCGCCGGGATTATGACCGTCGTTAATAGATCGGTTAATAAGATAAAGCTGATAAAATCCCCGCAATCGCGGGGATTTTTTATTTTTAGGCGATGGAACTGCATAAAAAATATCCATATAATTACCGGCTTGTGGTCATCGAAGGCAATATCGGAGCCGGAAAAACCTCACTGGCCAGCAGGATAAGTGCGGATTATAGCAGCCACCTGATTTTGGAACGATTCGCTGACAACCCGTTCCTGCCTAAATTTTACCAGGATCCCGATCGTTTTGCTTTCCCCCTTGAGATGTCGTTCCTGGCTGACCGGTACACACAACTTAAGAAGGAACTTATTGATCCTGATATTTTTACCCCGTTTATTATTGCCGATTATTATTTCATGAAATCGCTTATTTTCGCAGGTAATACCCTTACCGGCGATGAGTACAACCTGTACTCACAGCTTTTTCATCTCATGTATGCTTCCTTGCCAAAACCTGATCTGTATATTTATTTGCACCAGGATCCTGATAATCTGCTTATTAATATCTGGAATCGGGGTCGCGAATACGAATCAGCTATCACAGCCGATTATCTCAAGAGGATTCAGGCCGGGTATTTTGATTTTTTCCGACAGGAGCCATCTATGAGGATACTCGTGGTGGATACCAGGGAAATAGATTTTGTGAACAAAGTAGAGGATTATCATACCCTGTTGGATACCATTTTCGGGCATGAATACCCGGTGGGATTATCGAGGGCTTTTCCACATACCGGGAAGTAAAGTCTTGGGTGAACATTTTTCAGGAACCAATGGATTTTTTCCGTGGATTTGTAAAAGATTTATAATTTTGTCGTAGATTGGAAACGTTAATAACAAACATAAAACCGGTAGTTATGAAGAAATTCAACCTCAGTATCTTGATGGCCATTGCAGTGATTTTCCTTTTGTCGGGCTGCAGCGGACTGAACAAGATGAAGAAATCCGCCTCAGGGATTAAGTACGAAGTAAAACCAGAGGTATTGGAAATGCACGGGGACAATGTGGCCCTGTCACTTGAAGCCAGATATCCTGAAAAATTCTTTAACAAGAAAGCCATTGTGGTAGCAACTCCCGTTTTAAAAACACCAGCCGGCGAAGTTGAATTCAAACCATTAACCTTACAGGGAGAAAAGGTTACCGCTAACAATAAGGTGGTAAATTATGCATCGGGCGGTAAGGTAACCTATGAGGGAACCGTTCCCTACACAAAAGACATGCGTCAATCCGAATTGATTTTGAAGGTTGAAGCCTCCATGAAAACAAAAAAGGTTGCTTTTGAACCTGTTAAAATTGCCGACGGGGTTATTTCCACGCCCACTTTACTGGTTAATCAGCTGGGTGAAGTTGTTGTGGCACCTGACAAATTCCAGCGGATCGTTCCTGAAACTTACCAGGCAGATATTTATTATGATATCAATAAAGCTGAGGTGAAGAAAACCGAAATGAAATCCGAAGATGTGACAGCTCTGAAAGATAAGGTTAAAGCGGCCAACTCGAAATCAAACTACAATATCAAAGGAGTTGATGTTTCAGCTTATGCATCACCTGACGGGAAGCTTGAACTGAATGATAAACTGGCCAAGGAACGTTCGAAAACTGCTTCCAGCTTTTTCAAAAAAGAACTTGAAAACATGAAGGTTTCAAAAGCCGACCAGAGCGAATTCTTTCAGCTAATGTCAACTGCTGAAGACTGGGATGGTTTCAAAGACTTGGTTTCGAAATCTAATATTCAGGATAAAGATCTGATTTTGCGTGTATTATCAATGTACAACGATCCGGATGTCCGTGAAAAGGAAATCCGTAATATTTCAGCTGCCTTTACTGAATTGGCTGACCAGATTCTGCCTGCTTTGCGTCGCTCGAAATTTTCCGTTAATGTTGATGTAATTGGCAAATCAGATGATGAATTACTGAGAATCGCTACCAGCAAACCTTCAGATCTTGGTATTGAAGAGGTTCTTTATGCTGCTACATTGACCAAAGATGTTAAAGTTCAGAATGGCATCTATAAAGCTGCTACCGAAAAATTCCCAACCTGCTACCGGGCATGGAATGACTTTGGAATTACAGCTGCGGAGCAAGGGGATTTCAAAACTGCTAAAACCGCCATTGAAAAATCTAACAGTTTAAAGGCAAATGACCCGATTGTTTTGAATAACCTCGGTGTTGTTGCTCTGGCTGAAGGTGACTATGATAAAGCAGAAGGTTTGTTCCGCAGTGCTGCCGGTGCCGGAAGCGAGGTTGACCACAACATAGGTATTGTCAATGTGAAAAAGAGCAATTATACCCAGGCTGTCACAAACTTTGGCTCATCCTGCCTGTTTAATGCTGCTTTGGCTCAGACCTTGAACAAGGAATACGCTAAAGCTCTTAAAACTCTTGATTGCATTCCTGAACCCAATGCCATGACCGACTACCTTAGGGCAGTGGTTTATGCCCGCCAGGGACAGAGTGCCAATATGTTCAAATCACTGGAAGCTGCAGTTGCCGCACAGGCTGATCTGAAACAGATGGCTAAAACTGACCTCGAATTCGGTAAATTCTTCGAAGATGCCAAGTTCCAGGGAATTGTGAAGTAATCACGCAACCATATAAAAAAAGAGCCGCTGATGAAGCGGTTCTTTTTTTAGTGACCATTGACCAGTGACTGGCTAATTGAGAACGAATTTGATAGGAATTGAGAAGGATACATTAACTGGTTTTCCTCTTTGCAGTCCCGGCTTCCAGGCAGGTGAAGACCTGATTACATTCATCACTGCTTCGTCGAGCACCGGGTCTACGCCTTTGACGATTTGAATATTAGTTGTTTCCCCTTTTCTGTTTACAACAAATGATACGAATTCATGCTCAAGAATGATCTGGGTTTCCTTTGTGTCCGGCTCGAAGGGCTCCGGGTAGAATATCGTCCTGAAGAAACTGAATGCAGACCAGGGCTTGTTTAAAACAACAACCCTGTGTTCATTCCAATTCAGCACCGGACGGGTTTTCGTCCAGATAAACAGCCGGATTAGCTGTCCTGCCGAAACCAGGATTAGTGCCAAAACGATCGATAAATAGGCTATTCCAATCCAGTTTACCGGATCCGGCAGCGGAGCAGCCCCGCCTGAACCAACTGCCAATGAAGGATCAATCACCGGTTCTGAAACCTGAACCAAAGGCAGCCCCAGAATCGACCCGGCCTGGGTTCTGATCGATATCTGCCATGGAAGCCAGGGAAGAATCACTGCCAAAACCGACCCTCCCAGAAGGAAGAACCGGTTGGCCTGGAAATTCCTGATCCTGCTCAAAAAGAGTTCATAGGAAATCCAGATCAGGATCAGGAAAAGGTTGGCCAGGATGATGTTGGGTAAATAGTTCATGGCTTCTCATTTTTAAGGTTCTCCAGGGTTTTCAGTAACTCTTCCATCTCTTTTATGGTTAGGTTTTCTTTTCTGGAAAAGAAAGAGACCATTTGCTTAAGGCTGCCATCAAAGTAATTCTCAAGCATCTTCTTCATAGAAAAATGGGAGTATTCATCCTTGCTGATCAGGGCAGAATAGCGGTGAGTCGGGCCGAATGCCTCATGATCAATAAAGCCCTTTGATTCAAGGATCCTTACGATCGTGGAAACCGTGCTGTACGCCGGTTTCGGTGACGGCAACTCTAAAATAATGTCCTTAACAAATGCAGGCTGGATGCCCCATAGTACCTGCATGATCTGCTCTTCGGCTTTTGTTAAATCGCGCATCTTGATTCTTTTTTATCAAAAATACAACGATAAGTTTAAATAAACAACTAAAAAGTTAGTTGAATTAACTATAGAGTTAGTTAAACTTATAAGTGGGAGGATTACAATCTTTTGCGGGGTAGCTAAGTTTACAATATGCTAATGAGTTAATATGCTAATATGCTAATAATGATAAGATGAGTTTTATCAAGTGCCACTAGCTTCAGTTAATGAAATGTGATCGCCGATGCAAGGCTTTGGGAATTGATAATCATTAAATTGGCACATTGGTGCTTCTTTTAATTAGCAGATTAGCATATTATCAAATTAGCATATTAATGTATTCTTAGCATCTCCCACAGTACAATTCCAACGCTGACCGCTACATTAAGCGAATGTTTGGTGCCATATTGAGGGATTTCAATGGCGGCTTCGCATAGGCCTAAGACTTCCGGGGAAACACCGTGGATTTCATGGCCGAAAACAATCGCAATTGGGCCGGAAAGATTGAATTCATTCAAAGGAATGCTACCGGTAGTTTGCTCAATAGCAAAAACCTGATAACCATTGGATTTGAGATCGACGATCGCATCGGTGGTTTTTTCGAAATATTGCCAGTCGACGGAGAGTTCGGCGCCAAGAGCGCTTTTGTGGATATCACGATGAGGGGGTGATGTGCTGATTCCGCACAGGATGAGCTTTTCAATCCTGAATGCATCACAGGAGCGGAAGATGGAGCCGATATTATTGAGACTCCGGACGTTGTCGAGAATAACGATTACCGGATTCTTTTCTGCGGATTTGAATCCTTCAACATCGAGCCGGCGATGTTCTTCGTTTGTGAGCTGTCGCATGATTTTTGCTTTGCGCAAAAATACCAACATTAGGGTTAACCAATGTTAAAGATTTTTGTTTCACTTAAAAAAGTTGCATTTTTAACGCCTGCAAATAGTTATTTAACCATAAAAATCAAGCTTTTATGAATCTTCACGAATATCAGGCCAAGCAACTGCTCCAGTTACATGGTGTTCCGGTTGCTGAAGGACTTATGGTTGAAACGCCTGAAGCCGCAGTGGAAGCTGCACAACTGATCCAGAGTCAAACCGGTACTAAATTCTGGGTTATTAAAGCTCAGATACATGCCGGCGGCCGCGGCAAAGGTGGCGGCGTGAAGATTGCTTCCTCCCTGGAACAGGTTAAAGAACATGCCACCCGGATATTGGGGATGAACCTGGTAACACCGCAAACAGGACCGGAAGGTAAGTTGGTGCGGAAGCTGCTGGTGCAGCGGGATATGTATTACCCGGGCGCTGACGGCAAGCCTTCTGTTAAGGAATTCTATATGAGCGTATTACTCAACCGGAAGACAGGCAGGAATATTGTAATGTATTCTACTGAAGGGGGCGTCGATATCGAAGGTGTGGCCAAAGATGCTCCAAACCTGATTTTTACCGAAGAGGTGGATCCAGGAATCGGAATCCTGCCTTTCCAGGCACGTAAAATTGCGTTTAACCTAAAATTGAATGGAGCAGCACATAAAAATATGGTGAAATTTGTCACTGCTCTTTACAATGCCTTTCTTGCAACTGATGCTTCTCTTCTGGAAATCAATCCGTTGGTCAAAACATCAGACAACCTGATCCTCGCCGCAGATGCAAAGGTGAATCTGGATGAAAATGCCTTGTTCCGTCATCCGGATTATGCTGGACTACGCGATCTGAACGAAGAGGATCCTACCGAAGTTGAAGCCTCCGGGTATAATCTGAATTTCATCAAGCTCGATGGAAATGTGGGTTGTATGGTTAATGGCGCCGGTCTGGCCATGGCCACCATGGATATGATCAAACTGTCGGGCGGCCAGCCTGCCAATTTCCTCGATGTCGGCGGTACCGCCAGTCCGCAAACAGTGGAAGCCGGGTTCCGTATCATCCTTAAAGACCCGAACGTTAAAGCGATCCTGATCAATATTTTCGGCGGAATTGTCCGGTGCGACAGGGTAGCGCAGGGCGTTGTGGATGCCTATAATCTGATCGGTACTATTCCCGTTCCGGTAATTGTCCGGTTGCAGGGAACCAATGCAGTGGAAGGTAAGAAAATCATCGACCAATCCGGGCTCAAAGTTTTTTCAGCGATTACCCTGGAAGAAGCAGCTGTTCTGGTTAAGGAGGCAGTTTCCTGACATATCTTTGTACAAATAAATTGGCAAATGAATTGCCGAATGGTATATGCGGTTTATTTTATTTTCGATTCTATTCGGCCTGACCGGTGCAGGTTTAAACGCCCAGTCGGTAACAAAAGTCAGGCAGGATACCTTACTCCGGACAGTTGTAATCAACGGGGATACCTTGCCGCATATCGACCTGAAAGAAGTCCCTATACTTCCTGCTAAAGTCTTTAAGAATCGTTTTCAGGAGAGGCAATACTGGAGATTGGTTTATAACCTCAAAAAGGTTTTGCCCTATTCGAAAATCGTTGCAGCCACCATTACCGAGGTTGAATTCAAACTTGCAACCGTAAAAACCGATAAAGAGCGAAGGAAATTCGTTAAAAGTATGGAAGACTCGCTCCGGAAAAAATATGAGGAAGATTTGAGGCAAATGACCATCACGCAGGGAAAGCTCCTATTGAAGCTCGTTGACCGTGAAACTTCCAATTCCACTTATTTCTGGATTGATTCCTATCGCGGCTCCGTAAGCGCCTTTTTTTGGCAGGGAATAGCCCGACTCTTCGGTTCCAACCTGAAATCTCAATACGACCCAAAAGGCGAGGATGCTATTATAGAGCAGATCGTTACCTATATTGAAAGAGGATATATTTAAGGCTCAAATAAGGCTCAAGGCTCAAGGCTCAAGGCGCAAGTAAGTTATAAGGCTAAATAATAAGTTTGTAAGGAAAATTTAGTGTAAAGGTTACTTTGTATTCCTTAAGGTTTTTACTTTTAACCTACTTGATCCCTGAGCCATGCGCCATGCGCCTTGAGCCTTGCATTAATGGATTCAAGTTAGTTCAATCAACGCGTTTACCGTGTTCATGGCCCCTTCGGCGATGTCGACGATGCTGGAATCCAGCATGTAACAGGGACTGGTTACCACTTTGTTTTCATTGTCGATAACGATCTCCCTGGCATGGGTTGTTTGATGGATGGCACCCATCGCCTTTATATTCTTTATAGAAGTTTGATCCTGACCCATCGTTATGGATACATTGCCCAAAACCTTTGCCAAAATCACTGGTGAAATACACAATGCCCCGATCGGTTTACGAGAACTATGCATAGAGATTACAGCTCTTTCAACCTCAGGATTCACCGTACAATCAATACCATCGAAAGCATAGGTGCATAGGTTTTTAGCTACCCCAAACCCACCGGCAAACATCAGTATATCAAAATTTTGCGCATTGAATTCACTTAGCGGGCGTATTTTCCCGCGGGCAATCCTCGCCGATTCAACCAGAACATTCCGGGTTTCATCCGTCGGCTGACCGGTATAATGGTTAATCACATGGTATTGATTAACATCAGGAGCAAAGACTGTGTAAGAGGAATCGGTTCTGGCAATGGCATACAGTGTCATTACTGATTCATGAATTTCGGCGCCATCCCTGTTTCCGCATCCGGCCAGGATAACGGCAAATTTCTTTTTCGTTTTCATGGTTTAAATTATTTACTGTCCACTAGCGTTGAGAATAGTTTTGATCGTATAAATCAGGATTTTAAGATCAACAAGAAGCGACATGTTCTCAATGTAAAGAATATCGTATTTAAGCCGCTCAATCATCTCATCCACGTTGGATGCATATCCGAATTTTACCTGACCCCAGGAAGTAATTCCAGGCCTGACCTTTTGCAGGTGATTAAAGTGAGGAGCAGTTTTTATGATCTGATCGATAAAGTACTGACGTTCTGGTCGTGGCCCTACCAAAGACATATCACCAATCAAAACATTATAAAACTGTGGAAGTTCATCCAGACGCGTTTTTCGCATAAACATCCCAAAACCGGTAATCCGTGTATCATTTTGGCTCGATAAGGCCGGACCGTCGGCTTCAGCATTGCTAAACATCGAGCGGAACTTGTAAATGGTAAACGGCTTGCCATACCGGCCGATTCGTTCATGAGAATAAAGTACCGGCCCTTTTGATGTAAGTTTAACACCTATGGTTAGGAACAGGTAAACCGGTGACAATATGATCAGGACAAAGAAAGAAGTTATTACATCTAATATGCGCTTGAGATTCTCTTCCCAGGCTGGCATCAGGTCATGGCTGATCTGGATGAGAGGCGTACCGATGATCGATGACATTTTAACCATCCCGGTAAGGATGTCATACATATCAGGGATCACTTTGATCGTAATCTTCTTATATTCAAGACGGTTGATGATTTTCTTAAGCAGTTCGTGCTCTGAACTTTCGATAGCAATAATTACCTCTTCAACCGGGTGTTCCGAAAGAATTTTTTGAAGATCATTGAGAGATCCCAGATGAGGAATATGCCTGCCCATCAGGTAATCATTGTATTTACTAACACTGATAAAGCCGATAAAACTGTTTCCGGTCGATCGGGGTTGATTGACCATCCCGAGAAACAGGTCCTCTGCCCGCTTGTCGGATCCAATCAGCAGAGTGGGAAAACCTATAATACGGTTGTGGATCCGATGGGCTGAAATCGTGGTGAAAACCAGCCGGGGCATGTAGGTAAGAAGAAAATGAAGTCCGAACAGGACCAAAAAGGAGAGATAATAGTTGGTATATGTTTTAACGGTATCATCAAGGATCAGAACAAAGAAAATGATGAGGACCCCGATAAAAGTTGTGCCTATGGTTTGCCCCAATTCGCTGAGCCGGGATTTTCTGAAAACCTCTTTATAGTAACCGGTAATGAAATAGAACAAAACCCACGACACCGGGATGATCGCCAGGCCCAGGAAAAAGGAGTGATCAAATTCAACAGGTACCGGATATCCGAATTTCTTGGTTTCTATATAGATTTTCCGGAATACGAAAAAAAGAGTCCAGCTAGCGCCGGCTGATAAGAAATCGAAAATCAGGTACTTCAGCAGTTGCTTTCTCTGGTTCATTAAAAATGGATCAATTTAAGATTGTCCAAAATAATTGCCTGTTTTGCCAACCCGGTGGAATCCCAGCCGGCCCGGAAACCCGGCCTGAAGAATTCTGCCGATTGGTTATCCTTCATAATATTACGAAGATCAATATAAATCCGGTTCCAATGGTCAATTGGCCTTATATATACCAGGCCATTCCACACCGCTGCTCCATCCTGGAGAACATAAACGCCAAATTCCATGATAGTATTGCTCAGATAATCAAACTCAAGTAAAACCATCAGACCGTTAGTGATACGTTGGAAATCGGTACTGCTGTATGCTTCGAAAAACCGGTTTTTAGTATCCAGATAAATCGCACCGGAATACCGTCCTTCGCGAACCTGGTCGGTCTGGTTCCTGAAAACAGTATCACTGTATGCTGGATAAACAAAGGATATACCGGCATCTTCAAAGTCCTCAATCCACGGAAACTTACACACATCTTTGCCATCTTTGTCTTTTTTGTATGTGGTTGTCGGCGTTATCGGGATTACCTGGCCGCGAACAAGATCTATTTTCCCTGTGCCGATGTAGGGTTCAAAAAAGGGGTATACATCACGGGATCCCGCAATCCCGTTCAGTTCAAACCCTGGGTAAACAATTAGACTACGCATGCCAGTCAATAGGCAGGGAACCATCGTGGGCATTTCAAAGAATCCAAGATTTGTTCCATCAACGTTAAGCTTGACGCAGGTTATATTGTGACTCGCTGATCCCTGATCGAAATTGGTAACTTTGACAAGTACGGTATCTACCTTGATATAAGCAGGGATATCTTCGGCAGGGTTAATAATATTACAGGAAAGAAGAATTCCGGCAAGGGTAATCAACGTTAAAATCATCCAAGTTTTAAGCATGTCCAATTTTTTCTGATATTTCACCTCACAAAGTTAACAGAATTGCAATGATCGAAGATAGCTTTATGCATAAGGGCTTGCGAAGGAAACTGGTTGAGCAGGTTAAAAGCAAAGGAATTAAGGACCAACGGATACTGGATGCTATGATGAAAATTCCCAGGCATGCATTCATGGATTCCTCCTTTCTTAAATTTGCTTACCAGGATCAGGCTTTTCCAATTTCGTCAGGACAAACAATTTCACAGCCATTTACAGTAGCTTTTCAGACTGAACTTATTGATATACAGATTCATCAAAAAGTTTTGGAGGTGGGAACCGGTTCGGGTTACCAGGCAGCCATATTGGCCGAGCTGGGGGCACGTGTTTTTACCATCGAAAGAATCAGGAAGTTGTATCAGGAGGCCCAGACTATTCACCGGGAATTGGGTTCCCAAGTGAAATTTTTCTTAGGTGATGGTTATCAGGGACTTCCGTCTTTTGCGCCTTTCGATAGAATTCTGATAACTGCGGCGGCACATGCCATTCCGGAAGCCTTAAAGCAGCAACTTGTTGTTGGCGGTATACTGGTGGCGCCGATCGGTGAACGGGATTTTCAGGTAATGACAAAATGTGTAAAGACCAGCATGGATATCTTCGAAATATCCACACATGGTAATTTTGTGTTTGTTCCGATGAAAGAAGGATTGGAATAAAGACCGATGACCGTATTCCGCAAACCGACCATCGTATCAATTTTAACAAGGATTTGCATCCTGATACTAATTGGTATTTGCCAGCCTTTGCGGGGCCAGCAGCGTGATTCGGTTCTGTTGCCGGTTCGATACCTGAGGGTTGCCATCCATGTTTTTCAAGATGATGCCGGACAGGGAAATTTTCGCCGGGATATCGCCGGCCAGGAGGGCTTTTTGCACCTGATGATTGATTGGGTCAACCAACGGCTCGCTAACCTGGATACCTTGAAGCCGGCTGTGTCTTCTCCGTATGTAGCTGACAGCCGGGTACGTATCCGGTTGGATACTATTTTTTATCATCGCGATTCAAGGGCATGGGATTGCTCCGTTGAAATCGATTCCCCCTATATGCGCGACCAGTATGTAGATGGTGACTCTTCACTTAATTATCTGCAGAAATATCAGACACTTCCGATATTTATCGGCGCCAATAATCCCGTAACAGGAGGGCATTCACGCAATATCGGCGATCGTGGATATATTGCGGTTCGCGGGTATTATGAAAATTTTCTTCGTCAGGATGTACTGCTGGCGATCGACGAATGCGGCCGCAACCTGGTTCATGAGCTGGGTCATTGCCTCGGCCTGGGCCATAATTTCACTGGAGGTCCAGGGGGTGATCAATGCGATGATTGTGACGACAATGGTTGCCCGGTTGAGGGCACCTCAAATAATATTATGGATTACTGGCCATCTTACGGATACGCTTTGTCGAGATGCCAGTTCAATCAGATTCAGTATTACCTGAACGGAGAACGGGGTAATATTTCGGAGGTGGTGATAAATGACAGCTGTTATCGGTTATCAGTTATCGGTTATCGGATTCCGGCGGGAGACACCTTGTTGATCCAGGATACCCTTTATCTGCATAACGATCTTATTATTAAAGATGGAGGTGTGTTGAAAGTTACCGGTTATCTGTCGATGCCGTCTGAAACGAAAATAGCAGTTGAAGCCGGTGCCCGCCTGGAGATTGACAGAGGCACCATTGGTAACCTTTGCGGAGATTTGTGGTTGGGGATACGGGTTAGTGATACTCCTGGCGCACGACCTGCCAGGATTTCTGTTACACATGGCGGCATTGTGGAGCATGCCCGGGCAGGGCTTATCGCTGCCGGTCCGGTTGAAACAGAATTAGAGAATTCCGTGTTCCGCAATTGTGAGGAATCGCTTGTCTTTCTTCGGGGGTCTGCCGATTCGATCCTTATAAAAAACTCCACATTCCGCATAACAACAAAGTTGAATCATTACGAGGAAGGCATCACGCCTGCCTTTTTTGTGCGTACCGAAGGCATTCCCAGGCTGGAGGTTACAGGCAGTAATTTCGTCAATGAGCCGGGCACCTACATTTTTGATGCTGATTGGATGGGAACTGGAATCTCGGCCGATGGCCCATCGATACGTGTTGACCATTCCGAATTCATCAACCTCACCAATGGTCTGGATCTAAATTCGCAAAACCGGGATTCAAAGGTCGAAGTGATTGATAACCAGTTTATCCATAATCGGTACGGGATCAAAACCCGTTGTGCAGGCGTTCAGTGGATTTCGAACAACCGGGTGATTCTTCAGCGATTTAACAGCGGATGTACTATCGGGATGTTATTGTGGAACCCTGATCGGTTCGCAGTGCATCAGAATCGGTTTGAATCTGTTTATGGGGGTGGGCGCATGGCCGGGATCGTACTCAATAATCCGACCTGTGAAAGCTCTTCGGTTTTTAACAACAAATTCTCAAACCTGCCGATTGCCGTTTTTATGGACGGTACACCGGATATCGATTCGGTTTTGTTCTTATGGGCGGAAAATTCCGGAACAACCGGTTTTCTGAAACTGGGACCTCAACTTCGATATAATCAGTTCGATACTGTGGACATGCATCTGGCAATAGTTACCGATTCAGTGTTTGGATCGGCTATCGGAAAAATGGCAGAGGTTCACCCGGAATATTCCATTCCTGCTACTCAATGGACTCCCGGTGGCTTTGTCTGGTATGCTGATCAGGTGCATATGATGGCTTTCCATGGTTGGAATCTGCAGGCTAAGAGAATGCCGGATCATGGGTTGTATTGGTTTATGAATTATCTGGGCATAGGGGATCTGGGGCATAAGGACACAGGAACTCAGGGGTACAGCGACTTAATAGAATACCTGCTGAAGATTAATACCGTTAAAGAGCCTGAGGGTTGGTTTTTTGGTTCTGATGTTTATCAGGCGCTGAGCCGGATTTCGGAGGTGCCCGCAGCGGTGAGATCGGCAAAGCTTGCGGTATATTGGGAAAAGTACCAGGCAGAAGATCAGGCCTGGCTTCGTGAAGCTCTTGCATCGATAGCGGGAAGGTTTGTTAAAGCCGATAGTTTGCTGACTGATCTTGGAACTGATCTTGCCCAAAAGAATTTGGAGCGATGGAATATTTTCCAACCAACAAATTGCATTCATGGCCTGATCCCGATGAAATCCACCGCTGTTTCCGGATTTGATCTTCCTGATTTATCTGCGTTCCGCTTCGTTAGGCCGCATCAGGAACAATCCGGACCGCCGGCATTTTTCCTGTATCCTAACCCGGCTCAGAATTATATATTGATCCAACCGCAGGCAGGTTATTCTTTCGAAAAGGTCTGGGATGGATACATCATCTCAGCGGATGGCCGCTTTTCAAAACAAATCCGTATTGAATCCTGGGAAAACCAGAAATTGATCATTTCCTCACTGCCGGCCGGGGTTTATTTCATTGAATTATTTTCCGGGATTCAATACCTTGGCACCGCGAAATTTATAAAAACAATACATAGATAGGCATGCCTTTACTTAAGGTTTTTACATTCAACCCACTGCAGGTCAACGCGTATCTCATTTATGAACCCAACGGGGCAGGGATTATTATTGATCCATCGTGCTTTGATCAAACCGAATTCAGAGACTTACAGGATTTCATAGGGATAAATCACATAAGGTTGGAATATCAGCTGAACACACATGGCCATTTCGATCATGTATTCGGGGTTCACATGGTCAGGGAAGCTTACCATCCGAAATATTTGATTCATCAGGCTGACGAGGGTTTCCTTCGCCTTGCCGGTGAACAGGCCAGGAATTTTGGTTTTGATTATGAAGGTGATGCACCGGCACCTGATGGATATCTTAATGAACCGGATGTTGTATCCACAAATACCATCCATTTGAAGGTGATACATGTCCCGGGCCATTCGCAAGGTTGTGTTGCTTTTTATGAAGAATCAGCGGGTTGGCTTTTTTCGGGAGATACCCTCTTTGCCGGTGGCATAGGCCGTACCGATTTGCCCGGCAGCAACTATGAGCAAATAATCAGCAGCATACAGAAAAAACTATTGATTCTGCCGGACGATACTAAGGTCTTTCCCGGTCACGGAGCGGCATCCACGATCAAACATGAAAAATTAACCAACCCTTTTCTATAGATTCTCTTACCTATCCGGCCTTTCCTGCAAACACTGCATTATGTCATACTTCTTCTTATTTTTACCCGGTTAATTTGTATTACATCAACCCAGAAAATATGATCACTGATCAATTCATTTACAGGCATATCGGGCCGAGACCTCACGAAATTCAGGAAATGCTGGAAAAGGTGGGCGCAACCACAATGGAGGAGTTTATTTCTTCAGTCGTTCCAGCTCAGATACGTATGAAACAACCGCTGAATCTTCCGGCAGGATTAACTGAACAGGAGTACGCAAAAAAGATCAAACAGATTGGATTAAAGAACAAGCAATACAGAACCCTTATGGGGATGGGTTATTACGGTACGGTAATGCCTGCTGTTATCAAGCGGAATATTCTGGAGAATGCTTCGTGGTATACCTCCTATACTCCTTACCAGGCTGAAATTTCGCAGGGCCGCCTTGAGGCTTTACTGAATTTTCAGACTTTGGTGATGGAACTGACAGCTATGCCACTGGCTAATGCTTCACTGCTGGATGAAGCAACTGCCGCTGCCGAAGCTATGATCCTGATGTTCAATGCAAGATCCCGTGAATTAGTGAAGCGTGAAGCCAACGTTTTATGGGTGGATGAGAACATCTTTCCTCAAACTCTGGAAGTGATCCGGACACGGGCTTTGCCACTCGGAATCGAGGTTGAAGTTTGCAAAATAGTGAAGACACGTTTACACGGCAAGGTTTTCGGCATTGTTGTTCAATACCCGGCCGGCGATGGTAAAGCATTGATCTATAAACAGACTGTTGATCGGATTCATGAGTTGGGCGGCCTCTACACCGCAGTCAGTGATTTGTTTTCACTGGTATTGCTGATCCCTCCCGGGGAATGGGGTGCTGACATTGTTGTTGGCAGTACACAGCGCTTTGGAGTTCCGATGGGGTTCGGCGGCCCGCATGCCGCCTATTTTGCGGCCCGCGAAGAATTGAAAAGAAGCCTACCCGGAAGAATTATTGGTGTTTCGCAGGATATGCACGGGAATAAAGCGCTTAGAATGGCGCTTCAAACACGCGAGCAGCACATCAAACGGGAGAAGGCCACTTCCAATATTTGCACAGCCCAGGCACTTCTGGCTACCATTGCCGGTATGTACGCTGTTTATCACGGTCCGGATGGCTTATTGGAGATTGCCGGAAAAATTCACCGGTCGGCCCATACCCTCGAGCTGGAATTGAAAAAGTATGGTTATGTTCAGGAAAATAAGGATTACTTCGATACCCTGAGGATCGTATTACCTGATAAAGTTACCCTGAAGCATTTTAAAACAATTGCTCTGAAACATCACTTTAATTTCCGCTATTTTGAAGATGAAACCATCGGTTTATCCACTGATGAACTTACCGATGTTGCCGAAGTGAACAGGATTCTGGAAATTTTCGCTGAAGTTGCCGGAAAGAAAGCTAAAGCAGTTTTGGAATTGGTTGATTCAGCCGGGTTTGATCCCGAATTTGCCCGCACCACAGATTTCCTGACCGACCAGTGCTTCAATAAATACCAATCGGAAACGGAAATGATGCGATACATTAAGAAATTGGAGCGTCGCGATATCTCCCTCACTCATTCTATGATACCTCTGGGGTCATGTACCATGAAGCTTAACCCGGCCAATTCCATGTTTGCTTTATCCTGGGATGAATTTGCCGGAATTCATCCATTTGTTCCGGTAGATCAAGCCGAAGGATACACCCAGCTGATTCGGGAATTGGAAGAAGCACTAATTGAGGTGACCGGTTTTCCTGCCATCTCCTTCCAGCCGAACTCCGGAGCTTCAGGCGAATATGCCGGTCTTATGGTCATCGAAGGTTATCACCGGAGTCGTGGCGAAGGCCACCGGAATATAGTACTGATCCCGGCTTCTGCACACGGAACCAACCCTGCCAGTGCAGTTATGGCGGGCAATAAGGTGGTTGTCGTTAAATGCGATGAACAGGGTAACGTGGATATTGATGATTTGAAATTAAAGGCTGCTGAACATGCTGCAAACCTTTCAGCATTCATGATTACCTATCCTTCCACCCATGGGGTTTTTGAAACCGAAATTAAAACCATGGCGGACATTATCCATGCTCATGGTGGATTGGTCTACATGGATGGTGCAAATATGAATGCTCAGGTAGGCTTAACCAAACCAGCTTTGATTGGTGCCGATGTTTGCCACCTTAACCTCCATAAAACGTTCGCTATTCCTCACGGAGGAGGAGGTCCGGGGGTTGGACCCATTGGTGTTGCCCAACACCTGGTCGAATTTCTTCCATCACACCCGGTGGTTCAGGTGGGAGGTGAAAAAGGAGGGGTAGTTTCAGCGGCTCCTTATGGAAGTGCGCTGGTACTTACCATTTCACATGCTTATGTACAGATGTTGGGTGGTGATGGGCTAAGAGCAGCCACCGAAATGGCTATTCTTAATGCTAACTATCTGGTGGAGTGTTTAAAAGGGCACTATGACGTTCTGTATACCGGGGCCAATGGACGTGTTGCTCATGAGTGTATCCTCGACTGCCGGAACTTTAAGTTAAAAACTGGTATCGAAACTTCGGACATAGCCCGCCGGCTCATGGATTATGGCTTCCATGCACCAACACTCTCTTTTCCGGTTCATGAAACTTTGATGATTGAGCCTACTGAAAGTGAATCGAAACAAGAACTCGATCGTTTTGTTGAATCTTTGATTTCCATCCTGTTCGAGATCAGCGACGTGGAAATGGGTATTACCCATGCTGACAATAATGTGCTGAAAAATGCACCGCATACAGCAGTTCACATTGGTGATGATACATGGAGCCATCCCTATGGCCGGCTTAGGGCTGCTTTCCCATTGCCATGGATCGCTGAAAATAAATTCTGGCCCTATGTTGGCAAAATAGATAATGCCTATGGCGACCGAAATCTTATCTGCTCCTGTAAAGGGTTGGAGGAATATTAAATAGATTACCAGCGATAAATGTTTTCCCAGTTGCGGTAGCCCTGCTTATCCAAATACCAATCCTCGTGATCATTACCGCCACTTGAGATCCAATTGGCAAAAACCAGATAGCCTTTCAGAATTTCTGCTTTTTCGATAGTGTATTCAAATTGAACTGGCACGTTTATAACCCAGGGTAATCCGTTTTTGGTTTGATAATAGATACCAGCTTCCGGATTGGAAGCGTCATTACCTGTTCCGAATAACTCAGGGTTTACCAGGTCAGTCGGAGGAAATCCTCTCAAATGAATCTCGCTGGATCTTTCATCCGCCCTGAAAATAAATGGGTTAAGCTTATCAAAACTGACAATTTCAGGGTCAACTGGTTCTTTTAGGAATATTCTGAATTTTTTCTCTGATGGAACCACAAAGTGATATCCCATTGTTGTGTTAATGGTCGGGCTACCATCCCCGGGATGGGGGAGAAGCTTACAGGCATCAGTGAAAAAGATAAAGGTGGCCCATTTTTGACCCATTTCTGTTCCATTTTCGTTCAATTTGATCGCATCATCCAGGAATTCAAAGTCAGCTTTAATCCCGGCTATCCTATCAGGAGATAAGTAAATCTGCATGCCAAAGCCATTTCGGGTACTTCCTCCGATTGCCCGCACCTCAGTAATCACATCGATTTCAACAATCTTGTTCTTGGCATTAGTGATCCTGTTTATTTGATAGTCAAGGACTATGTCGTTAAAATCATAGTCGCTTTGTGAGGGCCATAAATCTTCAAAAGCAATTGTTCCGGGTTTATCCTTAGCGGGGTAAAAATCATCAAAAGCTTTCTCCGGATCGTCAGGGTAACTGTCTTCCCAATCGAGAACCCCGTCACCATCGAGGTCACTATCCATTTCATTCACGCGAACTACGGCATTGTCAAAATCAACAATGCCGGTTGAACCCTTATAAAATAAAACCTGGCAAGTAACGGTTCCCTCCGGCATGTATCCAACAATTGTTCCATTTACCCAAGTAATACCCGGATTAACCAGGTTAAAGGAGAAAACGTCTATAAATTCCCCGTATTGATTGCGTGGAACAAGAAACAAATAGACATCCTGTTGACTGTCAAATCCCCGGGTGTCACCTGAAAAGGTAACTAATTGACCTGAAGTAGCTTGAATTAGCTGGGTAAAGCCTCCTACTGAATATTTTTCACTATTAATCCGTGCAAAGCTATTTCCCTCTTTGCTAATAATGGATCCATCGTTTTTAGCCTCATCGGTCGCATACCAAACGCCATCCGCTTCAAGGGCCGAAGACCATGTTTCCAAGTAGCCAAAATTATTGACAGAGAAATCACCGTTTTTCAATACATTTTCAATTCCAACCTTGAGAAAATTCCGGTTTAATTTTACCCCGTTGACGAGGGCCCCCGGAATGCCTTGTTTTGGTTTAGGTGGTGTCTTACTATACCCGACATTATAATCAATGGTAAAAGCCTCTTCCGTTTGCATTAATCCGGCTTCCTGTAAATTGATAGACCGCCAGCCCGCAAAGCAATTAGTAAATAATTTTTTGGTAGTTACAGGTACACTGATGGATTCTTTATAAATCCCCTGATTATCGGCTGATCCCGTTTTAATCAGCGTGCCTGGCCGCCCGTCGGCGTTCTCGTTCCAGATTTCGATGATCCTGTTGGTTGAAGAATAACTAATGGTTGTAGGCAATAGTATGGAGATCGGTATAGATTTAATCATGTTAAAATTAAATCCATCAGGCACAACCAGATCTTTCATTGTTATTTCCTGATTTATAATGATTGGCTCCTTCTTGCAAGAAGAAATCAATAAAAGCAAAACTGCCAGGGAGGTAAATATTTGCCTGGATTTTTTCATTATCTCATAACCTCCAATACAACCGGAAATCAACTTTCTCTATAAAGGTAGATCACGTAAGCGCCATCAGTATACTGTTTTGCTGAATATTTGACGAATGGTCGCGGTTCTCAGGTGAATGAATGGGGCTCAAAAAAAGGAGGCTCTGAGGCCTCCTTGTAAGATCAAAATTGATTTTGAGTAATGATTGTCAAATCGTTATTGTTTGTTCAGATTAATCTGGAAACACCACTCAGTCCGGGGATAGTAAAGGCAATAAAACAGTTTCATGCTCTGAGGTGTATTCATGTGATACATGATCGTCCGGTTGCATGATTCATTTGTCCATGCATTATTGATCCATCGTTGCGTCTGTTCAACCATGATCTCGGTATCCTGACGGCTGACGGGTTCGAAGGAACCTTTTAACGAGTAGCTGTCTTTCTCACTGGTCAAGATCTTTACAAACTCAAGGGTAATCTGTCCTTCCTGAGTTATTTCTGCACTAACCCTCATAAGTCCCATCCCAAAATCTATCGGACCTCCGCTCCATGTTCCGAGGTAAGGTGCCGCAGCGGTTGCGACGGAGGTTGAAAAGCTTTTGGTAGTACCATCTTCGGCTGTAACGGTATAAACCACCGGTCCCGAAAAATCTTGCTGCAGACCGGATGCGGGGCTTACGGTAGCCCGAGGCGATATTTCAATCGTGGGGATTAACTGGCTGATATCTATACCAAACGCAACCTCGGCCGAGATGTTTGTTCCAACGATATCTCCAAGATAATTCCGTTCCAGTTGTGCATTTTTGCTGGCATCAAAAATGAAGGCGAGAATCTCCTTTTTGCTGGATAATTCTTCCTTTTTACAGGAAGACATAAATACTGCTCCCACTAGCAGGAACAGGGCCAGAAAGGTAATCTTTCTAACCATGGTTAATTTTTTTAGCGGTTGGAGCTAAGGTAACATGGCATCCTTAAGGAGGATGCTGAAAAGCTCATTGAGACTCAGGCCTGCAATGGAGGCCTGCTTGGGGACAATACTGTGCGGAGACATACCTGGTACAGTGTTCACTTCAAGGAACCAGGGGATTTTGTCAACCAGGATATAGTCCATTCGCACTACTCCCCGGCAATCCAATAAATCATAGATCATTAATGACAGGTCTTGCACCGACCGTGCAGTTTCCGCGGAAATTCGTGCAGGCGTTATTTCGTCTGACATTCCGGGAGTATACTTGGCTTCGTAATCGAAAAACTCCTTTTTGCTGATGATCTCAGTAACAGGAAAGACTTCTCTCGTGTATCGGGTCTTAAACAGACCGCACGTAACTTCGGTTCCAACCAGAAACTTTTCAATGATAGCTTCCCGGTCTTCGCTTAGAGCCCGTTCGAGGGCAGGCAGGATTTCACCTGGATGGTTTACCCTGGAAGTTCCGCAACTGGAACCTCCATTATTGGGTTTAACGAAGCAGGGTATTCCAATATTCTCTATAATATTATTGATATCAATCGGTTGGTCTTTTCGGATCAGCAAGGATGGTGAAATTTTAATACCGCTTTCTTTAAGAAACTGGTTGCAATGAAACTTACTGAATGTGAGGGCACTGCTGAAAGAACGGCAACCGGTGAATGGCATTCCGATCAATTCAAAATAGGCCGGAAGAATTCCATTTTCGCCTGGTGTGCCATGAATGGAATTTATAACAGCATCAAAATGCCTTACCTTGCCATTGGATTGCCAGCTAAAATCATGACGGTTAACCGGATAAATTGATCCATCCTTATCATGAACCTCCCAGCCTTGCTGCGAAATCAATACAACCCGCGCATCATAGTGTTCAGTATCAAGATTGTTTAAAATATTATTTGCACTTTTAATGGAGATTTCGTATTCGGATGAGTCTCCTCCAGCAACAATGGCAATATTTAAAGGATTGGAATTCATCAATTTAGACAATCAGAATTTGGTCTGATTCTCTTGCTTAATTTACGAATTTTTATACCAATTTGTTTCGTTTAGCAACTAAAGATCCTGAGTCCGGCCACCCAGGTATGTACGCCATTTCCGGATTACCTCCGTCATATCTTCCGGCAGTTCGGAATTGAATTGCATCCAGACCTTGGTTTCGGGATGCGTAAATCCAAGCTCTTTTGCGTGCAAAGCTTGACGAGGCATAATTTTAAAGCAGTTTTCAATAAACTGACGGTATTTGGTAAATGTGGTTCCTTTCAGAATAAGATTGCCTCCGTAATCAGCATCGTTGAACAGGGGATGGCCGATGTATTTCATGTGAATGCGGATCTGGTGTGTGCGGCCGGTTTCCAGACGGCACTCAATCAGCGATATGTAGCCAAAATCTTCCAGTACTTTATAATGGGTAACGGCCCTTTTCCCCAGTAACCCATCGGGAAAAACGGTCATGACCTGGCGGTTTTTCGGATTTCGGCCGATATTTGCATCGATCGTGCCTTCAGCTTCTTTTGGCACGCCCCAAACCAGAGCCTGATAGATCCGGTGCGAAGTTTTATTATAAAACTGTTTACCCAGATAACTCTTTGCTTTTTCGGTTTTAGCAACCACCAGCAATCCGGAAGTATCCTTATCTATGCGGTGAACCAGTCCGGCACGGATATCTTCCTGCGTAAACATCTCGAGTGCCCGATAACGGTGCGCAAGGGCGTGGACCAGGGTACCACTGTAGTTGCCATGTGCAGGGTGAACCACCATGCCGGGTTTTTTATTTACAACCAGGAGTGAATCATCCTCATAAACAACATCAATGGGAATGTCCTCCGGAACAAGCTCAAATTCCTTCCGTGGAAAGGAGAGCATTATAACAATCTGATCACCTGGCTTTACCTTGTAATTAGCCTTAACAGGTTTGTCATTAACAAATATGCATCCTGCATCGGCAGCATCTTTGATTTTAGTACGGGAGGTGTCCTGTAGTCTGTCAATCAGGAATTTATCTATACGTAAAAGGGACTGCCCCGGATCAGCTACAAATCGGAAATGTTCAAAAAGCTCGTTTTTCTCCTCTGGCTCATCGAGGTGCAACCATATTTTATTCATGGATAATAATCAACTTTTGCCGGGTGTGGATCCCGGAATCCGACTGAACCTGTATCAAATAAATTCCATTGGGCAGATCAGAAACGGCAATTTTGCATACAGGCCCGGTTTCCCGTAAATTCCGGATTATTCGGCCATTAAGATCGGTCAGCGTAATCCGGATAGTTTCGGACTGATCGCCGCAATCAATCCGGATTAAATCATTGGATGGATTGGGATATATTTTTACCGGGTTATTGAGGTTATGTGACAGATCTGCAGGATCTATGCCGGATTTGCGTGATTTATTGGCAAATACCGGCCTGATCATCAGAGACCCTTCAAACTCTGAGGTTTGCCAGGTGCCACTGATGTTGAAGAAAATATCCTGCCCATGATTATTCTGGCGGTCGAAGCCGACGTTTAAAAAATCCGCAGTGGTTTGTAACCAGCCGACATAGTAGGTGCCGGTAACAACCTGCGCGGTATCGAGTTTTATCCGTTGAAATTTATTGATCCCGTTATACTCTGGTATGGCACCATCCTGATCATAAAGCAGCTCGCCAGGCTTATTATTATCATCGGCCCAAACTGCCAGACGAAAGTATTTCCGGCTTGCATCGGCAAAACTGCGGTTGAAAAAAAAGTCCACCGCAAACAATGAATCCCCGCTTTTCAGGTTATTAAAACGATACGCCAGTTTTGCGGTGCGGGAGCCCTCGCCAACCAATCCGTAACCTGCTTCTGATGAGCCGTCGTCATAAGCATAGTAATCAGAAAAAATCTGTTCAGATACGATCTTGTCGTTACCGGGTATCCAGTCGGGAGTTGCCTGATTCAGGTCGAGTGACACCTCAAACAGCGCTGAATCCTTGTCATCGCTTGTAAAGCCGTAGTTGAATGCAGCATCGTAATTCAGGGTTTGGAATGCTTTGACTTCATCAGACTGAAAGTTTTTTTCAAAACCTGTTCCTGCCACCCAAACCGGTGAAATACGGAATACCGGGGAAAATACCCGTCGATCCGACGAGAGGTTATTCAGGCTGACCTGGAAGATGGCTTTAACCGCAGAAATGCCGGCTATTTTGAAATGTTCCCAGGGCATGGCTGTGTAGTTGAGAAGTAGAGAACCCACAGGTTGAACAAGAGCAGCGTCCTGCATGATGGTATCGTTGTAATGACGGCCATTGTTGAGGTATACGTAATCGAGGTTCCAATGGTCGGCGTTGACTTTTAAGCTCGGTTCATAGGAAGGGGAAAGGGATGCATAATTGCGGAAACGGAAGCGGAATCCTTTTTGAAGGAAACGTGAATCGGTGATGTTAATCATCACGATCCTGAAATCGTGCGAAGTGCTGCCAGGTGTACTCCATATGCGGAACCAGCGATTATTGTCAGGTGCATAAAACTCAACTACCAGCGAATCCTCCGGCTCAGGGGCATCTCCAATTCCCTGGGGTTGATAATAAAAACTAAGGTAAATGGTAGTATCTCTGGGAAGGAAAAGGTTAACCGGCAGGGAGGTAAGGGCATCGGCCAGAAATGACTGCACGGTGGCGGTACTGTAAATAGTACCGGTTGAGTCGATTGCATCAAATGTGGCTACACCATAGGTGGGAGGATTGATTGCAAAGGAATGATTTATATTGACATTGTAATCGGTCCAGCGTATACTCTCAGGGTAAGGTGAAAAACCGCTGAAATCATCACGTATGGGCAGCTGCAGTGTATCCGGAATACCGGATTTGAATGGGATTGATTGACCCGGATTGATAAGCACCGGATTTGAGGTAACTGAAACCAGCCTTTCCTGTGCCTGGCTGTAGTTTCCCAGAACAACTACCAGAAAACAGATTATGTAAACAATATATTTAAACTTCATGAAATCATTTTTGTTTTTGCGCAGTGTCATTAATAAGAGTGTCCTTCATAGAGAAGGCCGAATCCTTTTGCATGATCCGGAGCGAATCCATTGTGAGCCAGATGTCGATTGATGTTCCCAGCCTGGCCTGATTGTTGAAATCGGGGAATTGCCTGTAAACCTTAGCCAGTGAGCTATCCATGGCATTGGTGACCGTTGAGTCGTATTGCGTAGCACCAAGGTTAAAATAGTTATCAAAAGCAATGATACGTGCCGTTTCCCGGCCGATGTTCATTAAATTCGGCACCGGCGAGCGTTCATTGCTCAGCCCTTCGCCCACTACCAGGGTAATACCGGAGCCTTTTTCGATATTAGTACCTTCGGCTATTAACTTTCCCCCGAATTTCTGCTCCAGTACATAAGTCGGGGCAAAATGGGGGATGTACTCGATGTTGGTAATATGGAGCCCTGCACTGGATAATACCCTTTCAGCCTGCCGGTAAGGCATATCGTAGGCTTTTGGCATCTTTATCATTTGAGGGAACCAACAGTTGGTGATGATGAAGATTTTCCGGTTTTTCTTTATGCCTGACCCTGGCTCAGGATATTGGTCAAGGACCGTACCACGTGGAGATTCAGCAAGATAGGTTGAATCCTGAACGATCCACACAATATGATTCTGCGAACACAGTCGGTCAACTTGCTGAAGCGACATCCCGGTGAAATCCGGAACACGGATCTTTTTTCCATGTCCGGTATAAAAATAGAGACTGATCTGAACCAGAATGATCAAACCAAGAGTAACCAATCCGGCAATCAGTACATTCTTCCAAAAAATCCGGCTTAGCAGGAAATGAACTACGGGTGACTTCATAATGGATTACAGCTGCATTAACAACGTTTCGGCAAAGATAAAATTATATGATGGATTGAGTTAATAGATTTTCAGAGTGTTGTACAGGGTGTCGCGCTCAACGGGCTCAAGCCCGCTGCTCCGGATCAGCGAAACCAAACCTTCGGTTGTCATAGCCGGATTCTGATCCTCAGCTCCTGCCATGGAATAGATCCGGGTGGTATCCTCAATGGTGCCGTCAAGGTCGTCAACACCAAAAGAAAGGGATAACCCCGCGATCTCTTTACCGATCATAGGCCAATAAGCTTTCAGATGGGGGAAATTATCGAGAAAAATCCGGCTGATTGCATAATTCCGGAGGTCTTCAATAGTGCTGACCTCGCCAATGACTCCTAAGGAATTATTGGCTTTCCGGTATTTCAGCGGTATAAAAACCTGAAAACCACCGGTTCTATCCTGTAGCTGCCTTAATCGGTTAAGGTGATCGATCCGCTGAACGTAATTCTCAAGATGTCCGTACAACATCGTTGCATTAGTGGGGATCCCGATACGATGAGCCGATTCATGGATCGCAAGCCAGGTTACGGAATCGGTTTTATCCGGACAAATCGTTTTCCTCAGTTCTTCATCAAAAATCTCTGCCCCTCCACCCGGGATAGAATCCAAACCTGCTGATTTAAGCCGTATCAATCCTTCTTCAACCGAGACCTGGCTTTTGCGGAACATGAAGTCGAGCTCCACCGCCGTAAATGCCTTGATAAAGAGGGTTGGATTTAATTTCCTGATCTGGCGAAGCATATTTTCGTAATAATCGAGTGTGCGATGGGGATGTACTCCTCCAACAATGTGCACCTCGGTAGCTGAAAGATCTTTAAATTGATTGATCTCCAGTAATATATCATCCAGGCTCATCTCCCAGGAACCGGGTTGGTTAAATTTCCGGGAATACGAACAGAACCGGCAATTGTGTATACAGATATTGGTAGGTTCAATGTGAAAGTTGCGATTGAAATAGACACTTTTCCCGCTTTTCCTCTCTTTAACCTGACATGACAACCGCGACAGATAACCGAGCCCGGCAAATTCATAAAGATATAATCCGTCGTCCGGCTCGATCCGATTGCCTTCAGCAACAGATTTTTCTATTTTCTTTAAATGATTATCCTGAACCCCGATCATACCCGATTTTGTTAGATTTTGCGGCCTCCAAAGGTACGACAAAATGCTATTTGGGCGACCCGCTATCTTTTTCGATATTTGTCCGCATTCAATCATGAGTCAAAAAAAGAGAGCCATAATTATCGGTGCCGGTCCCGCCGGGTTAACTGCAGCCTTTGAGTTGCTGGCCAGGACAGATATTGACGCTGTGGTTATGGAGGCTACCGGTCAGATAGGCGGTATCTCTCAAACGTTCGAATATAAGGGCAACCGGATGGATATCGGCGGGCATAGGTTTTTTTCTAAATCCGACCGCGTTTTGAACTGGTGGCTGAAAATACTGCCGATTGAACTCAGCAGTGAAGAGGGTAAGGACTTGACGATTACTTACCAAAACAGAACGAAAATGCTCCATACCGAAAGCCGGGAAAATGAGCCCAAACATCCTGATAAAGTGATGCTTGTCAGGAACCGGCTGTCGAGAATCTTCTATGGCAGAAGGTTTTATTCTTACCCCATTCGATTAGATCTCAATACCCTCCGGAATCTTGGAATGAAGCGGATATTACTCATCGGATGGTCGTATTTTTTTGCCCGGCTAAAACCAATAAAGCCGGAAAATAGTTTGGAGGCTTTTTTTATAAACCGGTTTGGTAAAGAATTGTATCACACCTTCTTTAAAGATTATACTGAAAAAGTGTGGGGAGTACCCTGCAATGAAATTAAACCGGAATGGGGGGCCCAGCGTGTGAAAGGCCTGTCGGTATCAAAAGCACTCTGGCATGCACTGAAATCGATCTTCCCGAAGGAAAGCAGCATCGATCAAAAGGGGACTGAAACCAGCCTGATTGAACGGTTCCTTTACCCAAAACTCGGACCCGGTCAGCTTTGGCAGGAGGTGGCCTTGAAAATCACTGAAATGGGAGGAGCAATCCACAATAATTGCAAAGTTTCCCGCCTCGAATGGAAAGAAGGATTGGTTACCGGGGTATGGTTCCGGAATGATCCGAACGGGGAGGAAGAATTTAAAGAGGCTGATTATGTTTTTTCTACTATGCCCGTAAAAGACCTGATATGGGGGATGGGTGCCGTGGTTCCGGAATCAGTCAGGGTTGTTGCGGATGGTTTGCAATACCGGGATTTTATCACTCTCGGACTTTTATACAGGAAAATGATGATTTGCCGGCCGGATTGCATTGGTGACAAAAGGGTTCCTGATAACTGGATCTATATCCAGGAAGCAGATGTTAAAGTTGGGAGAATCCAGGTTTTTAATAACTGGAGCCCCTTTATGGTAAATGATCAGAATACGGTGTGGCTTGGACTGGAATATTTCTGTCAGGAAGGTGACGACCTCTGGATGGCAACAGATAAAGATTTGATCCAGAAAGGCATAGCAGAACTAAAGAAAATCGGATTTTGCCATCCGGATGATTTTCTCGATGGTACGGTGGTCCGGATGCCTAAAACCTATCCGGCCTATTTTGGAACCTATGACCAGTTTGATACCATTCGCCGGTTCACCGATTCATTCGACAATCTTTTTCTATTGGGCCGCAATGGGATGCATCGGTACAACAATCAGGATCATAGCATGTTAACTGCCATGACTGCAGTTGATCTCATCTTAGAAGGAAGTACGAAAAAAGATTCAGTCTGGGCAGTCAATACAGAGGAGGAATATCATGAAGGTTTTGCAAAATAGGCCGGTTACCATACTGATTGTTTTTATTACGATGTTTATCGTCGGGGTTTATGCCGTTCTCAGGATACCCTCCACTGAAGGCTTTAATCCGACCGACGACGGGGTTATCCTGGCACAATCTTACCGGATACTAAACGGTGAAATTCCGCACCGGGATTTTATCTCCATTCGCCCTGCCGGTTCTGCAGTAATGCACATGATTCATTTTTTCTCACCCCTACCGCTTGAGATTTCTGCCAGATGGCTGGTGTTAATCGAGTACTTAATTTACTCAATATTGATAACATTTTTATTGACAGGCTCTTGGTTTAAGGGATTGCGAAAGGCCTATTATCTTTTACTAGTATCGGGGTCGGTTGTGGTGATGTTTATTCTCAATCAGAATCATTATAACCTTTTTCCATGGACCACCATTGATGGACTGTTTTGGTTCAGTTTTGCTTTATTTGCCTGGTACAAATTAAAAATCCATCCAACCGGAAAACACTTAAGATGGCAAATCCTGATACTGTTTGCTGTTACCTGTTCGCTATTATGCCGGCAGACATTTGCTTTACCAGGCGGACTGCTTGCCCTTCGAATGATCATTTGGGAAATCAGGCTAAAGCAGCAGCATTGGCTAAGGGTACTCTGCAGCCTTCTGCCTGCCATGATTATCGGATTATTACCCGGATGGCTTTATGCAGTTGTATTAACTTTTACCGGCACGTGGCCTGATTTCATTCAACAGATGACCGGG
>Ga0208566_1000053_pt1 | contig 83962 bp, 65 predicted proteins | sample PL_2010_150m_FD_184159 | JGI IMG/M metagenome (GOLD analysis project Ga0208566, IMG submission 184159) | Freshwater microbial communities from Powell Lake, British Columbia, Canada to study Microbial Dark Matter (Phase II) - PL_2010_150m... | ecosystem: Environmental > Aquatic > Freshwater >...
TACTTGATAGCCCGCTATGGCGGAAAGTCAAGGTTGAACGGCCGCAATGGGGGCAACTTTCCCGCCGTCCGCTTCTGGCCGGGACTTGCCCGTGGTGGTGCTGGCCTGAACGGCTCCTCCCGCTGCGTAACGGACCTACGAGTAGCTCACTGTGACCTGCGGTCGAAGGCCACGAGTTGGGCCTACAGCATCCCGGTGGCAAAGGGCACCACCTCGACCCGATCGGCGAGCGAGTAACGGTGGCGGCCGGGATAGAGGACCCAGAGGGCGTCAAGCTTCAGGTCGGTCATGGCGTGGCGCATTGAAGGCGTCAGCCGGGGCGCGTCGGCGCGCTTGATTTCGAGGCCGAGACGAACGCCGTCCTTGATCAGCAGGACATCCAGTTCGGCGCCGGTGTGGGTTGCCCAGAAATAAACCTCGTCCGGTTGCAGACGATGCAGCATGGTTTCCAGCACGAAGCCTTCCCACGATACGCCGCAGCGGGGATGCGCCAGCAGTGCATTGTGATCGGCAATACCCAGCAACTGGTGCACCAGGCCACTGTCGCGCCAGTAGATCTTGGGCGATTTCACCTGGCGCTTGCCGATGTTCTCATGCCACGGCGCGAGCTGACGAATGTAATAGGCGCCCGTCAGAAGGTCGAGATAGCGGCGCACCGTGCCTTCGGAAACGCCCAGCGAGCGCGCCGGATCGGCGGCGTTCCAGATCTGGCCATGGTAGTGGGCGAGCATGACAAAAAATCGCTGTAGCGCCACTGTCGGCAGATTTACGCCGAGCTGAGGCAGATCGCGTTCCGCCAGAGCCAGCAAAAATTGGCGGCGCCAGACGCGGCTTGCTTCTTCGCTTGCGGCAAGACAGGACAGCGGGAAACCGCCGCGCCGCCAGACGATGTTGACATCGTCCGGTCCGATCTCGTCGGCGTCAAATCCGGTGATCTCGATGACCTCGACCCGACCGGCCAGCGACTCACTCGATTGGCGCAACAGCGCGGGCGAGGCGCTGCCGAGCATGAGGAAGCGTGCCGGATTGGGAATGCGATCGGCAAGGACGCGCAGGATGGGGAAAATGTCGGGCGCGCGCTGAATTTCATCGATGACCACCAGTCCGGTCAGCGGCGCCAGCGCCGCCATCGGCTCGTTTAGCCGCGCGGCGGCCAGCGGGTCTTCAAGATCGAAGTAACAAGCGGAGTCTGATGGTACGAAAGCCCGTGCCAAAGTGGTTTTCCCCGCCTGCCGCGGGCCGACCAGGACAACGATGCGGCTGCGCCCGAGGGCGGTTTCGATGCGGCGATGGAGGGCGTGACGATCAAGCATGGTGATATTTATACCATGAAAATCCGCAAACGAAATGGGGAATTACATGGTAAAGAAAGCTGTCGGGTCGCCGCGTACGGGGCCGGAGGAGGATATTCCCGGACCGAGGACACTCTCGCGCCCGGCCTGCCTTGGCTACAATGGGGACATCGTATGTACCGGCGGCGTCAAAATGAACCAAAATCTCTATTCGGTCCTTGCCTCACACTTCCCCAAAGCCTCAGCTGCTCCCTGCATGATCCTCCCCGATGGACGGGTATGGACCTACGGCGACGTCGAGCGCGCCTCCGGGCGCATGGCCAACCTGATCGCGGCGCTCGGACTCAAGCCCGGCGACCGCGTCGCAGCGCAGGTCGAAAAGACGCCGGAAGCGCTCGTGCTATACCTTGCCGCGATCCGCTCCGGAATGGTGTTTCTGCCGTTGAATCCGGCCTATCAGAGCCTGGAACTGGAGTACTTTCTGAAGGATGCGAGGCCCGGCTTGTTTGTCTGCCGGCCGCAGATCCGTGCGCTGGCGGACGAACTGGCGGAGGCTGCCGGCGTGCCTCACGTGCTGGAACTGGATGACGACGGACGCGGGTCATTGATTACGGCGGCCGCTCCGCAGCCGGATGACTTTGTTACAGTGCCGCGGGAAGGCGCGGACCTCGCGGCAATACTGTACACCTCTGGCACCACCGGGCGTTCCAAGGGCGCGATGCTCTCCCACGGCAACCTCGCCCACAATGCCAAAACGCTGCACGCCTACTGGCATTTCCAGCCGGGCGACGTGCTGTTGCACATGCTGCCGACCTTTCATGTGCACGGCTTGTTCATTGCCTGCCACTGTGCCTTGCTGAACGGCTCGGCAATGTTCTTCGAGCCGAGATTCGACGTCGCCCGCGCCATGAAGTTGTTGCCCCAGGCGACTGTGTTCATGGGCGTGCCGACCTATTACGTGCGGCTGCTGCTCGATCCCGGTTTCGGCCGTGACACCTGTCGCAACGTCCGGTTGTTCATCGCCGGCTCGGCGCCGCTGCTGAAGGAAACCTTCGACGAGTTCAGGTTGCGCAGCGGCCACACGATACTGGAACGTTATGGCATGACCGAGGGCGGCATGTTTACCTCGAATCCCTACGACGGCGAACGGCGTGGCGGCACGGTCGGCCACCCCCTGCCGGGAACCGCCATCAGAATAGTCGGATCTGGCGGTACGGCGGTAAAGACCGGAGTCGTCGGCAGCATTCAGGTCCAGGGCGACAACGTCTTCGTCGGCTACTGGGGCATGCCGGAAAAGACGCGCGAGGAATTCACCTCTGACGGCTTTTTCAAGACCGGCGATATGGGCAGCTGGGACGCGGACTTCTACATCACGATCAGCGGTCGCTCGAAGGATTTGGTGATTACCGGCGGGCTGAACGTGTATCCAAAGGAAATCGAGGAACTGATCGACGCACTGCCCGGCGTGGCGGAGTCTGCCGTGATCGGCCTGCCGCATCCCGATTTCGGCGAGGCCGTCAGTGCCGTGGTGGTGCGCCAGAAGAACCCGGCCGGCGTCGCCCTGACCGAGTCCGTCATCATCAGCGCAATCAAGGGCCGACTGGCCAACTTCAAGGTGCCGAAGTGGGTCTATCTGGTCGATCAGTTGCCGCGCAACGCGATGGGCAAGGTGCAGAAGAACATCCTGCGGCAGCAGTATTCCGCAATGCCCGGCAGATAGCGTCGCCGTGCTTAATTTTCTGCCGGCGCCATTGATCGGCCTCATCGCTTCGGTATTGCTGGGGCTCAATGCACTGGTCTGGGTGCCGATCCTGCTGCTGTTCGCAATCCTCAAGCTGATCCTGCCATTCGAGGCCGTGCGTCTGCGGGTGGATCCGATCCTGGTTGCCATCGCCGAGGCATGGATTGCCTGCAACAGCGGCTGGATGGCGCTCACCCAGCGCACTACATGGGATGTCGAGGGCATAGCTGGACTTGACCGGCACAACTGGTACCTGGTCAACTGCAACCATCAGTCATGGGCCGACATCCTGGTGCTGCAGCATCTGCTGACCGGGCGCATCCCGTTGCTGAAGTTCTTCCTCAAACAGCAACTGATGTGGGTGCCCGTTATGGGGCTGGCCTGGTGGGCGCTGGATTTTCCCTTCATGCGCCGTCACGGCGAGGAATTCCTCAGGCAGCATCCGGAGATGCGCGGCAGAGATCAGGCCGCGACCCGCAAGGCCTGCGAGAAGTTTTCCCTGATTCCGACCAGCGTGATGAATTTTCTCGAAGGCACGCGCTTCACGCCGGCCAATCATCGGCGCCAGCAATCGCCCTATCGACACCTGCTCAAGCCCAAGGCGGGCGGAATTGCGCTGGCCCTGAACGCGATGGGCGACAAGTTCCAGGCCATTCTCGACGTGACCATTGTCTACCCGGACGGCGCGCCCAATTTCTGGGAATTCCTCTGCGGAAAACTGAAACGGGTCATCGTCCGGGTGCAGAGTCTGCCGGTTCCGGAGCATCTGATGAAAAGTGATTACGCCGGAGATCCGGCCGTGCGCGAGGCTTTCCAGCGGTGGGTGCAGCAACTCTGGCAAGACAAGGACGCACAGATAGAGCGACTGCTGGAAGCGGCGAAACGCTGAAGCCTCAGGCGGACTTGCGCCGGCTACCCAGACGGTCGAGATAGAGATATACCACCGGCGTCAGATACAGCGTCAGAAACTGCGACAGCAGCAAACCACCCACGACCGCAAGGCCCAGTGGGCGCCTCACTTCGGCCCCGGCACCCCAGCCCACCGCAATCGGCAACGTTCCGACCAGCGCAGCCATGGTCGTCATCATGATCGGCCGGAAGCGCACCATGCAGGCATCGAAAATTGCCTGCGCCGCTGCTACCCCTTCCTTGCGCTGCTTTTCCAGGGCGAAGTCGATCATCATGATCGCGTTCTTCTTGACGATGCCTACCAGCATGATGATGCCGACGAAGGCGTAGAGGCTGAGGTCGACGCGGAATATCAGTAGCGTGGCCAATGCGCCGAGGCCGGCTGCCGGCAGTCCCGAGAGGATGGTCAGCGGATGCACAAAGCTCTCGTAAAGGATGCCGAGCACGATATAGACCACCACAATGGCGATCAGGAGCAGCACGCCCAGCCCCTGCAATGAAGCCTCGAATGCTTGCGCCGTGCCCTGCAGGCTGGTGGCGAGGGAGGCCGGCTTGTTGATCTCGCGCTCCATTTGCCGTATGCGTTTTACCGCGTCGCCCAGCGACACGCCGGGCAGCAGGTTGAAGGAGAGCGTCACCGAAGGCAGTTGCCCCAGATGGTTGACGGTCAGCGCCTGGGTGCTGCGGCTGATGCGTGCCACGGTGTCGACGGGCACCAGTTTGCCGCTGCTTGAGCGGACGTGGATCTTTGACAGCGTAGCCGGATCGGCCTGCAGTTCCGGCGCGACTTCAATGATTACCTGGTATTGGCTGGTAGCGGCGTAGATCGTCGATATCTGGCGCGAACTGAAGGCGCTCTGCAATGCATCTTCAATCTGGGCAATGCTGATGCCTAGCGGGGCAAGCTTTTCGCGGTCGATGTCGAGCGAGATGACCGGGCTCTGGTTCTTCAGGTTGGAATTGACGTCAACCAGTCCGGGTAACTGGCGCATGTGCTCGAGCAGGATGTCGTTCCATTGGTAGAGTTGGGCAAGGTCGGTATCCTGCAAGGTGTATTGGAACTGCGCGCTGGTGAACATGCCGCCGATGCGGATCGGCGGCGGGTTCTGCATAAAGACGCGAATGCCGGGCACAGCGGCAAGCTTGGGACGCAGCCGGGCGATGATCTGGTCGGGCGTTTCCTTGCGTTCGTCGCGGGGCTTGAGATTGAGTATCAGGGTTCCCGCGTTGGAAGTGGGACGCGAGCCGCTGGCGCCGACGAATGAAGCCAGCGTGCGTACGCTGGGGTCGCTGGACAGAATTGCGGCGACTGCGCGTTGCCGTTGCATCATGGCCGCAAATGAAATGTCCTGCGGACCTTCGGTTGAGGCAACGATTTGTCCCGTGTCGCCACTGGGCAGAAAGTCCTTGGGCACCGCGCCAAACAGCAGTCCGCTGATGATCAGGGTGAGGACGAAGGAGAGCATGACCCATTGCGGCCGCGCCATGCACCAGCCCAGCGAACTTCGGTAGCCGGCCAGCAGCGCGCCGAAGAAGTGCTCGAAGGCCATGAACAGGCGGCCATGCTGCTCGGGCTCGGCGTGTTTCAGGTAGCGGCTGCACAACATGGGTGTGAGCGTCAGCGAGACGAAACCGGAGACAAGAATCGCGGCGCAGATGGTAACGGCGAATTCGTGCAGCAGGCGGCCGACAATGCCGCTCATGAACAGGACGGGAATGAACACCGCGACCAGCGAAAGCGTCATTGAAATGATGGTGAAGCCGATTTCACGCGAGCCGCGAATGGCCGCCGCGAACGGCTCCTCGCCCTGCTCGATATGCCTGACAATGTTTTCCAGCATGACGATTGCGTCGTCGACGACAAAGCCCACGGACAGTGTCAGGGCCAGCAGCGAAAGATTGTCGAGGTTGTAGCCGAAAGCGTACATGATGGCAAAGGTGCCGATGATCGAGATGGGCAGTGCGACGGCCGGAATCAGGGTGGCCGACAGATTGCGCAGGAACATCAGAATTACGAGTACAACCAGAAAGCCGGCCAGGACCAGCGTGAATTGCACGTCGTCTATGGCCTCGTGGATGGAGACGCTGCGGTCGTAATGCACCTGGAGTTCGATAGATGGCGGGAGATTGGCCTGGAAAGCCGGCAGCACGCGCCTGATCGACTTCACGGTCTCAATCGTGTTCGATCCCGGCTGGCGGTATATAGCCAGCATGATGGTGCGCCGGTCGTTGAACCAGGCGGCGACCTTGGTGTTTTCCACGCCGTCGACGACGCGTGCCAGCTCCTCCAGCTTTACCGGCGCACCATTGCGCCAGGCCACGGTCAGCGGTCGATAGGCCGCTGCATTCGCAAGTTGTCCATTGGCTTGCAGCGCGAAGCTCTGGCGCGTGCCGTCAAGCGTACCCAGCGGCAAGTTGACGTTGGCATTCTTGACCGCCGTCTGCAATTCGTCGATTCCGATGCCGCGCGAACTGAGCTGTGCGGGATCCGCCTGAATCCGTACGGCGTACTTCTGCGAGCCGAAGACGTTGACCTGGGCTACGCCGGGCAGGGTCGACAGGCGTTGGGCGAGCTGGGTTTCGGCGTACTCGTTGACCACCCAGGTGGGCAATGTCGTCGAGTTCATGGCGATATAGAAAATCGCGAAATCCGCCGGGTTGACCTTGCGGAAGGAGGGCGGCGTCGGCATGTCCGGCGGCAGCTTGCGCTGGGCGGCGGCAATGGCCGACTGCACGTCCTGTGCGGCCGCATCAATATTGCGGTCCAGCGAAAACTGCAGCGTGATGCTTGACGTGCCCTGGGCGCTGGTCGAGGTCATCGAGTCGACCCCCGCAATCGTCGAAAACTGGTTCTCGAGCGGCGTGGCGACCGCGGCGGCCATGGTCTCCGGCGACGCGCCGGGTAGCTGCGCAGTGACCGAGATGGTCGGGAAATCGATGTTGGGCAGCTCGGAAACCGGCAACGCGCGGTAGGCGATTACACCGAAGATGAGGAACGCGGCCATCAGCAGCGTGGTCATCACCGGCCGACGGATGCACAGCTCCGACAATTGCATCGTGGCTTCCTAGTTTGGCTTGCCGCTTGCGGCGGGCGCGCCGGGTTTGCCCGCCGTGCCTTCCGCGGCGACATCGGCGGACTTCACCCTGGCGCCGGCGGTGAGTCTCAACTGGCCTTCAGTGACGACCGTTTCTCCGCCGGCGAGGCCGTCCCCGACAATCACAAGTTGCTGCTGCACGGAGGTGACGCGGATCTTCCGTATGTCCACGTTGCCATCTTCTCTTGCCACGAATACAAAACTGCCCTGGACACCCTGTTGCACCGCCTCGGCGGGAATCACCACGGATTCCCTGAGGGTGTCCAGCACCAGACTGACGGCGACGAACTGGCCGGGCGCGAGGTTTTCATCGTGATTGGGCACGACGGCCTTGAGCTGGATGGTGCCGGTCGCGATGTCGACGCTGTTATCGAGAAAGCGCACAAGACCTTCCCAGGAACTGCCGTCCGGGAGCGAAATCGTGGCTTTCATGGACTTCTTGCCGGAGTCCATTCCCGCCTTCAGCAGCGGGAGGTACTTTTCCGGGACAGCGAAGCCGACGTAGAGGGGGCGCACCCGGTTGACCACGGCCAGCGCCGTTTCGTTGACCTTTACCGCCGTGCCCGGAAACACCAGCTTTGCCCCTACCACGCCCGCGAACGGAGCTTTGATCGTCGTGTATGACAACTGCAGGCGGGCCAGTTCGACGGCCGCTGCGTCGGCCCTGGAGGTCGATTCGGCGGCCGCCGCCGCCGTGCGCATTTCGCCGACCTTTTCTTCGGAAACAAAACCCTTGGCGCGCAAGGCAACATAGCGTTCGACATCGGCGCGCGCCTTCGCGGACTGGGCCTGGCTTCTAGCCTGATTGGCTTCAGCCTGGTTCAATCTGGCCTGAAAATCTGCGGCGTCGAGCCGCAGCAGGACATCGCCTTGCCGGACAGGCTGACCTTCGGTGAATGCCACGCCCAGCACCTGGCCATCGACGCGCGACTTGACGGTGACTGTTTCGTAGGCCTCCGTGCGACCGGTGATTTCAAGTCGCAGCGGCATATCCCGGACGGTTGCCTTGGCCAGCCTGACCGGCACCGCCGGCGCCGCCGGCCCCTTTTTCCCGGCGACGGACGATTCCGGTTTGGTAAAGTACCAGGCCGCTGTGCCGCCCGCGGCAAGCACGGCGGCAATCAACAGGACAGAGCTCATCTTGGTCATCGGCGAGCAGGCTTTCTCAGGGTAGAACCGATTCGAGGGCGAACAGCTGGGAGACTTCTTCGCGGCGCCTGATCAGGTGGATGTCCTTGCCATCGATCATGACCTCTGCCGCGCGTGGCCGGCTATTGTAATTCGAGGCCATGGCCATGCCGTAGGCTCCCGCCGAGAGGATTGCGAGCAGATCGCCTTCACTCAGAGCGAGCCGGCGGTCGTGACCGAGAAAATCGCCCGACTCGCAGACCGGGCCGACGATTTCGTAGCTCACCGGCGTTCCTGCTCCTGCCGCTGCGCCTGTCGCCGTCTCGTCGGCACCGACTTTCACGATGTTGTGCCAGGCGTCATAAAGCGCTGGTCGCATCAGGTCATTCATCGCCGCATCGACAATGGCGAAGTGCTTCTCCTCGCCCGGCTTCAGCACTGCAACCCGGGTCAGCAGCAACCCGGCGTTGCCGACCAGCGAGCGGCCGGGTTCAAACACCAGCCTTTCGCGGCGTGTGGCCAATTTCTCCAGCATGGGCGCCAGATAGTCGGCTGCCGCCGGCGCGGGTTCGCCGGCACGGTACTCGATGCCCATGCCACCGCCCAGGTCGATGTGATCCAGCGCGATGCCCGCAGCGGCCAGTCGATCGACCAGCGCCAGTATCTTGTCGGCAGCCTCGGCCGCGGGGGCCGGGTCAAGCAGTTGTGAGCCGATGTGGCAGTCGATACCCTTTACCGCAAGATGCGGCAGCGACGCCGCGCGGCGGTAGAGCTCGAAAGCCTCGCCGAAGGCAACGCCGAACTTGGCGCTCTTGAGACCGGTTGAAATGTAGGGATGTGTCCTCGCGTCGACGTCCGGATTCACGCGCAGCGAGACCGGAGCCCGTCGGCCGACAGCGCCGGCGACTTCACTGAGCTGATCAAGCTCGCTGGCCGATTCGACATTGAAACAATGGATGCCCGCCTCAAGCGCAGCACGCAATTCCGCCCGCGATTTGCCTACGCCGGAAAACACGATTTTCTCGGGTACGCCGCCGGCGGCCAATACGCGGGCCAGTTCGCCGCCGGAGACGATGTCAAAGCCGGCGCCGAGCCTGGCGAAAACGTTGAGGATGGCGAGATTGGAATTGGCCTTGACGGCGTAGCAGATCAGCGATCGATCGGCGAGTCCGTGCGCTTGGAGCGCGTTGCGATAGGCGGCGTAGGCTGCCGTGAGCGCGGCCCGCGAATATACGTAGCACGGGGTACCGAAGCGCGCCGCAATCCCGGCCAGCGCAACGCCTTCGACATGGAGGCCGTCCTGCTGCATGACGGCCAGGCTCATTGCCTCGGCTCTGCGGCTGCTTTGTTGCTATTATCGGAGGCGGAAGTCGGCGCTGGCGGTGCGGCGGTCGTTGCCGCTTTCGGTGTCTGCGGCGGCAGCGAAAGCGGAGTCTTGGTGCCACAGGCGGACAGGACCGTCAGCGTGAGCAGGGCTGCGAGGAATGAAGGAATCGGGCGCATGGCAGATGGATTGTTCCGGGGTGTGTCGCGACAGGCGAAGGATGGTAACACGTGATGGATGAGCGGGAATTCATGGCGGCGGCCGACGCTGAGCTGGCGCGCATCGAGATGGCGCTGGAGGTGGCCAGCGAAAGCGGCGCCGCCGATTTCGATTTTGAAACCAAGCCCGGGGGTGTGATCGAGATCGAGTTCGGGAATGGGTCGAAGATCATCCTGAATCGTCACGGTGCGGCCCGAGAGATCTGGCTGGCGGCAAAGTCGGGCGGCTACCACTTCCGCCCCGAGGGCGGGAGGTGGCTCGGCACGCGCGACGGCGAAGAACTGCTGGCAGCTTTGTCACGCACCCTGTCCGAACAAGCAGGGGTCCGCCTCGAACTACTATAGTTTCGGCTGCGGCGGCGTCAGGGTTTTCTTGCCGTCGGCTTTTGCGGGAGGGGGACTTGCGGCGACTGGCTTTTCGACGGCTTTCGGTTTTGCGTCCTGCACCGGCGCTGGCGCCGGCAGCGGCTTGGCCTCGTCGCCTTCGTCGCCCGCCGGCGAGGGCGGCAGATACTCCCGGTACACAAACTCACTGCTGGTCTTGCCTGAAGGATCATTGGCGACGATTGACACCAGGCCGTCGGGGGTTTCCTGCCAGCTTTCGGGCACGCCTTTCAAGGCCTGCTCCATGAAGCCGATCCAGATCGGCAGCGCCGCCGAGCTGCCGGTCTCGCCGTTGCCCATTCGCTTGGGCTGATCAAAGCCGATCCAGGCGATGCCGACCACGGTCGGCTGGTAGCCGCAGAACCATGCGTCGATGTAATCGTTGGTGGTGCCGGTCTTGCCCGCCAGGTCGCCGCGCTTGAGAGCGGCAGCAGCACGGGTGGCCGTGCCGCGCCGTACCACGTCGTGCATCATGCTGTCCATCAGCCAGGCGTTGCGGGCGTCGATCGCACGCAGCGATTCGTCGCCGGCCAGCGCGGGCTGGGTAGCCGCCAGCACCATGCCCTTGTCATCCAGAATCTGGCGCACGACATAGGGTTCGATGCGGTAGCCGCCGTTGGCGAATATCGAATACGCGGCGAGCTGCTGCCAGGGCGTCACCGATCCTGCGCCCAATGCCAGCGTGAGATAGGGCGGGTGCTTGTCCGCATCGAAACCGAAGCGCGTTACATAGTCCTGTGCGTAATGGGTGCCGATGGAGCGCAGCAGGCGGATCGAGACCATGTTCTTGGATTTTGCCAGCGCGGTGCGCAGGCTCATCGGCCCCTCATACTTGCCGTCGTAGTTCTTCGGCTCCCAGGCTTGGGAGCCGGTCTCTTCGGCGGAGATCGAAACGGGTTCGTCGGGAATCACGGAAGCAGGGGTGTACCCCTTTTCGAGACCGGCGGAATAGATGAAGGGTTTGAAGCTGGAGCCCGGCTGACGCCAGGCCTGGGTTACGTGGTTGAACTTGCTGCGGTTGAAATCGAAGCCGCCGACCAGCGCCCTTATCGCTCCATCGACCGGGCTGGCAGCCACGAAAGCCGCTTCGACATCCGGCAGTTGGACTATTTGCCAGCTCTTGTCTGATTTTTGCACGCGGATCACGGCGCCGCGCCTCACCCTCCTGTTGGGCGGCGATTTTTCGTCCAGCATGCGCGCGGCGAATTTCAGTCCCTCGTCTCTGATCCTTAGCACCTCGCCGCCGCGCAGGTACGCGCGCACCAGTTTTGGCGTCGCCTCCAGCACGATGGCGGGCAGCAGGTCGTCGCTGTCGTCGTGTTCGGCCAGCAGGTCTTCAAGTTCCTCGTCCGGATCCGAGGCGTCCACCAAGTCGACGTAGGCCTCCGGCCCTCGATAACCGTGGCGGCGGTCGTAATCGATGACGCCTCGGCGAACGGCGTGGTAGGCGGTTTGCTGGTCGTCGCGGTTGATGGTGGTGATTACTCGCAGGCCGCGGCTATACACGTCGTCAGGGAAGCGTTCGGCAGCTATCTGACGCGCCATTTCGGCTACAAACTCGGCGCGAACCCCGAAGTCGTTAGCATTGCGTTTGACGTGAAGGGGTTCCGCCTGCGCTGACTTCATTAGCGCTTCGTCGATGAAGTTGAGCTCACGCATCCGGCGCAGGACGTAGCGCTGGCGCAACTGAGCCCGCTTCGGATTGGCCACCGGGTTGTACGCCGAGGGCGCCTTCGGCAGACCCGCGAGCATTGCCGCCTCGGCCACGCTGACATCCTTGAGCGTTTTGCCAAAATAGATCTGCGCTGCTGCCGAGAAGCCGTAGGCGCGTTGGCCGAGGTAGATCTGGTTGATGTAGATCTCGAGAATCTGATCCTTGCCCAAATTGTTCTCTATTTTGAAAGCCAGTAACATCTCGTAGAGTTTTCGCGTCAGCGTCTTTTCACTTGAAAGGAAAAAGTTGCGAGCTACCTGCATGGTGATGGTCGACGCCCCCTGGCGCTTGCCACCACCCACGAAATTGGAATACGCTGCACGCAGTACGCCGAGTGTATCGACGCCCGGATGCTGGTAGAAACGCTCGTCTTCGGCCGCGAGAATGGCCTGCTTCATTACGGCGGGAACTTCATTGATGTGCGCGAAGTCGCGTCTTTCTTCGCCAAACTCGCCAATCAAGTGGCCGTCGCTGGAGTAAATGCGCAGGGGAATTTTCGGCTGATAATTAGTCAGCACATCCAGCGAGGGAAGCTGCGGATAGACGAGAATAAGCACGATGCCGGCGAGCGCAACCACACTGAGTACGGCGCCGCCGATCAGGAGCAGGAAATATAGCGCCCAGCGGGCGGGGGCGGGCAGGGCAGGGATGGGCACGGATGAACGGGTAGAAGGCGGCGCCTAGGATTATAGCTGTGGCGTCGGAGACACGCTGCGTTAGACCGCCGCTATTAATTTTGCTTTACAGTCGATATAGTTGCTGCTAGCATCTAAAGTAAATTATCTGTATAGATCGTAAGGTAATATTTTTAAAGGAAAAAACCTTTGCAGATAGATGTCTCGGCCCTGAAGTCGATCTTTAACCCGAAGCTGCGTCCGCTGATCGGTGTGGATATCAGTTCGACCGCCGTCAAGATGGTCGAGTTGGTTGATGCCGGCAAGGGGCAGCCGCGGGTTGAGCGCTACGCCATTGAACTCTTGCCGAAAGACGCCGTAGTGGATGGCAATCTGACGTCAGTTGAAGCGGTGGCCGACACCCTTCAGCGCTGCTGGAAAAGACTCGGCACCACCACGCGCTTCGTCGCCATGGCGCTACCGACGGCTGCGGTAATCACCAAGAAAATCACACTGCCGGCGAGTTTGCGCGAGCAGGAGATGGAGATCCAGGTCGAGTCGGAGGCCAATCAGTACATCCCGTTTGCGCTGGAAGAGGTCAATCTCGACTTTCAGGTGATCGGCCCGGCGCCGGGGAGCCCGGATGACGTTGAGGTAATGCTGGCGGCTTCGCGCAAGGAGAAGGTCGAAGACCGCGTCGCGGCGGCGGAAGTGGCCGAGCTGAGACCCGTGGTGATGGATGTTGAAGCCTTCGCGGCCCAGGCTGCATATGAACTGGTGACGAAGCAGCTTCCCCGCGAGGGAGTGGGCCAGATCATAGCGCTGGTAGACGTGGGCGCTTCCGCGATGAAGGTCACCATCATGAAGGATGACCAGCAACTCTATGTGCGCGAACAGGCCTTCGGCGGATCACAGCTGACGGCAGAGATCATGCGCGCCTACGGCATGGGTCCGGACGAAGCCGAGAACCTGAAGCGTTCGGGTACGCCGCCGGACAACTACGAGGCGGAAATCCTGCATCCCTTCATCGAGAACATGGCTCAGGAAGTGGCGCGCGCGCTGCAATTCTTCTTTACCTCGACGCCGAACAACGAAGTACATCACATCATTCTTGCGGGTGGATCGGCGCTGGTTCCGGGTGTCGCCGAACTCGTCGGGCAGCGTACCAACGTCAATACCATCCTGGCCGATCCGTTTGCCGGTATGGCAATCTCGCCACGCATTCGCGCCAAACAGCTGGCTGCTGACGCGCCGTCTCTTATGGTGGCTTGCGGGCTGGCTCTCAGGAAGTTCGATCAATGATGCGAATCAATCTGCTTCCTCATCGCGAGGAGAAGCGCAAGTCGCGGCGCCAGCAGTTCTACGTCCTGCTGGGATTGGTATCCGTGCTGGGCGCCGTGATCTGGTTCCTCGGATTCTCGTTGGTCAATCGCGAGATTGCAGCGCAGAACCAAAAGAATGAATTTCTCAAGCGCGAAATTTCCAGCCTGGACAAGGAAATTGACGAAATCAAGAAAATCCAGGAACAGACCAACGCGCTGCTGGCGCGCAAGAGGGTTATCGAGGCATTGCAAGCCAACCGAACGGAAACGGTGCATTTGTTCAACGAACTGGCAAAGCAGGTGCCGGAAGGTATCTATTTGCGTACTCTCGTGCAAACCGGGCCGAGAATCGCGATCACCGGCTACGCCCAGTCGAATGCGCGCATCACTACACTGATGAACAATCTCGACGAGTCGCCTCTGCTGGAAAACTCGACCCTGGTTGAAACCAAAGCCGAGGTGGTCGCCGGTCGTCGCTTGAACGCCTTCAGCATTACGACCGCCATCACTCGCCAGACTAAGGCGGCGGACGCGAAGTCGAAGCCAGTGCAGGGGAAGAAATAATGAAGCTGCCCGATCTGTCCTCGCTGTTCAAGCGGAAGTCGGCTGCCGAACGGCTGGCGGCCAAGCAGGCTGCCAAGGTGGAGCCGGCTCAGCCCAAGGCGCCGCTAATAGATTTTCAGCGGTTGGCCATGGACTTCAAGACACTGGATCCCAAGGATCCGGGGCTTTGGCCGCTGGCTCCCCGCATCGTCATTCTTCTCAGCCTTTTCATGGCATTGCTGGCCGCCGCATGGGGCTTTGGTGCGATTGGCTGGAGCGTCCAGTTGGAGGAACTGGACGCAAAGCGGAATCAGGAGGCCAAGCACAAGGAGGACTGGCTGAACAAGAAGAGGCAGGCTGTGAATCTGGATGAATATCGGCGCCAGCTGGCAGAGATCGACCGCTCGTTTGGCGCGCTGTTAAAACAGTTGCCGAACAAGGCGGAGATGGGTGACATGCTGGTCGACATCAACAAGGCGGCCCAGGCTCGGGGCCTGTCGGTTGAACTCTTCAAGCCGGGCGGCGAGTCACCCAGGGAATTCTATGCCGAGGTGCCGATTACGCTAAATCTAGTCGGCACGTACCACGACATCGGTGCGTTTACGGGGGATCTTGCCAAACTGCCGCGTATTGTTACGTTGAACGACATCAATTTGAGCGCAAATCCCAATTCGACCCTTGCATTGAGAACCACGGCCAAGACTTTCCGCTATCTTGACGAGGGCGAACTCGCCATGCAGAAAAAGACGGCCAAGGGAGCCAAGAAATGAAGTTTCATACACTTCTTTTCCTGTGCCCGCTCTTGTTATTGGGCTGTGCTTCCGAAGACCATCAGGATCTCAGGCAGTGGATGCGTGAGGAGGCAAAGGGTATGCGGGGTAAAGTGTCGCCGCTGCCGGAGATAGCTGCTTTCCCGGTGGTCGCTTATGAGACAGAGATGCTGACGTCACCCTTCGCTCCGGGCAAGATCGTGACACTGGAGGCCGTTGCGGACAAGTCGACGCCGGATCGCACGCGACCGCAGCAACCGTTGGAAATCTTTCCGATCGAGGATCTCAAGGTGGTTGGCATCATCATGGCAGGAGACGTGCCCTATGCCCTGATTCAGACTCCGCCGCCGAACAAGCCGAAGCATGTCCGTGTCGGCGAGTACATGGGCCGTAGTTTCGGCAAGATAACGGCAATTACACGAGAGGGCATCACGGTGCTTGAAACCGTCAAGGATGCAAACGGAGCATGGGTAGAGCAGGAAAGAATGCTCATGGTGCCGAGAGAAGGAGGACGTTGATGAAACATTTTCACATTGTTGCTGTTGCCCTGGCGGGCTTTTGGTTTGGTCTGTCCGGCGCATCGATTGCCGCGGAAAATTCCATCAAGCAGATCCAGGTCCGGCGCGACGGCGATCAAGTCCTGCTCAAGGTGCAGATGTCAGCTCCCTTGAAGACGCTGCCGGGAAACTGGAGCGTCGTGGAGCCGCCGCGTGTCGTGATTGACTTTCCTGATACCGACAATCAGTCGGGCCAGTCCGCGCAGCAGGTGGCAACCGGCGATCTCAAGAGCCTGAATCTGGTTCAGACTGAAAAGTTGACGCGACTGGTGCTGAACCTGTACCGGCCGACGAAGTTCTCGACCGAGATTGCGGGTGACGTTCTTTTCATTAAACTGCAGGCGCAGAGCGTTCAGGCAAGTCAGGAACCGGCGCCGAGCATTTATAGCCCCAGTTCGCAGATATCGTCGACGTCTGCGTCGGGAAAGCCCGCACCCGTAGCCGACCTTGCCGCAATCCGCGACATCGTGTTCCGCCGGGGTGAAGACGGTCAGGCCATGATCATAGTGGATCTGACGGACGGCAACGTACCCATTGACATTCGCCGCACGGGCACAGGAGTCAGTGTCGAGTTGCGCGACGTCGAACTGCCGGCGCGACTGCAGAACAGGCGCGATGTAAATGATTTTGCGACTCCAGTAACGACGATTACCTCGCGTGCTCTCGGTAATCTGACGCGCCTCGACATCGCCGCGCGCGGCCGATGGTTTCACCAAGCCCAAGTGGCAAACAACCAGTTGACCGTAGAAGTCAAGCCAATCCCGGCGGATGAAGCCAACAAGCTGGTTCAGATGGGACAGCAGGGACAAAAGATTTCCATCAACTTTTTCGGCGCGGATGCGTCCATGGTGCTGCGCACCCTCGCCGACATTTCGGGCAAGAACGTGTTGATCGATCCTTCGCTCAACGGTAGAACGGTCACGGCAAACCTTGACAACATTCCGTATGACCAGGCGCTTGAGATCATCATGGCGCAGGTCAACTCCGGCATGCGGGTGCGAAATGACGTGGTCCTGTTCGGCGACAGGGCCGTGTTGCAGAAGAGAGATCAGGATGCTGCGGACGAAGTGATGCGATCGAGCGATATTGCGCCGCTCGTGGCGGAAACTTTTAAGCTCAATTATGTCAAGGCCGCCGATATAGTTTCGCTGGTGAATAGCAGCTTCGCTCCTGCTGCGCCTGCCCCTGGCGGGGCTGCCGGCGCGCCTCCGGCCACAGGCGCGCCGGCAGCGCCGGCGGCTGGTGCTGCTCCGGCTGCGGGTGGCACGAGCAAAGGCATGCTTACCTCGCGTGGTGGAATTTCGGTGCACGACGCCACAAACCAGGTATTTGTTCGCGATACGGCTGCCGTGGTCGAGTCCATTCGCGAAGTCATCCGCAATGTGGATATCCCGCCGAAGCAGGTGATGATCGAAGCCCGCATTGTCGAAGCGTCGACCGGTTTTGCCAATTCGCTGGGCGTCCGCTTGCGGCTCGCCGATTCTGCTGCCTTGGGGCAGGGCGGTTATCAGGTGCCTGGCACCAATACGACCCGCGCGGTGCTGGGAACCACCACAGGCTTTTCCAACGTAGACACTTACGGGGCGCCTACCGCCCCTGGACTCACACGCTCGTCGAATGTATTTCAGCCGAGCTATTCGCTGGCATCGGCTGCCAACATCGGCCTGATGCTTTTCAACAATGCCGGAACCAAGTTGCTCGCACTGGAGTTGCAGGCGGCGGAGAACGATTCACGCAACAAGACCATTTCGTCTCCCAGAATCGTCACCCTGAACCGCAAGGCGGCAACGATCAACAATACCCAGCAGGTGACCATCCTTACCGGGGTGAATGCGACGACCGGGTTGCCGATCTACCAGACCTTTTCCGCACCGCTCACTCTGGGAGTAACGCCGTCGGTCAATCCGGACAATCGCATCAGTCTTGAACTGAACATTGCCAAGAGCACCATAACCAATGCAACGACCGGCAGTCTGGACACCAACACCGTTACCACCAATGTGATTGTCGAAAACGGAGGCACCGTGGTCATCGGCGGTTTTGCTAGGGAATCGGAGCTTCAAACACAGGACCGCGTTCCTTTCCTCGGTGATCTGCCGTATGTCGGCTTTCTGTTCAAGACCACGACGAAGAGTCAGTCGCGCAGCGAGTTGCTGGTTTTCATTACGCCACGCATCGTTAGCGAATCACTGACGCAGCGATAGGTCTGCCGGGTTAGTTCGCATCTGTCGGGGGCCGGCTCATGCCGGCCCCCGCCTTTTATGTCGCCGTCACCCTGGGCGGGCACGGTATCCGTCTGCAACTGCGCTGCTACAATTCACGTGTGACTGCAAATAACAACATCTACCTGGTCGGCATGCCGGGCGCGGGCAAGACCACGGTTGGCCGCCACCTGGCGCGGCGCATGCAACGTTCCTTTATCGATGCCGATCACGAGATCGAGGCGCGCACCGGCGTCAGGATTCCTCTGATTTTCGACATCGAGGGCGAACGGGGATTTCGCGATCGCGAGTCAAAAGTGATCGCTGACCTGGTCAATGAATCAAATCTGGTCGTCGCTACCGGCGGTGGTGCGGTACTTCGTTCCGAGAATCGCGCCGCACTCAGGCTGGGGGGGACCGTCGTATATCTTCACGTGGCGCCAAGCCTGCTCTTCGAGCGCACCCGTCTCGATCCGAACCGGCCGCTGCTGCAGGTCGCGGATCCAATGAAGAAGATAGAGGAACTCTTCGCGGAGCGCGATCCCCTGTACCGCGAGGTGGCCGACATTGTGATCAACAGCGTGGGCGGCAGCATCAATTACCTCATCAAGCATGTTGAACGGGAGTTGCAGAAGCAATGCGCCGCCTGAACCTTGCACTTGCCGAGCGCAGCTACCCGATCTTCATCGGCGGCGGCCTGCTTTCGCGCGCCGACCTGATCCTGCCGTTTCTGCGTACACCGCGCGTCGCCCTGGTCAGCAACACCACCGTCGCTCCTTTGTATCTCGACGTTCTGGTCGCGGCGCTTGAGAAAGTCGGCGCTGGCGTTACGCCGATCATTCTCCCCGATGGCGAAGCACACAAGAACTGGGAGTCGCTCAACCGGATTTACGATGTCCTGCTGGCAAGCCGTTGCGACCGGAGTACGACCGTCATTGCCCTCGGTGGCGGCGTCATTGGCGATCTGGCGGGCTTTGCCGCTGCCACTTATCAGCGTGGCGTGCCATTTATCCAGATTCCCACCACACTCCTGTCGCAGGTCGATTCTTCAGTGGGCGGCAAGACTGGCATCAATCACCCGCGCGGCAAGAACATGGTCGGCGCCTTCTGGCAGCCGAAGCTGGTGCTGGCCGATACCGATACCCTGAAAACTCTGCCGGCCCGCGAATTGTCGGCAGGACTCGCTGAGGTCATCAAGTACGGCCTGATTCGCGACCTGCCCTTTCTCGGCTGGCTGGAAGCCAACATGGACGGCCTTCTCGCGCGCAATGGCGAGTTGCTGGCGGAAGCCATTGAGCGTTCCTGCGTCAACAAGGCCGAAGTGGTGGCGGCCGATGAATATGAGACTGCCAAAGAAGGTGGTCGGGCGCTACTCAATCTCGGCCACACCTTCGGCCATGCCATCGAAACCGGTCTCGGTTACGGTGAATGGCTGCACGGCGAGGCTGTCGCCGCCGGCACTGTCATGGCTGTTGAACTCTCGCGCCGACTGGGTTGGTTGTCCGCCGCCGACGTCGGTCGTGTCCGTACGCTGTTGCGGCGCGCCGGTTTGCCCGTCAAGGGGGCTGATCTAGGCGCGGCACGTTACCTCGACCTGATGTCGCACGACAAGAAAGTGGTCGCCGGAAGTTTGCGCCTGATCTTGCTGAAGGCGCTGGGTGACGCCGTGACGTATGCCGATACACCGCGCGACAAAATTGTCGCGGCCATCGAGTCTTGCTGCCGTGAGTGATCTGGCGCCTTACGCAGTCTGTGACAGCACCAGCCGTGGGCGTGCCTTCGATGAGCCGCGCCCCAAGGCGCGCAGCGAGTTTCAGCGCGATCGCGATCGCATCGTGCATTCCACCGCCTTTCGTCGCCTTGAATACAAGACGCAGGTATTCGTGAACCATGAAGGCGACCTGTTTCGTACCCGGCTCACGCACAGTATCGAGGTAGCCCAGATCGCGCGTTCGATCGCTCGCGCCCTGCAACTCAATGACGATCTGGCAGAGGCGATTGCACTCGCGCACGATCTTGGCCACACGCCTTTCGGTCACGCCGGGCAGGACGCTCTGAACGAGTGCATGCAGGCACATGGCGGCTTTGAGCACAATCTGCAGAGCCTGCGCATAGTCGATCGGCTGGAGGAGCGCTACGGCGCCTTTGACGGCCTCAACCTGATGTTCGAGACCCGCGAGGGCATCCTCAAACATTGCTCTCCGGCCCGCGCCCGCACGCTCGGAGATCTTGGCCAGCGCTTTCTCGAGGGGCGTCGACCGTCGCTGGAGGCGCAAATCTGCAATCTGGCGGATGAAATTGCCTACAACAACCATGACGTCGACGACGGCCTGCGTTCCGGATTGCTGACGCTGGAACAACTCGGGGAAGTTGGCCTATTTGCCCGCCATGCGGATGCCGCAGATACCGAGTTTCCGCAGCTGTCGGCTCGCCGCCGCGTGCACGAAACCATTCGCCGCATGATCGACGCCCTGGTAACCGATTTGCTGGCCGAGTCGGGGCGCAGAATAGAAGCTGTAGCGCCGCGCACACTGGACGATGTGCGCGCGGCACCTGCGCTGATTGCATTCACCGACGCCATGCAGGCCGAAAACCGGGTGCTCAAGGGCTTCCTGCGCGATCATTTGTACCAGCACTACCAGGTGCTGCGCATGACGGCCAAGGCGCACCGCATCATTCACGACTTGTTCGATGCTTTTGTCGCTGATCCGCGCCTGCTGCCGCCCCAATATCAGGAAATGGCCGCCACCGGCAGTGTCGTGCGGGCCACTGCGGACTATATCGCCGGAATGACCGACCGTTACTCGATGAAAGAGCATCGCCGTCTGTTCTCTGTCGGCGAACTGTAATACTCTGACCTGACGTTGCGCTGCAACGTTACTAGCGGACCCACGCAGAGCCAATCTGATCGCGGTACAATTGCGCACGGTTTTGGTGCGCCAGCACAGTCTTGGTGCGTTTTTCTAGGGGCCTTGCTCCTGTTCCAGGCTTTGGCGGATCGGCGGGTTTTTTCATGGGAGGCAATATGGCGATGGTATTGGAAGAGCGAATCGAGTCAATTTATCAGCAGGTCAAGGCGAGAAATCCCGGAGAGGATGAATTTCATCAGGCGGTCAAGGAGGTTCTCGAATCCCTCGGACCTGTCCTCGTCAAGTATCCGGAATTTTCTCACCAGAAGATCATCGAGCGCATCTGCGAACCGGAGCGACAAATCATTTTTCGCGTGCCGTGGCAGGACGACAAGGGTGCGGTGCACATCAACCGTGGTTTCCGTGTCGAATTCAACAGTGCTATCGGCCCCTACAAGGGCGGGTTGCGTTTCCATCCGTCCGTCTATCTCGGCATCATCAAGTTCCTTGGTTTTGAGCAGCTGTTCAAGAACGCGCTGACGGGCATGCCGATCGGCGGCGGCAAGGGCGGATCCGACTTCGATCCGAAGGGCAAGTCGGACAATGAAATCATGCGCTTCTGCCAGAGCTTCATGACCGAACTGTATCGCCACCTCGGCGAATACACGGACGTTCCTGCAGGAGACATCGGTGTCGGCGGTCGCGAACTCGGCTTCCTCTTCGGCCAATACAAGCGCATTACGAACAGATACGAATCGGCCGTGCTGACCGGCAAGGGAACGGGCTGGGGCGGTTCGCTGGTGCGTACCGAGGCGACCGGGTATGGCGCCGTGTATTTCGTGCGCGAGATGCTCAAGGTGCGCAAGGATTCGCTGGAAGGCAAGACCTGCGTTGTCTCCGGTTCCGGCAACGTGGCGATCTACACCATCGAGAAGCTTAACCAGCTCGGGGCAAAGGTCGTCGCGTGTTCCGACTCGAACGGCATCATCGTGCACGAGAAGGGCATCGATCTCGACCTGGTGAAGAAGCTGAAGGAAGTCGAGCGGCGCAGGATAAGCGACTATGCGACCTATCACAAGGATGCCAAGTACGTTGCCGGCGGCAATATCTGGGAGGTTCCCTGCCAGGTTGCGATGCCTTCGGCGACGCAGAACGAGATCAACGGCAAGGACGCCAAGACGCTGTTGAAAAACGGCTGCATTGCCGTGGGCGAGGGCGCGAACATGCCCACCACCCCCGAAGGCGTGAAGGTGTTTCTCGATGCGAAGATCGCTTACGGACCGGGCAAGGCAGCCAATGCCGGTGGTGTGGCGACATCTGCTCTCGAGATGCAGCAGAACGCCAGCCGGGATTCGTGGACGTTCGAGTTCACCGAGAGAAAGCTCGACGAGATCATGACCAACATCCACGCAGTGACCTACGAGACTGCAGAAGAGTTCGGCGCATCCGGCAACTATGTTATCGGCGCAAACATCGCGGGTTTCATCAAGGTGGCCAAGGCAATGGTGGCGCTCGGTCTGATCTGACCCGAGCCTGCTGACGGGCAATGCGGCGGATCCCCCGTGGGGATTCTGCCGCGGATGTCCTTGCCGGCGGAGGTCGCTTGATCTACCCGCATCGTGCAAAATCACCAGGCGTGCGAGCAGGATGGTGACTGAAAAATCTGCTGACCAGGATTCAAACCGCTTCGTTACCACCGGCCTTCCCGAGCTTGACGCCATTCTTGGCGGCCTCCGGCTGGGTGACAACGTGGTCTGGCGCGTCGACAGCGTCGACGACTACCGGGCTTTTGTCGGGCCCTACGTCGCTGCCGCGACAGCAGCCGGGCGGCGCGTCGCCTACATCCGCTTCGCGTCGCATCCACCGGTAGTCGAAGCTACCGCGGTGGACGCCGTCTATGACCTGGACGCCTTGCGCGGGTTCGAGTCCTTCACGGTAAGGTTGCATACCATCATCGCCGGGGAGGGTAAACAAGTCTTCTATGTGTTCGACTGCCTGTCGGACTTGCTCGATGCCTGGGCGACCGATGGCATGATCGGCAACTTCTTCCGCGTTACCTGCCCGTATTTGTTCGAGCTGGATACTGTGGCGCATTTCGCGCTGCGCCGACGCGCCCACTCGATGGCGATCGTGGATGCCATCCGCAGCACCACCCAGCTTCTGATCGATCTCTACAACGAAGGGGGATCACTCTACCTCCATCCCCTCAAGGTATGGCAGCGCTATTCGCCGACCATGTTCCTGCCGCACCGCCACAGTGACGGGCAGTTCATTCCGATCACCGCAAGCTGCGAGGCGACCAGTCTGTTTGCCCGGCTGGCCGGCAGCGCACCCGACGACGCCGAGCGCCATCTGGACTCATGGGAGCGTCTATTCATCCGTGCCACGGACCTGACCGGGTCTCGTGCGGACGATCCGGAGCGGCAGGCGATGGTCGAGCAACTCTGTCGGCTGTTGATTGGTCGGGATGAACGGATACTTACCCTGGCGCGTCGTTATTTGACCTTGACCGATCTTCTCGCCATCAAGGCGCGGCTGATAGGCACCGGCTTCATTGGTGGCAAGTCAGTCGGCATGCTGTTGGCACGGGCGATACTGCAGGCCGATCCGGAGTCCGGGTGGAGCGAATTCCTGGAACTCCATGACTCGTTCTTCATCGGATCGGATCTGTTTCACTCGTATATCGTCAGCAACGGCTGGTGGCAACTCTTTATGTGGCAACGAAGTGAAGCCGGTTACCTGGACGGTGCGGCGCAATTGCGGGAGTTGCTGCGACAGGGAAGCTTCCCTGTCGAAATACTGCGCGAGTTTCAGAAAATGCTGGAGCATTTCGGCCAGTACCCGATCATCGTCCGCTCCTCCAGCCTGCTGGAAGATGGATTCGGCAACGCGTTTGCCGGAAAGTACGACAGCTTCTTCTGCGTCAATCAGGGCTCGCCGGAGGAACGGCTGGTCCAGTTCATCGAAGCAGTGAGGAATGTTTATGCCAGCACCCTGAGCGAGGAGGCTCTCGCCTATCGCCAGCAACGCGGGCTGGCCCGCCAGGAGGAGCAGATGGCCCTTCTGGTCCAGCGCGTTTCCGGCGCTTACCATGGAAGCTATTTCTTCCCGGCTTTTGCCGGTGTTGGAATTTCCTATAACACCTTTGTCTGGCGCCACGATATCAATCCAGGCGCTGGTATGTTGCGACTGGTCGTCGGGCTAGGTACGCGCGCGGTCGACCGCGTCGAGGGAGACTATCCACGCATCGTTTCGCTCGACCAGCCCCTTCTGGTTCCTCATGCCGATCCGGAGAACCGGCGCCGCTTTACCCAGCACGATGTCGACGTTCTTGACATAGAGCGGAACACATGGCGGACCGTGCCCCTGACCGACTTGCACGCCGAGGATCCGACGCTGCCACTCGCCGTCTTTGCCGACCGGGACAACGCCGGCTGGCTGGTTACCTTCGACCGTCTTCTTACAGAGACAGGTTTCGCCGCCACCATGCGCCGGTTGCTGCAAACCCTGGAGCACGCCTACGAGTATCCGGTCGACGTCGAATTCACCGGCACCTACGCCAGTGACGGCAGACTCTACGTCAACCTGATCCAGTGCCGCCCGCTGCAAACGCGTGGTATCCAGGCCAAGCGGGTCGAGATAGGCGAAGCGAGCAAGGCCGATACGCTGTTCAGCAGCAGCGGGAACTTCATGGGCGGGAGCATCGTCCAGCCCGTGGGTCGGGTCGTCGCGGTAGATCCCGAAGCTTTCATGGACATGACCCTTTCCGACAAGTACGAACTGGCCCGCCTGATCGGACGACTCAATCGCGAAATCCTGACGCGGGATGCGATCCCGACCCTGCTGCTGGGGCCGGGCCGCTGGGGAACTTCCACGCTCCGGCTCGGAGTGCCGGTGCGTTTTGCCGAAATCAATGCCGTGACGGCGATTGGTGAAGTTGCATTTTCGGCCGGCGGGCTGTATCCGGAACTCTCGTTTGGTTCTCATTTCTTCCAGGACCTTGTCGAGACGGGAATCTTTTATGTGGCGCTCCATCCCGAGCGCCCCGGCTGTTTCCTGAACGCCACCCTGCTGCAGGGACTTCCCAATCGATTGGCGGAATTGCTTCCGGATGACGCGCGTTTTGAGGGCGCGCTGCGGGTAGTTGATTTGCCTGATGGATATCAACTGCTGGCGGACATCGTCAGCCAGCAAGTGGTTTGTTGTCGCGTGGGCGGTTCTCCCGGGTCTTTGACGAGGCAATAACCTGCTTCGGCCGCGACCTCTTCTTCTTGAAGAGGCCGTCGTTTGGCGGTATATTTCACAATTCGCTCTAAAGGTTTCGCTTGAAGCCGGCGCGCCCCTGTGCCCCGGCTCTTTTTTCGGCCTCCATCAGCCCGAAGTCCCCGAATATGCTTAAGGGCGCTGTTTATTTTGAGGTTGTCGGCGCAGACACGAGTTTAGGAAATCGAGATGAATCTACCCCGGAACGAAGGGCTTTACGACCCGACCAGTGAGCATGACGCCTGCGGCGTCGGTTTCGTTGCCCATATCAAGAACCAGAAGAGCCACGCCATCATCGAGCAGGGGCTGCTGATTCTGAAAAATCTCGAACATCGCGGAGCCACCGGCTACGACCCCTTGCTTGGCGATGGAGCAGGGATTCTGATCCAGATTCCAGACCGATTTTTCCGCGAAGAAATGGCTCGCCAGGGCGTTACCCTGCCACCGCCCGGCGAGTATGGTGTCGGCATGGTATTTCTGCCGCGGGGTGATGCCAGCCGGCGCGCCTGCAAGGCGGTCATCGAACGCGGAATTCGCTACGAAGGGCTGGTCCTGCTCGGCTGGCGCGACGTACCGGTTGACAACAACGGCTTGGCCCAGACGGCCAAGGATATAGAGCCGGTGATGCGTCAGGTGTTCATCGGCGCAGGACCAGGCATCGCCGATGCGGATGCGCTGGAAAGAAAGCTCTACATCCTGCGCAAATCAACCGGACACACCATTCAGGCGCTCAAACTGCCCGATGTCAAGATGTTCTACGTGCCGTCGATGTCATGTCGCACGGTGGTGTACAAGGGCATGCTGCTGGCCAACCAGGTCGGCACTTACTATCTTGACCTGCGGGACCAGCGAGTGGTCTCGGCGATTGCGCTGGCGCACCAGCGGTTTTCCACCAACACCTTCCCGACCTGGGATCTGGCGCATCCCTTCCGCATGATCGCCCACAACGGCGAGATCAATACGCTGCGCGGCAACGTCAACTGGATACGCGCCCGCGAACACGGCATATCGTCCACGGTGCTGGGCGAGGACCTGGAGAAAATCTGGCCCCTGATTTACGACGGCCAGTCCGACTCCGCGAGTTTTGACAACGCGTTGGAACTGCTCGTGATGGGAGGCTATAGCCTGGCGCACGCCATGATGATGCTGATCCCCGAGGCTTGGGCAGGTAATCCTCTGATGGACGAAGAGCGACGCGCGTTCTACGAATATCACATGGCGTTGATGGAGCCGTGGGATGGCCCGGCGGCGGTAGCGTTCACGGATGGCCGCCAGATCGGCGCCACCCTCGACCGCAACGGCTTGCGCCCGGCGCGCTACCTGATTACCGATGACGATCTGGTGGTGATGTCCTCCGAGACCGGCGTGCTGCCGATCGCCCAGGAGCGGATCGTCAAGAAGTGGCGTTTGCAACCTGGCAAGATGTTGCTGATTGATCTTGAGCAGGGCCGGATCATCGACGACACGGAACTGAAGCGGGCCATGTCCACGGCCAAACCCTATCGGCAGTGGATCGAGCAGTCACGCTATTTCGTCGACGACATGCCCGAGGTCAAGTCCCACGAAAAGCTGACCGGACCGCTGCTTCATGTCCAGCAGGCGTTCGGCTATACGCAGGAAGACTTCAAGTTCATTTTTGAACCGATGGCCATCCTGGGTGAGGAAGCCACGGGGTCCATGGGCAATGACAGCCCGCTGCCGGTGTTGTCGGACAGGGCGAAGTCCCTGTTCAACTACTTCAAGCAGTTGTTTGCCCAAGTAACCAACCCGCCGATCGATCCGATCCGCGAAGAAATCGTCATGTCGTTGATCTCGCTGGTCAGCCCCAACCCCAACCTCCTTGGGGTGGATGAAACCGAGCCGACACCGCGGCTAGAAGTGCATCAGCCGATACTTTCGCCGGCCAACATGGCCAAGCTGAAAAAAATTGATGAGTTGACCCATGGCATTTTCCGTTCCGTGGTGATTGATACCACGACGCCCGCCGCTGAGGGCGCGGCGGGCATGAGTCGATCCCTGTATGAAGTTTGCACCCGGGCCGAACGCGCGGTGGGCGTTGGCTACACCGTGGTTATTCTCTCCGACCGCAGCGTCAGCCATGAGCGAGCGCCAATTCCGGCGTTGCTGGCGTGTTCCGCAGTTCATCAGCATCTGGTGCGTGTCGGTTTGCGCACCTCCTGCAGCATGCTGGTCGAGACCGGCGCGGCGCGCGAGGTCCATCATTTCGCCACGCTCGCCGGTTACGGCGCCGAGGCGATTCATCCGTGGCTCGCCTTCGAGAGCATCGCCGCAATTGCTGGTCAGTTGCCGGGCAAGCCGACGGCGTACGATGCGCAGAAAAACTACATCAAGGCCATCGACAAGGGACTGATGAAGGTGATGTCCAAGATGGGCATCTCCACCTACCAGTCTTACATAGGCGCGCAGGTTTTCGAGGTCGTGGGCCTTTCCTCCGATTTCGTCAATCGCTACTTTGCCGGCACGCCGACCAAGGTGGAAGGCCTTGGTTTGAAGGAAGTCGCCGCGGAGGCGCTGCGCACGCATGCCGACGCCTACAGCGCCGATCCGATCTTGGCCAGCATGCTTGACTGCGGCGGCGAATATGCCTATAGGGTGCGCGGCGAAGAGCACATGTGGACCCCTGATGTCATTGCCAAGCTGCAGCATGCGACGCGCTCGGGCAAGGTCGAGGCCTACAAGGAATACGCCAGGCTGGTCAATGATCAGGGCCAGCGCCACATGACTCTGCGCGGCCTGTTCGAGATCAAGTCGGCAGGTCCGGCGGTTGCTCTCGATGAAGTGGAGTCGGCCAAGGAAATCGTCAAGCGCTTTGCCACCGGCGCGATGTCGCTGGGCAGCATTTCGACTGAAGCACACACGACGCTGGCGATCGCCATGAATCGCATCGGCGGCAAATCGAATACCGGCGAAGGTGGCGAAGACCGCATGCGCTACAAGCCCGTGGCCGCAGGCAGTACGCTGGCCAAAGTAATTGGCAAGAGCCGCGTGGCGCGCGACATCCCGCTCAAGGCCGGCGACAGCCTGCGCTCGGCGATCAAGCAGGTGGCTTCCGGCCGCTTCGGCGTTACCGCGGAGTATCTGGCCAATGCCGACCAGATCCAGATCAAGATGGCGCAGGGTGCCAAGCCCGGTGAAGGCGGCCAGCTGCCCGGCCACAAGGTGTCCGAATACATCGGTTTCCTGCGTCACTCGGTGCCGGGAGTGCAACTCATCTCGCCGCCGCCGCACCACGACATCTACTCGATCGAGGATTTGGCGCAACTGATTCACGACTTGAAGAACTCGAACCCGGATGCCAGTGTCTCGGTCAAGCTGGTATCGGAAATCGGCGTCGGTACGGTAGCCGCCGGCGTGGTCAAGGCCAAGGCCGATCATCTTGTGATCGCCGGGCATGACGGCGGTACCGGTGCTTCGCCGATATCTTCGATCAAGCACGCCGGCACGCCGTGGGAACTCGGCCTGGCCGAAACGCAGCAGACCCTGGTGCTTAACCGCTTGCGCGGTCGTGTCCGGGTCCAGGCCGACGGCCAAATGAAGACCGGCCGCGATGTGCTGATCGGCGCCCTGCTGGGCGCCGACGAATTCGGCTTCGCCACCGCGCCGCTGGTCGTCGAAGGCTGCATCATGATGCGCAAGTGCCACCTCAACACCTGTCCAGTCGGTGTCGCGACGCAGGATCCGGTGTTGCGCGCACGTTTCTCGGGCCAACCGGAACATGTCGTCAATTACTTCTTCTTTGTCGCCGAAGAGATACGTGAGTTGATGGCGCAGATCGGTATCCGCCGTTTCGATGACCTGATCGGGCGCTCCGATCTGCTCGACATGCGCAAGGGGGTCGACCACTGGAAAGCCAAGGGTCTCGACTTCTCGCGAATTTTCTACCGGCGGCCGGAAGTCGCGGGTGTCTCGTGTCGCCATAGCGAAGCCCAGGATCATGGTCTGTTCAACGCTTTGGACCACAGTCTGATCGCCAAGGCGGCACTGGCGCGCGGTGCGAAGGTGGTGATCGAGTCCCCGATCAGAAACCAGAACCGCACGGTCGGCACCCTGTTGTCGCACGAAGTGGCCAAGCTTAAGGGGCACGAAGGCTTGCCCGACGACAGCATCACGATCAAGTTCACCGGCACGGCCGGACAGAGCTTCGGCGCGTTTCTGGCCCGCGGCATCACGCTTGATCTGACCGGCGAAGCCAATGATTACGTTGGCAAGGGGCTTTCCGGTGGACGCATCATCGTTCGCCCGCCAGCGGCTTTCCGCGGCGATCCTTGCGAGAACATCATCGTCGGCAATACGGTACTTTATGGCGCTACCGATGGCGAGGCGTATTTCCGCGGCGTAGCCGGGGAACGTTTCTGCGTGCGTAATTCCGGTGCCACGGCGGTGGTGGAAGGTACCGGCGATCACGGCTGCGAATACATGACTGGAGGTACCGTGGCCGTACTTGGCATCACCGGACGCAACTTCGCAGCCGGCATGTCGGGCGGCATCGCCTATGTCTATGATGAGGACGGCATGTTTGCGCAGCGTTGCAACCAGTCCATGGTCGTCCTGGAGAAAATTCCGCCGGATGCAAAACAGGCGGATGACGGACTGCACCACAACAATCAGACCGACGAGGCGCAACTCAAGCGCATGATCGAACAGCATGCGCGGTTATCCGGCAGTGAGCGCGCCAAAGCGATCATCGCCGATTGGACCCGGGCCCGCGCCAGGTTCGTCAAGGTGTTCCCCAATGAATATCGTCGCGCCCTGAAAGAGATGGCGGCGACCCGGCTGAAGGAGGCTGTGTGATGGGCAAGCCCACCGGATTCCTTGAATTTCAACGCCTCTCCGAGAGCTATGAAGCGGCGGAAACCCGCGTCCGTCATTACCGCGAGTTCATTGTCCGCTTGACTGACAAGCAGGCCAACCAGCAGGGCGCGCGGTGCATGGATTGCGGTATCCCGTTTTGCAACAATGGCTGTCCGGTGAACAATCTGATCCCGGACTGGAACGACCTGGTCTACAAGGGCAGGTGGCGCGAGGCCATCGAAGCCCTGCATTCAACCAACAATTTTCCAGAATTCACCAGCCGCATCTGCCCCGCGCCCTGCGAGGCGGCCTGTACGCTGAATATTCCGCAAACTCCGGTCGGCATCAAGTCGATAGAGCACGCCATCATCGACAAGGCCGGCGAGAACGGGTGGGTCGTGCCGCAACCGCCGAAGAAAAAGACCGGCAGGAAGATTGCCGTTGTCGGCTCCGGGCCGGCGGGACTGGCGGCGGCGCAACAACTGGCACGGGTCGGCCATGCCGTGACGGTGTTCGAGAAGAACGACCGCATCGGCGGCCTGGTGCGCTACGGCATTCCGGACTTCAAACTGGACAAGCGGCTGATCGACTGGCGCATGGCGCAGATGAAGGCCGAGGGGGTCAAGTTCGTCACCGGCACCATGGTGACCGGCGCCGCCTTGCCCAAGGGCGTGATCAACGACGCGAAAAAGACCGTCAGCGCAGAGCAACTGAAGAAGGATTTTGATGCCGTGGTACTTGCCGGCGGCGCCGAAAATCCGCGCGATCTGCCGGTTCCTGGTCGCGAGCTTGACGGCGTGCATTTCGCGCTGGAGTTCCTTATTCCGCAGAACAAGGAAATCTCCGGCGGTCCCGGGAATCCTATCAACGTGCATGGCAAGCATGTCGTCGTTATTGGCGGCGGTGATACCGGTTCGGATTGTGTTGGTACCTCCAATCGCCACGGGGCTGCCAGCATTACCCAGATCGAACTGTTGCCGCGCCCGCCCGAGCGGGAAAACGGCGCGCTGACCTGGCCCTACTGGCCGCTGCGCATGCGCACTTCCTCGTCGCACGACGAAGGCTGCGCGCGTGACTGGTCCATCGCCACCAAGGCTTTTGTCGGTGAGCACGGGCGCCTCAAGGCCATCAGGGCCGTTCGCCTGTCATGGACCGAAGGCAAGATGAGCGAAATACCCGGTACCGAATTCGAGATTGCCGCCGATTTCGCCTTTCTGGCCATGGGTTTCCTCAGTCCGGTGGGCGGTGTGCTCGATGCCTTCGGCGTCGACAAGGATGCGCGCGGCAATGCCCGGGCGGATACTGAGGGCGCAGATGGCAAGCTCGCCTACAGCACCAATGTCCCGGGCGTGTTCGCCGCGGGCGACATGCGACGCGGGCAGTCGCTGGTCGTCTGGGCGATTCGTGAAGGCCGCCAGTGCGCGCGCACCGTCGACCAGTTCCTCATGGGTTCGACCACGCTGCCCCGGTAATCCGGCCTTGAACGTCGTCATCCTCGCCGCCGGGCAAGGCAAGCGCATGCACTCCGACTTGCCCAAGGTGCTGCATCCGCTGGCGGGAAAGCCTCTGCTGGGCCATGTCCTCGACACAGCGCGAAAGATTGGCGCGGAGAAGATTTGCGTGGTGTACGGCCACGGCGGCGAACAGGTCCGCACCGCACTGAGTGCACCCGACATAGCCTGGTCCCTGCAGGAACCGCAACTCGGTACCGGCCATGCGGTGTTGCAGGCCATGCCGACCGCCGTATCCCGCCAGGGGACTTCCTTCGGGGCGTCGTCAGCGCCGACCGCATCTTCCACCTTGGTGCTTTACGGCGACGTGCCGCTGATTCGCGCGACGACCCTGCGGCGCCTGATCGAGGCGGCACGCACCGGCTCGCTGGCGCTGCTCACCGCGCGTCTCGATAATCCTCACGGTTATGGCCGCATCGTCAGAGTCGACGGCTGCGTCACGCGCATTGTCGAGGAGAAGGATGCGGACGATGCCGAGCGGGCGATCAACGAGATCAACACCGGCATTCTGGTGGCCCCCACCGCAGCCTTGGCGCGCTGGCTACCCGCGCTGGGCAAGCGCAACGCGCAAGGCGAGTACTACCTCACCGACATCGTCGCCATGGCGGTAGCCGAGGGCATGCCGGTGGTGACCGCCCACCCCGATGCCGCCTGGGAAACCGAGGGCATCAACAGCAAGGCGCAACTCGCAACGCTGGAGCGCGTGCATCAGCGCAATATTGCGGCGCAACTGATGGAATCCGGCGTTACGCTGGCTGATCCGGCGCGCATTGATGTGCGCGGCGAGCTTGCCTGCGGCCGAGATGTCAGCATTGACGTCAATTGCGTATTTGAAGGCCCGGTAGAACTCGCCGACAAGGTTGTCATCGGCGCCAACTGCGTACTAAAGAACTGCCGCATTGGCCGTGGCGCGCGCATTGCGCCCTTCTGTCACATCGAAGATGCAGTCGTCGGGCCGGAATGCATCGTCGGCCCCTACGCCCGGCTGCGGCCCGGCACCGAACTCGGCCGCGAGGTACATGTCGGCAATTTCGTCGAAATCAAGAACTCATCCATCGCCGATCATTCGAAGGCAAATCACCTCGCCTATGTCGGCGATGCCACCATCGGCAGCCGCGTGAACATCGGTGCCGGCACCATCACCTGCAACTACGACGGCGCCAACAAGTTCCGCACCGTGATCGAGGACGATGTCTTCATCGGCTCCGATACGCAGCTGGTCGCACCGGTCACTGTAGGCCGCGGCGCGACGCTGGGCGCGGGCACGACATTGACCAGGGACGCCCCGCCTGACCAGTTGACTGTTTCGCGTGCGAAGCAGGTGTCGGTCCCCGGCTGGAAGCGGCCGACGAAGAACGCAAACCCGAAGAAAAAGGTCTGAACCATGTGCGGCATCGTCGCGGCGGTCGCTGTACGCAATATCGTTCCGGTGCTGATCGAAGGACTGATGAAGCTCGAGTATCGCGGCTACGATTCGGCCGGCCTGGCGCTGCTCAATCCTGCCCTGACGCGTTTGCGCAGCGTCGGCCGCGTGGCCGAACTTGCGACGCAGGCGGCAGGTCAACTCGCCCATCAGGGCATCGCCCATACCCGGTGGGCAACGCATGGTGTGCCCTCCGAGCGCAACGCCCATCCGCATGTGTCCGCCGGGCTGGCGGTGGTGCATAACGGCATCATCGAGAACTACGCGGAGCTGAAGCAGGAACTGACGGCGGGCGGCTACGTGTTCACCTCGGACACCGACACGGAAGTCATCGCCCATCTGATTCAGCGGACGCTGAAGTCGACGACCGTTCTCTTCGATGCCGTGCGCTTGGCTGCCGCGCGCCTGATCGGGGCCTATGCGATTGCAGTAGTGAGGGAGGAAGATGACAGCGTTGTCGTCGCCCGTCACGGCGCGCCGCTGTTGCTGGGCCTCGGCGAAGACGGCAACTACGCAGCGTCGGACGCGTCGGCCCTGCTGCAGGTCACGCGCCGCATGATCTATCTCGAAGACGGCGATGTCGCCGAACTCAAACGCGATGCGGTGCGGATAGTCGGCTCTGACGGTACGGCGCTGAATGTGCCCGCGGATCGTCCGGTGCATCAGAGCACGCTTTCGGCGAACGACGTCGAGCTGGGTGACTGGCAGCACTACATGCAGAAGGAGATTTTTGAGCAGCCGCAGGCGCTGGCCGCCACGCTGGAAATGATCGGCGGCGCGCAAACGCTTACCCCCAACCTGTTCGGTGTGGCGGCGCCGGAGATGCTGCACGATGTGCGCTCGGTGCTGATTCTGGCCTGCGGCACCAGCTACCACGCCGGCCTTGTCGCGCGTTACTGGATAGAGCAACTGGCGGGAATCCCATGCAGCGTCGAAATCGCCAGCGAGTATCGCTATCGCGTCTCGGTGCCCAACCCGCAGCAACTGGTGGTGGCGATTTCCCAATCCGGCGAAACGGCTGACACGCTGGCCTCGGTCAAACATGCCAAGGCACTCGGCATGGGCCGCACGCTGGCGATCTGCAACGTCCCCGAATCGGCGATCGTGCGCGAGTGTGCCCTGCGTTTTCTGACCCGCGCCGGACCCGAGATCGGCGTCGCCTCGACCAAGGCCTTCACCACCCAGTTGGCCGCCCTGTTCCTGCTGGCGGTAACACTGGCCAAGCAGGGCGGACGGCTGACACCGGAGCAGGAAGCCGGACACCTGACTGCCCTGCGCCATTTGCCGGTGGCAGTGCAGAAAGTGCTGGCGCTGGAACCTGAAATCAAGATCTGGGCAGGGCGCTTTGCCGACAAGCAGCACGCGCTGTTCCTCGGCCGCGGCCATCACTATCCGATCGCACTGGAGGGTGCCCTGAAGCTCAAGGAAATCTCCTACATCCATGCCGAAGGCTATCCGGCGGGCGAACTCAAGCACGGTCCGCTGGCGCTGGTCGACAGGACCATGCCGGTTATCAGCATTGCACCCAACGATGCCCTGCTGGAAAAGCTCAAGTCCAACCTCAAGGAGGTCGCCGCGCGCGGCGGAGAACTCTACGTCTTCGCCGACGCCGATTCCGCCGTGGATGAAGAGCAGGGCGTGCATGTGCTGCGCCTGCCCGAGCACTACGGCCTGCTGTCACCCGTGCTGCATGTCGTCCCGCTGCAGTTGCTGTCCTATCACGCCGCACTGGTAAAAGGCACGGACGTGGACAAGCCGAGGAATCTGGCCAAAAGCGTCACTGTGGAGTGACGCGGTACGGACTCTGGTGCCTGCGGCTTTCAGTGCTCTCAGACGCTCGACGACAATTATTTCGGCGCGCCCTCCGCCTTGCTACCCTCGTCGTTCCTGCCGCCGGCAGCAGCGCCAATAGAGAAAGCTGTTGGTGCTGCTTTTTGGGTGCCGCAATCCTTACTTGGATGGTTCCGCGCCCGGGGAATTCACCAGGGTCGCAGCGTCAAGCGCGCTCATGTATTTCCATGGCAGCGGGATCAGGCCCGGCACTTGCGCCATGTAGCTGCGGTACCTTTGTCCGTAGCTGTCAATGAGCTTCCGCTCCTCCAACCACGACCCGACAAACAGGTAGACCGTGATAGCCAGCGCCGAAATCAACTGGGCCTCGTTCATGTCACGGCTCCAGACCAGGACAAGGGCGATGCAGTACCACGGATGCCGGACAAACCGGTGCAAGGGCGAAATAGTGAAGGTCAGCGGGACATCGTTACCATGCTCCCGCAACTGGCGCAGGCCCAGAAACTCGTCCATGTCATAAGCGCGAGCCGAGGCAAAGAGACAAAGTATTGCCGTCAGCGCAACTGCGTTCGCCACCCACGCCCAGACCCCCTGCCATTGCCAGAGCCAGGCACTCTGCGTGTTGTACGCCAGCCAGAGCACCGGCAGCAGCGTCACGGTGGCCACTGCGTTGAAGAATATGCGATAGCCGGACATCCATTGCGGCCGGCGGCGGCCCACCCACGCCTTGGTACATGAAGCGGCCAGCAGCGAATGCAGCGCGAAATATCCGATCCAGGCCAACAGGATTTCAGTTAGCCGCATGAGGCCGGGAGCATCTGCATGAATTTTCCACCCTTGCTGACATGGCATCATGATAGCTGGCTTCACCTCGTCCCCGCCTTGATTTTGCCGTTGATTTGACGCAGCCTTGAGATCCGCACCCGCAACGCCGGAAAACACGCGCGGCAGGGGCATCCGGACATGGAACACGATGAACGAAAAAACGGAAACTGCCATTCTGATTCACGGACTCTGGATGCACGGCGTGGTCCTGTTACCTTATCAGCGCTGGCTTCGCGCGGAGGGGTTTGCGGTTCGCCGGTTTTCCTACCCCTCCCGACGTGTCGGCCTGGACGACAACGTCCGTTTGCTGTCCCGCTTCGTCAGCGAAACGCAGGGTGCCGTCATCCACCTTGTCGCACACAGCCTCGGCGGACTGGTCGTGCTCAAGATGTTGTCGGAGGCGGCCGACCAGCGCATACGCCGCGCCATTCTGCTGGGGACTCCTTTCGCCGGTTGCCATGTCGGCTCGACCCTGGCCAGGAAACCTGTACTGGCGCAGCTGATAGGGCGCACGTTCGAGGACTGGTTCCGGTTGCCGCGCCCGGTCCTGCCCGCTGCGGTGGAGATTGGCGTTGTCGCCGGCACCCGCCGCATCAGTCTCGGGCGCATCGTTTCCGGGCTGGCGCGCCCCAACGACGGGCTCATCGCAGTAGAGGAAACGCATCTCGCCACCGCCAGGGACAGTATCGCGCTGAACGTCGGTCACTCCGGCATGCTTGCCTCCCGCAACTGCGCGGGGCAAGTCGCCAGCTTTCTCAGGACGGGGAACTTCATTCATGTTTAGGATGATTCTGGCCGCGGCCGCGTCCCTGTTTCTCAGCGGCTGCACCAACATCGCCTACTACGCCCAGGCGCTTGAAGGGCAGGTGCAGCTCATGGCATCGTCGCGGCGCATTTCCGATCTGGTCGCCGATGCAGCGACCGACCCCGGTCTGCGCCAGAAACTCGAGCGGGCAAGTGCGATACGGGAGTTCGCCAGCCGCGAACTGGCTTTGCCGGATAACGACAGCTATCGCTACTACGCCGACCTCGGACGTCCTTACGTCGTATGGAATGTCTTCGCCGCGCCTGAGTTTTCGGTGGAGCCGCAACAGTGGTGCCTGCTGTTCATCTATTGCTTCAAGTATCGCGGGTACTACGACAAGGCCGCCGCCGATCTGTACGCAGATGAACTGAGACAGGCAGGAGCCGACACCTATGTCGGCGGCGTTACCGCCTACTCCACCCTCGGCCTCTTCAATGATCCGGTGCTGAACACCTTTCTGCGCTTCGGCGACCAGGAGGTCGCGCGCCTGGTCTTCCATGAGCTTGCGCATCAGGTCGTATACGCAAGGGACGACACCGCGTTCAACGAATCGTTCGCTACGACTGTCGAAAATGAAGGCATGCGGCGCTGGCTGCACCGGTCGAGTACACCGGAACAGTTGCGCGCGTTCGAGATGCGACAAGGACGTCAGACACAATTTATCCGGCTCGTGACCGACAGTCGCGAACAACTGCGCGAAATCTATTCATCATCCCTGCCGCCCGACGCGAAGCGGCGTGCCAAATCGGAAACACTGGCGCAAATGAAACTGACCTACGCCGGCCTGAAAGCAAGTTGGGGTAATTCTCCGGCTTACGACCGCTGGTTCAGCCAGCCGCTGAACAACGCCTCCCTCGGCTCCATCGCCTTGTACACGCAGTGGGTTCCGGCATTCAATGCCCTGCTGGAACAGGAAGAAGGAAATCTGCCGCGTTTCTACCTGCGGGTGGAAGCGCTTGCCCGTTTGCCGAAGGCTGAGCGAGCGACGGCGCTGGAACGGCTCTTGCCGGATCGCACAGGATTTTCGGCCTCTTGACTCCGATCAGGGCCTGCTCCTCGCCAACGCGGTCGCCGTAAAGGCGCAGGTGGCGCAACCGGGCAAGCAGGCGCAGGGCGGGGAAACCCGTCATGCTGCTGGTGCGAAGATGCAAAGCGAAAGCCAGCAGGGCTTTGCCGGATGCCCGGCGCTTCCTGGCCCAGGCCAGCAGGCATAGTGCCATGGATGCCGTGGCAAGAAGTGCGCGCGGGCAGCTACGCCCTGATCCTGATGGATGTGCCGATGCCGGTCATGAACTGACTGGACGCCACTCGCGTCATTCGCCAGTTGCCGGGGCTGTCTGCCGTTCCGATTCTGGCCATGACCGCCAATGCCTTCGAGGAAGATCGCGCGATTTGCCTCGCAGCCGGCATGGATGACCATATTGGCAAGCTGGCAGACCCAGATGCGCTCTGCGCAACCGTTCTGCACTGGTTGCAGAAGTCGTCATCTGACACTGGCCTTTTGTGAGTCGAATTTCTGCCGATATTCGGACTCGATCAAACGCAAGCGATCTTCCTGCGGAGCAAGGCGACGTGCCTCCCGGATGGCTTTCAGTGCTTCATAGAAATCACCCTGCGCAACAAAGAACTTTGCCCTGAATTCATGGAAAGCCGGATTGTCTCCATCGGTTTTCGCAAGCACGGTCAGGGCCTTTCGGGCGAATTCCGACGCGGCGCCTATCTGGCCAAGTTCGAGTGCAGCCACCTCGAGGGCGGCTATATTGACCAGGCGCATCCGGTCAAAGCGGTTGTGGTCATAACTGGATTCGAGTAATTCACGACTCCTGGCGTATGTCTCCCGATCGTGTGTCGCCATAAAGCGACTGGCATAAATTTGTCCAGCAACCAGTTCTGTTCGACTGTCTGCGGGAAGGCTCGAGAGCGCCTCCTTGACCAAGGATTCGGCGTCCCGCCACTGTGTCCGGACATCGAGCGATTGAGCCCGGAACAATCGTGAGTCGGTAATCACCCGGGCGTAAGCATCGGTAAGCAGATACAGCGACAGAACAATCATCAATCCCGAAAATGCAGTAATCGCATGCTTTGTCGCCGGTGTGGAAGTGCCGGGAACCGGCTGTTCGGCCTGGTTCATGGCGAGTCCGAGCATGATCCAGAAAGCCGGTGCCAGGGCGAGATCGAGCCAACCGGTAAGATCTTGAACCAGGTAGGCCGCTAGCGTTGCCAGAATACAGAGGAGAAGGTCGCGCCTGTCTCCGCTTGCTTCTTTTGACAGCTCTCTGCCAAGCTTGACCAGAACCACGGCGACCAGCGCCAGATACAGTACCAGGGCCGGAATGCCGTTGTTCAGCGCGGCTTCCAGATAGCCGTTATGGACCATGGTCGGGATGACATTGTTGAAGAAGTAGATGTCATCGGCGCCCCAGTATTGCGGATAGGCGTTGCGGAAGTTCTCGAAGCCGATGCCGGCAACGGGATGCTCTTTAACGGCCCGCAGGGCGGCCCGGTAATAAATGAATCTCTGGTTGATCGATTCGTCCTGACTGATGTGGCTCAGCGTGGCGAAGCGCTGCGCGACCATCGGATTGAGTTTGGCCGCCAGGCCGGCCAACAAAACGATCCCGGCCAAAAAGACGGCAATAATCTTCCAGCGACCTTTTGAACGTGCCAGGCCGACGATCAGTATGATTGTGGCCACAACAAGTCCTATCCACGCACCGCGCCCCTGCGACAGGAATTCGGAGATCAGCAGCAAGGCAAGCGCAACTCCCAGTCCTGCCTTGAGGGCCCAATGGCGGACCCTGACCAAGGCCACAGCGGCAAAAGGAATGGCAAAGTTCATCAGGGCACTCGCAGCAACCCTGTCGCCCAGAGTGCTCACCTCATTCAGGCCTATTGTGGTGAAGCCGGTCGTTTCGGAAATATTCACCATGGCAACCGCTACAACGGCGGTTGCCAGAAGGGCCGCAATTCTCCTTGCGGTGGCCATATCGGATGGAATGGACATGGACGCGACAAACAGGGCCAGGCAAGACAGATGTGTCCACAGACCGTTGTAGTAATCGTACTCACCGTTGAGCGCGGTTGGTATGTGAAGCGCAAAAGGGGTCGAAACGATCCACCAGCCGCCCAGCGCAAGGGACAGGAACAAGACTGGTCTTGATGGTGCTACACCCTGGCTGCGCCAATTGCGGGCGATCAAGAGCATGCAAAGAGCGAGTACTCCCGTGGATAGCACAAGCAATTTTGGAAGAGCGAACTTCGAATCGAGCGAGGGGCTGCATGCCAGAAAGAGAAAGAAGAAGAATACCCCGTAGATGGCGGGAGTGCCCCAGTCCTGACTCAGGCTGGGTGATGAGCCTTCGCGGGGCAGGAAGGAGCGGTCAGCGGGTTTGTCGCCGCCGGGGTATGGTAATTTTCTAAGCCTTCTGGCTGCCACTGAAAAAGCCCTTTCGATCGGTTCGAATCCGGATTATCGCCACGCGTCAGCAACCCGTCCCGGTTGCTGTCAATGCAGCCTTGTTCGCCCGTTCTATCCGTTCATCATGGTCGGGGTGCGATGCCAGGAATGGAATTGGCGCGGTGCGGCCTTGTTCCTTGAGCATTCGCATCGTCCTCGCTGAGCCGCAAGCACTGTAACCGGCGGCCATCGCCCACTGCAGACCGAGCGCGTCGGCTTCCCGCTCTTCGTCCCTGGAGTAAGCTGTAGTGACCATGCCAACGCCGACATTGGCGATTGTGCCGCCCAACGGGACACCTGCAATGGCGAGTATTGCACCGAGGACTTCGCTGGCACCGCTCGCTGATTTTTCACGCTGCTTGCGAATGTCGCCGTGCTTGAGTTTGAGGTGTGCCAGTTCATGCCCGACCATGGTCGCCAGAGCATCTTTGTCCGACCCGATACTGTTCAGCATGGAAAGTGTGAGCCCGACAATCGGCTTGCCGCCGCTCAGGGTCGCGAAGGCGTTTGGCGTGTCGCTCGCGATCAGGGCAATCTGAGGATCGATCTGACTCTGTTCCTTGATGTCGAGCAGCACTGCTTTAAGGTTCGCCATATGGCTGCCCGGAACTTGGTGGGCCTGTCCGCTTTTGCCCCTGAGCGTGGTGTTGCCGAAAGTGCTTGCATTGGTCCAGTCCGGCTTCAGCAGCCACGCATCCGGAGCAGGCTTTGGCGCAGTAGCCGCACAGCCCGCGAGAAGGCAGCTGACCCAGACATGGCGCATCGATCCCATCCGGTATTACTGGGATATTCCACCAGCGGACCCATCCGCATGGCGCCACACCATGTACGCGCTGTTGCGGGCGCATTTGATTCTTGCGTCCGAAATTTTAGTCATGATGCGGTGGCTTTCCCGGACAATCCTTTGGTGCCGATGGTTATGGGCATAGGGCGGGATTGTAGTCTTGTTGAACGTACCTCTTCCGTCAGAATTCGGACCTGCGGCAGGCGACCATCAAGCGGCCGGCCGGGGTCCAAGCCGAAGCCAGCGGCAACCCAGAGGCCTGATGTCTCCTTCACGCAGGGCAGGCCAATAGGGTACCCTTCCGGTTTCATTCGACTCTACCCTCGCCATGCGTGTCCTGTCCGTCATCCCGCCGATGACGCAGCTCAACACCCCTTATCCGTCGACGGCCTACCTGACCGGTTTCCTGCGTTCGCGCGGCGTCGTTGCGGTACAGGAGGATCTGGCCCTGGCGCTTGTCCTGAGGCTGTTCTCACGCCGGGGACTGCTGGCTATCCGCGAGCGCATTGCGGCTTTGCCGATGCAGCAGCACACACCGCTGGTGCGGGCTTTCGACCGGGCTTTCGACCGCTATCTGGCCACGATCGACCCTGCGGTAGCCTTTCTGCAGGGACGCGATCCCTCGATCGGGCATCGCATCGGCGGCCGCAACTTTCTGCCCGAAGGGCCGCGCTTCGCGCCGCTAGATGCCTATATCGATCCGAAGGGCGGCGATCCACTGGCCTGGGCCTTCGGCGCGCTCGGGGTGCAGGATCGGGCGCGCCACTTCGCCACGCTGTATCTCAACGACGTCGCCGATGTGCTGCGCGATGCGGTCGATCCGCGCTTCGAGTTCGTGCGCTATGCAGAGTCTTTGGCACAGAGCCAGGCCACATTCGATCCCTTGGCCAAGTCTTTGGCGGCGCCGCTGAATCTGGTCGACAGCGCGTTGCGCGAACTGACGCTGGCGACTTTGGCAAGGCACGCGCCGCGCCTGGTTCTGGTGTCGGCGCCTTTCCCCGGCAACGTGTATGGCGCTTTTCGCATCGCGCAGGCGATCAAGCTGCACGACCCTTCCATCGTCACCGTGCTCGGCGGCGGTTTCGTCAATACCGAATTGCGCGAGCTGACCGAGCCGCGTGTGTTCGACTATTTCGACTACGTCACGCTGGACGACGGAGAGCGCCCGCTGCTGGCCCTGCTCGAACACTTGCGCGGCGAGAGGCCGCAAGAAAAACTGGTACGCAGCTTCGTGCGCACGGCCGCCGGCGTGCGCTACATCGACTCCGCCGAGCCGGACATAGCCTTCGCCGAAGTGGGCACTCCAACCTGGGACGGCCTGCCGCTCGACCGCTACCTGTCTATCCTGGACATGCTCAACCCCATGCACCGGCTGTGGTCCGACGGGCGCTGGAACAAGCTGACCGTCGCCCACGGCTGCTATTGGAAGAAGTGCAGCTTCTGCGATGTCTCGCTCGACTACATCTCGCGTTATGACGCGGTCGCGGCTACCACTCTGGTCGACCGCATCGAAGCCGTCATCGCCGAGACGGGGCAGACCGGCTTCCATTTCGTGGACGAGGCGGCACCGCCCAAGGCGCTGAAGGCGCTCGCCGTGGAACTGGAGAAACGCAACCGGGCGATTTCGTGGTGGGGCAACATTCGTTTTGAGAAATCCTTCACCCCCGAACTGTGCACCGAGCTTGCCGACAGCGGCTGCATAGCCGTCTCGGGCGGGCTCGAGGTGGCTTCCGACCGCCTGCTCAAGCTCATGCAAAAAGGTGTTTCGGTGGCACAAGTGGCGCGCGTGACGCATGCCTTCACCGATGCCGGCATCCTGGTGCATGCCTACCTGATGTACGGCTTCCCGACGCAGACCGTGCAGGACACGGTCGACGCGCTCGAATACGTGCGGCAGCTGTTCGCCGCGGGGTGCATACAGTCGGGATTCTTTCACCGCTTTGCCTGCACGGTGCATTCGCCGGTCGGGCAACACCCGGAACGTTATGGAATTACGCTCAAGCCTTCGCCGGCCGTGTCATTCGCGAAAAATGACGTCGGCTTCGTCGATGCGACGGGCGTCGATCACGCAGCGCTTGGCATTGCGCTGAACAAGGCGCTCTACAACTACATGCACGGGCTCGGCCTCGATCAGGACGTGCGCAGCTGGTTTGCCGGGCGTGTGTCGCGAACCCGTGTGCCGCGCCACTTCATAGTCCGGGCGCTGGAATGAGCGACTGAGGTCTCACTGGCGGATACTTGCGGGTAAAATTTGGGTCAAGACAAACGATAGGGGAAGTCCGCATCATGGCGAAATACAACACTGAAGCTATCCGCGCTGTTGCTCTCGTTGGCCACGGCGGAGCCGGCAAGACCACGCTGGCCGAAGCGCTGCTGTTCAAGGCCGGCGCGATAACCGTAAAAGGCAGCGTCGAGAAGGGCAGCACCGTCTGCGATTTCGACGCGCAGGAAAAGGCGGCCGGCCATTCACTGAATTCGGCACTGGTCAATTTCGTCTGGGAAGGTGTGCACGTCCATCTCATCGACACTCCCGGCTACCCGGATTTTTCGGGACAGGCCATTGCCGCGCTGGCGGGCGTCGATACCGCCGTGGTGGTGATCAACGCCCAGACCGGCATCGAACTGGCCACCGAGCGCATGATGGATGCGGCTCAGGCTCGCGGACTGGCGCGGATGATCCTGATCAACAAGATCGATGCCGACAACGTCGATCTGCCGGGACTCGTGGGCCAGATCCGCGAGCGCTTCGGCAAGGAATGCCTGCTGCTCGACCTGCCGGCGCATGATCGTCACGACGTTGTCGAAGTACTGGAGCACGATGCGGGCGACGCCGACTTCGATTCGATCGCCCACGCCCACCGCGAATTGATCGATCAACTGGTGGAAGAGGATGAGTCGCTGCTGGCCCGCTATCTGGAAGAAGGCAAGGACCCCGATGCGGCGGAGCTGCATGCGCCGTTCGAGAAAGCGCTGCGCGCTGGTCATCTGGTGCCGATCCTGTTTGCCTCGGCCCGCACCGGCGCCGGCCTTCAGGAACTGCTGCATGTCCTCGCCTCGCTGGCGCCGAATCCAGCCGAGGGCAATGCGCCGCCGTTCTATCGCGGCGAATCGGTGCAGGCCGGCGAAGCGTTCGATGCCCGGCCCGATCCATCGCTGCACGTCCTCGCCCACGTTTTCAAGGTCATCGTCGATCCCTATATGGGCCGGGTTTGCGTCTTTCGCGTGCATCAGGGCACCGTGAAAAAGGATGCCCAGTTATTTGTCGGCGACGGCAGGAAGCCATTCAAGGTCGCCCATCTGTACCAGATGCAGGGCAAGGAATACGTCGAAGTCGATGAACTGATGCCGGGGGATATCGGCGCCGTGGCCAAGGTGGAAGAGATCGATTTCGACGCGGTGCTGCATGACTCCCATGACGAAGACAACATTCATCTGCGCCCGCTGGAATTTCCCCGACCGATGCAGGGTCTTGCCGTCGAGACCCGGCGCAAGGTCGACGAGCAGCGTCTGTTCGACATCCTGCACAAGCTGGAACTGGAAGATCCCTGCTTCGAAGTGGAGCGCCATCCGACCACGCACGAGACAGTCATCCGCGGCCTGGGCGAAATGCACCTGCGCTACAAGCTGGAAAAAATGGCGACCCAGTACAAGCTTGAACTGGACACCCGGCTGCCGCTGATTCCGTATCGAGAGACCATCACGGTCGGCGCCGAGGGCCACTGCCGGCACAAGAAGCAGTCGGGTGGTGCCGGACAGTTCGGCGAGGTGTATCTGAAGATCGAGCCGCTGCCGCGGGGCACCGGCTTCGAGTTTGTAGACATCGTCAAGGGCGGCGTGATCCCGGGTGTATTCATGGCGTCCGTGGAAAAAGGCGTGCGCCAGGCGCTGACCGATGGCGTGGTTGCCGGACATCCGGTGGAGGATATCCGGGTCATCGTGTATGACGGCAAGACCCACGCGGTGGATGGCAAGGACGTGGCTTTTTTCAGCGCCGGGCGCAAGGCCACGGTGGAAGCCATCCGCGCTGCATCGGCCATCGTGCTGGAGCCCATCGTCGGCATCGAAATCGTTGCACCCGAGGCGGCGATCGGAGACCTCACCGGAGATCTGTCGAGCAGGCGCGGCCACATCACCGGTACCAATCCCCGTTCCGGCGGTACGGCGTCGATCACCGGCGAAGTGCCGCTGGCCGAGATTACGGACTACGCTTCGCGGCTGAAGTCGATGACCGCAGGCCAGGGCGCGTACAACATCGAGTTTGCACACTACGCCCAGGTGCCGCCGCAAGTGCAGCAGAAGCTGGCAGCGAGCTTCCAGCTGAAGGACGAGGAGGAATGAGCGGTTGATTCGCCGCAGGGCTCTCGCCGTTTTCCGTCGCCGGAGTGCTCACCCCGAATAAAGAGCACTCGCTGGCATGGGGAGGCCGCCGGTCAGCGAACCTTTGCCGGCGGATGGTTACAGCAGTCGCCGGTACCCGGATGCGCCGCGTTGTTCAACTCGTTGGCTTCGGACCAGTTCCAGAATGACCGAAGAAGCCCGTGGATGCCACCGCTGAAGTGCAGGCCTTCGGCAATCGCTACCGCCGTGATCTGCGACAGCGTCGCTTGTTTCAAGTCGTACTCGACGATCAGACGAGCATTTTCGACGCTGACCGAAGAGATGCCCATCATTGCGCCAATCTGGCGGCAAGCGCGCTCAATATCGGCGTCGCTGCCTGCGGCCAGGGGCAGCCTGTGCCGTTTCGGAATGGGCTGGAGGCCAATGTTGTCCCGAAGTCCCGTTTGAAGGGCATAAAGGTCCGGATTTTTCCCAAAGTTTTCCAGGCACTGTGCTGAGCAAAAGTGGAAATCCAGGCCGCGATAGCTTGTCGAATGCAGTGAACCAGCGATATCCACGTCCATGCCGCACACCGGATCGCGACTTGTCGGCGCTGTCTTGGGCATCTGTTTTCTCCTTTCAAAGTTGAACCGGGGTCGGGCCATTGCCGCCGCCACGATGGCCGGGGAGAGCGCCAAGCGGAAAGCGGGATAGACCATTCCTGCAGCCAAAAGTGTCCTTCGTGCCCTTGCGCTGCTCGCGGCATCGCCTTGGTGCGCCCCAGCATTGCCATTGAACAATGCATCTAAACCCTCGCGCCATCGCTTAGGCCCGACGACCGCGGCAGAGACACTCGGATCTACTTCATTTGTCCGGGCGCGGGAATTGATCCGTCCTGACGACGCATCATATGCTCCATCATCATCTGCATCATGTCCACGCGCTTTTCCAATTGTTGCATGCGATCCGGCGTGCCGGTGGCTGTGGCACCCCCCGCCATCATTCCGCCGCCCATCATGCCCATGCCACCGTTGCCCGTCATGCCGCCCTGCATCATCGGACAGTCCATCATCCCGGCCTGCATGCCTTGCACCATCCCCATGTTTTCCTGCATGGCCTGCATGTGCTCGGCCACCGCTTTCTGCCGCTCCGCGTCGGTCTTCGCCTTGGCGATGCGGTCAAGCTGAGGCTGCATTTTCTTCACGTTATCCTGCATTTTCTTGATCTGCGGCGCTATCGGCGCGGATGCACCTTTCTCTTCTGGCGCCTTCTCCGTGTGATGGGCGTCGTTGGCAAAGGCCGGAGTGGCAAAAGCAAGCGAGGCCGCAATCGCGGTCATGGCAATTCTGTTCATGGTGGTCTCCATAGGGTTTAGCGGGAGCGAATCCTGATTATCCGGAAGGCTCGGACTAAGCACATTCTGCGCGCGGGTTGCTGTCGTCGGCATGACTCGTGGATTACATTTCTGTCAGGCGTCGCGCGGTGAAGCTGGTAGAAAGCATGTTCGCGTCGGGATTGGCGCCCGGGGTCAGCCCGGCGTTGCGCATGCGCAAGGCATTGCCTGCGGCGTCGGCCAATCAATGGACCAGTCGCATTTCGAAGCAGACGCTGTTGGTTCCAGAGCGGACGGAAATTTCTCCGCCATGGGCGCGGATGATGGAACGGGTGATGGCCAGACCCAGTCCGGCACCTTCTCCGCCCTGATGCCGCGAAGGGTCGGCACGGTAGAAGCGATCAAATATCCGTGACAGATGTTCCTGCGGTATCCCGGCCCCGGTGTTCTCGATCGCCAGGATCGTATCGCCGCCCGCCGTCTCAATGCCGATCCGGATGCTGCCGCCTTCGGGGGCGTGACGGATGGCGTTGGACAGCAGGTTGGCCAGCGCGCGGCGCAGCATGAGTCTGTCGCCGGACACCTGGCCTGCGCCTGTCAGCGACAGATGCAGTGCCTTCTCTTCGGCCAGTGCATCGAAGAAATCGAACAGTTGGCGGACCTCCTCCGCCAGGTCGACCGGCTCACGATTGGGCACGATCAGGCCATTGTCGGCCTGTGCCAGAAACAGCATGTCGCTGACCATGCGCGCCAGCCGCTGGTACTCCTCCGCGTTCGAGGCCAGCACCTCGCGGTACTCGTCCGCAGTGCGCGTCTTGGTCAGTGCCACCTGCGTTTCCGTCATCAGGTTGCTGATCGGGGTACGCAGTTCGTGGGCCAGGTCCGAGGAAAAGTCCTTCAGTCTTTTAAACGAATCCTCAAGACGGGCCAGCATTTCATTGAGGGTCTCGGTGAGTTCTGCCAACTCGGCGGGCACCGAATCGACCGCCAGCCGGTAGTTGAGCCGACTTGCCGTGACTCCGGCCGCGCCTTGGCGGATGGTCTGCAGAGGTGCCAGCCCGCGCCTTACCGCGGCCCACCCGAGCAAGCCCGCGAGCGCTGCGGCAATTGCGACGAACAGCCACAGCTTGCGCTTGAACAAGATCATGAAATGCTCATGGTGGGTGATGTCGATCGCCACCGCAACGAGTACCGGCGGCCCGCCACTGATGCCGGTCGGCAACAGTGCCGCGATGCCGCGCCGGGGTTGCACGCCTTGCGGCCCATCCTGTCGCCAAACCTGTGGCTGCGGTGGGTTTCGGATGGAGTCGCTCTCCAGCAGGGATAACGGAAATCCGGCATCGGCCGTGGCGAACAGCGTTCGTTCGTCGGGACCACGCACCAGAATGGCCGGACTCTGGTGCCCGACCAGCGAGTCGTTAAGTTGCGCTGCCACTGTTTCGAGATCGGCGGGTGTCTGCACTTTTCCCAGCAAGCGGCCGATCAGATGCAACTTGCCGGTCATCAGGTCCATGTCCTGCTCGACGAAGTGTTGCTCGACCGCAGCGCTGACCAGCAGGCCCAGCACCAGCAGAACCGCGGTCGAAACTGCGGAGAACAACAGGGTAAGGCGGAGCGTGATCGACTTGCGCCGGACTCTCATCCAGGGTCGTCCTCCAGCACATAGCCCATGCCGCGCACGGTGCGGATAAGTTTCGGCTCGAAGCCGTCGTCCATTTTTGCGCGCAACCGGCGCACGGCCACCTCAATGACATTGGTGTCGCTGTCGAAGTTCATGTCCCAGATCTGGGAGGCGATCAGTGAGCGCGGCAGCACTTCGCCGCGGCGGCGCAGCAGCAATTCGAGCAGGGCGAATTCCTTGGCCGTCAGGTCGATGCGCTGGCTGCCGCGCGTTAGCCGGCGACGCAGCAGATCGAGTTCGAGATCCGCCACGCGCAAGCGCTCCGGTTCCGTCCCGCGGCTGCCCCGACGCAGCAGTGTGCGCACCCGGGCCAGCAGTTCGGCGAAAGCGAAGGGCTTCACCAGATAGTCGTCGGCGCCCAGCTCAAGGCCCTTCACCCGGTCTTCGATCTGGTCGCGGGCGGTAAGAAACAATGCGGGCATGTCCTTCCCGGCCTTGCGGATGCCCTGGAGAACCGACCAGCCGTCGATGCCCGGCAGCATCACATCGAGAATCGTCAAGTCATAAGCTTCGGTCAGTGCAAGGTGCAAGCCGTCCAGCCCATCGCGCGCCAGATCGACGACGAAGCCGGCTTCCATCAGACCCTGCCTCAGGTAATCCCCGGTTTTTATTTCGTCTTCTACAACCAGAATTTTCATGTTCGCCCCGACTGATTCTTTTAGTATCGGCGTTATTTTGCGCTGGTACCCGGGCCGACACCGAATAATTACGAAAATGTAATTTTCCGGTCAGCCTCCGGTAGGGAAAGATTGTTCAAACTCGCCGCACTCAAACCAGACAGGACGCAGCCATGAAATCACTTGCAACGATTCGTCTTCATTCCTTTTTTCTGATTCTACTGATGAGTGCAGGCACTGCCTGGGCACAAGCTTCGACGAAGGTCGAGATATTCAAGAGCCCCCTCTGCGGCTGTTGCGGACAATGGGCGGAGCATCTGCGTCAGAACGGATTTCAGGTCCAGACACACAACGTCGACGACGTTCCTGCTGCCAGAAAGAAGCTTGGAATGCCTGATCGATTAAGTTCCTGCCATACCGCCAAGATCGGAGGCTATGTCATCGAGGGGCATGTTCCCGCCGCGGACATCCAGCGTTTGCTCAAGGAGAAGCCGAAGGCGCTGGGCTTGGCCTTGCCCTCGATGGTCCCGGGTTCGCCCGGTATGGAAGGAGGCCAACCCGTGCCCTACGAAACCTTGCTGGTCCAGGTCGACGGCAGCACCCGTGTTTTTGCGAAACATTAACCCCTCAAGGAGAAAGCCCATGAAGAACTTCATTTTCCCTATCCTCGTCGCGCTGGCTGCTGCTGGCTTTTCGGTTCCGAGCATGGCCGCGGATGGGCATGATAGCCGCGGCGCCGCGCCCGCCCAGGCAAGCGCCGCCGCTCCACTCGTCGACGGGCTGGTGAAGAAAGTCGACAAAGCCGCCGGCAAGGTCACCCTTTCCCACGGTCCGCTACCCAACGGCATGCCGGCCATGACCATGCCGTTCCAGGTCAAGAATGCGGCCTGGTTCGACCAGATGAAGGCCGGCGACAAGATCCGGTTTAGGCTCGACACCACGAACGGTGCCCTCACCATCAGCTATTTTGAGCCGGCGAAATAGGCCGGCTTTCCGCAGTTGCCGTGGTGGCCGATAAGGCACAATGGATTTGTTGCATTTCCCCTTGGAGGTTGTATGCGAGGAATTATTCCCGCGCAGGCGTTTGCTCTACTGCTGGTCCTTGGAGCGGCAACGCCCGTTTTGGCGCAGGAACGCGAGTTGGGCAAGACCGTCGAAAGTTTGCTCGACTACGCCAGGACAAGAAATCCGGAATACACCGCCATGCGGCTGGAAGCCGAAGCAGCCCGGGAGCGGGTCTATCCCGCCGGCGCGTTGCCCGACCCGGTGTTGCGCACCGAACTGCAGAACATCACCAATTTTGGCTCGGATGCCAGCGCCAACCTGCTGCCCAGCCGCATCGGCGGTACCAAGTATACGCTGATACAGCCGCTGCCATTCTGGGGCAAGCGCGACCTCAAGCGCGAGGCGGCGGAAGCCGAGGCCGACGTAGCGCAGAGCAAGTCCGGAATCACGTGGACAGACCAGGCGGCGCGGATCAAGACTTCGTACGCCCAGTATTTTGCCGCGGGAAAGCTGATCCAACTGACCACCGAAGTCATTGATCTGATCGACCGCATCGAGGGTATCGCCCAGGCACGCTATGCGGGCGGGCTGGTGCCGCAGCAGGACGCGATCCGTGTCCAGGTGGAGCGCACCGCAATGAGAAACGAACTGATCCAGATGGAGACCGAGCATCACCATGCACGCACCCGCCTGAATGCTCTGCTGGCGCGTCCCGCTCAATTGGCCCTGGCCGAACCGGATGGTTTGCGTCCGACACCGCCGCCGGCAAAACTCGACTATGTGGCGCTGGAGGATCGCCTGCGGGCGAAGAATCCGCTGATCTTCGCCGACGACGCACGGATTCGCGCGGCAGAGAAGAATCGCGACCTGACGTATCGCAACCGCTATCCGGATTTCACCGTCGGCGTTTCGCCGATGCAGACGCGCAACCGCGTCAACGAGTGGGAGCTGATGTTCGAATTCAACATTCCGCTGCAACAGCAAAGTCGGCGCAGCCAGGAACGCGAGGCGGAGAAAATGATCGACGCCGCCCGTGCCCGGAAGGAGGCTACCGCCAACCAGTTGCTGGCTGATCTTTCTGAAAATATCGCCGGACTCGACGCCTCGCGGCGTACGGAAATGCTGGCGCAAACGAGCCTGTTGCCGCAGGCGGAACTCACCTTTCAGGCCGCGCTCGCCGGCTACGAGACCGGCAAGGTGGATTTCGCCACCCTGCTCGACGCGCAACGGCAGATTCGCAAGGCGAAACAGGACGTCATCAAGGCGCAGGCCGAGCAGCAGGTTCGCCTGGCGGACATCGAACGACTGATCGGGGAAGACCTATGAAACAGGGAACGGGAATGGCGGTTGCGGTGGTCGTGGTGATCGCGGCTGGCGCCGGCTACTGGTTTGGCAGCCACGGAACAGATTCCGAAGGGGCGCAGCGCTCTGGCGCCGGTGACACGGCGACAACGGCGCAAACCGGGGCAGCCCCTGCCGTTAAGGCCAAAAAGGAACCGAAGCTGCTGTACTACCGCAATCCGATGGGGCTGCCGGATACCTCGCAGGCGCCGAAGAAGGACTCGATGGGCATGGATTACATCGCGGTCTATGAAGGTGAGGACGCGGGCGCCGCTGTGGGCGAGGTCCGCATCAGCACCGAAAAGATACAAAAACTCGGAGTCAGGACCGAAGCGGCCGGCTTGCGCGCGTTGGGCAGAATCGTTCGTGCCGCCGGGCGCATCGAACCGGATGAGCGACGCCTCTACGCCATCTCGCCCAAGTTCGAGGGCTATGTCGAGCGCCTGCACGTTAATACCACCGGCCAGCCGGTGGTCAAGGGGCAGCCCCTGTTCGAGGTCTACAGCCCCGAACTGGTCTCCGCCCAGCGCGAATACGCCATCGCCGCCCAGGGCGTCGAGGCGCTCAGGGCGGCCGGGGGGGAGGCGCAGAACAGCATGAAGCAGTTGGCGGAGTCGAGCCTGATGCGGCTCAAGAACTGGGACATTTCGGAAGAGCAGGTCAAGGTGCTGGCGAAGTCGGGCGAGACGAAGCGCACGCTTACCTTCCGTTCGCCGGTCTCCGGCATCGTGACCGAGAAGAAAGCCGTGCAAGGCATGCGCTTCATGCCGGGCGAGGCCCTCTACCAGATCGCCGACCTGTCTGCTGTATGGGTCATCGCCGACGTTTTCGAACAGGACATCGGACTGGTAAAAGTCGGCGCTGGCGCCACGGTGAAAATCAACGCCTACCCGGACAAGGAATTCCAGGGCTCCATTGCCTACGTCTATCCGACGCTGAAAGCCGAAACCCGCACCATCCCGGTTCGCGTGGAGCTCGCCAATCCCGGGCAATTGCTCAAGCCCGGCATGTTCGCCCAGATGGAGCTGGTTGTTGCCGCCAAAGGGCCTGTCGTCACCGTGCCGGTCCCGGCCGTGATCCACAGCGGCACGAAGGAGATCGTATTGGTACAGAAGGGCGAAGGCCGCTTCGAGCCGCGTGCGGTCAAGCTCGGTGCGCGCAATGATGATTACGTCGAGGTGCGCGAAGGCGTCGCCGACGGCGAACTGGTGGTGGTGACAGCCAACTTCCTGATTGACGCGGAAAGCAATCTGAAGGCGGCGGTCAGCGGCTTCAGTGCTGCGGCCCAGGAAGCGACGCCCAAGGCGGGACCCGCGGCACAGCAGGCGGCGCCTGCCACCGCGCAGGGAACCGACCATCGCGCCGAAGGCAAGCTCGACGCCATCGACGCCAAGGCGGGGACGGTATCCATCACGCACGGTCCGGTCGCCAGCCTCAAATGGCCAGGCATGACAATGGATTTCACGCTGGCCAATTCGGGGCTGATCGGCTACCTCAAGCCCGGCGCGACGATCGCGTTCACCTTTGTCGAGCGCAAGCCCGGCGAATGGGTGATCGTCAAGCTCGAAGGTACTGGCGCTTCGCGTCCCGCGGCCCACCAAGGCCACTGAGGCCACTGAAACGGGGAACGCCATGCTAAGCAAGGTCATCGACTGGTCGGCAAGAAACCGCTTTCTGGTTCTGCTCGCCACCCTGTTCGTCACTCTCGGAGGCATCTTTGCGGTGCTGCGGACACCGATCGACGCACTGCCCGATCTGTCGGACGTGCAGGTCATTGTCTATACGGAGTTCCCCGGGCAGGCGCCGCAGGTGGTGGAAGATCAGGTCACTTATCCCTTGACCACTGCCATGTTGTCGGTGCCGAAGTCCAAGGTGGTGCGCGGTTTTTCCTTCTTCGGCGCGTCCTTCGTCTACATCATTTTCGAGGACGGCACGGACATCTACTGGGCGCGGTCGCGCGTGCTCGAATATCTCAATTTCGCGGCCGGCCGCATGCCCAAGGGCATCACGCCGCAGATCGGGCCGGACGCCACCGGCGTCGGCTGGGTGTACCAATACGTGCTGCTGGCCAAGGACAAGACTCTGGCAGAGCTGCGCACCATCCAGGACTGGTACCTGCGCTACCAGTTGACCAAGGCCCACGGCGTCGCTGAAGTCGCTTCCATCGGCGGCTTCGTGCAGACCTATCAGGTTACCGTCGATCCGGTGAAGCTGCGCGCCTATGGCATTCCCCTGATGAAGGTCGCCCGGGCTATTCGCGACTCCAATCGCGACGTTGGCGGCCGGGTGGTCGAGATGGCCGAAACCGAGTACATGGTGCGCGGCAAGGGCTATTTGCGCGGCAAGGGCGATCTTGAAATGCTGGTGGTGAAAAGCGACAAGGGCACCCCGGTGCTGATCCGCGACATCGCCCGTGTCGAACTGGCGCCGGACGAGCGGCGCGGCCTGACCGAACTCAACGGCGAGGGCGAGGTGGTGTCGGGCATCGTCATGGCGCGCTATGGCCAGAACGCTCTGGAAGTGATTCACAACATCAAGGAGAAGATCGCCGAAGTGGCACCCGGGCTGCCCGCCGGGGTGAGCATCGAGGCGGTTTACGACCGTTCCGAACTGATCCATCGCGCCATCGACACCCTCAAGCGAACCCTGGCCGAGGAATCGCTCATCGTCGCGCTGGTCTGCATCGTATTCCTGCTGCATGTACGCAGTGCGCTGGTGGCCATCCTGATGCTGCCGGTCGGCGTGCTGATCGCCTTCATCGCCATGCGCCTGCTGGGCATGAACTCCAACCTGATGAGCCTGGGCGGCATTGCCATCGCCATCGGCGCCATGATCGATGCCGCCATCGTCATGATCGAGAACGCGCACAAGCACCTCGAAAGGCTGCCGCCGAACCATTCGCCGCGTATCCGCGCCGACGCGATGATCCGAGCCTGCCAGGAGGTCGGCCCGGCGCTGTTCTTTTCGCTGCTCATCATCACCGTCTCCTTCCTGCCGGTGTTTAGTCTGGAAGGTCAGGAGGGAAGGCTGTTCTCGCCACTTGCCTATACCAAGACCTTCTCCATGGCCGGCGCGGCGCTGCTCTCGGTGACCCTAGTGCCGGTACTCATGATGCTGTTCATCCGCGGCAAGATCCTGCCGGAGGCGAAGAACCCGGTGAACCGCTTCCTGATCTGGGTTTATCGACCGATCATCGCCTGGGTGATGCGCTGGAAGAAGACCACCATAGCCGGCGCCTTGGTTATGTTAGCGGCATCGATCTACCCGGCCGCACAACTCGGTTCGGAGTTCATGCCGACCCTTAACGAAGGCTCGCTGTTCTACATGCCGGCCTCGCTGCCGGGCATGTCGATCACCAAGGCGGCCGAACTGCTGCAGACGCAGAACAAGATCATCAAGAGCTTCCCTGAAGTTGCCTCGGTCTACGGCAAGGCCGGCCGCGCCAATACGGCCACCGACCCGGCGCCGACGGAAATGTTCGAGACCGTGATCAACCTCAAGCCGGAAGCCGAATGGCGGCCGGGCATGACCACCGACAAGCTGATTGCCGAACTCGATAAGGCATTGCAATTTCCGGGTGTCGCCAATTCGTGGACGATGCCGATCAAGGCGCGCATCGACATGTTGTCGACCGGCATCCGCACCCCGATCGGCATCAAGGTTTTCGGCAAGGACCTGAACGAGATGGAGAAACTGGCGAAGGAGATCGAGGCCGCGGTGAAGGCCGTGCCGGGAACCACCTCGGCATTTGCCGAGCGCATTACCGGCGGCTTCTACCTCAACATCACGCCTGACCGTGAGCAACTGGCCCGCTACGGGCTGGCCGTAGGCGATCTGCAGGACGTGATCGGCACCGCGCTGGGCGGCGAAATGGTGACTACCACCGTTGAAGGCCGGGAACGCTTCGGCGTGCAGATCCGCTATCCGCGCGAACTGCGCTCCGACCCGCAGCAGATAGCCCGCGAGGTGCTGGTGCCGACCATGGACGGTGCGATGATTCCGCTGGGACAAGTTGCAAAGGTGGAGATTGCCAAGGGCGCGCCAAGCATTCGCACGGAGAATGCGTTGCTGTCCGCCTACATCTACGTCGATATCCGCGGCCGCGACATCGGCGGTTACGTCGCCGATGCGAAGAAGGCGGTGGCGGAGAAGATCAAGTTCCCGCCCGGCTATTACATCGCATGGAGCGGCCAGTTCGAGTACATGGAACGGGCCATCCAGAAGATGAAGGTGGTCATCCCGGTGACCCTGCTGACCATCTTCCTGCTGCTCTATCTCAATTTCAGGCGCTTGACGGAAACGCTGATCGTAATGCTTTCGGTGCCTTTCGCCCTGGTCGGTGGCGTCTGGCTGATGTGGCTGCTTGGCTACAATCTTTCGGTGGCGGTGGCCGTCGGCTTCATAGCTCTGGCCGGCGTCGCGGCGGAGACTGGCGTGGTGATGCTGATCTATCTCGACCATGCCTGGGAGGAAGCGAAGGACCGCTGCCTGGCCGAAAATCGCCGTCCCGCCAGCGCCGACTTGTACGCCGCCGTGATGGAGGGCGCGGTCGAACGGGTGCGGCCGAAGATGATGACCGTGACGGCCATCATGGCCGGCCTCTTGCCCATCATGTGGGGCACCGGGACCGGATCGGAAGTGATGAGCCGCATCGCCGCGCCGATGGTGGGCGGCATGATCTCGTCAACGGTTCTGACGCTGGCGGTGATTCCGGCCATCTATGCCCTGGTCAAGGAATGGCACTTGCGACACCGGCCGGAGGGTTGAACCGCATGCCGGAATCTGCTGCGGATCGCAAAAGTCGTCGGCGCGCATCGGTCGTGCCGCGGGCGAAGTTCTCGCATCTTCAATATTCAATCATTCAGGGTGTAAGGAATTTCCGGCGGCGCCGACTATTCCTCCAGCAGGGTCGGAATCTTCGACTGCCTGCAGGAAACAACGCATCCAACCTAACTTGATTGAAGGAGATTTACCATGAACAAGACACTGACTGCTGCTTCCCTCGCCCTGGCCCTTGGTGCCGCCCTTACCGTTGCCGCCGCCCCTGTGGTTGCTGCCGATGGGAAGGCGGCCATGGAAAAGGAGCACTGTTACGGTGTTGCCCTCAAGGGCAAGAACGATTGCAAGGCGGGTGCCGGAACAAGCTGCGCCGGAACCTCGAAGGTCGATTACCAAGGCAGTGCCTGGTCCATGGTGCCCAAGGGCACGTGCGAAAAGACGGCTTCGAAGACTTCGCCGACGGGTTACGGTCAGATCAAGGAGTTCAAGGAAAAGATGGCCGGCTAAGTCGAGAGCGAACGCGGGGCGCCGACCATGAATGCACACGTTTCTTCAGTGCCGAAGACGGTCGGCGCAGCCGGTCGATTGCCCGCCCGGGGCGGTGTCGGCCTGAAGCCGGAACACTTCCGCGAAATTCTTGCCATCGAACCGGACATCGGGTTTTTTGAAATTCACGCCGAAAACTACATGGTGGATGGAGGCCCCTTCCATCACTACCTGGGTCGCATCCGCGAACGCCATCCGCTGTCGATTCACGGCGTCGGTCTGTCCATCGGCGGTGAGTCGCCGCTGGATGCGGACCATCTTGACCGGCTGGCGAAGCTGCTCGATCGCTACCAGCCCGAGTCATTCTCCGAACATCTCGCCTGGGCCAGTCACGGCGAGGTATTCCTCAACGATCTGTTGCCGGTTCCGTATCACGACGCTACCCTGGCTCGCGTCTGCGACCACGTCGACCAGGTACAGCATCGTCTGCGGCGCCGCATGCTGCTGGAGAATCCGGCGACCTATGTCGAATTCGCCGCTTCGACCATGGCGGAAACCGGATTTATCGCCGAAGTCGTGCGCCGCACCGGTTGCGGCCTGTTGCTCGATGTCAGCAATGTCTACGTCGCCTGCGTCAATCATCACCGCGACCCTCGCGCCTACATCGATGCTTTGCCGCCGGATGCGGTGGGGCAGATTCATCTGGCGGGGTTTGCGCGCGACGTCGACGCGGCGGGCGATCCGCTGCTGATCGACAGCCACGGCGCGCCGGTGGCGCAGGCGGTGTGGGATCTCTACCGTTACGCGCTGGATCGGCTGGGGCCGCTGCCGACCCTGATCGAACGCGACAACGACATTCCCGCCTTCACCGTGTTGCTCGCCGAGGCACACCAGGCAGAGCGGCTGATGCGCGAGGCATCGGCAAATGCGGCTGCCACGCCAAGCTCCGCAATCTCATCGTGCGGAGTATGCGCGTGAGCAATCAGACGGTCTTTGCCGGCGCGTTGCTGGCCACGGAGTCAATCTGCCCGCCGGGTTTGACGGCCTGGAACGGTTCCGATCCGGGGCGCCGCTTCGCGATCTACCGCAACAACGTCATGGTCTCGCTGATCGATGCCCTGGCCGATACCTATCCCGTGACGCAGGAACTGGTCGGCGAGGAATTTTTCCGCGCCATGGCCCGGCTGTTCGTTCAGGCGAATCCGCCGCGTTCGCGAATGCTGGCGTTCTATGGCGACGGTCTTGCCGAATTCATCGAGGCGTTCGCGCCGGCGGTCGCCGTTCCCTATCTGGCAGATGTGGCGCGACTCGAAATGCTGCGCGTGTCGGCCTACCATGCCGCCGATGCCGTGCCTCTGGCAGTTGAAGAAATCGTGCGCGTGCTGGAGGACGTTGCGGCGCTGCCGGCAGTTCGAATCGCCTTGCACCCGTCGTTGAAGATTTTGCGTTCCCGTTATGCGGTGGTTTCCATGTGGGCGGCGCATCAGGCAGCCGATGCCGTGCACGCGCTGGGTTCGGTCGATCCCTACATCGCCGAGGCCGCGCTGGTGCTGCGCGTCGGACTCGATGTGGAAATTTCCAGCATCCCGGATGGCGCGGCTGTGTTCATCATGGGCCTCCGGCAAGGCGTTGCCTTTGGCAGCGCGGCGGAACAGGCATTGATCGTCGATGACGCTTTCGATTTGGCCGGCACGCTGGGGATGCTGATCCGCGGCGGAGCGATAACGACGATGACCATCCCGAGCAGTGCGGCATCATGACCACCGGCACCATCGCTACCGCGCCAGTCAGCGCCAATGCTTCTCCGCTGGAAAGCCTGATCGGAAAACTGATTGGTCTTCTTGCCCGCACCCCAGATTCCCTGATTGCGCTGACCGGTCGTTTTTCCATCGCGGCCGTGTTCTGGAAATCCGGACAGACCAAGGTTCAGGGCTTTTCCATCGACATCGTCAGCGGCGAGTTTCAGTTCGGAATGCCGCGACTGTCCGATTCCGTAGTCGCGCTGTTTCGCGACGAGTACCACCTGCCTCTGGTGCCGCCGGAACTCGCCGCACCCGTGGCGGCATTCGCCGAGCACCTGTTTCCGCTGCTGATCCTGATCGGTCTGGCCACCCGCTTTTCCGCCATCGCCTTGCTGGTCATGACCCTGACGATTCAGCTTTTGGTCTATCCCGATGCCTATCCGACGCACGGCGTCTGGGCGACCGTGCTGCTTTTTCTCATTGCGAAAGGGCCGGGACTATTTTCCCTGGATCACTTGATCGCCCGTCGACAATTTGGACACGCCAAGTCATGGAACTGAAGCATGTTGCGCTCGTAATCGCCGACATCGGCGGCTATACGAGATTCATAACGCTGCATAAGACTGCCTTGCTTCATGCCCAGGAGATCATCTCGCAATTGATCGAAGCGGTCATTGACAGCGCTACGGTCCCGCTGACACTCAACAAACTGGAAGGAGACGCGGCCCTCCTGTTTGCGGAAATGGGAGATGCCGACGCTGCCGCAGCCGCTGACGTCGCCTGGCAGGTCACGGCGTTCTTTTCCGCTTTCCATGCTAAAGCCAGGGATCTATCGGGCAGCCGGGCCAACTGTCCGTGTGACGCCTGCCAACATATTCTCGATCTCAAGCTCAAAGCCGTCTTGCATCACGGTGTTGTCGCTATCAAGAAAATCAGGCAGTTCGAGGAACTGACCGGCGAGGACGTGATTCTGGCGCATCGTTTGCTCAAGAATAGTGTCTCGAAGCCCGAATACATATTGATGACATCTTCGTTTCACCGCCTGGCCGGAGATTTACCCGGCTATCAGCGCGAAGAAGGCGAGGAAAGCTACGATGCTCTCGGGCGCGTGGAGACGGTGATCTTCTCACCCGCGCGGGCCTGAAGCTTGGCCTCGCCGTCCCTTCCGACAGCCTCAATCCACTACGAAACGGAACTGCTCGGCACCGTGGCCGCCGAAAAAAATCGTATCGCCGGGACTCAACGCGACCTCGCTCACGAGCGTGTCCATCTTGGCATTGAGAAACGTGCCATTGGTTGATCCGAGGTCGCGCAGCACCACTTTGCGGTCGATGATGCCGATCCAGGCGTGGCGGTATGAAACCCTGGGATCAGCGATGACGATATCGTTATTCGGGTCGCGTCCGACCGTGGTACCGGTGATGATGACCGGAAAGCTGCTGCCCTTTCGGGTTCCGCCAACGCACACCAGCCTGGGCGCTCCGTCAGCGGGCAGCGCCGCCTCATCGCGTTTGAGCAACGCCGTGGACGCAGCGGGTGGAGACTCCCGAAAATGAATCCGCGTCGCCGCGGGATCGAATGCTGCTGCTGGAGGCCCGGGAGCGGGACCGCTGCGCGGGACAGCCGCGGCGGAGGGCTTCGCCATCGCCGCCTCATGTCTCTTGATTTGACTGTGCCGACGAATCAGCGTCACGACGATGCCGATCAGGACGAGGGTGATGCCTCCGAGAAAAACGTAAAGTTCAACCACCTGCAACCCTCCTTATGCCTGCCAAAAAACCAGAATCAGATCACGCCGAGTCCCGTGCCCTCTCAGGAATGCCCGTGCCCACCGGTCGCTTTCGCCGGTGGAGCTTGCACTGCGGCTTTTTCGGGATAGCGGATTATCTCGATCCGTTCTTCGGCTTCGAGCCAGAATTCACCGTGCGGTCCCTTCAGGTTTCCGGTGATCAGCAGGATCAGGCCGTCCTCAGTACGCACTTCGGTGACCGTTTCCCAGGCGAAGGTGGGATGGGCGTTGGTTCCGGTGCCGTTGTAGATGTGGTCGTTAACCCGCACCTCCGACGCGGCGACGATAATCCTGTTGGTCATGCCCGCTTCTCCCTATTGTGCGTTGTGCCGCATACCGGCGGAAATCATAGCGCACTGGCGAGCCAGAGCACCGAGTTTCGCGTTTCCTGTTATTGTTCCACCATGCGTTCGGGCCTTGCGTCAAGAGAAGCGGGGCGCCGCCGAACAAAGGCCAGAGAATCTACCGGGAAACATGCCGAGAAACACCGATCATGCTTGATGCGAATACCATCGCCCTGCTGAATCAACTCGGAATCAATGCCGCGGACTTGGAGTCGCTGCTGTGGGGCGCATCCCTGCTGACCGGCCTGACAATTCTGGCGGCCATTCCGACCGCAATTATTGCCAAGGGGAAGGGGCGATCGCGGGGGCTCTGGTTGCTCTTTGCCCTGTCGATTCCCGTGATTCCACTGCTGCTGATCTGGCTGTTGCCGGCGGTGCCTGCCGACCCGCCACCCCAGCAGGAGAACCGGGAATGAGCCATGTGAAGTCCCGCGAAGTTGTCCTCGCCATCAAGATCACGGACGAGTTGCTCAAGGCGCTCGACGCCTTGCGCGAGGCCTGGCGGCTTGATGCCAGTTCGGTGCCGCGCGGTTTGTCCTGTTCGCAGTCGAAGGAAGGCCAGTTCGTTCTGGTGGCCGCCGAGTCGGCCTTTGTTACGCTGCCCGGCGCCTGCGTCGTCAAGGGACTCGGCGCGATCGAAATGGTCGGCGCGGAGCCGATGTTCGAAGAGGCGGCGAGTTCGAAGACGCTGGTCTTGCGCGACACGGCAGAGGGCTGGAAGTTCTCCGTTAAGTTTGTTCCGCCCATAGTTCGCGAACGAAACAACAAGTGATCCGGCATTGAATTGGTCGGCGCGCCAACCCCGCGTCAGGCCGGCTGAACTGGCGGCGCGCTTGAGTGCCTGAAGCGCTTGCGATACTCGCGCGGGCCGCTGCCGGTCCAGCCGGCGAAGGCGCGATAGAAGGCGGCGGCGTCGGCAAAGCCGAGGTCGGCGCCGATGCGGCTCAAGGGCCGTGCGGTCTTGGTCAGCCAGTCGGTCGCGAGGTCGCGGCGCAGACCGTCCTTGATGGCGCGAAAGCTGGTGCCCTCGTCTTCCAGCCGGCGGTGCAGCGTGCGCGGCGAGAGGAACAGCCGGCGGGCAATCGCCGGCAGGGCGAGATGTTCCGGCAGGGCAGCGCGCAAGTGTTCGCGCACGCGCAAGCTGAGGGCGCGGTCGCGGCGGTAGAGCGTGGTGATGCTGGCCGGCGCATCCACCAGAAAGCTGCGCAGCGCGGCTTCGTCGCGGCGCACCGGCAGAGCCAGCCATTCGGCCGGGAAGCGCGCTTCAAGGCGCGGCGCATCGAAGGTATAGCGCGGCGCGAAGACCAGTTCGTAGTCGGCGGCGTGCAAGGGTGGCGGATAGGGAAAGCACACTTCGTCGAGCGGCAGCGGGTGCGCCACCAGCCACGCCGCGAGGCCGTGGATCATGCGCAGCAGCCATTCGTAGGCGAACACGCGCCCGATTGCGCCGACCGGCAGCGCCTGCTCCTCGCTGACGACGATGACGGCGGCACGCCCGCTCTTTTCCAGGTCCACTTCCAGATCGTCGAGCACTACGTGCAGAAAGCGCGCGATCCGCTCCAGCGCCTGTTCCAGTGTCGCCGCCGAAAGTGCGGCACGGCAGAGGAACTCGAAGCTGCCGCGACGCAGCGGCCGTGAAAACAGGGCGAAGCCTTCGTCGTCGAGGCCTTCGTTGATCAACCGGTAGAGCGTGGCGTAACGCGCCACCGGAACTCGGGCGCTACGGTCATGCAGCAGATGTGTGGCAATTTCTGCACGTTCGAGCAGGGTTTCGGGGGCCAGTCCGGCCCGCGCAACTCCTGACAGAATGCCTCTTACAAAGCCAATGGCGACGGTGGAGGGGCTTCCGGCGGATTTTTGTGAAGGAGTGGATTGAGTCGCCATAATGGCGGATTATGCATAGTTCTCGTCTTTTTGTGTCATGGCGGTGTTGCCGTGCATTGCCTATGATGCAAACACTGTCGCATTTCCGGGAGCCGTTGCCATGACCGATCTCAGCATTGCCGCCAAGCTGGTGCCCTACAAGCCGAAGCACAAGGTGCGTTTCGTTACCGCCACCTCCCTGTTCGACGGCCACGACGCCTCGATCAACATCATGCGGCGCATCCTGCAAGCTTCAGGGGTCGAGGTGATTCACCTCGGTCACAATCGCTCGGTCGAGGAGATCGTCAACGCGGCCCTGCAGGAGGACGCGCAAGGGATCGCCGTATCGTCCTATCAGGGCGGCCACCTCGAGTTTTTCAAATACATGATCGACCTGCTCAAGGAGCGCGGCGGCGAGAACATCAAGGTGTTCGGCGGCGGAGGAGGGGTCATAGTGCCGGCCGAGATGCGCGAACTGCACGAGTACGGCGTAGCCCACCTCTACTCGGTGCAGGACGGCCAGACGATGGGCTTGCAGGGCATGATCAACGACATGGTGGTGCGTTGCGATGTCGACCTCAGCAAGCGTGCGCGGCATGACATCCAGGCGCTGCAGGTCGCGGATCGCGGCGAGCGCCTGCGTAATCTGGCGCAGATCATCACCGCCCTGGAAAACGGCGTATGGCCGGCCAAGGCGAAACAGGCGCTGCTGGAAAAGGCCGCCGCCGTGTCGTCAGCGCCGACTCTTGGCATTACCGGCACCGGTGGCGCCGGCAAGAGTTCGCTGACCGATGAACTGATCCGCCGTTTCCGTCTCGACCAGAACGACAGCCAGAAGATCGCGGTGATTTCCATCGACCCCTCGCGCAAGCGCACCGGCGGTGCGCTGCTGGGCGACCGCATTCGCATGAACGCGATCCAGCATCCGAACATCTACATGCGGTCGCTGGCTACGCGCGACACCGGCAGCGAAGTCTCCAAGGCGCTGCCCGACGTCGTCGCCGCCTGCAAGGTGGCCGGCTTCGATTTCATCGTGGTCGAAACCTCGGGCATCGGCCAGGGCGACGCGGCCATCGTGCCGCTGGTCGATGTGTCCTTGTACGTGATGACGCCCGAGTTCGGTGCGGCCTCGCAGCTGGAAAAGATCGATATGCTGGATTTCGCCGATTTCGTGGTGATCAACAAGTTCGACCGCAAGGGCGCCGAGGACGCGCTGCGAGACGTGCGCAAGCAGTACCAGCGCAATCGGGAGCGTTTTACGGAAAAGACCGAGGACATGCCGGTGTTCGGTACTATGGCGGCGCGCTTCAACGACGACGGCGTGACCGCGCTGTATCAGGCGCTGGTGCCGCGGCTCGCAGAGCGCGGACTCAAGTTCAGGAAGGGCATGCTGCCGGCAGTGAACGTCAAGCACTCCTCGGCCGGACGCGCCATCGTGCCGGCGGATCGCGTGCGCTATCTGGCCGATATCGCCGACGCCCTACGCGGATATCACCGCCAGGTTGTTGAGCAATCGACTCTGGCGAGAGAGCGACAGTCGCTGAGGACAGCCAAGGCAATTTTCGAGGCCTGCGCCAAGAAGGCCGGAGACTTCGACGAGCTGATCGCCTGGAAGGACGGCCAGCTCACGCCCCATGCCCGCAAGCTGCTGGCGATGTGGCCGGACATGAAGAAGGCCTATGCCGGCGACGAGTACGTGGTGAAAATCCGCGACAAGGAAATCCGCACCAACCTGATTTTCGAGACGATGTCCGGCACCAGGATCCGCAAGGTGGCGCTGCCGCGCTTCGACGACGAAGGCGAACTGCTCAAGTTCCTCATGCGCGAGAACGTCCCCGGCTCCTTCCCCTACACCGCCGGCGTGTTCGCCTTCAAGCGCGAGAACGAAGACCCGACGCGCATGTTCGCCGGCGAGGGCGACGCCTTCCGCACCAACAAGCGCTTCCTCAAGGTCTCCGAGGGCATGCCGGCCAAGCGCCTGTCGACGGCTTTTGATTCGGTGACGCTGTATGGCTGCGACCCGGATCGCCGTCCCGATATATACGGCAAGGTCGGCAACTCGGGCGTTTCGATCGCCACGCTGGACGATCTCAAGGTGCTTTACTCGGGTTTCGACCTGTGCGATCCGGCCACCTCGGTATCGATGACCATCAACGGCCCGGCACCGATGATCCTGGCCATGTTCCTCAATGCCGCGGTCGACCAGCAGGTCGAGAAGTTCCGCACCCAGAACGGTCGCGACGCGACCGAGGACGAAGCAGAAAAGATTCGCGAATGGACGCTGTCGTCGGTACGCGGCACGGTGCAGGCCGACATCCTCAAGGAAGACCAGGGTCAGAATACCTGCATTTTCTCGACCGAGTTCGCGCTGAAAATGATGGGCGACATCCAGGAGTATTTCGTCCGCAACCAGATCCGCAATTTCTACTCGGTGTCGATTTCCGGCTATCACATCGCCGAAGCCGGCGCCAACCCGATCTCGCAGCTCGCCTTCACGCTGGCCAACGGTTTCACTTACGTCGAGACCTATCTGGCGCGCGGCATGCGCATCGACGATTTCGCCGGCAACCTGTCCTTCTTCTTCAGCAACGGCATGGACCCGGAATACTCGGTGATCGGCCGCGTTGCGCGGCGCATCTGGGCGGTGGCGATGAAGAATCGCTACGGTGCCAACGAACGCTCGCAGAAGCTGAAATATCACATCCAGACGTCGGGCCGCAGCCTGCATGCGCAGGAGATGGATTTCAACGACATCCGCACCACGCTGCAGGCGCTGATCGCGATCTACGACAACTGCAATTCACTGCACACCAACGCCTACGACGAAGCCATCACCACGCCGACCGAGGAGAGCGTGCGGCGCGCCATGGCGATCCAGCTCATCATCAACCGCGAATGGGGCGTGGCGAAGAACGAGAATCCGAACCAGGGCGCCTTCATTATCGAGGAACTGACCGACCTGGTGGAAGAGGCCGTGCTCAAGGAATTCGAAGCCATCGCCTCGCGCGGCGGCGTCCTCGGCGCAATGGAAACCGGCTACCAGCGCGGCAAGATCCAGGAAGAGTCGATGCACTACGAGCACAAGAAGCACGACGGCTCCTTCCCCATCATCGGCGTCAATACCTTCCTTAATCCCCACGGCTCGGGAGTCGCCAGCGAGATCGAGCTGGCGCGCTCGACCGAGGAAGAGAAACAGTCTCAGCTGACCCGGCTCAAGGACTTTCAGACGCGCAACGCCGGCCAGTCGGAGGCGTGCATTGCCAGGCTGAGGCAGGCCGTGATAGATAACCAGAATGTGTTCGAGGTGATGATGGACGCCGTGCGCTGCTGTTCGCTCGGACAAATTTCGAATGCTTTGTATGAGGTCGGCGGGCAGTACCGCCGCAGCATGTAACCAGCGAAGGAGTAGCAGCAATGACGATCAAGACCGTCGGTATCATCGGTGCCGGCACTATGGGCAACGGCATCGCGCAGGCGTGTGCGGCGGGGGGCATCGACGCGGTGATGCTGGATATCAACGACGCAGCCGTGCAAAAGGGTATCGCGACGATTTCCGCGAGCCTGGATCGGCTGGTCAAGAAGGAAAAGATGACGGTCGAGCAGAAGGCGGCCGCGATGGCGCGCATCAGCTCGACGACGCAGATGGCCGACCTGAAGGGCGTCGACATCGTTATCGAGGCCGCGACCGAGAACGAAGGGCTGAAGCTGCGGATACTCAAGGAGGCTGAAGCCGTGATCGGCGCCGAAACGATTATCGCCAGCAACACCTCGTCGATTTCGATCACCCAGCTTGCCGCCGCGACGGGGCGTCCGGGCAAGTTCATCGGCATGCACTTCTTTAATCCGGTGCCGATGATGGCGCTGGTGGAACTGATCCGCGGTTTGCAGACCACGGACGAGACACACGCGAAAGTCGAAGCGCTGGCAAAGGCACTGGGCAAGACGCCGATCACGGTGAAGAACAATCCGGGCTTCGTGGTGAATCGCATTCTCTGCCCGATGATCAACGAAGCCATCTTCGTTTTCGCCGAAGGCCTGGCGGCGGCCGAGGAGATCGACGCCGGCATGAAGCTGGGTTGCAACCATCCGATCGGGCCGCTGGCGCTGGCCGACATGATCGGCCTCGACACCATGCTGGCGGTGATGACAGTGTTCTACGAAGGATTCAACGATTCCAAGTACCGCCCGGCGCCGCTGCTGAAGGAAATGGTAGCTGCGGGTTATCTGGGGCGCAAGACCGGGCGCGGGTTTTATACGTATTGATCACGCATCAATAGTCGGCGCTGATGAAGCAACTGCGCTACAAGGCGGTCGAGCAAGAAACGCTCTCCTCGCCGTAGCGGATGGCGGGACGGCGATGCAGTCCCGTTTTCGCTTCTAGCCGCCGAAGCGGCGCAACCCTTCCAGATCGAGGACAGTGATCCTGCCGTATTCGTTGGTGAGGAAGCCCGCGTCCTCCAGCGTCCTCAGGGCCCGGTTGACTCGCTGGCGGGAGACTCCGGCCAGATAGCCGACTTCTTCCTGCGAGATGGCGATGCGGGACTCCATTCCTGGTTGCAGCACGGGGTGGAAGAGGGCGGCCATGGTGCGGGCCACGCGGGCATCCACATCCAGCAGCCGTTCTGATTCGAGCAGGCCGATGAACAGGCCCAGCCTTTCATTGAGTTGGTTGATGACGAAGCGGTTGAAGGCAATACTATTATCCAGCAGCCAATGGAAAGTTTCGCGACGCATGCAGGCGACGCGAGTGTCGCGCAGGGCGACCACGTCATAGCGGCGTGGCTCCGGTTTGAGCATCGAGCCTTCGCCGAACCATCCGCCGGCGGCGATGCCGGTGAAGCTTGCGGTCTTGCCAGTGGCCCAGTCGCTGGACATCTTGGCCAATCCTTCGATGACTCCGTACCAGTGGTCGACAGCCTCGCCCTTGTTGCACACATAGCCACCAGTCGACACGAAGCGCTCGGCGGTTCCGTCGCGGGCACGCGCGAAATCTTCAGCGGACAGCGCCTGCGCCCAGCTTGTGCGGCGCAGCATGTCTTCCAGCGAAATCGCGGTATTTGGGCAATTGTCAGGCACGCGACAATTATAGGCGGGAGAATGGCCTAAACTTAATCACTGAAGTTGGAACATCATCGCCTTAGCGGACACGTCGCGGGACAAGCGAATACGCATTGGTAGCACCGGAGGAGGCATAACGCATGGCAGTATCCGAACCGGGGCGGGCTTCAAGCTCGCTCGATACTTTTCCCCGTCTGTTGCTGAATCACGCAGCGACGCGAGGCGATCGTCCGGCGACGCGCGAGAAATATCTCGGCATCTGGCAAACATGGAACTGGAGTCAGGTTGCCCAGGAAACTCGCGCCATTGCCTGCGGTTTGGCGGAACTCGGTTTCAAGCGCGGCGACAATCTGGCGATCATCGGTGACAACCGGCCGCGTCTTTATTGGGCGATGTGCGCGGCGCAGATTCTGGGAGGTGTGCCGGTTCCCCTGTATCAGGATGCGGTCGCAGCAGAAATGGTTTTCGTATTGACCGATGGCGAGATTCGGTTTGCCATCGTGGAAGACCAGGAGCAGGTCGACAAGATGCTCGAAATCAGGGAGCAGTGCCCCAGTTTGCAGCACATCCTGTACGACGACCCCCGAGGCATGCGCCATTACACGCAGACCTACATGCAGGGTCTCGATGAAGTGATCGCCATGGGCCGCGTTCATGACAAGAACCAGCCGGACTTCATTCCCGCTGAAATTGCCAAGGGCAGCACCGAAGATGTCGCCGTGATGCTCTACACCTCTGGTACCACGGGCAAGCCCAAGGGCGTGTGCCAGACCCACGAAACTTTCATCGTCGCGGCGACCAGCGGCGTCGATTTTGATCACCTTACCGACCAGGAAGATATCCTGTCCTACCTGCCGATGGCCTGGGTGGGCGATCATCTGTTCTCGTATGCGCAGGCGATGGTGGCGGGGTTCACGATCAACTGCCCGGAGTCCGGCGACACGGTAATGACCGACTTGCGCGAGATCGGGCCGACCTATTACTTTGCTCCGCCGCGGGTGTTCGAGAATCTGCTGACCACGGTGATGATCCGCATGGAGGATGCCGGTGCCGTCAAACGCGGCATGTTCCACTACTTCATGTCGGTGGCCAAGCGCTGCGGCTCGGATGTTCTCGACCAGAAGCCCGGTGTAACCAACGTGGACCGCCTGCTCTATGCCCTGGGCAATGTGCTGATCTACGGTCCGCTGCGCAACGTGCTCGGCATGAGCCGCATTCGCGTCGCCTACACGGCGGGCGCCGCCATCGGCCCGGACCTGTTCCGCTTCTATCGTTCCATCGGCGTCAATCTCAAGCAGTTGTACGGCGCCACCGAGACCTGCGCGGCGGTCTGCCTGCAGCCGGATCGCGAGATCAAGTTCGACAGCGTCGGCAAGCCGGCGCCCGGGGTCGAGGTCAAGATTGCCGACAGTGGCGAAGTGCTGGTGCGCGGCAAACTGCTGCTCAAGGGCTATTACAAGCGGCCGGATGCAACGGCGGAAGCGATCGACGCCGAAGGCTGGTTCCACACCGGCGATGCCGGCTTCTTCGACGAGGATGGCCATCTCAAGATCATCGATCGCGCCAAGGATGTCGGCAAGCTGGCCAATGGCGCGATATTCGCCCCGAACTACATCGAGAACAAGCTCAAGTTCTTCCAGTACATCAAGGAGGCGGTCTGCTTCGGTCACGATCGAGACATGGTCTGCGCCTTCATCAACATCGACATGGGTGCGGTTGGCAACTGGGCGGAACGGCGCAACCTGCCGTATTCCGGCTATACCGACCTGGCGGGCAAGCCGGAGGTTCTGGAACTGATTCGCGAGTGCGTCGAACAGGTCAATGTCGATCTGTCGCACGATGCGATGGTGGCCGACACGCAGATCCATCGCTTCATGGTGCTGCACAAGGAACTCGATCCCGATGACGATGAACTTACGCGCACGCGAAAAGTCAGGCGTGGTTTTGTTGCCGAAAAGTACGGCGTGTTGATCGATGCTCTCTACACAGGCAAGAAGTCGCAGTTCATCGAGACCCAGGTCAAGTTCGAGGACGGCCGCACCGGCAAGGTGGCGGCGGACCTGTTGATCTGCGAAGTGAAGACCTTTCCCGCCAGCTTGAAAAAAGCGGCCTAGACCAGCAGCAGTGAATACGGCGAACGATCTATGAGTGACTGGACCTATCCGCAGCGCATTACTTTCCACGACGCCATTGCGACGATGGAGGTGGATTTTTCCGGCTTGACCTTTGCCGATGAGGCCGCGGTCGATGCGTTTTACGACCACGTCGGAATGCGCCTGACCGAGACCGGCAGGCGCTGGTTCTTCCTGGTGATCTATACCGATTGCGTAATCACGCCGGCAGCCTGGCGGCGCTTTGCCGAGCGTGGCAAGGTCACCAACGTCAACCACAGCCTGGGTAGCGTACGCGTCGACGCGACGGCGCATACCCGGGAGGCGATTCGCGAGAGCGCCGGGCGGGAATCTTTCCGCGCGAACATCCACAACACGCGCGACCAGGCTCTGCTGGCGCTCGGAGAAATGCGCAAGCGCCAGCAGGGCACGCATGGAACGAAGGAAGAGACTTTCCTTCGCGCCGAGAATGTCAGCCTGCGCTTCGGTGGCGTCAAGGCCATCACCGACGTCAGTTTCGAGGTAAAGCGCGGCGAGATCTCATCCATCATCGGTCCGAACGGCGCCGGCAAGAGTTCCATGCTGAATGTCATCAATGGCGTCTACCATCCGCAGGAGGGCACCATCACCTTTCTCGGCGATGTGCGCCACCAGATGCGTCCCCATGAAGCGGCCAGCCATGGAATTGCCCGCACCTTCCAGAACATCGCGCTGTTCAAGGGCATGAGCGTGCTTGACAACATCATGACCGGCCGCAATCTGAAGATGAAGGCCAACATGCTGCAGCAGGCGTTCTGGCTGGGGCCGGCACAGCGCGAGGAACTCGAGCATCGCCTCAAGGTGGAAGAGATCATCGACTTCCTGGAGATCCAGCACATTCGCAAGACCCCGGTCGGACGACTGCCCTACGGTCTGCAAAAGCGTGTCGACCTGGCCCGCGCACTGGCGATGGAACCGCAACTTCTGCTGCTCGACGAACCCATGGCCGGCATGAACGTGGAAGAGAAACAAGATATGTGCCGCTTCATCCTCGACCTGAACGACCAGTTCGGCACTACTGTCCTGCTCATTGAGCACGACATGGGAGTGGTCATGGACCTGTCCGACTTCGTTGTCGTGCTGGATCACGGCGAAAAAATCGCGGAAGGCACGGCCGATGAAGTCCGTGCCGATCCTGTCGTCATCAGCGCCTATCTTGGCGCCAGTCACTAAGGATCTGAACAATGGGCTTCTTCATTGAAACACTGCTCGGCGGTCTGATGAGCGGCATGCTGTACTCCCTGGTCGCGTTGGGCTTCGTGCTGATTTACAAGGCTTCCGGCGTCTTCAATTTTGCCCAGGGTGCGATGGTGCTGTTTGCCGCCTTGTCCATGGCGCGTTTTTCCGAGTGGATTCCAGAGTGGCTGGGAATGGACAATCTGTTCATGGCCAACTTGCTGGCGATTGTGGTGTCCGTCGTGGTGATGTTTGCCGTGGCCTGGCTGATCGAGCGCCTGGTGCTGCGCCATTTGGTCAATCAGGAAGGCGCGACGCTGCTGATGGCCACGCTGGGCATAGGCTACTTTCTCGACGGTATAGGTCAGACCGTATTCGGCAATGACATTTACAAGATCGATGTCGGCATGCCTAAAGAGCCGGTGATGATGCTTGAGAGTGTATTTGATGGCGGCATCCTGATCAACAAGGAAGACTTCGTTGCCGCATTCATCGCGGCCATGCTGGTGCTTGCCCTGACCATCTTTTTCCAGAAAACATCCACCGGGCGCGCGCTGCGTGCCGTGGCGGATGATCATCAGGCGGCGCAGTCGATCGGTATTCCACTTGGCCGGATCTGGGTCATCGTCTGGTGCGTGGCAGGGATAACGGCGCTGGTGGCGGGCATCATCTGGGGTTCCAAACTGGGTGCGCAGTTTTCGCTATCGACCGTGGCCTTGCGCGCCTTGCCGGTAGTGATTCTCGGCGGGCTGACCTCCGTCCCCGGGGCGATCATCGGCGGTCTGATCATTGGCGTCGGCGAGAAATTGTCCGAGGTCTTTCTGGGCCCCTATGTGGGCGGCGGCATAGAGATCTGGTTTGCCTACATGCTGGCGCTGGTCTTCCTGCTGGTCAGGCCGCAAGGGCTGTTCGGCGAGAAGATCATTGACCGTGTCTGATTCGAGGAAATAGCGGATGTTCTATAGAGAAAACGGCCAGTTCAAGACCACATATCAATCGGATCAGCAGATATTTGCCATTCCGCAGGATCGCTGGGCGATTCTCGCCATCGTTGTGTTCGCGTTTATCGGTGTTCCGTTGCTGGTCGATGTATATCTGCTTCGCGCCATCCTGATTCCTTTTCTGATACTTTCCCTGGCGGCGCTCGGGGTGAATATTCTGGTTGGCTATTGCGGGCAGATCACGCTGGGCGCCGGAGCCTCGATGGCGGTGGGCGCCTATGCGGCCTACAATTTCCTGATCCGGGTTAGCGGCATGCCGGCCCTTGCAGCGATTCTTCTCGGCGGTCTGGTTGCCGCCGCCGCCGGCATCGTGTTCGGCGCACCGAGTTTGCGCGTACGAGGTCTCTACCTCGCGGTGGCGACGCTGGCGGCGCAGTTCTTCTGGGACTGGGCCTTTCTACGCGTCAAGTGGTTTACCAACGACTCGTCATCGGGTTCGGTTTCGGTGGCGGACATCAATCTGATGGGCTGGACCATCAGCACGCCGACCGACAAGTATCTTTTCTGCCTCGGCATTCTGGTCGCCTTCAGTCTGGCCGCAAAAAATCTGGTGCGCGGCAGCATCGGCCGGCAATGGATGGCGATTCGCGACATGGACGTGGCGGCTACGGTGATCGGCATTCGTCCGATGTATGCCAAGCTCAGCGCCTTCGCAGTCAGTTCGTTCTACCTTGGGGTGGCCGGCGCCTTGTGGGGCTTCATTCACCTTGGCTCATGGGAGCCGGCTGCGTTTTCGATCGACCGCTCTTTTCAGTTGCTGTTCATGGTCATCATTGGTGGCATGGGTGCGATTTCCGGCAGTTTTTTTGGTGCCGCGTTCATCGTGATCCTGCCTATATTTCTGAACCAATTGTTGCCTTGGATCGGAACCTGGTTCGGGCTGGACATTTCCGTCGCGCTGGTCGAGCATGTTCAACTCATGGTGTTTGGCGGACTCATCGTCTTCTTCCTGATTGTGGAGCCGCACGGCATAGCACGTCTGTGGTCAACCGGTCGGGAGAAGTTGCGTTTGTGGCCTTTCCCCCATTGAGGCAAGGACACGGGCCGAGATGGCCGGACTTTGCATATCGAGTTTTTTGCACGTGTAACACTAATCCATCCTAGGAGGAGAAGATATGAAACTACGTAATCTAGCGGGTGTCGCTGCTGCGATTGGTCTGTCGGCTGCGCTGACAGCGCCTACAGCCTACGCGGCTGCGGCCGACCAGTTTTTCCCGTTGCTGGTTTACCGCACCGGCGCCTATGCACCCAACGGCGTGCCATGGGCCAACGGCTTTCTCGACTACATGAAGCTGGTCAATGCGCGCGGCGGCGTAAATGGTGTCAAGTTGAGCTGGGAAGAATGCGAAACCGGTTACGCCACCGACCGCGGTGTCGAATGTTATGAGCGTCTGAAAGGCAAGCAGGGCGGCGCCACGGCGGTCCAGCCGCTGTCCACCGGCATTACGTTCGCCCTGACGGAGAAGGCTCCGGTTGACAAGATTCCCGTCATCACGGCCGGTTACGGCCGCAGTGAATCGCAGAATGGTGCCGTGTTCGGCTGGAACTTCCCGCTGATTGGCACCTACTGGATGGGGGCGGACGTGCTGATACAGCACATTGCCAAGAAGGAAGGTGGATTCGACAAGCTGAAGGGCAAGAAGATCGCGCTGGTGTATCACGACAGCCCCTATGGCAAGGAACCCATTGCACTCCTGCAGGACCGGGCAAAGATGCATGGCTTCGAACTCGAGTTGCTGCCCGTGGCTCACCCCGGTGTGGAGCAGAAGTCCACTTGGCTGCAGATCCGCCAGCACAAGCCTGATTACGTCTTCCTCTGGGGCTGGGGAGTGATGAACTCGACGGCGATCAAGGAAGCACAGGCCACTGGCTATCCGCGGGAGAAGATGTACGGCGTGTGGTGGTCCGGCGCCGAGCCTGACGTCAAGGACGTTGGCGACGGCGCCAAGGGTTACAACGCCTTGGCCATGCAGCATGGCGCCGAGCCAAATTCGGCAGTCGTCAAGGAGGTTCTGGCGAAGGTGTTTGCCAAGGGACAGGGTACCGGTCCCAAGGAAGATGTCGGTGAAGTGCTCTACATGCGCGGCCTGATCTCGGCCATGTTGTCCGTCGAAGGAGTACGCACGGCGCAAGAGCATTTCGGCAAGGGCAAGCACATTACCGGCGAGCAGATGCGCTGGGGTCTGGAACACCTCGATCTTGACCAGAAGAGGCTGGATGCGCTGGGCTTTGCCGGCGTGATGCGTCCGGTGAAGACGTCCTGCCTTGACCACATGGGATCGGCCTGGGCGCGCATTCAAACCTGGGACGGCAAGAAGTGGCACTTCACCTCCGACTGGTATCAGGGTGATGAGAAGGTGCTGCGCCCGCTGGTGATGACGGTTTCGGCGAAGTATGCGCAGGAGAAGCACATTACTCCGCGCACTCCCGAAGACTGCAAGAAGTGACCTGAGGGAAACTGAGGGCCTTCCGGACGGGGTGCGGCTTGCCTCGTCCGGGACCGGATCCTGCAAGAATCGGGAGTATCGCCCGCGCAATTCGAAAGAACACATGACTACTGCCAATATCCTTCTCAACGTGAATAGCATAGAGGTGATCTACAACCACGTCATCCTCGTGCTCAAAGGCGTTTCCCTATCCGTGCCCAATGGCAGCATTGTTGCTTTGTTAGGCGGCAATGGCGCTGGCAAAACCACAACGTTGCGTGCCGTGAGCAATCTGCTGCACAGCGAACGCGGCGAAGTGACCAAGGGCTCGATCGAGTGTCGTGGCGAGCGCATCGAGGCTTTAAGCCCGGCCGATCTGGTCAAGCGCGGGGTGGTCCAGGTTATGGAAGGCCGCCATTGCTTCGGCCACCTGACTATTGAAGAGAACCTGTTGACCGGCAGCTACACCCGCCGTGATGGCAGGGCGGCGGTGGCGCAGACACTGGAAAAAGTTTACAACTACTTTCCTCGCCTGAAGGAGCGGCGTACCAGTCAGGCGGCCTATACCTCTGGCGGCGAGCAACAGATGTGCGCCATCGGACGCGCCCTGATGGCCAATCCGACCATGGTGTTGCTCGATGAACCCTCGATGGGTTTGGCGCCACAGATTGTTGACGAAGTTTTTGGCATCGTCAAAGACCTCAACCAGCGGGAAAAGGTTACGTTCTTGCTGGCCGAGCAGAACACCAACATGGCTCTGCGCTATGCCGATTTCGGTTACATCCTCGAAAACGGCCGCGTGGTGATGGAAGGCGCGGCAAAGGATCTGGCCAACAACGAGGACGTCAAGGAGTTCTACCTCGGCATCTCTTCGGGGGAGCGTAAAAGTTTCCGCGAGTCCAAACACTATCGCCGCCGCAAACGCTGGCTCGCCTAATCGGCCGCAGATCGCGTCGCATGGCGGCGTTGCTCAAGGGCTTGTTTAGCGCTGCTAAACGTCACCCTCTCGCGCCTTGCCCTGCGACGCGCTTTGCGACCTTACCGAACCACGGAGCACCCTAACATGTCGAAGTATTTCGATGCCCTCGAAACCCGCAGCGTCGACGAACGAGAGTCGGCGCTGGCGATACGCCTGCCGCAACAGATTGCGGATGCCAAGGCGAACACCGCGTACTTTGCCGAGTCCCTGAAACATGTCGATGCGGCTGCTATCAATTCGCCGGCGGCCCTGGCTGGTTTGCCGGTGGTGCGCAAGAGCGATCTGATCGAACTGCAAAAACGGCAGCGTCCGTTTGGAGGCCTGGCGGCGGCGCACTGGGGCAGACTCGGGCGAGTATTCTCTTCTCCCGGGCCGATCTACGAACCGGAAGGGCGCAGCACCGACTACTGGCGAACCGCACGTGCCCTGTACGCGGCAGGCTTTCGCGCCGGGGATCTGGTGCACAACAGCTTCTCTTACCACATGACGCCGGGCGCATGGATCGTCGAGGCGGGCGTGCAGGCCTTGGGCTGTACCGCGTTTCCGGCGGGAGTCGGGCAGACTGAGCAGCAGGTGGAAGCGATGGCCGATCTGCGGCCCAACGGTTATGTCGGCACACCCTCCTTTTTGCGCATCCTGCTGCAAAAGGCTGATGATATGGGCATCAAACTGCCGAGCCTGACCAAGGCGATGGTTTCCGGTGAGGCTTTTTTGCCACCCGTGCGAGATGAATTGCTGGCGCGCGGAATTGCCGGATACCAGGCCTATGCCACGGCCGAACTGGGCGTGATCGCCTACGAGACCGAGGCGCGCGAAGGTCTGGTGATCGATGAAGGGGTCCTGGTCGAGATCGTACGCCCCGGTACCGCTGATCCAGTGAATGTCGGGGAAGTCGGGGAGGTGGTGGTGACTACCTTCAATGCCGACTATCCGCTGATTCGTTTTGGCACCGGCGATCTTTCGGCTTTCCTGCCCGGCGTTTCTCCCTGCGGGCGAACCAACCTGCGCATCAGGGGCTGGATGGGACGTGCGGATCAGACCACCAAGATTAAAGGCATGTTCGTCCATCCGGAGCAGGTCGCGGCGGTGGTCAAGCGCCATCCCGAGATCGCCAGGGCAAGACTGGTGGTGACGAATCCGGACAGTACGGACCTGATGACCCTGACCTGCGAGGTTGGCCCCGGCCACAGCGACAATTTGCCGGGGAATATTGCCGGCAGCATACGCGATACCACCAAATTGCGCGCCGAAGTCAGGCTGGTGGCGGTTGGCAGCCTGCCCAATGACGGCAAGGTAATCGAAGACGCTCGAAAGTATGACTGAGGCGGTCGGGTCGTCCGCCGGTCCGTTGGCGGGCCTTCGCGTTCTTGACCTCACCCGGCTGTTGCCGGGTCCGGTCGCGACCATGCATCTGGCCGATCTCGGCGCCGAGGTAATCAAGATCGAGGACACCGGTGCCGGCGACTATGCCCGCACCATGGGTCCCGGCGAACGCGCGGCGGGCGGCACAGGCGGTGACAGCCTTTTCTTTCGCATGGTAAATCGCAACAAGAAAAGCCTCCGCCTGGACCTGAAGCAGGCGGCGGGCGTTGAGGTTTTCTTGCGTCTGGCCAAGGATGCCGACGTGATATTCGAAAGCTTCCGTCCCGGCGTGGTGGACAAACTGGGCATTGGTTACCACTCGGTGCGGGCGATCAATCCGCGGATTGTCTATTGCGCCATCACCGGTTACGGTCAGACGGGTCCCTGGGCGGAACTCGCCGGGCACGACATCAATTATCTGGCGATGGCGGGGCTGCTCGATCAGATCGGCACCCACGATGGCATCAGCAGCGGTGTGCCGGCGATCCCCAATCTTCAGGTTGGGGACCTTCTCGGCGGAGCACTTACTTCCCTGGTCGGCGCACTGGCAGCGGTAATCGGCGCCAAGGCCACGGGGCAGGGTAGTCATGTCGATGTAGCGATGACCGATGCCGTACTGGCCCACACCATCTTTCCTCTGGTGACCACGCTGGTGCTTGGGCAACCGGTACCGCGTGGCGCTGATCTGCTGACCGGTGGTGTGCCGTGCTACGGCGTGTATCGTACCGCCGATGACCGCTATCTTGCCGTCGGCGCTCTGGAACCCAAGTTCTGGCAGGCCCTGTGCACCGCGATCGGGCGCCCCGATCTAGCTCCCTTCGGCCTCGCCAGAGGAAGCGAGGGCAGCCGCGCGAAGAGCGAACTGGCCGCCTTGATCGGATCCCGGCCTCTTAGTCATTGGCAACCCGTCTTTGCCGCGGCGGATTGCTGCGTTACGCCGATTCTGCGTATGGACGAGGTGATCAGCCATCCGCAAGTCGTCGCCCGCGAAATGGTGGTTGAGGTCGGTGGTACCAAACAGTATGCGCCGCCCTTCAAACTATCCGCCTGGCCGTGGGGACACGCCACGGCGGCACCTGCCTCCGGCGCCGACAGCGAAGCGGTGCTTGCCGCCGCGGGCTTTGCTCCAGCAGAAATTGCTGCCTTGCGCTCTGCAAGCGTAATCTGATGACGTCCCTGGGGAGTGGGCTGAGCCCGCAAACGATGCGGGCAAAGCATTCCGGATAGGCGGACCATGCATGTCGAATCCACAGTCATCCTTGCCCTCCTTCCCGACTTTGCTCTGATTCTGCTCGGCGCCGGCTTGCGCCGTCTCCTGCATCTTGGCGACCATTTCTGGAACGGGCTGGAGAAGCTGGTCTACTACGTCCTGTTCCCGGCCCTGCTGTTCAGCGGACTGGTGAAGACGCGTATCGACTGGTCGACCGCGGGCCCGATGATCGGAGTTGCCGCCGGGGCGCTGTGGACCGGCATGCTGCTGGGGCTGGTTGCGCGGCGCTGGCCGATTTCTCTGATTTCCTTTGCTTCGCAGTACCAGTGTGCGTTTCGCTTCAATTCCTACATCGGTCTGGCCGTCGCGGGAACGCTCTACGGTGTATCCGGCATTGCCGCCATGGGAATAGTCGTCGGCTTCATGGTGCCGCAGGCGAACACGGCGGCAGTATGGATGCTGGCGCGTCATGGCGAGACAGGGGTCTGGCGGGAACTGGCCCGAAATCCCCTGATCCTGGCGACGCTGGCCGGTGTTGCCGCAAATCTGGCGGGGTTTGAGCCTCCCGCCGTGTTGCTGCATTTTCTCGCGCGGTTGGCGGAGGCGGCTATTGCGCTAGGCTTGCTGGCGGTAGGTGCGGGCCTGCGTATGGGCGGCTCTGGCGGTGCGGCGACACACGCCGTTGCCGGTTACCTGCTGGCCGTCAAACTGGTCGCCATGCCGGCGGTGGCCTTGGTGCTGATCCGCTGGTTTGGTCTGACCGGCATCCACGCCGACGTTGCACTGATCTTCGCCGCTTTGCCGACGTCCAGTTCGGCCTACATTCTCGCGCAGCGCATGGGCGGCGACGGTGCGCGCGTGGCCTGGCTGATCTCGGCCAGCACCCTGCTCGGCATGCTGAGCCTGCCCTTGTGGCTTGCGTTGCGCTGAGCTACTTGGTCTTGCCCCTCGTCTTTGCCGGCGCCTTGTCGGCCGCTTCGGGAGGAGTGCCTGCGGCGTCAGCGCCTTCATCAGCGGCCTTGTCGGCGCCCTGCATGAAATTCCACGGCCACAGCGCCGGGTTGGCGAAGGGATTGGCGTTGGCGTCGGCATTGCCTGCCGTCTGGCTGATGGCTTGCAGCGCAGACAGTGTCGCGCGCTGTATCTCGAGCCCTTGAATGGTCATCTGCAGCATGCCGAGATTGGTCTTGAGCCATCCTTCGACCGCCTTGAGATCGGCGATGCGCTTCTCAAGTTCGTTGGTGTCCAGTGTCGGCGAAACCAGACCAGGCAGAGGCATTCCGGTATTTCCCCAAAGGGATTTCAGGAATTCCATCGGGTCGGATGGTGTTGTACTCATGGCGTTGCTCCCTGGATAATTCGTTCATCTTACCGCTGTGCCGCCTTGCGCGCTACGTTGTCTCTGCGGCGGTGGATATAGGTTCAGGCCAGCCCGAGCCGGATGCGCAAGGCCTCGCGTTCCGGCACCGCGGCATCTATGCTGCGGCGCTTGACATGGCCGAAGCCGCGAATCTTCTCCGGCAGTTTGGCCAGTGCAATGGCATCGCCCAGATTTGTCCGTTCCAGTTTCGCCGGCAGCGCGGCGAGGTCGGATTCATAGTCGGCCAGCAGACAGCGTTCCACCCGGCGCTCATCGCTGCGCCCGAAAATATCCCAGGGAGAACCTCTATAGCGGCGAGCCTTCGCCAGCCATTTGAATGCCGTCAGCATCCACGGGCCGAAGGCCATCTTTTTTATCTTTCCGGTCGTCGGATCGGGACGGGCGAGCACCGGCGGCGCCAGATGAAAGCTCAGTGTGTAGTCGCCGTCAAAGCGCTCGCTGATCTTCTGCAGAAAGTCGGTTTCGGCATACAGCCGCGCCACCTCGTATTCGTCCTTGATCGCCATCAGCTTGAACAGATTGCGGGCCACGGCCTCCGTGAGTTCCGATGAATTGATGGCGGCTTCAGCAACGCGTATCTTCTCAACCTGCGCCTGGTAGCGTTGCGCGTAGGCGGCATCCTGGTACTCGGCAAGAAAGTCCATGCGCTTCGCAATCACTTCGTCAAGAGTCGGCGTTGGTGCTGCGGCGACCTGCGGTTGGGCATAGGCTATAACCGCTGCCGGATCATGCGCCGCACGTCGTCCCCAGAGAAAGGCGGCGCGACTCATCGCCACGGCTGTTCCGTTCAGTTCGATGGCTCGATCAATGGCCTCCCCGGAGACCGGCACCAATCCCTGTTGCCAGGCGTAACCGAGCAGGAACAGGTTGCTGGCGATCGAATCGCCCAGCAGGCGCAGGGCGAGGTCAGAAGCGTCGACAAAATGAGCGGCGCCGGCACCGACCGTTTCGCTGACCACTGCCTGCATACGTTCCAGCGGAAACTGCCAGTCCGGATTGCGGGTGAAATCGGCCGTGGGAGTTTCCGCGCAATTCACTACCACTCGCGTGCGGCCGGTTTGCATGCGCGTCAGCGCGTCGGGCGAAGCGGTGACAATAATGTCGCCGCCGATGACGGCATCGGCTTCTCCGGTGGCAACGCGCACGGCGTGGATGCCTTCCAGGTCGTCGCAGACGCGCACATGGGACAGCACAGCGCCGCCCTTTTGCGCCAATCCGGTCATGTCGAGTACCGTGACGCCCTTGCCGTCGATATGCGCCGCCATGCCGATCAGGGCGCCGATGGTGACCACGCCGGTGCCGCCGACGCCGGTGATCAGAATGCCATAGGGCTTGGCCGTGGAGCCGAGAGTCGGCTCTGGCGGGACGCCGAATGAATCACTGCCTGCATCGGCGCCTGCCAGGCCGCGGCCTTTCTTGACGCTGCCTCCGAGCACCGAAACGAAGCTGGGGCAAAAACCCTTTTCGCACGAATAGTCCTTGTTGCAGGCGGACTGGTCGATGGCGCGCTTGCGACCAAATTCGGTTTCGACCGGCAGCACGGCAAGGCAGTTGGACTGCGCGCCGCAGTCGCCGCAACCTTCGCAAACGGCTTCGTTGATGAACAGGCGGCGCGGCGGATCAATCATCTTTCCGCGCTTGCGACGGCGGCGCTTTTCGGCGGCGCAAGTCTGATCGTAGATAATGGCGGAGATGCCGGGGCATTCGCGCATGTCGCGCTGGATGGCGTCCAACTCATCGCGATGCCTGATCGGCACGCCGTGCGGCAGATCGGGATGACGGTAGGCGCGCGGCGTGCCGTCGGTGACCACCACGACGTGATGCACTCCTTCTGCGTACAACTGGGCAGCAATCTGCGGTACCGTGAGGTTGCCGTCCACCGGTTGGCCGCCGGTCATGGCTACCGCATCGTTGTACAGAATCTTGTAGGTGATGTTGGCGCCTGAGGCCGCCGCCGCACGAATCGCCAGGGAGCCTGAATGAAAGTAGGTGCCGTCGCCAAGATTGACAAAGACGTGGCGCTGCTCGGTGAACGGCGCCTGCCCCATCCAGGCCGCACCTTCGCCGCCCATGTGGGAAAAGGTGGCCGTCGCGCGATTCATCCACAGCACCATGAAATGGCAGCCGATGCCGGCCAGCGCACGCGAGCCTTCCGGCACGCAGGTCGAGGTGTTGTGCGGGCAGCCGGGGCAGAAGTAGGGGGTCCGCGCGATCGAAATCACCGGGGCGGCGGCGTGTTCCTTCGCTTCGATGATCGCCAGGCGGTCGCGTATGCGTGTGGAGGTGAAATGGCGGCCGATACGGTCGGCAATCACGCGGGCAATCTGTGCTGGCGACAGCTCGCCTGCAGCCGGCAGCAGCCAGCGTCCGTTGGGCAGCGCCCACTCGCCTTGTTCGTCGAACTTGCCGATGACGCGCGGACGTACATCCTCGCGCCAGTTGTAGAGCTCCTCCTTCAACTGGTACTCGATCAACTGACGCTTTTCCTCGACCACGAGGATTTCTTCCAGCCCTTCGGCGAAGCGGCGCACGCCGTCGGATTCAAGCGGCCAGACCATGCCTATCTTGTAGAGCCGGATGCCGATCTCGGCAGCGAGCGCATCGTCGATGCCAAGGTCATCGAACGCCTGGCGCACGTCGAGATAGGACTTTCCGGTGGTGATGATTCCCAGGCGCGGGTTTGGCGAATCTATGACGATCTGATTCAGCCGATTGGCGCGGCAATAGGCCAGCGCGGCATACAGTTTGTGGTCTAGCAGCCGGGCTTCCTGCAGCAGGCGATCATCCGGCCAACGGATGTTGAGGCCGCCCACCGGCAATTCGTAGTCTGTGGGCAGCACGATCCGCACGCGGTCCGGCGAAATATCGACCGAGGCCGAAGATTCAACCGTATCAGCCACCGCCTTGAAACCGACCCAGCAGCCCGAATAGCGGCTCATGGCCCAGCCATGCAGGCCGAGGTCGAGATAGTCCTGAACGCCAGCCGGCACCAGAACCGGCATCATCGCCGCCTTCAGGGCGTGCTCGGACTGATGGGCGACCGTAGATGAACGCGCTGCATGATCGTCGCCGGCCACCGCCAGCACCCCGCCATGTTTCCATGTGCCGGCGGAATTGGCGTGCTTGAATACGTCGCCGCAGCGATCCACCCCCGGCCCCTTGCCATACCACATGCCAAATACGCCGTCATGTTTGGCGTCGGGCGAAAGATTGACTTGTTGCGTACCCCAGATCGCCGTCGCGGCCAGATCCTCATTGACGCCCGGTTGGAACACGATCTGGTTCTGGCGGAGATGCTGCTTGGCCTTCCACAAGGCCTGATCGAGCCCGCCCAGAGGCGAGCCGCGGTAGCCGGACACGTAGCCGGCGGTGTCCAGCCCGGCCAGCGCGTCGCGTTGTCGTTGCAGCAGCAGCAGACGAACAAGGGCTTGGGTGCCGGTAAGAAACACCCGGCCCGAGGCGAGGGCGTACTTGTCCTCGAGGGTGATGTTGTGCAGTGGCGCGTTCATGGCTGCTCCTGAATTTTGTGGACGTCGGAGATGCGGTGACCTTGTGAGTCGTGCATCGGGCCAGGCCGTCCTCGGTCAGGGCGGCGGCAGAATCTTACCCGGATTCAGGATGTTGCCGGGATCGATGGCATGTTTCAGCGCCCGCATCAGGTCGATCGCAACTTCGCCGTGCTCGAGCGTCATATAGCCCTGTTTGCCGATGCCGACGCCGTGCTCGCCGGTGCAGGTGCCGTCCATGCGGATTGCGCGTTGCGCCAGGCGCGAGGCGAAGCCCTTGGCGCGGGCGAGTTCCTCGTCGTCGTCCGGATCGACCAGCAGCACCATATGAAAATTACCGTCGCCGACGTGCCCCACCAGCGGCGCGGTAAGGCCGCTCGCCTCGAGATCCAGATAGGTTTCGTCTATGCAAGCGGCCAGCAGCGAGATCGGCACGCAGACGTCGGTCGTCAGCGCCCGGCAGCCGGGCTTGAGGCCGATGCCCGCGTAATAGGCATCGTGGCGCGCCTGCCACAGCCGGGTGCGATCCTCGGGACGTGTCGCCCACTCGAAATCCTGCCCTCCGTGTTCGGCGGCAATTTCCTGCACTGTTTCGGCCTGTTCCTTGACCCCGGTCGGTGACCCGTGAAACTCGAAAAACAAAGTCGGTTCTTCGCGCAGCGTTGTCTTGCTGTGGCGGTTGATGGCGGTGATCGCCAGCTTGTCCAGCAGTTCGATGCGCGCCACCGGGACGCCGACCTGGATGGTCTGAATTACCGTCTTGACGGCCGCCGCCAGGCTTGGAAAAGCGCAAACGGCGCTGGAGATGGCCTCCGGAATCGGATACAGCCGGACCGTGAGTTCCGTGATGATGCCTAGCGTTCCTTCGGAGCCGACCATCAGGCGTGTCAGGTCATAGCCGGCCGCCGATTTGCGCGCACGGCTGCCGGTCTTGAGAATGCGTCCATCGGGCAGCACGACTGTCATGCCGAGGACGTTCTCGCGCATGGTGCCGTAACGCACGGCGTTGGTGCCGGAGGCCCGCGTGGCAGCCATGCCTCCGAGGCTGGCGTCCGCTCCCGGATCGATCGGGAAGAACAGCCCGGTGCCGTTCAGCGAAGCGTTGAGCGACTTGCGCGTGACGCCGCATTGCACCGTGGCATCGAGATCCTCCTGGCGCACGGCGATGATCTGGTTGAGCGCCGACAGGTCGATGCAGACTCCGCCATGCACTGCCAGCAGATGGCCCTCAAGCGAGGTGCCGGTACCAAAGGCGATGACCGGAGTGCGGTAGCGGTGACACAGGCTGACGATTTCAGCGACTTCCGCAGTGGATTCGGCGAATACCACCGCATCCGGCGGCATCGGCGCGTGCGACGATTCGTCCTTGCCGTGATGCAGTCGAACCGCTGCGGCGACTGAGAAGCGGACGCCGAAGCGGGAGGCGAGCGTCGTGGCCAGTTCCTGCGGCAACGGTGGTCGGTCGGTGGGGGCGTTCATGGCGATCTCCGTCGTTGGGGGTGTTGGCGGATTCTACGCCGCGCCCCCCTGTCTCTGCAGTCACGGCAGGCGGAATAGCCGGGGATGACTTAGCCATTGACTGCGCTGTTGAATTTGGAGATAATCACGGGTTCATCTGGAGGGGTTCCCGAGCGGTCAAAGGGATCAGACTGTAAATCTGACGGCTCTGCCTTCGAAGGTTCGAATCCTTCCCCCTCCACCAGCAGGCAGTAGAAACAATTAGTTACAAGGCGGCAGGCGGACAAGTAGGACGGGCGGCGGTAGTTCAATGGTAGAACCTCAGCCTTCCAAGCTGATTATGCGGGTTCGATTCCCGCTCGCCGCTCCAGGTTCTGTTTCAAAGGGTTTCAGCCCTTGTAGCTCAGTGGTAGAGCACTCCCTTGGTAAGGGAGAGGTCGCGTGTTCGATCCACGCCAAGGGCACCATTTTTTAGTGCAATTTTGTTGGGGTAATTGACATGGCGAAAGCGAAATTTGAGCGGACGAAGCCGCACGTAAACGTCGGGACGATAGGTCACGTTGACCATGGCAAGACGACCCTGACGGCGGCGATGACATCGGTGCTGGCGGCGAAGTTTGGAGGCG
>Ga0208566_1000054_pt1 | contig 83418 bp, 74 predicted proteins | sample PL_2010_150m_FD_184159 | JGI IMG/M metagenome (GOLD analysis project Ga0208566, IMG submission 184159) | Freshwater microbial communities from Powell Lake, British Columbia, Canada to study Microbial Dark Matter (Phase II) - PL_2010_150m... | ecosystem: Environmental > Aquatic > Freshwater >...
CGGGGTTGCCGGCCGGATCCCTGATCACCCGGGCGTGCCCCTTGATGTAATGCACTTCCCCATCCGGCCAGATCACGCGAAACTCTGGCTCGTAGTCCTTGATGCCGGCAATGGCGTCCTGCAGTGCCGCCTCGGTTGCCGCCCTGTCCTCCGGGTGCAGTCGTGTTGACCACGCTTCGTAAGCCCCGGAGAAATCCTCCCGGCGCGCGCCGTACAGGGCGAACATGGTGTCGTCCCAGATCAGCTCATTGGTTTGCAGGTTATATTCCCAGATTCCGACCTGGCCGGAGGCAACGGCGAGCTTCAGGCGTTCTTCATTGCTATTCAGCGCTGCCTGGGTCAATTTACGCTCACGCTCGATGATCAAGGCCAACGAAATACCAGTCACCGTCAATGCCAGCATGTAGAACCAGAAATTGATCGCACCGGTGGGGACAAGGCTTTTGGCGAACCCCGCAGCTTTGATCTGTTCACCCATCAGCATTTGTACCGCTACCATACCGAGAGTAAGCAAAGTGCCGTGGCGGCCAAAGCGTATGGCACTCCAGACAACGAAGAGGAACATCCAGAAACCTCTTGCTGTGATACCAAAAACATCATGGAACCACCCCAGAAAGATGATCTGTCCAGCCAGAAAAGCCAGGCCGAAACAAGCAATGGTCTCAACCACCCGCTCTCGCCCGAGCCAGCCATGCGGCAATTGCCGCCACACCAGGATCAGTGGCGTTATCAGGATAATGCCGAGCGTATCTCCCTGCCACCAGGGCAGAAAGTTTTGTGCGAGCTCCTGCTGCGCCACGAATCCGGATAGCACTAACGTGCTCACTCCGACCAGGGCGCTGGCACAGGAACCGAGCGCCCCCATAAACCCCAGCCACAGGAAGTCACGCGGATGCATCAGGTCGGGATCGAAACGGTCGATGCGCGCCAGCAACCAGACAACGGCAAGCGCTTCAAGCGTATTGCCGCAGGCAATGGAAACGGACACCCCGAGCGGGCTGCCCGCCATGATGTTTCCGGCGAGTGCACCGATAAAAACGCCTGGCCAGTATTTCTTGCCGCCGATCAGCAGCGCCGCCACTGCGAGACCACTGGACGGCCATACAATAGAGACGACCCCGTTGGCCGAGAAAAAACTAAGCACGGCTTTGGCGAGCAGCGCATACGTCAGCGCCAAGCCGGCCAGCCGGGGAAAATCAGACCATCGATAAACCTGTAACAAATTCAAGCTGTTTGGCCTTTCGCCCTCGCGTGACATTGCTACGTCCCTTATTGGCATTAAGCTCACTCTTTTGGCATCACCAAAGCATGAGCACGCTCGCATTAGAGAAGCGTTTTAGTAGGGTATTCCTTGACAAAGCTTTTCGCAACAATTGATCCGGCAAATAGGCTTCATCCCGAGCTAAAATGGCAACACTATGCAAATCCTGATCGATGCCATGCCTGCCCCAACTCACTCATGCTGGTTGCCAGCCAACCCCACCGGTTATTAGCAAAGCACTGCAAGATATGAATGACACCGAGAAAGTACGCCTGTCCAAGCTGATGTCGCAACAGGGTTTGTGCTCGCGCCGCGAGGCGGATACCTACATCGAGCGTGGCTGGGTATTTGTCGACGGGGTATGCGTAAGCGAACTCGGCACCAAAGTTTATTCCTCGCAGAAAATAAAGCTCAACAAAGCCGCGCAAAGCAGCCAGCAGACACGCGTGACCATCCTGCTGCACAAGCCGGTGGGGTATGTCTCCGGGCAGGCGGAGCACGGATACAAGCCTGCGGCCGTGCTGTTTGCTGCGGAAACCCGTTGGCCTGAGGACACCTCGCCGCAACGCTACAACCCGATGCAGGCCAAAGGTCTGGCGCCCGCCGGGCGGCTGGATATCGACTCGACCGGCCTGCTGGTGCTGACGCAGGATGGCCGCATCGCCAAACAGTTAATCGGCGAGAATTCGCTGGTCGACAAGGAATATTTGGTGCGCGTGCAGGGCAAGCTCTCGGAACAACAGCTGGCGCTGCTGAATCACGGCCTGTCGCTGGACGGGGAGGCACTGAAACCGGCCAGGGTGAGCTGGCAGAATGCAGACCAGTTGCGCTTTATCCTGCGCGAGGGCAAGAAACGCCAGATTCGTCGCATGTGCGAACTGGTCGGGCTGAAAGTGCTCGGCCTGAAGCGCGTGCGCATCGGCAAGGTGATGCTGGGCGACCTGCCGCCCGGCCAGTGGCGCTATCTGCGCCCGGACGAACAGTTCTGATTGACGAACACCGAGGCAGCTTCTACAGTTAATGCTGTACCGGGTTATTCCCCGGCAACCATTTCCACCCGCGTCTTGCCACAGAGAGCTCGTCCCATAATGAACGATCACAAAGCGACGGTACAAAAATTCTACGAAACTATCTGGAACAAGGCCGACAAAACCGCCATTCCCGAGCTGCTGCATGAGGATGTCTCTTTTCGGGGGTCGCTCGGACTGGCCAATCGCGGCCATGAGGGCTTTGCCATCTACATTGATTTCGTCCGTAATGCACTTGGCGATTACCACTGCAAAGTGGTGGACATGGTGGCGGAGGACGACGAGGTCTATGCCCGCATACACTACTCCGGAACGCACCGCGGCGAACTGTTTGGTTACGCAGCCACCAACGCAAAACTGAAATGGGAAGGCATGGTGGCATTCACCTTCGCAGACGGAAAAATCACCGACATCTGGGCGCTCGGCGACGTCCACAGCATCATGAAGCAACTCTCAAAGTACGCGATGTATTAGCCGCGTCCCGCACAAGTTTTTTGTGCCGCAAGCTTATGCCTCAGAGACAGGGTTACCCAGAGCATGGGATTAGGGAAATCCCTGATCCAATTTCATAATTTCCCTGATATTTTTCTTGTTTCCAATGGGGTAGGGTAATCCACGATAGCTATATCTGGAGGTATCCCATGCAAGCCGATCAACTCCTCGTCATCCTGCTACTCGGTAACCTGCTCGGCATGACCGGCAAGGGCATTCGCGCGATCTCCGAGATCAAACAATACCTCTACGAGGCCAGCAATAATACCCAGCAGAACCTGGGTAAAATTTTCGGCTCCCAGCCGTTCGCCTGCCGTCAGCTTTTTCGTACGCAATACGACTTTTTTCTAAAAAACGTCCCCTCACCTGTCCTTATCTATAGGCAGTTCTGAACCGGATGACTATGGTCTTCATGGAGAAGAAAATGCAAAAGCTTATGTTTATTTTTCTCCGCATAGGGTTTGTAGCTTTAACTGGCTGCTCGACAACCGGTGGGATTGCCAATCATGCGGGATTACTATCCCAGCTTGATGAAGCTATGGATCAGGCAAGCTGCAAGTTAGGTGGTGGTGTTACCTCATTGCTTACACAAAGAGCAAAAGATACTTTGGGAAGCGAGCAGGAAAGTGCTTGTCGAAGCGCATATGGAGATAATCGCGAAATGCGGTTACTTCGTGCGCACTTGGTGGCCACAGTACTGGTACGTTATGGGGCAGCCCGGATCGAGGACTATTCATCAGAAAAAGAGATGGACGCCAATAGGCTTATGACTGCGATCAAACGAACAGTCAAAAAGCTCGATGAGGCCGTAAAGGTTCCTAATGAAGGCATTCAGGCAACCAGTTACCCAGTATTGAAAGCTGATCTGTACATAACATTTGTAGATTTGGCCACCGCTGCCTTACGACCTACAGCCAAGGAGGTGGGAAACTTGGTATTGGCTAGCCCAACTGATCGTTTGAGGGGTGGAAAAGACTTGATCTTGCGTGCAATTGAAGACGCGCTTTACAAGGATGCTTATGCCGCCTGGATGAAAAATCTCAGGGCTGAAGTACTTCAGGCTAATACAGTTAGCACAGAGAGCTATAAACAGGCTTGGTCTCTCATCAACGAGCATCTCGTCGCAGAATGCACACGCCTAGAAAAATTAGCTGGCATGGACGAGAAAAATGTTTGCGCCATCAAGTTGCCACAGGATTGAAGGTAATCGCGAATGCTAAGGCTACTTTAGGGTTTTAATCCAGAAACCCCAAGTCATTCAAAATAGGATCGCCAAGGAGGCATGATGAGTAGCAATATCGCCCCACCGATTGATACCGCAGATGTGATTCAGGCTGAATGTGAATCCTTCGGAAAGAAAATTAAGCGTGAAGAACGCAATGCTCTCGAAGGTACTGCTCAAGTATCCAACCTCTATACGATTCAAAGTGCATTAGCCAGTAAGGACAACGAGGAGCCCTTGACTGCCTTATGCATCTCAGGTGGCGGTATCCGTAGCGCAACGTTTAACCTTGGAGTAGTTCAGGAGTTGGCCAGGTTGGAGTTACTGAGCAAGTTTGACTATCTTTCGACGGTTTCCGGTGGCGGGTATCTCGGCAGTTGGCTATCGGCCTGGATTCATCGAAAAGGCATATCAGAGGTTCAGGAGAGACTATCCGCCCCTAATAAGGAAAATCCAGCGGAAGCGCCACAAATTAGCCATTTGCGCGCCTACAGCAACTACCTCTCTCCGCATATGGGGTTAATGTCCGCAGACACTTGGACGCTGATCGCGATTTGGTTACGTAACACTTTGCTCAATTGGCTGGTGCTCATTCCCGTCTTGATTGCGGTTCTGTTGCTTCCCCGCCTGCATGCCTGGCTCATTCAATTGTCTTATAGCGCTCCTTGGGTGGCATCCACAACTGTTTCCCTGTTTTTAATTTTTATCGCGGCATTTTATGTTTTCCGTAATTTACCGGGCTTTACAGAAATGAAACAAAGCCAGGGACAGAAATCATTTTTGTGGTACTGCCTACTGCCCGTGATGCTGGCGGGGCTGGTTGGCACTGGGACAGTTTTTGCCAAATGTTACCATCGGGAAGTGGGAGCAATTCCTTACCTCGTAACTTTTGCCCCACCTGCCATATGGCTTATGTTGTTTGGGCTAATGGCTATGGTGACGGCGCTTCTTAGCGGCTTGGAAGAGAAGTGCTGGATTTTTTCTGATCCTGGTGACCAAAACCGGGAGTGGAGTGCGCGCGCAGCAGCTTGGCTGTTGATGATTTCTGCGGGCTGGCTTGCTCTTTGCGGGGTGGCTATCTGGGTACCGTATGCAATGCATCAGATGGGTAGTTGGGTTAATGGTCTTTATGCCACTGGGGGCGTGGCAGCGGTTATAAGCGCTTTACTCGGCAAGAGCGAGGCGACTGCCGCTACATTGCAGGCCGCACAAAAGTTGCAGCGAGAAGGCAAATCTTCTGGATGGGCAAGCCTGACGCTTCCAGTCGCCGCAACCATATTTATTGTGATTTTCCTTTCTGGACTTTCATTGCTGGGAGCATGGATGCTCAATCGCCTATCCGATCCCTGCTCTGATTTTCTTTGCGCTATTTCCAGCCAAAACCCATTCTGGTTAATTGTTGCAATATTTGTTACTACCATACCCACAGGCTGGTTTATCCATGTCAACAAGTTCTCTATCCACTCCCTGTATCGCAATCGCCTGATGAGGGCCTATCTCGGGGCATCACGCGAACCTTGTGTTCAGAACGAACCAAAAGCAAGGTTCTGTCCTGTTGACGATGATGGCAAGTGTGCCGAGGACAAGCGCAAACCCAATCGCTTCACGGGTTTTGACAAAAAAGACAACTTATTCATGAAAGACCTGGCGGGTCAAAAACCCATGCTGGTTGTCAATACGGCGCTTAATCTGGTTCATGGCCGCCAACTGGCTTGGCAGGATCGTAAGGCTGAGCCATTCACCATTACGCCACTTCATGCAGGGAGCGCCGCCATGGAACAATGGCGCGGAGCTTACCGACCGGTGGGCGAGTATACGGGGAACGATGGCTTGACTTTGGCTACTGCAATGTCAGTTTCTGGCGCAGCGGCAAGCCCCAATATGGGCTATCAATCTTCCCCGGCATTGGCTTTTGTCATGGCCCTGTTTAACGTGCGGCTGGGATGGTGGCTGGGCAATCCAAATAAGAATTCCTGGAGAAAAGCTGGGCCAACAGCAGCAAGATTTCAACTGGTGCGCGAAGCTTTTGGCATGACCGATGACGAGGGCAAGTGGGTTTATCTTTCCGATGGTGGCCATTTCGAGAATCTTGGTCTTTATGAAATGGTGTTGCGCCGTTGTCGTTATATTGTGGTGTGCGATGCAGGCGCTGATCCCAAATTCACATACGAAGACCTTGGTAACGCCATTCACAAGATACGGGTAGATTTAGGCATAGATATTACGCTGGAGCCAGGCTCGACGCTGCCATCAGGAACGCGTGATAGTCAATCGCCGTTTTGCCACCATGCACATTTCAACATTGGATATAAAAAAATTCATGGTGACTCTGCGGAAGATGGAAAACTGCTTTATATCAAGCCGGCTTTTTACCAAGCCGAAGCTGATACGCCGGTGGATATTTTTCACTATGCCCAAGGCAGCAAGGAATTCCCGCACGAAACCACAGCAGACCAGTTTTTCAGCGAATCCCAATTTGAGAGCTACCGTAAGTTAGGGATGTTTACGGTACAAGGAATTACCGGCATTACTCCCAATGGTAAAGCCCCTATAGATTCTATTAGGCATCTGATCAGTTTGGCAGCCAAGTCCCCTTGCAAGACAGCACATTCGTAATGCCTGTAGGAATTAAGGAGTAAGGATGCTCATCACTAGCAACCAACTCAAAGCCATCATGCCGCGTTGTGACACAGCGGTTTGGACTGATCCACTAAATGCGGCGATGGATCGCTTCGAGATCAATACGGCTACTCGCATGACAGCGTTTTTGGCGCAGTTAGCACACGAATCAACTGAAACTACCCGTTTGGTGGAAGGGCTTTCATATTCGAAGGCCTCACTTTTGTGCAAGACGTGGCCAAAACGATTCCCGACAGAGGCTTCAGCCGAGCCATACGTGAAGCAGCCTCAGAAACTAGCGAATTTTGTTTATGCAGGGCGTGGAGGCAACGGAAATGAGGCAAGTGGAGATGGTTGGCGTTATCGCGGACGCGGTCTTTTTCAACTCACTGCCAAGGATAACTACCGCATGGCTGGTGATGCACTGAAACTGTCGCTGGTGGCGAATCCTGATCTGGTGTTAACCCCCACAGTAGCGGCGCTCACGGCAGCGCATTTTTGGTATCGCCTGGGGCTGAACGTACTCGCTGACCACCAACCCGGCGACGACGATGAAAAAGACTTCGAGAGTATCTCGATTCGCATCAACGGCGGGCGCGTGGGGCTGGCGGAGAGGAAACGCTACTGGGCCGTAGCGCAGGCGGTGCTGGGCAGCGGCGGCTAAAATCGATCATCAGGCGAAGGATAATATGCGCAGGAAACGAGAGGGAGTCCAAATGCAAAAGGGCTTATTGCTATTAAGTGGAGTTATTCACTACGGCCCCATTTATTCCCCACATACCCAAGGAGAGAAGAATGTCGGCTGACGCAATCGTAGGATGGGATGGTTATCTTAGTTTGGTTCGCCCTCCAGCCTCACGATCTTTCGACTGGCACATTCTGGCGGAAGGAGACTCATGGTTCCATTTTGGGTTCGCCCCCCGCCCTGGAAAGCCAAGAAATCTACTTGATCCCTTGAAGTTTGAAAAATCCACAGTCATCGTAAGCTTTGCGCTGTCCGGCGACACGATCAAGCATATTTCAAAACCGGGATCCAACCCGGAGCTTCTTCAGGCCATGGCCTACCGTAAGTGGAATTTGATCCTGCTCAGCGCGGGAGGTAACGATTTGATTGATGCGCTGGTTGGTGACGGGAATTACAAGATTGGCGGACAACCGATTGCGATACTCAAGCCCGCGCCCGCCGGGTCGCATTTCATGGAATACATCAATCTGGATGCACTCCAGCTACTGCTAGACTTTATTGATCTCTACTACCACCGGTTTGCGGCGCTCAGGGAGTCCGAGGGCGGTAGAATCAACAGGGACACTAGGATCGTGTCGCATTGCTACGACTACATCACCGCCCGCAATGCACCTGCAGTTTTTGGGCCGTTAAAATTAGGGCCTTGGGCTTACGAGGCGTTTACCAATCCCAAATACAACATTCCTAACGACCAGAATCAATGGAAATTTGTCACGGAATATCTTTTTGAGCGGCTGGCCGAAAGATTGCAGCGCTTGGCCACAAGCAGCATTCCCAACATGACGGTCATCAATACCCTCGACACTCTCAATCCCGCCAAGCCTGGCACCACAGGCAGGAGCGGGGACTGGGCCAATGAAATTCATCCCAACCCAGACGGCTACACTAAATTGGCAGATCAAAAAATTTCGCCAGTATTAGCCTCGCTGCTTTCATAAAGCGAATCACACCGTGCCAAAATAAATCGGAACGGTAAACAGGGTCGGGCCCCTAATTTACTCTAATAATGCCTCGGCGCCGGCTTCTTGAATCCACTAACTCGCGCCTTCACCTCGCCTGAACGCCGCTTGTTTGACAGCACAGCCGCCCCAACCGGCTGAAAAGCCGGTACCAGATGTTTCTTGCCATTCCCGATCAAATCCGCCCTTCCCATGGCCTTGAGTGCTTCGCGCAGCAACGGCCAGTTGTTGGGGTCGTGATAGCGAATAAACGCCTTATGCAGCTTTCGCTTGCCGCCAGCCTTAGGGATGGGCACATCCTCGCTGGTTTTGGTGACCTTGCGTAGCGGATTCTTGCCGGAGTGGTACATGGCGGTGGCCATGGCCATCGGCGTGGGGGTGAAGGTCTGCACCTGGTCGAGGCGGAAGTTGTTGCGCTTGAGCCATAACGCCAGGTTGAGCATGTCCTCGTCCGTGGTACCGGGGTGCGCGGCAATGAAGTACGGAATCAGGTACTGCTCCTTGCCCGCCTCTTTCGAGAACTTCTCGAACATCTGCTTGAAGCGGTCATAGGCGCCCATGCCGGGCTTCATCATCTTCGACAGCACGTTTTCCTCGCTGTGCTCGGGGGCGATCTTGAGGTAGCCGCCGACGTGGTGCTGCACCAGTTCCTTGACGTATTCCGGCGATTTGACGGCGAGATCATAGCGCAGCCCGGAGCCGATCAGGATTTTCTTCACGCCCTTGATCTGGCGTGCCTTGCGGTACAACTGCACTAAAGCGCTGTGGTCGGTGTTGAGGTTGTCGCAGATGTCCGGGTAGACGCAGGACAGCTTGCGGCAAGCGGATTCGATCCTGTGGTCCTTGCACGCCAGCCGGTACATGTTGGCGGTGGGGCCGCCGAGGTCGGAAATGATGCCGGTAAAGCCTTCGACCTTGTCGCGGATTTCCTCGATCTCGTGCAGGATGGATTCTTCCGAGCGGCTCTGGATGATGCGGCCCTCGTGCTCGGTGATGGAGCAGAAGGTGCAGCCGCCGAAGCAGCCGCGCATGATGTTGACCGAAAAGCGGATCATCTCCCACGCCGGCAGCTTGGCCTTGCCGTAGCTGGGGTGCGGTCCGCGCGCGTAGGGCAGACCGTAGACATAATCCATCTCCTTGGTGGTGAGCGGGATCGGCGGCGGGTTGAGCCACACATCGCGGTTGCCGTGGCGCTGCACCAAAGCACGGGCGTTGCCGGGGTTAGATTCCAGGTGCAGCACCCGGGAGGCATGCGCATACAGCACCGGATCGCGGCTTACTTCCTCATAGGCGGGCAAACGCACCACCTGGTGCGCTCGATTCGCTTTGGGCTGGCGATGGATTTGGATTACGTTGGCTGAGGGAGCATCGGCAACGGCTTCACCGGCTGTTGTCGCACACGATTTCCCGGTTTTTTCCAAGGCTGGCTCCATCGCATAAGGATCGACGTGCACATCCACCTTGTCGGGCCTGTCCATGCTGGTGGAAGCCACTTCCATCCAACCTGCGGGCACGCTTTTGCGCATGAACGCCGTGCCGCGCAAGTCGGTGATGTTGGCAACAGGCTCGCCCTTGGCCAGCCGGTGCGTCAATTCCACCAGCGCCCGTTCGGCGTTGCCATACAGCAGGATGTCGGCCTTGGTATCCACCAGCACCGAGCGGCGCACCTTGTCCGACCAGTAGTCGTAGTGCGCGATACGCCGCAGGCTGGCCTCGATGCTGCCGATAACCAGCGGGGTATCGGGATAGGCTTCGCGGCAACGTTGGGAATATACCAGCACGGCGCGATCCGGGCGCTTGCCGGCGACGCCTTCCGGCGTATAGGCATCGTCCGAGCGAATTTTGCGGTCGGCGGTGTAGCGGTTCACCAGCGAATCCATATTGCCTGCCGTCACGCCGAAATACAGGTTGGGCTTGCCCAGTGTCTTGAACGGTTCGGCAGTTTGCCAGTCGGGCTGACTGATCATGCCGACGCGGAAGCCCTGCGCCTCCAGCAGCCGCCCCACCAGGGCCATGCCAAAGCTGGGGTGGTCGATGTAGGCATCACCCGTGACCAGAATCACATCGCAGGAATCCCAGCCGAGCTCGTCCATTTCGGCGCGCGACATCGGTAAAAATGGCGCAGTGCCAAAGCGTTTTGCCCAGTAGGGCCGATAGGAATTGAGGGGCAGGGCTGAACTCATATAGTTGACTATTTTACTATGCTTCATTGACGCTCAGAAACTTTGTTGAATCCACGCCTGTCCATATGTCAAACTATGAACCTAAGTTGCGCTTCAACATGGACACTCCACCATGCGCTACGTTCAAAGCCTGCCGCCGCTAGTCGAACCATCGCCGGACAGCGGTGAGGTCAGGGCTGCTGCTGCGCTCAAAGCGGCGCACCCGATCGGGCCGCGCACGCTGCCGCCCATCATCTACCGGCATCATCAGCTGCCCGTAGCACTCCCCGCCACCAGCCGGCGCTGGATACCCCGTGCCACTGCGCAGGAAGGGGATAGACGCAAACAGTGCCGCCGCCTGCTGCACGAGCCAGTACTGGAAGACCTGCGCGCTCATCTGGATCGCCGCCGCCACAACCAGCGTAAAACCGATCTGGCCACCCACGTTGATGAGCAAGCATAGGCCCAGCACAATCCTATTGGCAATATAGACGGTAATCGTCGCGAGCGGCGCGCGCGGCGGCAGGGAAACGAAGCGCCTGACAAGGCAGGCACAGGGATAAGGTGCGACGGGAAGCCTGCGCTGAAAACCAACGATCACAGGCGGAGCAAGCGCTCGCCTGTGATCTGTCCGTTGCGTGTTACAGCAGCAACCTCAGAGTAAGAACCTCAGCCGGCAGCCTGTAGCTTGGCGATCAGATCCTGCAACACTTTGGGGCCGGCCTTGGCGTTCATGAAGTCGATGTCAGCCTTGTCGTTGGCAACCTGACAGGTACCGGCATTCTGGTGACCGCCTCCGCCGTATTGCAGCATCAAGGCACCGATATCGGCCTTCGAGGTACGGTTGAGGATGGACTTGCCGACAGCAAATACCGTATTGACGCCCATCAGGCCATTCAGCACATGGACGGAAATGTTGGCCTCCGGGTACAGCGCGTAGATCATGAAGCGATTGCCGGAGTAAATTATTTTCTCCTTGCGCAGGTCCAGCACTACCACGTTTTTGTACAGCGTGGCACAGCGCCAGATCTGTTCCTTGAATGGCTCTGCATGCTCCATATACAGTTCCACCCGCTCCTTCACATCCGGCAATGCCATGATTTGATCGATGTTATGGTTCTTGCAGTAATCGATCAAATCCATCATCAGATCATAGTTGGAGATGCGGAAATTACGGAAACGGCCAAGCCCGGTACGCGCATCCATCAGGTAGTTGAGCAATATCCAGCCGGTGGGATGAAGGATTTCATCACGGTTTAACTGTGCTGAATCAGCCTTGTCCACCGCTGCCATCATGCCATCCCATTCGGCAGGGAAAACCTTTTTGCCGCCGAAGTGTTCGTAAACGACCCGTGCGGCAGAAGGCGCGTCGGGGTGGTTGACGTAATTTTGCTGTCCGGCTTCGTTGCGGATGATTTCTGAAGAGTGATGGTCCAGCACCAGATGCGCACCAGCGACGTAAGGCAGGTTGGTCGTAATATCGTTAGCGGTGATGCTAACCTTGCCATCCTGCATGTCCTTGGGATGAACGAACAGGATGTCGTCAATCATGTCCAGATGCTTCAACAACACTGCACACACCAAGCCATCGAAATCGCTACGGGTTACCAGCCGAAATTTTTTCGCTTCAGACATATCTGCCTCCTGATCATGAACTACCCAAAAAAAGAATTCTAATCCATTTTACAGGATAGCTTTCAAATTTTGGTATAGCTTAAGCAATTTTTACCGATGGTGTCAGGGCATCAAGCCGGAAACCCAATTGCAGCATGCATCTTGCCCTCCCATGACCTATCGGTATTTAGCGCCTATTCCAGCAGATAACGAAGGTGCATTACCCGCTGGAATAGTCTATTGGCGCACCATCAAGCGCGGATTATGATTCGCTGACCAGACCAATCATGCCAGACACTGATGTCCTGAATGATGGTCGTACATACCGCATATAGCGGCGAAATTGCGTATCTGTCACAGTTCCGGGGATTTTTCATAATTAAGGTTGGAATTACAGGCAAAACCTGTAAAAATCCCGAACCAGTGCCTATGTCAAACACCAAATCGCCCACCATGCTGAAACGTTTGCTCGCCCATTTGCCGGGCGCAATCATGCTCTCTGCAGCGTTGTCCCTTCTCGTTTATTACCTTGACCGGCTTGGATATGCCCTGCCCGTCGCCCCAGATTTTCTGAGCTCAGAAAAACTGCTCGTCATCATCGGCGTCATTCTGGCATGGGGGATATTCAGTCAGGTGCGCGCCCATATCCTCAAACAGGCACTGCGCAAGGAAGCAGCGGAGCGCGAGCATGCCGAAACGGCGCTGCACACCCTCAACACCTCGTTCGAGCAGTTTGTGAAAGAACGCACCCTGTTACAGGAACAGTCCAACATCGAACTGGACGGCTGGAGGCGGTTTCTGCAGGCCACGCTGGATGCGCTGGTCGAACACATCGCCGTGCTCGACAAGGACGGCATCATCATCACCGTCAATCGCCAGTGGCGCAAATTTGCGGCCGAAGATAGATTCGCCGCCAGCAATCTCGGGATGGGCGCCAACTATCTGGATGCCTGCCTGGCGCCGCGGGACGACATAGAGGCGCGTGACATAGGCGTAATCCATGCCGGCATCCTCAGCATTCTGAAAGGGGAACGGAACGGCTTTCACCACGAATACCCCAACCACCAGCCCCACGAGAAGCGCTGGTTCGGCATGTACGTCACCTCTTTCGGCGGGAATGCCGCCGACCGTTTCGTCGTGGTGGCGATCGAGAACATCACTGCCCGCAAGCTGGCGGAAGACGAATTGCGCCTCACCCAGCTGGTGTTTGCCAATTCATCGGAAGGCATTCTGGTCACCGACAGCAAGGGCACCATCGAATCGATCAACCCTGCTTTCACCACCACCACCGGCTACAGCCTGGAGGAAGTCGTCGGCAAGACCCCGGCTTTGTTGAAATCCCCGCGCCAGCCAGCAGCGTTTTACAAAAACATGTGGCAAATACTCATCAAGGATGGTCACTGGCAGGGCGAAATCTGGAACCAGAACAAAAACGGCGACATTTTCCCGCAATGGCTATCGATCAACGCCACCAAGGATGACGAAGGCAAAACCACGCATTACGTCGCGCTGTACACGGACATCTCGGAAATCAAGCTGGCGGAAGACCGTCTGTTCCATATCGCCCATCACGACGCCCTCACCGGCCTGCCCAATCGCACCCTGTTCCAGGACCGCCTGTCGCTCGCCATTACCCAAGCCAAGCGCAACAAAAGCATGGTGGCGGTGATGTTTCTGGATCTCGATCACTTCAAGCGCATCAACGACACCCTCGGCCACGACCTCGGCGACCAGTTGCTGCAGACGATGGCGGCCAGAATCCAGTCCTGTGTGCGCGAAGGAGATTCCGTGGCGCGCATGGGTGGCGATGAATTCACCGTCATCCTGCCCAACATCAAGCAGATGGAAAATGCGATGGCAGTGGCGCAGAAAATCATTGCCGCCATGACCAGCCCGTTCACCCTCGGCAAGAACGAGCTGCGCTGTTCCACCAGCATCGGCATCGCCCTCTACCCCAAAGATGGCGAAGATATCAACACCCTGATCAAATGCGCCGATACCGCCATGTACAGCACCAAAAAATCCGGCCGCAACGGCTTCCATTTCTATACCGAGGACATGAACCTGCTCGTTCAGGAGCACCTCGCGATCGAGAACGGCCTGCGCAAGGCGCTGGCCAAACCGGAATTCTTCCTGTGCTACCAGCCGCAGGTGGATCTCAAGACCGGCAAAATCGTCGGCACGGAAGCGCTCATCCGCTGGCGCCGCAAGAACGGTGAGGTTGTCGATCCTGCCCAATTCATCCCGGTGGCCGAAGAGTGCGGATTGATCGTGCCGATCGGCGAATGGGTGCTGATAACTGCCTGCACCCAGGCCAAGGCCTGGCTCGATGCCGGCCTCCCGCCGATACGCATGGCGGTCAACATTTCTGCACGCCAGTTCCAGCAAAAAGGCCTGGTGGAAATGGTGACCAACACGCTGCGTGCGACCGGCCTTCCTCCGCATCTGCTGGAGGTCGAAATCACCGAGAGCCTGCTGATGGAAAATATCGAGGAGACCCGGAACAAGCTGGACTTGCTGCACGACATGGGCATCTCGCTCGCCCTGGACGACTTCGGCACCGGCTACTCTTCGCTCAGTTATCTCAAGAGACTGCCCATCCACATCGTCAAAATTGATCGCTCCTTCATCATGGACACTCCGCACGACCTTGACGACGTGGAAATCACCCGCGCCATCATCAGCATGTCGCACAATCTCAATCTCAAGGTGGTGGCCGAAGGCATCGAGACCGAAGCACAAAACAATTTCCTGCAACAAGCGGGCTGCGACTTCGGGCAAGGCTATCTGCATTGCAAGCCGGTCGTCGCGGAAGAAGTCACCCGACTCCTGTCCGCCCAGAAACTTGCCATTTTATCGAATGTGCCCAAGTCTCCGACGGAAGTTTGAACCTGCCCGCACTGCGCTGACTGTCGTATGCCAGCCCGCCGCGCATCGCCCGCCATGCGGCAACCCACAGCTTGAATGTAACGCCAACCACTCAACGGGAAAATTGCATGTTCGGATTTCCCGCACCGACGCATGAACAAAATCTCCACGCTGCAGCGCTTTCTGCTCCCGATCACCATCCTGATCATCGTCAGCGCGATGCTTCTGGCCGAGCACGAAACTTGGCAACTGGTGCACGGTGTGGAAGAGGGCGCGCGCATCCACACGATCGCGCTGACACGCCTGCTGACGGTCACGGAGTCGGTGGTGAGCAGCCAGGTCAAGTCCTCCATGCGTCTGCTCCAGGAGCGCAGCAAGGCGCTGGGCATGCCCAGCCTCCAGGGGGAAGTCAATGTCAGCGACAGGACCGTTCCCAACCTGACCTTAGGCGGTAAACCGCAGTCCAACCGCTTTGAACTGGTGGACGATGTGACCGCCCTGCTCGGCGGTACCGCCACGCTGTTCGTCAAATCCGGTGAGGAATTCGTCCGCATTTCCACCAACGTCGAGCGTAGCGACGGCTCACGCGCCATCGGCACCGTACTCGACCCGCGTGGCAAGGCGCTAGCCGCCATCCGGCAAGGCAAGCCGTTCTATGGCGTGGTGGATGTGCTCGGCACCCACTACATCACCGGCTATGAGCCGATGTACGACGCCCGAAGCGAGATCATAGGCGCGTGGTATGTTGGCTACCAGGTGGACATGCAGGTGCTGCGGCAGGCGGTGGAAAAAACACGCTTCCTGCAGTCTGGCTTCTCCGCCGTGCTTGACTATAACAATCATATTTATTTCCGCTCGGATCACATCACCCAGGCCAAGGCCGAAAAGCTGATCCGCGAGCGGCCGGCTGGCTGGATATTCGTCCAGGAAGACATCCCCAGTTGGGGCTTCAAGGTGCTAAGCGCCTATCCCGTCAGTGAAGCGCGCGCCATCAGCCAGGGTAAGGTGCTGTATCAGATATTTCTCGGCAGCTTGCTCAGCACCTTGCTCATCGCCGTCATCGCCCTGCAATTGCGGCACCTGGTACTCAAGCCGCTGGGTGGCGACCCCGCCATCGCGCTCGACCTGGTGCGCCGCATTTCAGCGGGCGACCTGCAGGAAGATGAATTGCACGCCAAACCCGGCTCGCTGATGGCGAACATGCTGCGCATGCGCGCAAGGCTGCGCCAGATGGTCGGCACCCTGCATCAGCACACCGAGCGTCTGAGCCTCGCCGCCAGCGTGTTCCAGCACGCACATGACGGCATTTACATCACCGATGCCGACTCGCACATCGTCGAGGTCAACCCGGCCTTCACTACGCTCACCGGCTACACGCGCGAGGAAGTCTTGGGGAACAGCCCGCACATGCTCAATTCCGGCCGCCATGCGCCGGAATTCTACGAACAGATGCAACAAAGCCTGGGACAAACCGGCGAGTGGCACGGCGAAATCTGGAACCAGCGCAAGGACGGCGAGGTGTATGCAGCGTCGCTCGACATTTCCGCGGTACGCGACAGGCAGGGGCAAGTCAGCCACTATGTCGGCATGTTCTCCGACATCACCCAGATCAAGGAACAGCAGCAACATCTTGAACACATGGCCTACCATGACGCGTTGACCCAGCTGCCGAACCGCGTGTTGCTGTCCGACCGTCTGCTGCAGGCGCTGGCGAGTGCGAAACGCTCCGGGAAAATCCTGGCGGTGTGCTACCTCGACCTGGACGACTTCAAACCGATCAACGACACGCTCGGTCACGAGGCCGGCGACCAGTTGCTGGTGGGAGTCGCCGACCGGATCAGATCCTGCCTGCGTGCCGACGATACAGTAGCGCGCCTGGGGGGAGACGAATTCGCGCTGCTGCTGTGCGGGCTACAATCCACCGAGGAATGCCAGCTTGCCCTGGACCGCCTGCTCGCCAGCATCTCCGCGCCCTTCATGATCGCCGGGAAAACGGTGAACGTTTCCGCCAGCCTGGGATACACCCTCTCGCCTTTCGATGACGCCGCGCCCGATACCCTGCTGCGCCACGCCGACCAGGCGATGTATCAGGCCAAGCTGAAAGGTGGCCGCTACCACCAGTTCGATGCCGAACATGACCGCCGCACCCGCGCCCGCCATGAAGCACAGGAAACCATCGAAGCTGCCCTGCCGCGCGGGGAATTCCGCCTGCACTACCAACCCAAGGTGGACATGCGCCGCGGCCAGGTGATAGGCATGGAAGCCTTGATCCGCTGGGAACATCCGGAACTTGGCCTGCGCTACCCCAATGATTTCCTGCCGGTGGTCGAGGAAACCGAATTCGTCATCCCCCTGGGCGAATGGGTCATAGGCGAAGCCCTGCGCCAGATGAGCGCCTGGCAGCAGGATGGCCTGCATCTACCGGTCAGCGTCAATATCTCCGCCCTGCACCTGATGCAGCCTGATTTCAGCGCGCGCCTGGCGACGCTGCTGGCAGCCTGGCCGGATGTCCCGCCACAGGGCCTGGAGCTGGAAATCACCGAGTCCGCCGCGCTGGAAGATATCGTCAGCATAGGCAAGGTGATCGAGGAGTGCCATCGCTTGGGCGTCAGCTCCGCCCTGGACGACTTCGGCACCGGCTACTCCTCGCTCACCTATCTGCGGCGCCTGCCGGTGGAAATGCTGAAAATCGACCAGTCTTTCGTACGCGACATGCTGCACGATGCCGACGATCTCGCCATCGTCGAGGCCGTGATTAGCCTCGGTCTGGCGTTTCACCGCAGCGTCATCGCAGAAGGCGTGGAAACGCCCGAGCATGGCCTGAAGCTGCTACGCATGGGCTGCCGCTTGGGTCAGGGCTACGGCATCGCCCGTCCGATGCCGCCGCACGCCGTGCCTGCCTGGATAGCAGCTTATGCTCCCGACCCCAGCTGGATGGAAGACATCACGCTGTAGCTTCCCGCACCCGCCTGCTTGCCGCTCCGCCAGCGCTGTCCACCCCGCCATCCATGGCACTAGTCGCCGCGCGGCAACCGGCGCAGCGCATACATCGCCGGCAGGACGAACAGCGACAGCAGTGGCGCCGTCAGCATGCCCCCCACCATGGGCGCCGCAATGCGGCTCATGGCTTCGGAACCGGCCCCAGTACCGATCAGGATCGGCATCAGCCCGGCCAGGATCACGGCAACAGTCATCGCCTTCGGCCGCACACGCAGCACAGCGCCCTCGATCAGCGCCGCATGCAGATCCGCGCGCGAATTCAGCCGCCCGGCGGCACGATAGCGTTCGATGGCTTCATCCAGATACACCAGCATCACCACGCCGAACTCCGCCGCCAGGCCGGCCAGCGCGATCATGCCGACGCCGCTGGCAATGGAGAAATGGTGATGCAGAAGATAGAGGAACCACACCGCCCCCACCAGCGCGAAGGGCAAGGTGCCGAGGATGAGCACGGCTGGCCCGGGCCGTTTGAAGGCCATGAACAGCAGCATGAAAATGATGCCCAGCGTCATCGGCAGCACCCAGCTCAGGCGCTTGAGCGCCCGCTCGAAATACTCGAACTGGCCGGACCACGCCAGAGAATAGCCGGCCGGCAGCTGCAGTTCCTGATCCAGCATGGATTTGGCGTCGCGCACGAAGCTGCCGAGGTCGCGCCCGTGGATGTCCACATACACCCACACGTTGGGGCGCGCATTTTCGCTTTTGATCATGGGCGGGCCGTCAGCGATGCTGACCGTCGCGATGCTGCCCAGCGGCACGCTGGCACCTTGTTCCGTGACCAGCGGCAAGGCCTTGAGCTTTTCCACGGAATCGCGCAGTTCTCTCGGAAAACGCACGTTGATCGGAAAACGCGCCAGGCCGTCCAGTTTTTCGCCGATGTTTGCGCCGCCGATGGCGGTTGCGATCAACGCCTGTACCTCGGCGATATTGAGGCCGTAGCGCGCGGCCTGCAGCCGGTCTATCCTGACATCGATATAGCGCCCGCCGGTGACGCGCTCGGCAATCACCGAGCCAACACCCGGCACCCGCTTCATGATGCGCTCGACCTCCGTTCCCAGTTTTTCCAGGGTGGCAAGATCGGGGCCGGCGATCTTGATGCCGACCGGGCTTTTGATCCCTGTGGCCAGCATGTCGATGTGATTGCGGATGGGCTGCACCCAGACATTGGCCATGCCGGGAATCTTGAGCCGGGTATCGAGTTCGGCGATGAGCTTTTCCGGCGTCATGCCGGGGCGCCATTGCGCCCGCGGTTTGAGCTGGATGGTAGTCTCCAGCATTTCCAGCGGGGCCGGGTCGGTCGCGCTCTCCGCGCGCCCGGCCTTGCCGAACACGGACTGCACTTCCGGCACGGTCTTGATCAGGCGGTCGCTCAACTGCAGGATTTCTGCTGCCTTGGATGCGGACAGGCCAGGCAATGCGGTCGGCATGTAGAGCAAATCGCCCTCGTCCAGTGGCGGCATGAATTCGCTGCCGAGCTTGCCGAGCGGCCACAGCGTCAGCAATACCACGACCAGCGCCACGCCCAGGGTGATTTTCGGATGGCGCAATACGCTGCCCAAGAGCGGCCTGTAGGCCGCAATCATGCAGCGATTGAGGGCATTGTCCGTCTCCGCGCGCATGCGTCCGCGGATGAACAGCGTCATCAGCACCGGCACCAGCGTCACCGACAGCCCCGCCGCCGCCGCCATGGCGTAGGTCTTGGTGAAGGCGAGCGGCGCGAACAGCTTGCCTTCCTGCGCCTCCAGCGTAAATACCGGAATAAACGACAGCGTGATGATGATGAGCGAGAAGAACAGCGCCGGCCCGACTTCGCACGCCGCCTCGACGATCAGTGCGACACGCCTGGCCTGATCCGGTTCGCCATGTTCAGCCCGGTAGCATTCGAGTTTCCGGTGCGCATTCTCGATCATCACGATCGCCGCATCCACCATGGCGCCGATGGCAATGGCGATGCCGCCCAGCGACATGATGTTGGCGCTGATGCCCTGGTAATACATGACGATGAAGCTCGCCAGTACACCCAATGGCAGCGCGACGATGGCCACCAGCGCGGAGCGCAGATGCCAGAGAAAGACAGCGCACACCAGCGCCACCACGATGAATTCCTCGATGAGTTTATCGCTGAGATTTTCCACCGCGCGCTGTATCAGCTGCGAACGGTCGTAGGTGGTGACCACCTCCACTCCGGGCGGCAGGCTTTTCTGCAAGCTCGCCAGTTTTGCCTTGACCGCCGCGATGGCCTGCGGCACATTCTGGCCGGCGCGCAGCACGATCACGCCGCCGGTCACTTCGCCTTCGCCGTTCAGCTCGGTAATGCCGCGCCGCATTTCCGGCCCGATCTGGATACGTGCTACATCGGACAGCAGCACAGGGGTGCCGGCAGCGCTCACGCTGATCGGAATACGGCGGAAATCCTCGAGCGATTCCAGATAGCCGTGGGCGCGCACCATATACTCGGCTTCAGCCATCTCCACCACCGCGCCGCCGCTTTCCTGGTTCGCGGACTGTATGGCAGCCACCACCCTGGACAGCGGCAGGCGGTACGCACGCAGCTTGTCGGGATCGACCTGCACCTGGTACTGGCGCACCATGCCGCCCAAAGTGGCGACTTCGGCGACGCCGGGAATGGTCTTCAGCTCGAACTTGAGAAACCAGTCCTGCAACGCGCGCAGTTCGCCGAGGTCATGCTTGCCGCTGCGGTCGACCAGCGCATATTCGTACACCCAGCCCACCCCGGTGGCGTCCGGCCCGAGGCTGGGCACCGCCCCTTGCGGCAGGCGCGAGGCAGCCTGGTTGAGGTACTCCAGCACGCGCGAGCGCGCCCAGTACTGATCCGTGCCATCGTTGAACAGCACGTAGACGAACGAATCGCCAAACAGCGAATAGGCGCGCACGGTCTTCACGCCGGGCACGGACAGCATGGTGGTGGTGAGCGGATAGGTCACCTGGTTCTCGACGATCTGCGGCGCCTGCCCCGGCCAGGAAGTGCGGATGATAACCTGGGTATCGGACAGGTCCGGGATCGCATCGAGCGGCGTCCTCAGCATGGCATACACGCCCCAGGCTGCCAGCAGCAGGGTGAGCAGCAATACCAGCAGCCGGTTTGCCGCTGACCAACGGATAAGCTGCGCGATCATGGCCTTGCCCCTTGCGGCGGCAGCTGCAGCCGCGCCAGCACCCCGGACAGGGAGGCTTCGGAATCGATCAGGAACTGGCCGGAAGCCACCACGCTTTCGCCGCCGGACAGGCCGCGGAGGATTTCGGTGCGGCCATACATTTCCTGCCCGGTGACGATCTCAACCGGACGGAACCCCTGCGCGTGCCGGGCAATCACCACCTTGCGCGTGCCGGTGGCAATGACGCTCTCGCTCGGCACCGATAACGCTTCATGGGACTGGCCAGCCAGCGACACATTGGCATACATGCCCGGCCGCAGTCTGCCATCCGCGTTCGCCAGCGCAATACGCACACGCAGGGTTCTGGACGTCGCATCCAGCACCGGATAGAGATAGTCGACATGCCCCTTGAAGATGTTCCCCGGCAGGCTCTCCAGGCGGGCTTCGGCCAGCAGGCCCGGCTTCAACCGCTGCGCATCGCGCTCCGGCACTTCGGCGATCAGCCACACCGCGGACATATCCGCGATCTGCATCAGGCTGCTTCCCGGCACGATCTGCCCGCCTTCCCGCACCCCCAGCTCGGTCAATACCCCGGAAGCCGGGGCATAAACACCGAAACGCGGGCTCGCTTGCCGCTGCTGCGTCAGCAGCGCGAGCTCCGCCTCGGACATGCCGAGCAACTGCAGACGGCTGCGCGCCGCCTGCCTCAGCGTATCGGCATCCGGCACCTGATCGAGCCGGAGCAGGGCCAGGTATTCCTGCTGTGCTGCCAGCAGTTCCGGCGCATAAATCTCGGCAAGCTTCTGGCCCTTGGCGACGCGGTCTCCCACCGCGCGCACCGCAAGGCGCTCGACGAAGCCGGGGGTGCGCGTCTGCACTGCGTAAAAACGGTGCTCGTCGGCTTCGATGCGGCCGACGACGGACAATGCATCGCCGAACTTCGCCAGTTCCACCTTGGCCAGGCGCATCCCCAGATTCTGCAGCGTTTGCGCGGGAATCGACACGCCGCCGGTATCGCTGCCTTTCTGCGCCGGTTCCTCATCGGCATATTTGGGCACCAGTGGCATATCCATGAACGGCGATTTTCCCGGCCGCTCAAATTTCTGCCCGGGCGTCATGGGGTCGTACCAATAAAGCACGGGGCGGCCGCTTTTGTCCTGCACGATACCGCTGATGAGCGCCGGAGGCGCAGGAGCGGCTGTTTTCACCGGCGCCCGCCAGTACCAGCCGGCTACGGCAGCCAGTCCCAGCATGACGGCCAGAAGCAATACAATGATGGGACGTTTCATGGCGCGCTCCCTGAGGCGACGGGCAGGCCATTGCCGTTCAGCAAATAGCCCAGCCTGACGGCCGCACGCTGGCGGTCAATCAGGATGGCCCAGTGTTCGAGTTCGACTTCCACCACGGCGCGGCGGGCTTCCCAGACCTCCGCCAGCGGCTGCCTGCCCGCCGCATAACCTGCCTGCGCCAGATCCAGACGGGCGTCGGTGGCCGGGATCAGCCGCTTCTGGTGTTCCGCTTCGCGCGCCTCTATGCTATCCCAGTCGGCCCAGGCACTGTCGGCCTCGGCCTGTAATATCCGGCGCCTGTCCTCGGTCAGATTGTGCGCCTTCTCCACCAGCGCGAGCTTGCCCGCGGTACGGCGATCCTGCCTGTTGGCCCTATCCCAGGGCAAGTCGAGCGCCACCTGGAGCGTCACCATGTCGCTGCGGTCGCCCTGGCGCTTGCCGTACATCACTTCCCAGCTCCAGTTCTGCTGCCGTTCCAGCTTGGCGCTTTCCGCCTCGGACTGCGCCACGTTCTCCTCCTGCCGGGCATTTTCCAGCGCGGGATGCCGCTCCAGTTCGCCCGCTGCTTGATCACGCTTGGCAGCAAGCGCAATGGCAGGCAGCGCCTGCGGCAAGGACCACGTCGCCGCGTCGCCTATCCAGCGCGCCAGCAGGGCGCGCGCCTTGCGCTCGTCACGTTGCGCGGCAAGGCGCTTGTCGTTGGTCATCGCCAGCAGGGTATCCAGGCGCAACACGTCGGCAGTCGCAGCACCCCCCGAACTGATCCTGGCGGCGGCCACCGTGCGCTCTGCCGCCATTTCGTCCGCCATGCGCCGGTACAGCTCCGATTTGCGCTGGGCCTCGTAGACGTCGAGCCAGGCCAGTGCCACATCGCGCTGGATGGAACGCGCCAGCGCCACCTGTTCCGCGTGCAACTGTCCGGCTTCGGCCTCCATGCGGCGCGCCGAAGCTTCGCGTTTTTGCAGCGGAATCACTTCCTGCATGACGCCGACGGTGGCCATGGTCATATCTTCCCGGTTCAGGCGAAAAGCATTGCTGCCGGTAGCCGGCAGGTTCTGCACGCCCAGCTTCAATTTGGGATCGGGCAACTGGCCTTCCGCGACCGCCGCCTCGCGTGCCGCGGCAGCGGCGGCGTCCAGCGATTGCAGCAAGGGCTGGCGTTCGACCGCACGCGTGACCGCTTCATCCAGCGTCAAGGCCTCATCGGCCCAAGCCCCCGGAGTCATGGCGAGCAGCCAGCCGCATAATGCGTGCCCGGCAACAACGGTAAATAGGCGTTTCATGGTGATACCTCACAATTTTCGGTACGGAATAGTTCTCGCTAGGCGATGCCGGGCTGCACTCAGGGTGGCGCTATCAGCGCGTGCCGTCGTGCACGCCGGAAATTACCGGCAAGTTCCGGTCAAGGAAGCCTTCCGGATGCCTGGGTGCATGACGTCAAGCCGGGCATTCGCCCAATGGAACGTCGGTTCAGGCGGGAGGTTTGATGGGGGGAGGCAGATCCGCGCCGGCAGCGGAGGGACTGAAATGCGGCAGCGCAGTTGAAGTCAGGTCTGGCAGGAATATCTGTGCCGATGGCATGATGGACATGGCCTGGGCATAATGACACCCGGCAGCCATTGCGCAGCCCTTGGCGTCTGCTTGGGGCTGATGCTTGCTTTGTTCGGGCGCCACGTGCTGGCAATGGTCGGCAGCCATGCTCGTCGAACCGTCATCGGCCGACGCCATCGTCAGCGAACGCATGGCGCAGGAAGCTGCACAGGCAGCGGCCAGCGCCGGCGTCGTCGCCATCACCAGTATCAGTGCGGCAGCCATCATGCGGGCGAATTTCATCACACGAACACTGTATCAGTTGATATCCGTTCGGACAAGAGGCCCCAATGCCGGCGCCGTGCGGCACCTTGCATCAGCGTACCCGGCGCGCTACTCTGTATGCGTTACTTGACAAGAACCCATGCGCCCTACTGAAATAGGTTCCCAATGATCCCCTGGCTGGAGCCAAGCAGCCCTTTCCCGCCGCTGGAAGCAGCCCTGCGCGAGCCCAATGGCCTGCTGGCCGCTGGCGGCGAGCTGTCGCCGGACAGGTTGCTGGATGCCTATCGGCAGGGCATTTTCCCGTGGTACAGCGCAGGTCAGCCTGTATTGTGGTGGAGCCCGGATCCGCGCATGGTGCTGTTTCCGGACGAGCTGAAAGTCTCGCGCTCACTCGCCGGGCGGCTGAAAAAAACAGATTATGAAGTACGCTTCGACACCGCTTTCCGCGACGTGATGCAGGCCTGCGCTGCTGCTCCGCGCGAAGCGCAGAACGGCACCTGGATCGTGCCGGCCATCGTCGAGAGCTATGGCGCGCTGCACGAACTCGGCTACGCGCATTCGGCGGAAACCTGGATAGCCGGCGAACTGGCGGGCGGGCTGTATGGCGTGGCCATAGGCGGCGTGTTCTACGGCGAGTCCATGTTCCACCGCGCAAGCGACGCCTCCAAGATCGCTTTCGTGCATCTGGTGCGCCGGCTGCACGCGCATGGCTGCGGCATGATAGATTGCCAGATGCACACGTCCCATCTCGCCAGCCTGGGCGCGCGCGAAATCCCGCGGCGCGAGTTTGCCACACGGCTCGCCGAATTGGTAAACTTGGCTCACCTTCCGGGCAAATGGCATTCCCAGACAGCACATGACCCTGCTCCATGACCTGCCGCTGCAGCGGCTCCAGTTCTACGTCACCACGCCGTACGCGTGCGGCTATCTGGAAGGACGGCGGGCGCAGTCACTGATTGCCGTGCCGCACCGCCTGATCGACACCGGCGTGTATGGCGATCTGGTGCACATGGGCTTCCGCCGCAGCGGCAAATTCACCTACCGCCCGCACTGCGAAAACTGCAACGCCTGCGTGCCGGTGCGCCTGCCGGTGGCGGAATTCCAGCCCGGCCGCAGCCAGCGGCGCGCCCTGGCGCGTCATGCCAACCTTGCCACCAGTGTAAAAACGCTTGAATTCTCGCAAGAACATTACGCGCTCTACCGTGCCTACCAGCAAGCGCGGCATCCCAGCGGCGACATGGACGCGGAAGACCCCGATCAATACCGCAACTTTCTGATGCAAAGCAAGGTGGACAGCGTGCTGGTGGAATTCCGCGAGGAAGGCGTATTGCGCATGGTCAGCGTGGTGGATTGCCTGGCCGACGGGCTTTCCGCCGTCTATACCTTCTACGACAACAGCAACCCGACTGCCAGCTACGGTACTTACGCGGTGCTCTGGCTCATCGAATGGTGCCGCAACAAAAAGCTGCCTTATCTTTTTCTCGGCTACTGGATACGCGATTGCCGCAAAATGGCTTACAAGATTAACTTCAATCCGCTGGAGGGGCTGGTGGATGAGGAGTGGCGGCCGTTGAATGCGGACGGCAGCCAATAACGGGAGAACCTACCGGGGCAGGAAACGGCTCACGACGGAGCGCCCAGCAGTTTGGTGAGGATGTCCATCACCTTGTCCGGGTGAAAAGGCTTGAGGATGTAGCCCTTGGCTCCCGCTTTGGTAGCCCCCATGATCATATCCCGGCTGGCGTTGCCGGTGATCATGAGCACTTTGATGTCAGGGGATGCAGCGCGGATCACCTTTAGCGCTTCCATGCCATCCATGACCGGCATGCCCACATCCAGGCACACGAGGTCGGGTTGCAGCTCCGCAACCAGTTTGACGGCCTGCTCGCCGTCATGCGCCTCCCCCACAACTTCTATATTGGCTTTCGCCAGAATCACCGCCAGCAGCATGCAGGTCGTGGTGCTGTCGTCTGCAATGACGGCCCTGGCCTTCGGCGCTTTCACGGTTAAAGTGCCGGCCGACTGATGCATAGAGGCAAGCAGGCGCTGCGTGTGGGCGACCTGGCGGAGTTCCATGAGGATATTGTCCGCGGAGAAGGGCTTGCGGATAAACCCTGCAGCACCAGCTTCCGCTGCTATCTCTTCCAGAGCGGGATCGGTATTGCTGGTAATCAACACCACCGCCAACGCGGGGTGCGCAGCCTGGACTTGCTTTAGCAACTCCAGGCCATTGCTGCCGGGCATAGAATAATCGAGGCAAATGATGTCGGGAGCGAACTGGGGAACAAGCTCAAGCAAACGGCCGCCGCTGGCGAGATCGCCTACCACGATGTAGCCTTCATCCGCCAGCAGGGCACGCAGTGTACTGCGGACAGCCGCTGACTCGTCCACAATCAGTACCTTCGCCCCTTCTGTTGTCACTGCGCCTGCCATGATGTCGTCATCCGCTGTTGTGCTTCGTTCAATCAGCAATATGCCACGATACCCGCTTTCCTGTCCATCGGGATTAGCGCTAGCGCGCTATAGTTCAAATGCCATTCGCGGCGAGCTTGTTCTAAGGTTCTCCTGACAATAATCCCACTTCTCCGAACGGCTACTTGACCTTGGCAAGTATCGTATCTATCTGGCTCAACCTCGGGTGCTTGGGATTCTTGCCTGCCAGAAGATCGCGAAGTTTCAGGCATTCTTCATGCATGGCCGCATCATGGCCTCTCTTCAGCATCGTCATGGACAGGCAATATGCAGCATTGCCGACTATAGTCTGATTGTTTGGTAACCTGTCGGCAGCAGCGCACAATAACTGTACCGCCTCTTCGAGCTTTCCCTCGGCTGCCATGTGCACGCCCTGATTGTTCAGACTGATGACTTCCTTTTCGGATGATGCAATCAACTCCTCAGCCAGATGCGCCTTGCCTTGACCTTTGAGCGTATCGCGCACCAAGTGTTTAGCCTCATGGCTGTCCGGATTGTTCTGAATGATCTGCTTCAGCATATCCTCACCCTCGGCTTCCCGGCCGAGCGCATAACAGGCTTCGGCTAACGCAGCTACCGCCATGATAGGTAACTGGCCAGGATTAATCGCCGTTGCCTTGGCGAGGCTCTGGGCCGCGGCTGCTTCATTCCCTGCTTGCTTGTAGGCAATAACTTCCCCCACCGAGATGATCGCCGCATCCGTAGGGTCTTTGAACTCGCTCCCCGCCGTTTTCAGCACCTTCAGGGCCTCATCGGTCTTGCCCTGAACAGCCTTGGATTTGGATAAGGTTGTATAGTCTGTGGCCCGTTTCAAAGGCGAATACTTATAGCGATTCAATATCGTTTCCATCACTTCTTCCGCCGCGGCATGGTCCCCAGCCTGTGAAGCAGCGCGCGACACCACCCTTGCCCGGTGGAGCGAATTGGGGCTGATGTCCGAGGCTTTTTTGAGGGCATCGAAGGCGCCGCGGGCATCGCCTTTGTTCAGCAAGACATCCGCCTGCAAATCATAAGCCGACAAGTACAAGGGACTGGCGCTTATCAGCGCATTCAGTTGCGTCAGGGTTCCTGCAACATCATCCATGCCTCTCGTCGCCAGCGCTTGTCCGTACATGGCCCAGGGCATCCCCCTTTGCGCCAGCGGCGCATACAGCGCTGCGGCCTCAGCAAAGGACTTTTTCGACAACAACACCTCACCTTTGGCTTTTATCGCCTCGCTGACGTATTTTTGACTGCGCAGTAATTTATCGGCTTCCGCAATGACCTTTGCGGCATTTTTATCGTCTATGGCACTCTGCAGCGGCTGCAAGACATCCTGCCGGTCAACCAGCTTTTCCAGGCGCTCGCCCAATGTCTGGCCGGTAAATGGCTTCAGCACATAAGTATCAGGGACGTATTCGGATGCGGTCACCACCTTGTCATAGGTGGACTCGGCGGTGATCATCACAAATAGCGTAGTTGCCGGGATTCTGTTGGTAACGCGCAAGTACTCCAAAAGCTGCTGGCCATCCATGGACTCACCCATGTTGTAGTCGCACAGAATGATGTCGTATTCTGTTTCGGCGATCTTGGCCAAAGCTTCTTTGGCACTGCTTGCAAAATCCATCTTGCCGAAGCCAAGCACCCGCATCGACAGCTTGAGCTGCTTGCGCATATCCTCCAGATCATCGATCACCAGCACTCTTTTGGCATGCAACTTTGACACGGGCCCAACTCCTTTGATTCTTGTATGGCGAAGCCCTTTGGAGGGGTTCATGCACGCAACTTTGCCAGTAGCTCTAGCAGAAAAAGTGTGCGCCGATTTGCGTAACGTCCGGGTTAAATGGATTGAACCTTTTCAAAATACTCCCGTCTCATGGTACGTCATCTCCATGACAGGATGCGTTTTGGCGAGGTACCAGGCCAGTACCGCTGTTCGCCAAAACGCCTTCCTTTAGTTTCGCCATTCTAAAGCCGCTTCACCACACGCTTCAACATCATATCCTCGGGATGCGACGATATCACGAACCCCAACGCCTGCGCTAATTGCAGCATGTTGGTGTTGCTGGTCAGCACATCGCCCTCCATCGTTGCCAAGCCCTTGTCGCGCGCCTCCTCGATCAAGCTGGTGAGCAGCTTGTGGCCGATGCCATGGCCCTGCCAGGCGTCCGCCACCGCCATGGCGAATTCGCAGCTGCTGCCATCCGGATTGATGGCATGGCGCGCCACGCCAACCTGGATCTCGCGCCCGCCCTCCTCCACTGTCGCCACCAGCGCCATTTCTCGGTCGTAATCAATCTGGGTAAAGCGCGACAGCATGGTCGGCGTCAATTCACGCTGCGTATCCATAAAACGGAAGTAGCGGCTTTCCTCAGACATCGCCCGCACAAAGGCCTGCTCGATCTCCGCATCCTCGGAGCGGATGGGGCGTATGGTGATGTCGGTACCATCGGCCAACTGCCAATGCGAAACCAGATGCGAGGGATAAGGATGGATCGCCATATGGGCGTAGCGCCCGCCGGATACCGGGCACGGCCCGACGATCACGCGCGCGTCTGCCGCCAGCACGCCGTGCTCGTCCACGATGAGCGGGTTGATGTCCATTTCCCTGATCCACGGCAGTTCGCACACCATTTCGGAAACGCGCAGCAGCATGCTTTCCAGCGCCTCCATGTCGGCCGGCGGCATGCTGCGGAAGGCTTGAAGCAGTTTCGCCACGCGCGTGCCGGCGATCAGGTTGCCGACCAGATGCTGGTTGAGCGGCGGCAGGGCAACGGCGCGGTCGGCCATCACTTCCACCGCCGTGCCGCCGGCACCGAAAGTAATGACCGGGCCGAATACCGGGTCGGCCACGATGCCGACCATCAGTTCCCGTCCATTGGGCTTGATCACCATGGGCTCGATGGAAATGCCGTCTATCCTGGCATCGGGCATGTTCTTCTGCACCCGCTCGATAATGCCGTGGTAAGCGCTGCGTATGGCATGGGCGTCGCCGAGATTGAGCAGCACGCCGCCGACATCGCTCTTGTGCGTAATGTCGGGCGAGTGGATTTTCATGGCCACCGGAAAGCCCATCTGCTCGGCGATCAGCAGCGCTTCGTTGGGCGAATGCGCGACCATGGTCTGCGCCACCGGGATGCGGAAGGCCGATAGCAGCGCCTTCGACTCCATTTCTGACAGCACCGTGCGGCGCTCGGCCAGCACGCCCTCGATCAGCAAACGCGCGCCCTCCACATCCGGCACCTCGTGGTGCGCCAGCGGCCCCGGCATCTGCAGCAGCATCTGCTGGTTGTGGTAGAAAGCGGCGATGAAGGAGAAGGTCTCCACCGCCAGTTCCGGCGAGCGGTATTGCGGAATTCTGGCCTGCGAGAACAGGCGCCTCGCCTCGCCCACCTGCGCCTCACCCATCCAGCATGACAGCAGCGGCTTGCTGTGGCTGTTGGCAAGCGCGATCACTTTCTGCGCGACTTCGGTCGGCGCGGTCATCGCCTGCGGGGTGAGGATGGCCAGCACGCCATCCACACCATCGTCCTGCATGCAGGCGGATATCGCTTGCTCGTAGCGCTCTGCGGTGGCGTCGCCGATGATGTCCACCGGGTTGCCGTGCGACCAGGTGGCCGGCAATGCGGCGTTGAGTGTGGCCATGGTGTCGGGCGAAAGTTCCGCCAGCGTCAGGCCGAGATCGGCCGCGCGGTCGGTGGCGATCACGCCCGGCCCGCCGGCATTAGTCACGATGGCGAGCCGGTTGCCGCAGCGGCGGTAGCGCGAGGACAGCGCCTTGGCCAGCGCGAACAGCTGCGTCACGCTCTGCACCCGCACCACGCCGGCGCGTTTCAGCGCCGCATCGAAGGCGTCGTCCCCGCCCACCAGCGCGCCGGTGTGCGACTGCGCCGCCTTCATGCCGGCGGCATGACGCCCGACCTTGACCGCGATCACCGGCTTGACGCGGGCAGCGGCGCGCAGGGCGCTCATGAAGCTGCGTGCATGGCGGATACCTTCGATGTAGAGCAGGATGCTTTCGGTCTGTGGATCGCTCACCAGAAAATCGAGTATCTCGCCGAAATCCACGTCCGCCGAAGCGCCCATGGAAATGACGCTGGAGAAGCCGACATCGTTGACCTGCGCCCAATCGAGGATGGCAGTGCACAGTGCGCCGGACTGCGATACCAGCGCCAGCTTGCCGGGGTTGGCGCTGCCCTTGTTGAAGGTGGCGTTGAAGCCGATGGCCGGGCGCATGACGCCCAGGCAGTTGGGGCCGATGAAGCGCAAGCCGTAACGCGCCGCGGTTTCCAGCAAGCGCTGTTCCAGCGCCTTGCCTTCCGCCCCGCCTTCGCTGAAACCGGCGGTGAGAATAATCGCGCCTTTCACGCCCAGTTTGCCGCAGGATTCGACGATGTCTGGCACCGTCGCGGCGGGCGTGCAGATCACCGCCAGATCCACCGGCCGCCCCACCTTGTCCAGCGTGGCAAAGGCCGGCACGCCTTGCACCTGGTCGCGCTTGGGGTTGATCGGGAACACCGGCCCGGCGAAGCCTGCGGCGAGCAGATTCCCGAACACCACGCCACCCACCGAATCGGTGCGGTCACTGGCACCGAACACGGCGATGGATAGGGGTGCGAACAGGACATTCAGGTAATGCTGGCTCATGCGCTGCCTTCCCAATCAATGCAATAGGGATATTCTATCCTCTGCGCATGGCTGCGGCATGTCAACCCCGGACTATCTGCTCCAGCCCGTGAACGTGCTATGCGTCATGTTACAATTTGTGTTTTTCCATATCCTCTCCGGCATGTTCGACAAACTGGTCATTTTCGGCGTCGGCCTCATCGGCGGCTCGGCCGCGCTGGCGTTGCGCAAAGCCGGCGCGGTGCGCCGGATTGTCGGCGTCGGCCGCAATGCTGAAGCGCTGAACGACGCGCTGCGCCTGGGCGTGATCGATGCCGCGGCGACGCCCGCCGATGCCGTCAAGGGCGCCGACCTGATCCTGCTCGCCATCCCGGTCGGCCAAATGTCCGGCGTGATGTCCGCCATCGCGCCGCACCTCGAGGCGTATACCGTCATCACCGATGCCGGCAGCACCAAGTGTGACGTAGTGGCTGCCGCCCGCGCCCACCTGGGCGCGCATCTACCGCGCTTCGTGCCGGCCCACCCCATTGCCGGCGCCGAGCAAAGCGGCGTTACGGCGGCGCGCGCAGAACTGTTCACGGGCAAGAATGCCATCCTGACGCCGCTGCCGGAAACCGACCCGCAGGCGCTGGAAAAAGTGCGCCAGTTCTGGCAAGCCTGCGGCGCCAAGGTCAGCAGCATGACGCCGGAATTGCACGAACAGATTTTCGCCGCCGTCAGCCATTTGCCGCATGTGCTGGCATACGCGCTGGTGGACGAAATCGCTCGCCGCCCCAACACGGAACAACTGTTCGGCTTTGCCGCCGGCGGTTTCCGCGACTTTTCCCGCATCGCCGCCAGTTCGCCGGAAATGTGGCGCGACATCTGCCTTGCCAACCGCGACGCCATACTCGCTGAACTGGACGCCTACCAGACGCAGCTTACGCGGCTGCGCCAGATGATAGAACGCGGCGACGGCGCAGCGCTGGAAGCGGTGTTCAACAATGCCCGCGACGCCCGCAACCAATGGGCGCATAACAGGAACAATGGAAACTCTTGATCTCGCCCCGGCACGGCATGCGGCCGGTACGATAAAGCTTCCCGGCTCGAAAAGCATCTCCAACCGTACGCTGCTGCTGGCTGCGCTGGCGCAAGGCACCACGCACATCCGCGACCTGCTGGCCTCGGACGATACGGCACGCATGCTGGATGCGCTGAAAATCCTGGGTGTGGCGCTGGAGCAAAGCGGCGCAGATGACTGGATAGTCACCGGTGCCGGCGGCGCATTTTCCGTCAAGCAGGCTGAACTGTTTCTGGGCAACGCCGGTACCGCATTCCGTCCGCTCACCGCCGCGCTGGCCCTGTGCGGCGGACACTACAAGCTTTCCGGCGTAGCGCGCATGCATGAGCGGCCGATCGGCGATCTGGTGGATGCGCTGCGCCAGGCCGGCGCGGATATCGCCTATCTCGGCCATGACGGTTTCCCGCCGCTGGAAATCCGGCCTGCTGCCATCCATGGCGGCAAGATTGCTGTCCGCGGCAATGTTTCCAGCCAGTTCCTCACCGCGCTGCTGATGGCGCTGCCGCTAACCGGGCAGGAGACCACGATAGCAGTCGTCGGCGAACTGATCTCCAGACCTTATATCGAAATCACCCTCAACCTGATGGCGCGCTTCGGCGTGCAGGTAGCGCGCCACGGCTGGCAGGCGTTCACCATCCCGGCCCATAGCCGCTATGTCAGCCCCGGCACGCTGCTGGTTGAAGGCGATGCTTCCTCGGCCTCCTATTTCCTCGCCGCCGGCGCCATCGGCGGCGGCCCGGTGCGGGTCGTGGGCGTAGGCAACAACAGCATTCAGGGCGATGTGCGTTTTGCCGAAGCGCTGCAGTTGATGGGTGCAAAAATCACCACGGGCGACAACTGGATAGAAGCCGCCGGGCCGCAAAACGGCATGCTGCAGGCGCTCGACCTCGACTGCAACCACATCCCCGATGCCGCCATGACGCTGGCCATCGCTGCGCTGTTCGCCGACGGCCCGACACGGCTATCCAACATCGCCAGCTGGCGCGTGAAGGAAACCGACCGCATCGCAGCCATGGCCACCGAACTGCGCAAGGTGGGGGCCACGGTGGAAGAAGGCGCCGACTATATCCGCATCACCCCACCGACACAGCTCACACCCAACGCCGCCATCGACACCTACGACGACCACCGCATGGCGATGTGCTTCTCTCTGGTCTCGCTCGGCGGCGTGCCAGTCACCATCAACGATCCCAAGTGCGTGGCGAAGACTTTCCCCGGCTATTTCGATAAGTTTCGGCAAATCGTCAAGTGAGCGCCGTTCCTGCCATCGCCCCTCCTGTCATCGCGATAGACGGCCCTTCCGCTTCCGGCAAGGGCACTGTCGCACAACTGGTGGCGCAGCGGCTGGGTTTCCATTATCTGGATTCCGGCGCGCTGTATCGCATCGTCGCGCTGGCTGCGCTGCGCGCGAACATTTCCTGGCAGGACGAGCCAGCACTGGCACAATTGGCGGCCACGCTGGACATCCGTTTCGACGGCGGGGAAATTTACCTGGGCGGCGAGTGCGTAAGCGATGGGGCGCGCTCCGAGGAGATGAGCCGGGGAGCCTCGGAGGTCGCTGTCCACCCTTTGCTCAGGCAGTCTCTGATCGGCCTGCAGCGCGCTTTCCGTCAGGCTCCGGGGCTGGTCGCGGATGGCCGCGACATGGGTTCGGTGGTGTTTCCGGACGCACAAACCAAGATATTCCTGACGGCCAGCGCCGAGGTGCGTGCGGAGCGCCGATATAAGCAGTTGATGTCAAAAGGAATCCATGCTAATCTAGCGCGGATATTGCATGACTTGCAGTTGCGCGACGCTCGCGACCGTGAACGAACGGTGGCTCCATTAAGGCAGGAAGCGGACGCAATGCTGCTGGACACCGACGATCTTAGCATCGAGCAGGCTGTCGAAACCGTCCTGCTGCGTTACCGCAATTAGAGGAAACGCGGCAGATACAGTCGGCATAATTTAAAGTTCATCGTGCGCCACTTGGCAACGATTTTATCAACCAGCCCGCCGCCAGGCGGGATATTAATTTTAGGTATTTGACTACATGGCTACTGCTTCCCCTGCAACCCAATCCGTTGAAAGTTTTGCCGCCCTCTTTGAAGAAAGCCTCGAACGCCAGGAGATGCGCACCGGCGAGGTGATCACCGCCGAAGTGATCTCGGTGGATGACGACTTTGTCGTCGTCAACGCCGGCCTCAAATCCGAAAGCATTATCGCGACAGAAGAATTCCGCAACGACAGAGGCGAACTCGAAGTCAAGGTTGGCGACTTCGTGCAGGTCGCCATTGAAACCTTGGAAGACGGCTACGGCGCAACCAAGCTGTCGCGCGAAAAGGCCAAGCGCCTCGCGTCCTGGCTGGATCTGGAAGCAGCCATGAACGAAGGCCGCATCGTTAAGGGCATGGTCAACGGCCGCGTCAAGGGCGGCCTCACGGTGCTGGTGAACGGCATTCGCGCCTTCCTGCCGGGGTCGCTGGTGGATACGCGCCCGGTCAAGGACACCACGCCTTACGAAAACAAGGAATGGGACTTCAAGGTCATCAAGCTCGACCGCAAGCGTAACAACGTGGTGGTTTCCCGCCGCGCCGTGCTGGAAGCAACCATGGGCGCCGACCGCGAATCGCTGCTGGCTTCCCTGCAGGAAGGTGCCGTGGTCAAGGGCATCGTCAAGAACATCACCGACTACGGCGCGTTCGTGGACCTGGGCGGCATCGACGGCCTGCTACACATTACCGACCTGGCCTGGCGCCGCGTCAAGCACCCGTCCGAAGTGCTGTCAGTGGGCGAAGAAGTCGAAGCCAAAATCCTCAAGTTCGATGCAGAAAAGAACCGCGTATCGCTGGGCATCAAGCAACTTGGCGATGATCCGTGGGTCGCACTGACCCGCCGTTACCCGGAAGGCACCCGCCTGTTCGGCAAGGTCACCAATCTGACCGACTACGGCGCTTTCGTCGAAATCGAACCGGGCATCGAAGGCCTGGTACACGTGTCCGAAATGGACTGGACCAACAAGAACGTGCATCCGGCCAAGGTCGTGCAACTGGGCGACGAAGTCGAAGTCAAGATTCTGGAAGTGGACGAAGAGCGCCGCCGCCTCAGCTTAGGCATGAAGCAATGCCAGGCCAATCCGTGGGACGACTTTGCCGTCACCCACAAGAAGGGCGACAAGGTCAAGGGACAGATCAAGTCCATTACCGATTTTGGCGTGTTCATCGGCTTGCCGGGCGGCATCGACGGCCTGGTGCATTTGTCCGATCTGTCCTGGTCACAAACCGGTGAAGAAGCCATACGCAACTTCAAGAAGGGCGACGAAGTGGAAGCCGTGGTGCTCAGCATCGACGTTGACAAGGAGCGCATCTCGCTCGGCGTCAAGCAACTCGATAATGACCCGTTCACCGCCTACACCTCGACCAACGACAAGGGCGCCATCGTCAAGGGCATAGTCAAGAGCCTGGATGCCAAGGGCGCTGTGATCACGCTGGACGGCGAAGTCGAAGGCTATCTGCGCGCGTCTGAAATCTCCCGCGAGAAGGTGGAGGACATCCGCAGCCATCTCAAGGAAGGTGACGAAGTCGAAGCCAAGATTATCAACGTCGATCGCAAGAACCGCTCGATCAATCTGTCGATCAAATCCAAGGATGTGACGGACGAAGCCGACACGGTGCAGAAGTACAGCGCCGAAAGCAGCGGTACCGCCGGCACCACCAACCTTGGCGCGTTGCTGAAGGCCAAGCTCGACGACAAGAATAACGAGTGACGCCATGAACGCCATGACGAAATCGGAGCTGATCGCCAAACTGGCGGCCCGCTTCCCGCAATTGGTAGTCAAGGACGCCGAGCTTTCCGTCAAGGCGATCCTTGACGCCATGGCCGAGAAGCTGGCGAGCGGGCAACGCATCGAGATCAGGGGGTTCGGCAGCTTCAGCCTGAACTACCGCCCCCCGCGTCTCGGGCGCAACCCGAAAACCGGCGACAGGGTTCAGGTTCCCGAGAAGCACGTGCCGCATTTCAAGGCGGGCAAGGAACTGCGCGAGCGGGTCGACTTTTAGGCCTATTGGGCTGCAATATCATTCCTAAGCGGCGGATCGCAAGATTCTGCCGCTTTTTTATTCCGTTTCGGTAAAATCACCACATGCGATATTTCTACGCCTTGTCAGGATTCGTGCTGTTCATGACAGCGCTCGGCTTTGCGCTGAAGAACGCGGAGCCCGTCACCCTGCATTATTACCTTGGCTTCGCCTGGCGCGCCCCGCTGGTGCTGGTGCTGCTGGTCACATTATGCATGGGGGCGCTGGTGGGCATACTGGCCTGCCTGCCGCTGGTTTTCCGGCAGCGTCGCCGCCTGCTCGCCATGCAACGCGAGCTGAACAGCGTTGGCAGCAGGTAGTCCGACATCGAATGGCCGCTAGCATAGCCTCCCGTCATGCTTGAGTTCGAATACTGGTGGCTACTCACCCTGCCGCTATTCTTCGCGTTGGGCTGGCTTGCCGCACGCATCGATCTCGACCAACTGCTTTCCGAAACCCGCACCTTACCTGCTGCCTACTTCAAGGGCCTCAACTTCCTCATCAGCGAGCAGCACGACAAGGCCATCGAAGCCTTCACCGAGGCGGTCGAAGCCAATTCCGAATCGCTGGAAATCCATTTTGCGCTGGGCAGCCTGTTCCGCCGGCGCGGCGAGGTGGATCGCGCCATCCGCCTGCACCAGAAATTGCTGGAACGCCCGGAACTGCCGGAACCCCAGAAACTGGCCGTGCTGGCCGAACTGGCACAGGACTATCTCAAAGCCGGCCTGCTTGACCGCGCCGAGGAGCTGTTCCGCGGCCTGACCGATACGCGCTATCGGCAGCACGCCTTGCGCGCATTGCTGGAAATCTATATCCACGAACGCGAGTGGGCGCGCGCCATCACTGTCACGCTGGAACTGGAGCAGCTTTCCGGCCTGCCGATGCGCACCGAAATTGCGCACTTCCATTGCGAACTGGCGATGCAGGCCCGTCTCGCCTCCGATATCGCTACCGCGCGTGCGGAATTGGCTTCCGCATTGACGGTGCGTCAGGACTGCGTGCGCGCCAACCTGATGCTGGGTGAAATCGAAGCGGAGGCCGGCAATCATGAAACCGCCATCGCCGTCTGGAAGCGTATCGAGCTGCAACGGCCGCAATACCTGGGGCTGGCCGCACCGCAGCTATTGGCCAGTTTCCGCGCTTCGGGAAAAGGTGCGGAAGGGCTGGCCCTGCTGAAATCCTATTTGCAAAAATACAACCTGCCCTCCGTCCTGAATGTGGTGTACGAAGCCACGCTCGAAGACGAAGGCCCGGATGCGGCCGCCCGTTTGGCGAGCGATGAACTCGGACGCAAACCCAGCCTGCATATTCTCGACCGCCTGCTGCAGGCGCAGGCACTGGGCGGCGAAAGCGGCCAACGGAAAAATTATCAACTGATGCAGAACGCGGTGCACTTCTTTCTCGGCAAAACCAGCAGCCACTGCTGCGACCGCTGCGGTTTCCGCGCCCGACAGTATCACTGGCAATGCCCCGGCTGCGGCGGGTGGGAAACCTTCGCGCCGGAACCGATGGAGTCCGGCGCCGCATCATGAACAATCCGAAAATCATCGTCGCCCTGGATTACGCGCAAGCCGCACCGGCACTGGCCTTGGCACAGCGGCTCGACCCGCAGCTATGCCGGCTCAAGGTGGGCAAGGAACTATTCACCGTCGCCGGCCCGCATGTGGTCGAGCAACTCGTGGAACTGGGCTTCGGCGTGTTTCTCGACCTCAAGTTCCACGATATTCCCAACACCGTCGCCAAAGCCTGCGAGGCGGCTGCACGGCTGGGTGTGTGGATGCTCAACGTGCACGCCATGGGGGGGCGCGCCATGATGCAGGCAGCCCGTGCAGCAGTGGACATGGCATCTGCGGATAAACCGGCGCAGCGACCTTTGCTGATCGCCGTTACCGTGCTCACCAGCATGGATCAGCCGGCGCTGCAGGAAATCGGCATGGCGGGCAGCATCGAGCAAACCGTGCAGCGGCTGGCCGGCTTGGCAAAAGACAGCGGGCTGGATGGGGTGGTGTGTTCAGCACTGGAAGCATCCGCGCTGCGAAACGTGCTCGGAGCGGATTTCTGCCTGGTCACGCCCGGCATCCGCCCGGCGGAATCCGGCACGGACGACCAGTCGCGCGTCGCCACACCAGCCGATGCCTTGCGCCTCGGCTCGAGCTACCTGGTGATCGGCCGTCCCATCACTCAGGCGGCCGATCCTCTGCAGGCACTGCAACGCATCAGTACGGACATTCAAGGTTTATAAATTGTTAGGGAGTATTTCGTGAATATCAGCGTTATCGGCACCGGCTACGTCGGTCTCGTCACCGGTACCTGCCTGGCGGAAGTCGGCAATCACGTGTTGTGCCTGGATCTGGATGCATCCAAAATCAATATCCTGAAATCCGGTGGCATTCCGATTCATGAACCGGGGCTGCTGGAAATGGTGCAGCGCAACGTCGCCGCCGGCCGGCTTGCATTCACCACCAGCGTGGAAGAAAGCGTTGCCTACGGCACGATTCAGTTCATCGCCGTCGGCACCCCGCCGGACGAGGACGGCTCCGCCGATTTGCAATACGTCACCGCCGCCGCGCGCAGCATAGGCCGCCACATGACCGACTACAAGGTGGTGGTGGACAAATCCACCGTGCCGGTCGGCACTGCAGACAAGGTCAAGGCCGCACTGCAGGAAGAGCTGACGAAACGCGGGGTCAGTACCGAGTTTGCCGTCGTTTCCAACCCGGAATTCCTCAAGGAAGGCGCCGCGGTGGAAGACTTCATGCGCCCGGACCGGGTGATAATAGGCACCGACGATGCGCGCGCCGTCGCCTTGTTGCGCGAACTCTACGCCCCTTTCAACCGCAACCACGACCGCCTGATCGTCATGGACATCCGCTCCGCAGAGTTGACCAAATATGCGGCCAACTGCATGCTGGCCACGCGCATTTCCTTCATGAACGAATTGGCGAATCTGGCCGACAGGCTTGGGGCCGATATCGAGCAGGTGCGCCTGGGGATAGGTTCGGACCCGCGCATCGGCTACCACTTCCTGTATCCCGGCTGCGGCTACGGCGGCTCCTGCTTCCCCAAGGATGTGCAGGCACTAATCCGCACCGCCGACGACATCGGCATACCGCTCAAGGTGCTGAATGCGGTGGAGGCTGCCAACGATGCGCAGAAGCACATCCTGCTGGAGAAAATCAGGGCGCGCTTCGGTGCCGACCTCAAAGGCAAGAATTTCGCCCTGTGGGGGCTGGCGTTCAAGCCCAACACCGATGACATGCGGGCAGCCTCCAGCCGGGTCGTGATCGAAGGCCTGTGGGCGATGGGCGCCACCGTTACGGCTTATGACCCGGTAGCCATGACGGAATCGCGGCGCATCTTCGGCGACGACCCGCGCCTTGCCTATGCGGATTCACCCATGGGCGCGCTCGATGATGCCGAAGCTTTGGTGATTGTCACCGAATGGAAGGAATTCCGCACTCCGGACTTCAACGCCATCAAAGCCGCCTTGAAAACTCCGGTCATCTTCGATGGCCGCAACCTGTACGAGCCAGCCAAGGTCAAGGAGTATGGCCTGGAGTACGTCGCCATCGGGCGCAGGTAAGCTTGATGTAAGCTTGTCTTGGCATCATGCGTGGACGGGAATGGCGCCATGCGCCACTCGATATTTTCAACAACGACAAAGAGGAACCATCATGAAAAAACTGCTGCTTGTACTCATCAGTGTATTTGCCTTCTCGGTTTCGGCCTGGGCCGCCGTTGATCTGAACACCGCCACGCAGGCCGAACTGGAAACCGTCAAGGGCATAGGCCCGGTCAAGGCCAAGGCGATTCTGGAATACCGCAAGAAAAACGGCAACTTCAAGTCGGTGGACGAACTCGACAATGTTCCGGGCTTCGGCAAGAAGACCGTGGATGCGGTGAAGAAGGACATCAGCGTCGGTAACGCGACTGCCGCCACTGCCGGTAAAGCGGACAAGGTGGTGAAGGATGCCAAGGCCGCTGCACCAGTTCCCGCCGGCAAGGACAAAGGCGCAAAGAAGTAACTTGGCTCACTCCCAATAAAAAAGCCCCGCAAGGGGCTTTTTTATTGGCTATTTCACCCGCATACCGGGCTGGGCGCCGCTGTCGGGCGAGAGAATGAACGGCCCGCCGCGCTCGTCGCTGGCTGCCAGCACCATGCCTTCCGACAGCCCGAACTTCATCTTGCGCGGGGCAAGGTTGGCGACCATCACCGTGAGCCGCCCGACCAGCGTGGCCGGATCATAGGCCGACTTGATACCGGCGAACACCTGACGCGTCTTTTCCTCGCCGATATCCAGCGTCAGCTTGAGCAATTTTTCCGCACCTTCCACATGTTCGGCGTTGGCAATGCGGGCGATGCGCAGGTCGACCTTGGCAAAATCCTCGATGCCGATGAACGGCTCCCAGTCTTTTTCTGCTACCTGCACCTCGGTCTGAGCGACATGCTGCTGATGTCCTGCGTGGCGCTGCTCGGACTGCGATTGAGGCACCGCCTGCAGGCTTTCCTTGTTGGCTTCTACCATGGCTTCGATTTGTTTGGGATCGAGGCGGGTCATAATATGCTTATACTCGCTGATCTTGTGATTATTCAGAGCGTATTCTTCAGATGCGTGATGCCAAGCAAGTGGGCCAACATTCAGAAATTCTTCGACCTGTTTTGCAACATTTGGGAGAATCGGTTTTAAATAAATCGTTAGAACCCTAAATGCCTCGAGACTGACAGCACATATATGCTGGACAGAGTCACGTTTCTCTATATCTTTCATTCGATCCCATGGAACGTGTGTCGCCACAAAAAGATTCGCGACATCAGCCAGCCTCATTATTTCGCGAACAGCCTTACCATATTCTCGCCGCTCATAAAAAGATTGAATAATCTCTCCCGCCGTCCATACGTCATCAAGAACTTCTATCCCAAATTGCTTTGGTCCGCATACAACCTTGCCTTCAAAATGCTTGGTTATGAATGGTGCTGTCCGACTCGCAATATTGATGTACTTGCCCACCAGATCGGAGTTTGCCCGTGCAACAAAATCTTCCAGGTTCAGGTCGATATCTTCCATCGAGCCGTTCAGCTTGGCGGCGTAGTAATAGCGCAGGTATTCCGGGTTCTTGACGTGTTCCAGATAGCTGCGTGCGGTAATGAAGGTGCCGCGCGACTTGGACATCTTCTCGCCGTTCACGGTGAGGAAGCCATGGGCGAAAATATTGGTCGGGGTGCGGTAGCCGGAATACTCCAGCGTCGCGGGCCAGAACAGCGCATGGAAATAGAGGATGTCCTTGCCGATGAAGTGATACAGCTCGGTCTTGCTATCCTTCTTCCAGTATTCGTCGAAATCCAGCCCCGACTTATCGCACAGGTTCTTGAAGCTGGCCATGTAGCCAATCGGCGCATCCAGCCAGACGTAGAAATACTTGCCCGGCGCATCGGGAATTTCAAAGCCGAAATACGGCGCATCGCGCGAGATGTCCCAGTCGGAAAGCTTGTTCTCGCTCGCTTCGCCCAGCCATTCGTTCATCTTGTTGGCGGCCTCGGCCTGCAGGGTACCGGAGCGCGTCCAGGCTTTCAGGAAATCGGCGCACTCGGACAGCTTGAAGAAATAGTGCTCGGTTTCCTTGCGTACCGGGGTCGCGCCGGAGACGGCGGAGAACGGATTGATCAGCTCGGTCGGGCTATAAGTCGCCCCGCATGCCTCGCAGGAGTCACCGTATTGATCCTTGGCGTGGCACTTGGGGCATTCGCCCTTGATGAAGCGATCCGGCAGGAACATCTGTTTTTCCGGGTCGTAATACTGTTCTATGGTTTTGCTGGCGATTTTGCCGTTGGCCTTGAGCGTGTTGTAGATGCTGCTTGCCAGTTCGCGGTTTTCCGGCGAATTGGTGGAATAGTAGTTGTCGAATTCGACCAGAAACTCGGCAAAATCCCCGCTATGCTCCTTATGCACCTTGTCGATCAGCGCTTCCGGCGTGATGCCTTCCTTCTCCGCGCGCAGCATGATGGGCGTGCCGTGGGTGTCGTCGGCGCAGACATAATGGCACTCGTGGCCCTGCATCCTCTGGAAACGCACCCAGATGTCGGTCTGGATATATTCCACCAGATGGCCGAGGTGGATGCTGCCGTTGGCATAGGGCAGCGCGGAGGTAACAAGGATTTTGCGGGTCATGTATGGCTTAAAGGCTTATTTTACGTGGGGAAAACGCCCATTTTAGCAAATGACGCGCCCTTGCACATGCGTTAAAATGATTTCCTTTAGCGGCCGCAGGAATTCACCCTTCATGTCACTCTCAGAACTGCAAGTCCAGACTGCCCTCAAGGAAGTCACCGATCCCAACACCGGCAAAGACTTCATCGCCACCAAGTCGGCGCGCAACATCCGCATCGACGGCAACAACGTCGCGCTGGACATCGTGCTGGGTTACCCGGCAAAAACCGTGGCGGCCGACATCCAGAAGCTGGTGCAGGACAAGATGAAAAGCCTGCCGGAAGTCGGCAGCGTGTTCGTCAACGTCACCAGCCACATCGTCTCGCACAGCGCTCAGCGCGGCGTGCAGATGATACCCGGGGTGAAGAACATCATCGCCATCGCCTCCGGCAAGGGCGGCGTAGGCAAATCCACCACCGCCGTCAACCTGGCGCTGGCGCTGGCCGCAGAAGGCGCGGCGGTGGGCATACTGGACGCCGACATCTACGGCCCCTCTCAGCCGCAGATGCTGGGCATCACGGCCAAGCCGGAGAGCAAGGACGGCAAGGGCATGGAACCGCTGGAGCGCTATGGCATCCAGGCCATGTCCATCGGCTTCCTGATCGACGCAGAAACGCCGATGGTATGGCGCGGCCCCATGGTCACCGGCGCGCTGGAGCAGCTGCTGCGCGAAACCAACTGGCGCGACCTTGATTACCTCGTCATCGACCTGCCGCCCGGCACCGGCGACATCCAGCTCACCTTGTCGCAGAAAGTGCCCGTCACCGGCGCCGTGATCGTCACCACGCCGCAGGATATCGCCCTGCTGGATGCGCGCAAGGGCCTGAAGATGTTCGAGAAAGTCGGCGTGCCCATCATCGGCATCGTGGAAAACATGAGTACGCACATCTGCTCCCAGTGCGGCCATGAAGAACACATCTTCGGCGCCGGCGGCGGGGCCACTATGTGCAAGGACTACAACGTCGAACTGCTGGGCTCGCTGCCACTCGACATCCAGATTCGGGAGCAGACGGATGCCGGCATGCCCACCGTGGTCGCCGACCCGGACGGAAAAATCGCCGCCACCTACCGCCAGATCGCGCGCCGCACCGCAGTCAAGCTATCGGAACTGGGTCGGGATTACAGCAACAAATTCCCGAACATCGTGATTCAGAACACCTAAACCCAAGCAAGCGGGGCACCCCATGACTTCCGAACCCACCTGGTTTTACTGGGCCCTGCTCTCCGCCGTGTTCGCCGCCATGACGGCGATCTTCGCCAAGGTCGGCCTGGAAGGCGTCAATTCCGATCTCGCGACGCTGATCCGCACCGTTGTCATCCTGATCGTCCTTGCCGGATTCGTCCTGTTCACCGGCAAATGGGCCAACCCGCTACAGCTCAATCCAAAAACCTGGGTTTTTCTCACGCTATCCGGCCTGGCAACCGGGGCATCGTGGGTATGCTACTTCCGTGCGCTCAAGCTGGGCGAAGCGTCGAAAGTCGCTCCGGTGGACAAACTGAGCCTGCTGCTGGTTGCCGTGTTCGCCGTCCTGTTCCTCGGCGAACGCCCGGGCGTCACCGAGTGGCTGGGGATTTTTCTGGTCGGCGCCGGGGTCATCCTCATCGGCTTGAAGATATAAGCGCGACGGGCTGAACCAAGTCCAACCCGGAAGGCGCAAGAATCCCATCGCAAAATCTCCCTATGCGTCTTATAATGCCCCCTCATTTTCAGTCACTTAGCGCACAGTCACGATGAGCATCAAATCAGACAGATGGATACGCCGCATGGCGGAACAGTACGGCATGATAGAGCCGTTCGAGCCCAATCAGGTCAAGGAAGCCAACGGCCGCAAGCTGGTGTCCTACGGCACTTCCAGCTATGGTTACGATATCCGCTGCTCCAGCGAATTCAAGCTGTTCACCAACATCAACAGCACCATCGTCGACCCCAAGAACTTCGACCCGAATTCGTTTGTCGAAGTCGATGCTGATTACTGCATCATCCCGCCCAATTCGTTCGCACTGGCGCGCACCGTGGAATACTTCCGCATCCCACGCAATGTGCTGACCATCTGCCTGGGGAAATCCACCTATGCGCGCTGCGGCATCATCGTCAATGTGACGCCGTTCGAGCCGGAGTGGGAAGGCCATGTGACACTGGAGTTTTCCAACACCACGCCGCTGCCGGCCAAGATTTACGCCAACGAGGGCTGCGCGCAGGTGCTGTTTTTCGAAGCTGACGACGACGACGTGTGCGAGACCTCCTACAAGGACCGCGGCGGCAAGTACCAGGGCCAACAGGGCGTAACGCTGCCGAAGATTTGACTTGGGCTGACGCGACGCCGCGGACCGCCCGCACAACGAATTTATTGAGGTATCCGCGATGAAATTCCGCTTCCCTGTCGTCATCATCGACGAAGATTTCCGCTCAGAAAACACTTCCGGCCTGGGCATACGCGTGCTGGCCAAGGCCATCGAGGAAGAGGGACTGGAGGTGCTGGGCGTCACCAGTTTTGTCGACATGGCCTCGTTCGCGCAGCAGCAAAGCCGTGCGTCGGCATTCATTCTGGCGATAGACGACGAGGAGTTTGTCGAGGAATCCAAGGATGCGCTGAAGAAGCTGCGCGCCTTCGTTGACGAGATCCGCTTCCGCAACGAGGAAATCCCGATTTTCCTGCATGGCGAAACACGCACCTCGCGCCATATCCCGAACGAAATTCTGCGCGAACTGAACGGCTTCATCCACATGTACGAGGATACGCCGGAGTTCATCGCGCGCTACATCGTGCGCGAAGCCCGCACCTACCTGGATTCGCTGCCGCCGCCGTTCTTCCGCGCGCTCACCCACTATGCCGCTGACGGTTCCTATTCCTGGCACTGTCCCGGCCACTCCGGCGGCGTGGCGTTCCTGAAGTCGCCGGTGGGCCAGATGTTCCACCAGTTCTTTGGCGAAAACATGCTGCGCGCCGACGTCTGCAACGCGGTGGACGAACTCGGCCAGCTGCTCGACCACACCGGCCCGGTGGCGGCTTCGGAGCGCAACGCGGCGCGCATTTTCAACTGCGACCACCTGTACTTCGTCACCAACGGCACCTCGACTTCCAACAAGATCGTCTGGCACTCCACCGTGGCGCCGAACGACATCGTGGTGGTGGACCGCAACTGCCACAAATCGGTATTGCACTCCATCATCATGACCGGGGCGATTCCGGTGTTCCTGATGCCGACGCGCAACCACTTCGGCATCATCGGGCCGATTCCGAAAGAAGAATTCGCCTGGGAAAACATCCAGAAAAAGATCGCGAAGAACCCCTTCGCACTGGACAAGAACGCCAAGCCGCGCGTGCTCACCATCACGCAGTCCACCTACGACGGCGTGATCTACAACGTGGAAGAAATCAAGGAAATGCTGGACGGCAAGATCGACACCCTGCATTTCGACGAGGCTTGGCTGCCGCACGCTTCGTTCCACGATTTCTACGGCGATTATCACGCCATCGGCGAAGGCCGCCCGCGCTGCAAGGAATCCATGGTGTTTTCCACGCAATCCACGCACAAGATGCTGGCGGGCCTGAGCCAAGCCTCGCAGATCCTGGTGCAGGATGCCGAGAACAGCAAGCTGGATCGCGACGTGTTCAACGAAGCCTATTTGATGCACACCTCCACCAGCCCGCAGTATTCCATCATCGCCTCGTGCGACGTGGCGGCGGCCATGATGGAGCCGCCCGGCGGCAGGGCACTGGTGGAGGAATCCATCATGGAAGCGCTGGATTTCCGCCGCGCCATGCGCAAGGTGGATGAGGAATGGGGCACCGACTGGTGGTTCAAGGTGTGGGGCCCGGATGATCTGTCGGAAGAAGGCATCGAGGAGCGCGAAGCCTGGATGCTCAAGACCAAGGCGCGCTGGCACGGCTTCGGCAAGGTGGCCAAGGGCTTCAACATGCTGGACCCGATCAAGGCCACCATCATCACCCCGGGGCTGGATGTCGAAGGCGATTTCTCCGACGAATTCGGCATTCCCGCCGCCATCGTCACCAAATACCTGGCCGAGCACGGCGTGATCGTGGAAAAAACCGGCCTCTATTCGTTCTTCATCATGTTCACCATCGGCATCACCAAAGGCCGCTGGAACACGCTGGTCACCGCGCTGCAGCAATTCAAGGACGATTACGACAAGAACCAGCCGTGCTGGCGCGTGCTGCCGGAGTTCGTCGCCAAATACCCGCGTTACGAGAAGATCGGCCTACGCGATTTATGCGACCAGATCCACGGTGTATACAAGGCCAACGATGTCGCGCGCCTGACCACCGAGATGTATCTCTCGGACATGGTGCCGGCCATGAAGCCGGCTGATGCCTTTGCCAGAATGGCGCACCGCGAAATCGAGCGCGTGGAAATCGACCATCTGGAAGACCGCATCACCGCCGTGCTGCTCACCCCCTACCCGCCGGGCATCCCGCTGCTGATTCCTGGAGAGCGCTTCAACCGCAAAATCGTCAATTACCTCAAGTTCGCGCGCGGGTTCAACGAGAGCTTCCCCGGCTTTGAAACCGATATTCACGGCCTGGTAAAAGAGGATACGGACGGGAAAGTGCGGTATCACGTGGACTGCGTGGCGTAGAAATGCTGATTAAGCATTTCAATTCCAGTAAAGTCCAGGCCGGGATTTATCGCGGGAGAGCGATGATGTTTTACTGGATATACGATATTCCGAGCTTGGCGCTGGCTGTGCTGCTATTGCTCTTCATCGCTGCGATGGACAACCCTTTCCGTGGATCGGTGAGCATTTCGCCAGAGGCCTTCCAGCTGGCGCAAAAAAGACTGATGGCCCCATGAAAGAAATTCTGCAATACCTGAAAGATCATGGTGAACAGCTAGACACGGACATTGCTCTAGCCACAGGCATCCCACTTGCCAGCGTGCACCTCCATTTGTCAGAACTTGCTGCTAAAGGAGCGGTCATGGCGTGCCATTCGATCAGATTCGAGAAGGGCAGGAAAGTCGAGGGCATAAGTTGCCGGTTAGCCGGGTATACTCCTCCAGCAGCGCCGGGCAGAAAACCGAAGTCGCAATTGAAACTGTCGTAATTCTCCACCCCGTTCAGTGAGCGTACCAGTCATGTTGATCTTACCATGCATAAACTGAAAAATGAAGCCGCATTGTTTAAAGAAGCATTACTCGCAGGGTTGAAGTATGCGGAGGGGCGAGGCGTGGTCGAGTTTGAGGCGCATGATTCGGCGAGTGAGAAACTGTTATACATCTATCGGCTGCTGGTCCACGACAAAGTCATTCAGCCCTTACCGGAAGATCAGGTCGCCGAAAAATCCTTGCGGCACAAACTTGCCATCTGGTATTCAAAACAATTGCCCAAGGATCATCCGCTTTTGAAGTAAAAAGTCGCTAGCCCTTAATGTAACCCTGCGGGCGCTGTGCACATAGGCAGAAACCAGCCACGCTCTGCCGTTCAAATGAAGACCAAACCCATCCTGTGAAAGACCGGTTCGAGCCGGAAACCGGTCATTGACGAAAAAACCCAGTGCCCAGAAATGAGAGTATTATTTCCATAAGGCGCCAGTTTGGCTGGTTGCGGGAAGTATGCGCCACATTTCAAGGTTGCCAAAAGGCTTAAGAGTAGTCCTGGAATGGCGGCCATGGGCGCATCATGAAAGGATTTAATCTAAATGGCTATCTTTAGTGCGGGCAGACGGGGTATGTCGGATATGGTCTATTTCCCAAAGCACATACTGCTGCTGCCTATCCTGATTTTCAGTTTTGCAATGAGTCTAACCCTCTTGTCTTACAGCCTGCCGGCCAATGCTGCGCCCGATATTGCGGGCACCTTTTCCGGCACGATCACCCACAGTCCTACCAATTGTAGAGGTGGTTCGACCGATTCAACAAAGTCGGAATCCGCTACCTTTAATATCACCCAATCCGGCTCCAATTTTAGTGGTTCTGGTTCAGTGGGTAACAAATCCATAACCAATCTTACCGGTAGCATAGACGCGCAGGGGAATACCACAGGAAGTAGTTTTATAGTTAATGATAATGGGGTTACTAACGTTACTATTACTAGCGGAAAATTTAACGATAATACTCTAACCATCTCCGGTACTTGGGAAGACAGTACTTACTCCACTCCGGGGACTGGTTGTACTGGCACTTTTTCCGGTAAGCTGATTCGAGGAGGCAGCACGGTTATTTCCCCCTTGACCCCCAGCAGCATACTGACCGCCCCGATGATGTTAAGCACGCAGGTCAAAGCAATTACCGGTGATATTGGTGCCCGCGTCGGCGATGCACTGCGGGGTACGGCCAGCGGCCCACGCAAGACGGCTTCCGGGTTGATGTGGGAAGGGCAGTCGGGCCTGAACGCCGGTGACGGGGTCATGAGCTACGGTGTCTGGGGCAGTTACTCCTATTCCAGTTTCAAGAATGATTTTGCGAGTACTGCCTTTGACGGCCACCGGCATAATCTTCTGGCCGGCGTTGATATCTCGCCGTGGGAGAGCACCGTATTTGGGGTGGCCGTGGGATATGACCGCAGTGATATAGACACCAGCTTTAACCAAGGCAGTCAGGGAACCAATGGTGAAACCATCTCCGTGTATGCGGGGCACCTGTTGAACAAGACCTGGAGTATTGATGCGAGTGGTGGCTACAGCTTTGTTGACACCAAGCAATACCGAACTGATCCTACTTCTAGCTCCCGAGTTTCCAGTGCGCCCTCGGGTAACCGCTGGTTTGGCAACTTGAACCTCAATGGCTACACCCAATGGGGAAACTGGTTGATTGGGGGGCGCACCGGCCTGTTATATGCGCGCAGCGATCAGGATTCCTTTACTGAAAGTAACGGTGCGTCAATATCGAAATTTACCAGCGAACTTGGGCAATGGAGTATTGGTGGAGATGTGGCCTATAGTCTCGATAAATTTGAACCGTTCGTGAGACTCGTTTATGAAAATGATTTCTCCATGCAAAAACTTGCGGCTGCTTCCGGCGCTCAACCTTCAAACGACAATGACAATTTCCTGTTTGGAGCTGGATTACGCTATTTTGGCTCCAAGAATCTGACCGGCAATCTGGAGTTCAGCAAGCGTCTGGGACGCGATAACTTTGACGAAGACACTATTACGGCTACCTTGCGGATGGATTTCTAGGTTTCATTTACCGCACGCAATACGCAGCATAGCCATTAAGCATACATGCCGGTTCGGGCCAGTCCCGTACCCAGCAGCATTCGTGATCAAACTGCGGAACAGTCCTGACAATCACCCTTGAGTGGTTCGTCATTCTGTTCAGGAATGCCTCAGTCACTTCAAAGGGCACGATCTTGTCTTTTGCGCCGGTAAGATGAAGCTGAGGCAAGTTCTGTATTGATGCTGCATAATCAGCGGCATTCAGCGATCCGGAAAGCGGGGTGATCTGATGCAGATTCGTCCAGGACTGGTGATCGAGATTGGCGGCAATGGTGATCAGCCATGCGACATCCTGTCGCCGGGCCGCGATTAATGCGGCAACTGTGCCGCCACCAGAATAACCGACCAGGGCAATATTTTTGTAGCCCGATGCCGCATGGTCTATCACCCCATCAATGGCGGCAATGACGTCTTCTGCATAGCGGTGTGTAGACCAGTACTTAGGGTCACATTCCTTGAGGGCATCATGCGGGAGATACTGGCAGGGGCGTGCAATGTACATAACCGAGGGATGGGGGTCTTTTGCGGCAAGTTCCAGCGCAACTGCGGATTGGGGTGTCGGATCAGGTGACAGCTGGCCTTTGCGTTGGAAGGCAAAGCCGTCCCCTTCAATATAAACGACCAACAGGTCGTCATTATTATTTTCTAGTTTGCGAAAGGTGGTAAATGAGAAAAGGCCGCTGGAGATGATCTGCCTGGTGAATCCAGCCTGCTCAGCAATCCCCAGGGCTTTGGTTTCACGGTCGGGAAAACCGCTGCATGCTGTCAGCGTTAATGCAAACCAGATAAACCAGCGCCAAATTATTTTTTGCAATCCCATGACAAGAGTTCTTGGCCAGGCTATAGGTTATTTAAGGAAGCTCTGATGAAGGATACGGTGTCGCATAACGAAATTGCCCATCGGTAATCCATTGCCTAAATGATTCCTGCCATTTATGTCCTTACATGTAAACTATAAATATCAGATAATAATCTGCTGAAGGCGAAGATAAATACCATGAAAACCCACCTCCATCCTGTCCTGAGTAAACTGTTTCAATTGCTTATATGCATGTGTTTTGCCCCTGCATTGTCTGCATACGCTGCAGATTCTGCCGGCGAGGTGGTGGTAATAAAGGGTGCGGCTTGGGCACAACCTGTCGGCGAGGCAGCCAGAAAGCTTGAGAAAGGCGCTTTAATATACCAGAGCGATGTGATCAAGACAGAAAAGGATTCAGCGGTTCAAGTGTTATTCAACGATCAGACCAAATTTTTTCTCGGTGCCAATTCCGAGATGAGCATAGACAAATTCAATAATCAGTTCAGCGCGGGAGAGAAAGGGTTTTCCACGCGAGTGTTGAAAGGGACGTTCCGTTTCGTCAGCGGACTGATTGCCCGGAAGAAACCCGAAGCCATGGAAGTCAACACATCCGTGGCCACCATTGGCATACGCGGCACCCATGTAGTCGGAGAGGTGAATGCCACCAGTGCTACCATTATTCTGATAGAACCAGAAGATACTACCCGCAAGACCAGTATTGAGGTATCCAACCAGTATGGCAGCGTGCTGATAGATGAGCCTGGTTACGGCACTGAGATACCGGATGAATTCAGCCCACCCTCACCACCGAGGCGCATGCGTCTGGAGACCATCAACAACATCGTGCGCTCCATGCAATCCATTCAGCGGATCAATATCCCACGGCCGCGCATGCCATGATTTTGAATACATTCACTGTCGCTTAAAGACTACCGGTTTTCTGCTCGTAAACTACAAAATCGTAGCCCCATCCGTCGCCGCTGATGCCTGATTCCCTACTTGTTTCGTGCCAGCGCGCGGCGTCATAGGGAGGGAAATGGGCGTCGCCCTCGAAATCCTTATCGATCAGCGTCAGGTAGAGTTTGTCGGCCAAAGGCAGCGCTTCGCGATACAACTGCGCGCCGCCGATGACGAACACTTCATCGTCGGCGACGCATGCCGTCAACGCCTGTTTTAACGATCCGGCCACCAGTGCGCCAGGAACCGCATACTGCGCGTTGCGGCTGACTATCACCGTCGTCCTCCCCGGCAGCAATCGCCCCAAGGATTCGTAAGTCTTGCGACCCATGATGATGTGGTGGCCCATGGTCAGCAGCTTGAAGCGCTTGAGATCTTCCGGCAGCCGCCACGGCAGCGCGTTATCGCGGCCAATCACGCCGTTGCGGGCGACGGCGGCGATCACCGACACTTTCATACCGCCACCGGCGCTTTGATGGCAGGATGCGGATCGTAGTTTTCCAGCGTGAAGTCTTCGAACTTGAAGGCAAAAATATCGCGCACTTCGGGATTGATGCGCATCGTCGGCAGATGCCGCGGCGTGCGCGACAACTGCTCGCGCGTCTGATCGAGATGGTTAAGGTAAAGATGGGCGTCGCCTAGCGTATGCACGAAATCGCCGAGTTTCAATCCGCACACCTGCGCCACCATCATGGTCAGCAACGCATAGGAAGCGATGTTGAACGGCACGCCAAGGAAGATGTCGGCGCTACGCTGATAAAGCTGGCAGGACAGCTTGCCGTCCGCCACGTAGAACTGGAAGAAGGCATGACAAGGCGGCAGCTTCATCCTCTCCACATCAGCCACGTTCCAGGCCGAGACGACCAAGCGCCGTGAATCCGGGTTGTTCCTGATCATCTCCACCACCTGGAATATCTGGTCGATGTGGCCGCCGTCCGGCTTGGGCCAGGAGCGCCACTGATAGCCGTACACCGGGCCCAGTTCGCCGCTGGCATCCGCCCACTCGTCCCAGATAGTGACGCCGTTTTGCTTCAAATAGGCAATGTTGGTGCTGCCCTGCAGGAACCACAGCAACTCGTGGATGATGGACTTGAGGTGCACCTTCTTGGTGGTCAGCAGCGGAAATCCATCGGCCAGATTGAAACGCATCTGGTGGCCGAACACGGACAGCGTGCCGGTGCCGGTGCGGTCTTCCTTCTTGTGGCCGTTTTCCAGCACGTGGCGCATCAAGTCGAGGTAGACCTTCATCCTGCCAGCTCCTAGTGGGTGTGTTGAACGATAAACTGCTTCACCGCTTCGACATCGGCGTCCATCACTTCGAAGCGCTGCGGCAAATCTTCCAGCCCGATCAAATCGGCAGGCCGTTCCGGTGTGCGCCCCAGCGCCTCCTGTATCGCATCCTCGAACTTGGCGGGCAGCGCGGTTTCCAGCACCACCATGGGTACACCCGGCTCGCGGTATTGCAGCGCCACCTTGAAGCCGTCGGCAGTGTGGGTGTCGATGGTGACGCCGTATTGCTCATGCACCCGGCGTATGGTCTGCATGCGATGCGCGTGGTTGCTGCAGCCGGACACCATGCCGTAATCGGCTACGCGGCCGAAAGCGCCGTCAGCCTTGAGGTCGACGGCATTGCCCTGATCCACCGCGCCCCACAACTCGCGCATTTTCGCGCTGTCACGCCCCACCAGATCGAACACGAAACGCTCGAAGTTGGATGCCTTGGAAATGTCCATGGACGGGCTGGAGGTGTGATAGGTTTGTGCCGCGCTGCGCGGACGATAAATGCCGCTGCGGAAGAACTCGTCCAGCACGTCGTTCTCGTTGGTCGCCACTATCAGCTTTTTGATCGGCAGGCCCATCATGCGTGCGATGTGGCCGGCGCAGACGTTACCGAAGTTGCCGGACGGCACGGCGAAACTGACCTGCTCATCATTGCTGCGGGTGACGGCGAAATAGCCCTTGAAGTAGTACACCACCTGCGCGGCGACGCGCGCCCAGTTGATGGAGTTTACTGCGCCGATCTTGTGGGCGGCCTTGAACGCATGGTCGTTGGATACCGCCTTGACGATGTCCTGGCAATCGTCGAACACGCCGCGCACGGCGATGTTGAAAATGTTGGGGTCTTGCAGGCTGAACATCTGCGCGGTCTGGAAGCGGCTCATTTTGCCTTCCGGCGACAGCATGAACACGCGTATGCCCTTTTTGCCGCGCATGGCGTACTCGGCAGAAGATCCAGTGTCACCCGAGGTCGCCCCAAGGATGTTGATGTCCTGGCCGACCTTGGCCAGCACATACTCGAACAGGTTGCCCAGCAACTGCATCGCCATGTCCTTGAATGCCAGCGTCGGCCCGTTGGACAGCGACAGCAGATGCAGACCGGGCTCCAGCGGCAGCGTCGGCGTAATGTCCTGCGGGTTCTGGCCGTCGCGTGCATGGCAATACACTTCCGGCGTGTAAGTCTTGTCGATGATGGCACGCAAGTCGTCCGCAGGAGTGTCGTCGGCAAAGCGCGACAGCACGGCGAAGGCCAGTTCGCGGTAGTTCATGCCGCGCATCGCGGCGAGGTCGGCGGCGCTGAGCTTCGGATAGACTTCCGGCAGATACAGGCCGCCGTCCGGCGCGAGACCGCCAAGCAGGATTTGGCTGAAACTTTGCGCAGGCGAGTTGCCGCGGGTACTGATGTATTTCATTTGCCCAATTCTTCCATGCGGATGCGGATCACCTTGCCGTCTATGGTAGGCAGCGCTTCGATTTTCGCAATGGCCTGGTTGATGTTCTTTTCCACCGTGATGTGGGTGAGGATGATGATGTCCGCGGCATCTTCGCCCTCGGCCGGTTCCTTCTGCATCATGGCGTCGATGGAGATTTCCAGGTCGGCCAGAATGCGCGTCACTTCGGCCAGCACACCCGGCTTGTCCAGTGCACGCAGGCGCAGGTAGTAGGCAGAGCGTACTTCTTCCATCGGCAGGATGGGCAGGTCGGCCAGCTGATCCGGCTGGAAGGCCAGATGTGGCACACGGTGGTGCGGATCGGCGGTGTGCATACGGGTGACATCCACCAAGTCGGCAATCACGGCAGAAGCCGTCGGCTCGGCACCAGCTCCTGCTCCATAATACAACGTCGGTCCTACCGCATCGCCCTTCACCAGCACCGCATTCATCGCGCCGTTGACGTTGGCGATCAGGCGCTTTTCCGGGATCAGCGTGGGATGCACGCGCAGTTCCACGCCCTTGTCGGTATGCTTGGCGATGCCCAGCAACTTAACGCGGTATCCGAGTTCTTCGGCGTAACGAATATCTTCGCCGGTCAGCTTGGTGATGCCCTCGGTGTAAACCTTGTCGAACTGCATCGGGATGCCGAAGGCGATCGCCGCCATGATGGTCAGCTTGTGCGCAGCGTCTATCCCTTCCACGTCGAACGTGGGGTCGGCTTCGGCATAGCCCAGGCGCTGCGCTTCCTTCAGCACGACGTCGAAGTCCAGCCCCTTCTCGCGCATTTCGCTCAGGATAAAATTGGTGGTGCCATTGATGATGCCGGCGATCCACTCGATGCGATTGGCGGTGAGCCCCTCGCGCAGCGCCTTGATGATGGGGATGCCGCCGGCCACGGCGGCTTCAAACGCCACCATCACGCCTTTTTTCTGCGCCGCGGCGAAGATTTCGTTGCCATGCACGGCCAACAGCGCCTTGTTCGCGGTGACGACATGCTTGCCGTTGGCGATCGCCTGCAGCACCAGTTCCCTGGCGAGGGTATAACCGCCGATCAGCTCGATCACGATGTCGATATTGGGGTCGTTGACGACAGCGTAAGCGTCGTCGGTGACGTCCACTGTGCCTTGGGTGATTTCCCGCGCCCGTGCCATGTCGCGATCCGCCACCTTGACGATGCGGATGGGACGCCCCGCGCGCCGGGTGATGACTTCCTGGTTGCGGTTAAGGACGGTAAAGGTGCCGCCGCCTACGGTGCCGATGCCGAGCAGGCCTACATTGATGGGTTTCATGCGTTGGGGTACTTTCGTTTGGCTTATGAAATCGCGCCGTGGCGCTTGCGGTAGCTTTCGAGAAACTTTGCAATGCGGCCGATGGCCTCGGTCAGGTCGTCGGCATTGGGCAGGAATACCACGCGCAGGTGATCCGGGTGCGGCCAGTTGAAGCCCGTGCCCTGCACCAGCAGCACTTTTTCTTCCAGCAGCAGGTCAAGGATGAACTGCTGGTCGTCCGATATCGGGTACATTTTCGGGTCCAGGCGCGGGAACAGATACATCGCCGCCTTGGGCTTGACGCAGGTGACGCCCGGAATGTCGGTCAGCAGCTTCCACGCCAGGTCGCGCTGGCGGCACAGGCGTCCGCTCGGTGCCACCAGGTCATTGATGCTCTGGTAGCCGCCCAGCGCAGTCTGAATCGCAAACTGGCCGGGCACGTTGGCGCACAGCCGCATCGAGGCCAGCATGTTGAGGCCTTCCATGTAATCCTGCGCATGGCGCTTTTCGCCCGACACCACCAGCCAGCCGGCGCGGTAGCCGCAGGAGCGGTAATTCTTGGACAGGCCGTTGAAAGTGACGAACAGCACGTCGGTCGCCAGCGCCGCGATGGAGGTATGCTGATTGCCGTCATACAGCACCTTGTCGTAGATTTCGTCGGCGAAAATAATCAGGTCGTGACGGCGCGCGATATCGACGATTTTCTCCAGCACCTCCAGCGGATACAGCGCGCCGGTCGGGTTGTTGGGATTGATCACGACGATGCCGCGCGTATTGGGGGTGATCTTGGCCTCGATATCGGCCAGGTCAGGATTCCAGTCGGCCTGCTCGTCGCACAGGTAATGGCGCGGCGTGCCGCCGGCCAATGTCACCCCAGCCGTCCATAGCGGGTAGTCCGGCGCCGGCACCAGAATCTCGTCGCCGTTGTTGAGCAGCGCCTGCATCGCCATCACGATCAGCTCGGACACGCCGTTGCCGATGAAAATATCGTCGATCTGCACGCCGGCGATATTCTTGCCCTGGGTGTAGTGCATGATCGCCTTGCGCGCGGCGAACAGGCCCTTGGATTCGCTGTAGCCGGAGGCATCCGGCAGATTGTGGATCACATCCTGCACGATCTCCTCCGGCGCTTCGAAGCCGAATGGCGCGGGATTGCCGATATTGAGCTTGATGATGCGGTGGCCGTCCTCTTCCATCTGCCGCGCACGCGCCAGCACCGGCCCACGGATGTCGTAGCAGACGTTGGCGAGCTTGGAGGATTTGAGGATGGGCTGCATGGCTTTCTCGGTTATTTTGTACTGTCATTTCACACCGGCAACGGCGTGAAATGCGCGTCTTGAAAAATGTGATATCTTACTTGACGCAAGCCCCGCAAGCAACGAACAGCCCGACACCACACCCATGAAACTCCACCTCACGCGCGCCGAAGGCAGATACCTGGTCACCGGTTACGGGCCGGGCTGGGTGGAAATCAACGAAGCGCGCCACGAAACCAGCTTGATCCTGACGCCGGCGCGCCTCATCACGCCATGGGAAGCCGGCAGTTTCGACGCGCTGGCCGCCATGCATTTCGTACCGGTGGCCGCGCTCGCTCCGGAGGTGCTGCTGATCGGCACCGGCACGCGCTTGCGCTTTCCGCACCCGGCTTTGCTCAAGCCGCTGATCGATGCCGGCATCGGCTTTGAGGTGATGGACACCGCCGCCGCCTGCCGCACCTACAACATCCTGATGGCGGAAGGCCGCAACGTGGCGGCAGCACTGATTCTGTGACGCTGGTTTCGTGAAGAAACCAGCGGCCAGTTCCGCCTCGAATGGAACCACCGAAACTTGATGTAGATCAAGTCGACATCAGGCAAATTTTTATATAGTGCGGGTGTGGCAAAACGCCACATACCAGCATAGACTAATGCCATGTGCTTGCTGGTGCTTGCTGGTGCTTGCTGGTGCTTCAGGTGAGCGGAATTCGGAATTGAAGCGTTGCCGCAATGATTACGCAAGGGCACATTGGGTGCCACCACGAGGAGATAAAAAATGACGACCAACAATGAAAACCCGATGGATGCCCTGCCGGATCCGGAGCGCCGCAAATTCCTGAACACGGCTGCCACGGCAGGTGTAGCCGGTACTTTTCTTTCCGTGGGATTGGTTGGCTGCAAGCAGGGGGCATCCCCATCTGCCGCCGGATCAGCCGCGCCAGCGGCGGCGCATGGCGGACACAGCCCGCACCTCGCGCCGGGTGAACTCGATTCCTATTACGGGCTATGGAGTGGCGGCCATACCGGCGACATGCGCGTACTGGGCCTGCCATCCGGCCGCGAAATTCATCGTATCCCGGTGTTCAACCCTGATGCGCTGATCGGCTGGGGGATCACCAACGAATCCAAGGCCGTGATGGGCACCAAGCCGGACGGCAGCCTGAAATATCATGTGGCCGACACCCACCACACCCATGCCTCCTACAAGGATGGCACTTACGACGGCAAGTACGCCTGGGTGAACGACAAGATCAACTGCCGCATTGCGCGCGTGCGGCTGGACATTTTCACCTGCGACAAGATCACCGAAATCCCCAACATTCAGGGGTTCCACGGTATTTTCCCGGACAAGCGCGACCCGGTGGATCAGGGCATCAATTACACCACGCGCGTATTCTGCGGTGCAGAATTCCATACGCCGCTACCCAACGATGGTCATGACGTGGACGATCCAACCAAGTACCGTGCGCTGTTCAGTTGCGTGGATGCCAAAAGCATGGAGGTGCGCTGGCAGGTACTGATCGATGGCAACTGCGATCTGGTGGCAACCTCGTACGACGGCAAACTCGCCGCCACCAACCAGTACAACACCGAGGGCGGCGTCAAATACCAGGACATGATGTCCGCCGAGAAGGATGCCTGCCTGTTCTTCAATGTCGCACGCATCGAGCAGGCGGTGAAGGACGGCAAGTTCAAGCACTATGGCGACTCCAAAGTGCCGGTCGTGGACGGCACTCATGCCGCCAACCAGGATCCGAAAACTGCGCTGACCGCTTATGTGCCGGTGCCCAAGAATCCGCACGGAGTCAACGCTTCACCGGACGGCAAGTACTTCGTTTGCGCCGGCAAGCTGTCTCCGACCGGCACGGTCATCGAGCTGAGCCAGATGCTGAAATGGTTCAACGGTGAACTGAAGAACATCAACGAAGCCATCGTCGCCGAAGTCGAGATTGGCCTTGGCCCGCTGCACACTGCCTTCGATGGCCGCGGCAACGCCTACACCACACTGTTCCTGGACAGCCAAGTGGTGAAATGGAATATTGAAAACGCCATCAAGTTCTACAAGGGCGACAAGAGCGCCAAGTATGTTGTTGACCGTATCGATGTGCAATACCAGCCGGGCCACCTGAATGCCTCAATGTCCGAGACCAAGGAAGCCGACGGCAAGTGGCTGGCGGTGGGCTGCAAGTTCTCCAAGGACCGCTTCCTGCCGGTAGGCCCGATGCACCCGGAAAACGAGCAGTTGATCGACATTACCGGCGACAAGATGATCATGGTGGCTGAGCACCCGGTGCGTCCCGAGCCGCATGATTTCATCATCATCAAGCGCGACATCATCAAGACCCGCCAGGTTTACAATCTGGACGAGTTCCCCAATGCGGTGAAAGACCCAAAAGAATCCGGCGTCTTCCGCAAGGGCAACAAGGTGACGGTGAAGATTACGGGGCAAGCGCCCGCCTTCAGCCTGACCGACTTCAAGCTCAAGGTCGGCGATGAAGTAACGATTATTTACACCAACCTGGACAAGGTGGAAGACCTCACCCACGGTTTCGCGATCGAGAAGTACAACATCAACTTTATCGTGAACCCGCTGGAAACCAAGTCGGTCACCTTCAAGACGGACAAGCCGGGGGTCTTCTGGTGCTACTGCTCGCATTTCTGCCATGCGTTGCACTTGGAGATGCGTTCACGGATGATAGTGGAAAAATAGTCTGCGTTTGAGCGTGTAATCCAGGGGGAGGCCGTGCCTCCCCCTTTTTCATCTAACTTACGGAACAACCATGCGTTTTTTGGACATCTTGCGAGGCGGGATCACCGCGATGCTGCTGGTGTTGGCGCCAATGGCGCACGGCAATTCCTATGAAGCACCTCTGCCGGTACAGCTTTCCACCGATCCCGATTTATGTGCCTACGTCCCATGTCAGGACGTCATTGCGGGGGCCGACGGTTTTTCGGAGCGCAAGGGCAAACCCGCATATGTCGAGGCCTATCGCAGCAAAAATGGCGACCACAGCGAGAAGGACAACCACCAAGAGAAAGAGAAGGGCAACCATCACGATGAGAATGACGACCGTGAGTTGATCGGCTACGTATTCTTGTCCACGGATATCGTGGATATTCCTGCCTATTCCGGCAAGCCCGTGGTCACCCTGATCGGCATGAATACCAAAGGCGTCATCACCGGCGCCAAGGTCCTGCGCCATAGCGAACCGATTCTGTTGCTGGGCATCCCCGAGTCCGAGTTGACCAGGTTCATCAAGCAGTACGTGGGCAAGTTCGTCGGCGACAAGATTGAAATCGGCAAGCCGCGCGAGGGTCAGGGGTATATCGGTCTGGATGCCATTACCGGTGCTACCGTAACGGTGATTTCTCAAAATCAGGTAATGCTGCGCTGTGGGGTGGCGATCGCCAGGCAGGTGGGCATACTCAAACCCACTGTGCGGCCTCAGGCGAAATTTAGCGAGCTTGCTGCAACGCCTGCCTGGGCCGATCTGGTCGCCGATGGCAGCGTGCAACGCCTGCTGGTCAAGCGCGAAGATGTCGGGCTTGAAGCCAATGGCACGCCTTATATCGATCTCTGGTTTGGCTATCTAAACCAGCCGACGCTGGGCCGCGCAATCCTGGGAAGAAATGGCTACGAAAGCCTGATGGCGCGCCTCAAGCCAGGCGAACATGCGATGTTCATCATCCGCACCGGCGGCAACCAATCCTTCAAAGGTTCAGGCTTCGTGCGTGGCGGCATCTATGACCGTATTCAGGTATCCCAGGAAATGGACGCCTTTACTTTCCGTGACCTGGATTATCTCAACCTGTATGGCATTGAGGCTGCGGGCGCTCCATCCTTCACCGAATCAGCCATCTTCATCAACCGCGCCAAGAGTTTCTCGGCTGCTTATCCGTGGAAGCTGGTGTTTCTGGCGAACAGGATCGACAAGGCCACAGGCCAGAAGACCTTCACCAGTTTCGACGCCGAATACTGGCTGCCGGATGCCTATTTGCAGGGCGGCCGCCCCGAAGTGGTGGTTCCCGACCCGACCTGGCTGCGCATCTGGAAGGACAAGGCGTGGGGAATAGGCGCATTCACGGCATTGCTGCTGCTGATCGGCGCAGTGTATGCCAGGCGCGACTGGCTGGTTCGGCGCTGCACGCGCAAGGACAAGCGCTGGGTGGATGGCTTCAAATATTTCGGCTGGGTGGTAAGCATAGGCTTTGTCGGCTTCACCATGATGGCGCAGCCCTCCATCACGCAGATACTGACCTGGTTCCATGCCCTGCTATTCCATTGGGAGTGGGAGCTGTTCCTGACCGATCCGTTCATTTTCATCTTCTGGTGGTTCATCATCATCACGGTGTTCGTCTGGGGGCGCGGGCTGTTCTGCGGCTGGCTGTGCCCGTTCGGGTCGCTCACCGAACTGCTCTACAAGATTGCCGGCCGGATCGGCCTCGGCCGCTTCCAGTTCCTGCTGCCGGAACGCATACACCACAAGCTGAAATGGCTGAAATACGCGATATTCTATGGCCTGCTGGCGGTATCGTTCTTCTCCATGGGGCTGGCGGAAAAGCTGGCGGAAATAGAACCGTTCAAGACTACTTTCCTGGTCGGCATGTTCAACCGCGCTTGGCCCTACACCCTATTCGTCGCCAGCTTGCTGGGACTGTCGCTGTTCACGGAGCGGCCGTTCTGCAAATACCTGTGCCCGCTGGGCGCGGCACTGGCTGTGCCCACCACCTTCCGCTGGTTCGGCCTCAAGCGCAAGCCGGCATGCACCACATGCAGCGCCTGCGCGGTTGGCTGCGGCTCGCTGGCAATTGATGCGCAGGGTGCGATCGACCAGCGCGAATGCATGCTGTGCCTGGATTGCATGGTCATGTACTATGACCAGCACGCCTGTCCGCCGCTGTCGCAGGAGCGCAAGCGCCGCGACAAGGCAGGGCTGCCGCTGACCTCGGTAGGAGCCGATGGTTACTACATTCCGATCAAGCCGCTGCCCGCGGATGCCAAACGCCTGGAGCCCAACGCATGAGCGTACCCAATATTGATCCTGACCTGTTGCCGCCGTATGCGAGTTCGCCCAGCGCCTGGTTGCTGCACGAAACCATAGACCACCTGTGGCCATGGAGCCGGCGCGGGTTCCGGCAGCATAAATGGGTGTTGGCGGTAGGGGTTGCTTTGGCTTTGGTGGTCAGTCTGATCTGGGTGCTGGCGGGGTTGGGCAAAGTGACCTCCGGTACGGTAATAGGCTGGTGGGCAGGCTGGAGCGCGTTCGAGATCGTGATCCGCATGTACGCCAAGCCTTATATCAAGGAAGGCCCGTGGTGGGGGCGCAACTATCGTCCCGCCGGCGTAATGGACATGCTGTGTTATGTCTCGTTCAAGAACTTGCTCATCGGCGCCACGCTGTTTCTCGGCTTGAAGATGCTCGGTCTGCTGCAGATGTGAGCCGGATGTTACCTGGCATTAGACAACTAGCCCTGGGCTGCGTGTGCCTCGCCGCATTTAGCGTCCATGCCGCCGAATGGCGGGTGGAGCCTGGACAGCGCATCGCCGATGCCATCACGCGCGCAGCGCCGGGCGATACGATACTGGTGGCACGCGGCCGCTATGAAGAAAACCTGAAGATCGACAAACCGCTGCGCCTGCTGGGCGTGAATCGGCCGACCATCTCCGGCGGCCTGCACGGCGATACCCTGCGCGTCACCGCGCCGGACGTCATTATCGATGGTCTGATCATCACTGACTCGGGCGGCGACCTGGGACAACAGAATGCCGGCATCTATGTCCAGCCCGGCGCGCACCGCGCCCAAGTGCGCAATTGCGACCTCAGCTACAACCTGTTCGGGCTGTGGATAGAGAAAGCCAACGACGTGCTGGTGGAGCACAACACCATCACCGGCAAGCGCGACTTCTATTCCAGCCAGCGCGGCAACGGCATCCAGCTCTACAACACCGAAGACGCGAGGATCGTCGGCAACAACATCAGTTTCGTGCGCGATGCCATCTACGTGGATGTCTCGCATCACGCCCAGTTTCGCAACAACCGGCTGCATCACAGCCGCTACGGCACGCATTACATGAACTCCTACTACAATGTGTGGGAAGGCAACGAGAGCTACCTCAACCGCGGCGGGCTGGCGCTGATGGAAGTACGCAACCAGGAAGTGCGCAACAACGTGGCCTGGGGCAATCTGGATCACGGCATCATGCTGCGCACCATTCAGGACTCGGTGATCGAGAACAACGTGGTGGCCGGCAACGCGCGCGGCTTTTTCATCTACGATGCTGAATACATTACCCTGCGCGGCAACCTGGTGGTGGGCAACGACATCGGTGTGCACCTGTCGGCCGGCTCCACGCGCAACGTGGTCGAGGCCAATGATTTCATTGCCAACCGCGAGCAGGTCAAGTACGTCGCCGCCCGCGACGAGGTTTGGGGCGCGAAGCAAGGCAACCACTGGAGCAATTATCTGGGCTGGGATAGAGACGGCAACGGGCGCGGCGACATCCCTTACGAGGCCAATGACCTGGTGGATAGGTTGTCCTGGCAACACCCGATGATGAAGCTGTTGCTCGGCAGCCCTGCGGTACAGACGCTGCGTCTGATCGCCCGGCAATTCCCCTTGTTGCGTGCGCCCAGCGTGGTTGATCCCAGCCCGCGCATGCAATCGCAGCACCCCAACTGGAGGCAGTGGCTTGACAGACACTATCGTTGAGGCGCGCCAGGTCGCCCGGCATTTCGGCGCCATCCGCGCGGTGGACGGGGTGGATCTCGACATCCGCACCGGCGAACTGTTCGGCCTGATCGGCCATAACGGCGCCGGCAAGAGCACACTGTTCAGGATGATGCTTGGCCTGCTGCCGCTCACCAGCGGCGAGATTCGCATCGCCGGCGAATCGGTGAGCGGGCCGGCTTTCCGCAACGTGCGCCGCATGATCGGCTACCTGCCGGAAAATCTGGCCTTGTACGACAACCTGACCGGCATGGAAACCCTGCGCTTTTTCGCCCGTCTCAAGGGCGCAGACCTGCGGCAATGCGCTGCCAGGCTGGAGCGCGTGGGATTGGCGAACGCGGCGGACAGGCGGGTGCGGGAATATTCCAAGGGCATGCGCCAGCGTCTTGGTTTCGCCCAGGCATTGCTGGGGGAGCCGCGCCTGTTGTTTCTGGACGAGCCGACCAACGGCCTCGACCCGGAAGCCATCCGCGAATTCTTCGCGATACTGCGCGAGCTGCAGGCGCAAGGCGTGACCATGATTCTGACCTCGCACATCCTGGCCGACATCCAGGAACGCGTGGACAGGCTGGCCATCATGAAAAGCGGCAAAATCCAGAGCTGCGGCAGCGTACAGGCGCTGCGAGAGACAGTGAACCTGCCGCTGCTGCTGGAGATAGGCGGTGCGATTTCAGCCGAGCAGGTGGCGCAGGCGCTGGCCGGGTTACCGGTGCTTTCCATCGAGGCACGCAACGGCCGCCTGTGGGTCAAGCTGCCGCGTGAAGCCAAGATGCCGGCGCTCACGCGCCTGATGGCGCTGGGCGACGCGATGCAGGATCTGCACGTACGCGAGCCGTCACTGGAAGATGTGTTTTTCGGGTTGGCGGAATGATAGAACTCGGACAAATTGGCACCGTCGCCGGCAAGGAATTCCGCGATCGCATCCGCAACCGCTGGGTGCTGGCCATCGCCGTGGTGTTCGCCGCATTCGCCCTGGTGATCGCCTATTTCGGCGCCGCGCAGCAGGGCAGCGTGGGCTTCCGTTCCATCGAGATCACCATCGCCAGCCTGGTCAGTCTGGTGATTTACCTGATTCCGCTGATCACCCTGATACTGGGTTTCGACGCCATCGTCGGCGAACGCGAGCGCGGCTCGCTCGATCTGCTGCTGTCGCTGCCCATCACCCGGCTGGAACTGATACTGGGAAAATTTCTGGGGCTGTCCGGCGCGCTGGCCTTCGCCACCGTGGCCGGCTTCGGCCTGGCCGGCATCGCCATGGCCAGCCAGCTTGATGCCCATGCCTTGCTCAACTACGCCGGGTTCATCCTGAGCTCGGTATTGCTGGGCATGGCTTTCCTCAGCCTGGCAGTGATGATCTCGGTATTTGCCGCCGACCGCGCCGGCGCCTCCGGACTCGCCATCGCCACCTGGTTCTTTTTCGTACTGGTGTTCGACTTGCTGCTGCTGGGCGCCCTGGTGGCGACGGGCGGCCACTACGGCGGGGCGATGTTCCCCTACCTGCTGCTGCTCAACCCCGCCGATGTGTTTCGCGTGCTCAACATTTTCAGCCTGGACGATGTGCGCACCCTGTACGGGCTGGCCACCGTTTTCCCCGATGAACTGGCCAATCCATGGCTGCTGGGCGGCATCATGTGGATGTGGATTGCGGCCCCGCTGGCGGTCGCCCTTTGGAGATTCAAGCGATGAACCCTGTCACAAGCAACCTTTTTACCCGTCGCCACGCCTGGCTGCTGGCTGCTGCTCTGCTAGTCGCCTGCGGCCAGCAGGCCGCACAAGTCACGGCACCGGTGGAAATCGCGCGCGCCACCGCATGCAGCCTGGACGGCATGATACTCGCCGACTACCCCGGCCCGAAGGCGCAGATCCAGTATGCCGGCGTAGCCACGCCGGATTACTTCTGCGACCTGGTGGAAATGTTCAACGTATACCTCAAGCCGGAGCAGGCGCGCACAGTCGTGGCGATTTATGTGCAGGACATGGGCCAAGCTGAATGGGACAATCCGCGCGGCCACTGGATAGACGGCAAAAGCGCCTTCTATGTGGTGGGGTCGAAAAAGATGGGCTCTATGGGCCCCACCTTCGGCTCCTTCGCCAAGGAGGACGATGCCAGGAAATTCGCCGCCGCCAACGGCGGCAAGGTGCTGAAGTTCGGCGAGGTCACGCCGGACATGGCGGCGCTCGACGGCGGCGCCATGCACGACCAGCAGCCCATGTAATGGCCGCGTTCTTCGACAGCATGGCGCCGGAGCAAGCGCTGGAAATCGAGCGGCTGAGCCGGCTTGCCTACGATCTGCGGGAAAGCTGCAACAGGACGGGGCCGAGGACGCTGCCGGCCTGCTGGCACGCATTCAAAACGGCGAGCTTGCCGAGCATCCCGCCTATGACCATTACCTGTCCATACGCATACTGGAACAGCAGCGGGATATCGCCCGTGCCATGATAGGCGGGACTGCGTCTGCGCCCAGCCTGCACTTCAATCTGGGCGAAGCCATAGACCGCACCTTCGGCGAATACCTGGAACACGCGGTGACGCACAGCCAGGACGCCCTGCTGGTGAAGTTCCGCAACGGCGTGACGCTGGAGATCCGCTATGCCGACCGCGATGCTTATGCGATGTTCTGGCAATGCGACGATGTTGTACTCGGCATAGACACCGCGCCAGTGCATGCAGGCCTGTCCAGCCACCTGCATGACGGCGCATGTCAGGTGCTGACCGACCCGTTCAGCAGCCCCGGCGCTGAGCCGTGGGATAACGTGCAGCGCGTGATCGGGAACATATTGCACAGCCCATTGCTGTAAACCGGACTGCGACGAGAGAGTCAGTAGTCAGGCTTGACGGCGCAGCTCAGGGCACGAAGCCATTCGGGGAAAAATCCTTAACCAATCTTTCGTGGGTTGGCGGTTTATTGTTGCTACTTTTTGGCTCGCCGCCATACTTCTGACTGCCCGATCCAGTAAAGGCTGAGGTAGCCGGTGACCTGGATTGTATTGCCATCTTCCGAGAGCCGAATGCGACATTGGTAGGTTTTTCCATCGTCCGGATCAAGGACCTCGCCTCCGGCATAATTCTCCGTGTCCACGCGCTTCATGCCGGACAATATGCGTAACCCCAGGAGAGGTTGATTGCGCAAGCTCCCCTGGCAGGGTTTGCAAATCAATGCAGGATTATCATCAGCAGAGTGAAGGATTTTTTCTATAGTCCCTTCATAGGTGTTGTCGGGTAGTTTCTTGATGCGTATCAGAGCGTCAACATTTCCTGTGTCGTCGTTATACTCTTCCCATAGGCCCGTCAGTTCCGCACTCCATGCAGGCATGGAAATTGTGAATAGCAAAATGAATGCAATCGCTGCTCTGTATAGCAATGTCATGCCGGGGTTCTCCTAAGATGTAAATCATCATTATGGTGCACGATACGATCCTGCATAAGTGTAAGGATATCATTTTCCAGAACGGAGACTGGGCCTTAAGGAAACAGACATTCCAATCCCTCTGTTCAAGCTAATCTTGTACAATACCGCGCCTGCAGTCAGATAGGCCAGTCATGGCCTTAAATTAGAGACCTGATTTATGTTAAGAATCCCAGGAGTGCTGCGCCGGGTTGGCCCGGGCTTGATTACCGGCGCTGCCGACGATGATCCCAGCGGGATTGCAACATATTCTCAGGCGGGTGCGCAACTGGGATTGCACAGTCTGTGGAGCGTGGTATTTGCATGGCCTTTGGTGGTGGCAGTGCAGGTTATCTGCGCTCGTATCGGGGTAGTGACGGGTCGTGGACTGGCGGCCAATCTTCACAAAAATCTTCCTCGCCCCTTACTCCTAATCGTTGTGAGTGCCTTGTTGATTGCCAACACACTCAACATTGCTGCGGACTTGGCTGCGATCGGAGATGCCATCCAGCTGGTTTTGGGCGGCCCTCAGCATTTATATTCCCTTGGCGCCGGGTTGCTGTGCGCTTTACTTCAGATACTGATCCCGTATGAGCGCTATGTGCGGGTGCTGAAATGGCTCACGCTTTCGCTGCTGGCTTATACCGGAGTCATATTTACTGTACATATCCCGTGGCAGGAAGTTATGCGCGATGCAGTGCTGCCAAATATCCAATGGACACCCGGATACATCAGCATGATTGTCGCCATATTTGGTACCACCATCAGTCCGTACCTGTTCTTTTGGCAAACGGCCCATGAGATAGAAGACCGTAAAATGCGGCGGAAGTCCAAATCGGCAACGACCAAAGAGCTGTCTACAGAATTGCGCCGGGTTCGCCATGACACTACCTTCGGCATGGGAGTTTCGTGCTTCATTGCCTTCTTCATCATGCTGACTACGGCGGTGACCCTGCATGTCTCCGGTGTGACCGATATTCAAACATCAAGCCAGGCAGCAGAAGCATTAAGACCGGTGGTAGGGCAGTTTGCATTTCTACTGTTCGCGCTAGGGATCATCGGCAGCGGCTTGCTTGCCGTCCCCGTCCTTGCTGGTTCTGCTGCTTATGCCGTGGCCGAGTCGTTTGAAAGACCAGCCGGCCTGTCTCTCCAGCCGGCTGAAGCACGTGTCTTTTACTCTGTGATCGCTGTGGCCACGCTTGGAGGCGCAGCACTTGACTTTACGCCTATTGATCCGATTAAGGCTCTGTATTGGAGCGCCATTGTTAACGGCATCGTTGCAGTACCACTCTTGTTTCTGATTCTCTGGATGGCTGGTCTGCCAAGAGTTCTTGGAGAGTTTGTAGTCAAAGGCCGATTGCTTCTGCTTGGCGTAGTGGCGGCCGTAGTAATGGCTATATGTGCTGTTTCACTGCTTGTATTAACGATTCAAACTTGATGTGCCTGGATTCGATCGGAGATGAAGAGGGGGAAGTTATAGGCCTGATAGGGTGGCGTGGGTCGCCTGATAGCTCATTCAAGAATTAACGCCATTTTTTAGCACATAACCCATGTAAATCACGATGCTAAGATTGATGGTCAAGGTCAAAACCTTGATCCAAGAAATTCCAGTAAACAACTCATATATCTCAATCGGCACGTAAATGCTGCCGCTGGCCACTGCAAGCCACTCAGCCCATCTTCGTTGCAGCCATAGACCGTAAGCTTCGACCAGCCGAATCCCTGCGTAGGCAAAAGCAAAGCCCGCCATTAACCAAAGCTGTCTATTAGAAATATTGCCCGCCAGTTCCACAAAAATCCGTGGGTAATGGCTGGCCGGATTAAGGTGGAAATGGCTCACAAAGTCTTCAGCCAGTTGCTGCACATTTTGATGGACGATGGACAACAACCCAAATCCTGCGAGCAAGACAAGCAATCCCTTGGCTGCCGCATAGAGCGCAACGATGCGGATTCCGTCACTTAGCCGCATAGGCAACCAGCTCTTGGCGGCCATATCAGCAATTTGTAAGTCAACTAGTTCATCCCGGCCAGTTTCTTCGCTATCTGCACTGGATCACCCCCTTGAATGACATCAGCAATGGACACGCTTTTCTGAGGTAATTCAGCATCACCATCAAGTTTATCTACAAGCCAGCCTGCGCCAATGGAAATAAAGGTCGCCACACTCAGCACCAGAACTTTGCGGAAACGCATGCTGTCAAGTTCCCGGGCATCGAGATAGCGATTCAAGGCATAGGCTGCCACTGAGAAAGCAATAGTTGAGATCAAAAATCCTAGCATGCTTTTATGCCCCTAGCTTTTGGGTAAAAAGGGAGGAAGATTGACGAGGATTCCTGTCGCCGCCAGACACCAGACAATCACAGCACCTGAAGGCAAGTCGAAGATTGCGGATAGCGCCAGGCCCGATACATAAGCTACCGCACCAATCAAATACCCTCCCATCAATTTTCTGGATGGCGGCCAGTTGCGGACAGCAAGTGCCGGCATGATGAGGCTGGAGAACACCAGATAGACCCCGACCAATTGCACAGAAGCCGTAACGGCCAGGGCGAACAACACGTAAAACCCTGCACGTCCAATTCGCTCCTTAAAGCCAAACCACAATCCAAGAATCAGCCCGGTGAGCAGCAACGCAGGGATTAGCTGGGTCATACCTACCCAAAGAATCTGGCCTGCCAACAAGTCTTTCAGATGCTCCCCGCCGTGCGGATTGTTGGCCAGCAAAAGAATGCCTGCGCTTGCAGCCAAAACAAACAAAGCCCCTATCAGCGCCTCTTGAACCTCTGGCCAGCGTTTTTCTGTCCAGGTTAATAGCAATGCACCGAGCAGAGCTGCACAGACAGCGGCAACCTGCACTTTCACCCCCTGCGGTTCCCAACCCATGGCATCAGCGGCAATGACGCCCAAAGCAGCGATTTGCGCCACCGCCAGGTCAATAAAGACGATGCCGCGCTTAAGCACTTGCTGCCCCAGCGGCACGTGAGTCGCCAATACCAGCAAGCCGGCTAGAAGGGCCGGGCCGAGAATGCCGAAGGAAAGCGTGTCCAGCATCATGATGCAATTCCTGCGCCATGCCCCGCAGTAAGTGTCAGCGGCTGTACTTCACAGCCTTTGCTGTCTCTGCGCCTGCCGAGTTGTTCCATTACACTGCGGTCGCCGCGCAGCGCCCTGTTGATCGCCACAATCGCAGCCATATCCGAATTGCTGGCGTATACCGGCCCAGAAATTCCACTCTGCACCTTGGCATTAGCAGCTTCCAGCAAACGTTGCACTGTATCGTCGAACAGCGAAAACAGGTCTTTGGCCCGCTCCGACCCGCCCACGGTGTAAGGCAGCGCCACCGCCGGAATCTTTGCTTTCTCCGACAACCATTGCGATGGGCGGTCGCTGTTGTAGGCGGCACGGATCACCATTCTCGCCGGTTGCCGCTGCAACTGCGCCAGCACTTCTGCCAGATGGGTGCCGCTCGGTTCCACTCCCGGCTTGGGTTCCAGTGCGGCGACTTCCTTCAGTCCAAGCCAGTCTTCCAGATAAGGAAAGCCTTTATGCTGCACCACAATGGACATGCCTTTGAGAGGTGCAGCCTGTGATTCCCAGCGTTTGACAGCGTCTAACCAACGCTGGGAGAAGTCCTTGTGGCGCCCCTGGTAAAAGGCGGCGTTGGTGGCATCAATTTCCGCCAGTCTCTGCGCCAGCGCTTCGCCTACCTTGGCAATATTGCGCGGGTCAGTCTGGATGTGGGGATTGCCGCCGGGATGCACGTCTCCTTCTGCACGGTCGAGCCGTGAAGGGACTTCCAGCATGCGCACAAAGTGTGCTGCTTCGAAATTTCCCGGCTTGCCCGGCTGTACGTTGATGTTGCCGGATTGTCGCAACAGCACCGGCAACCAGCCGATTTCCAACTCGGTGCCGGTGCATACCAGCATATCTGCCTTGCGTAACTGCGCCACCAGACTGGGTTTTGCTTCGATATGGTGGACATCCTGCATGGCATTGGTGGCGGTGAATACTGTTACCTTGTCGCCGCCCAGTTCCTGTACCAGCGCGCCCCATTCAGGCTCGCAGGCAAAGACATTGAGTGCTGCATGGGAGGCTTGTGACACCATAAAAAATACAGCTAATGAGAGAAATTGAATAAAGCTTTTCATGGAAATCTCCTTAATACTTGTGTGCGCCGTGGGCGCCGAGGCTCATCTGATACTGGATAAATACCTGGTTGTCGGCAGCTTCCTGCCGTGATTCGTCACGGGCGAACTGCAACCGGATGCGCGAGAACTCGCTGGGGTTGTAGTCCAGCATCCATGTGAAGCGCTGCGGGTCGTAGCCGGTATTGGCCAGATTGGCAGTGTTGAGCCCATAATTCACGCTGCCGCTGTCCAGGCGGTCATAGCGCAGACCGGTACGCCAGCGCGACATGAACTGGTAGACGCCCTGCGCGTACCAGCCAGCTTGCGAGGCTGAATAGCGATCCGTCTTGAGCGTGCCATCTTCGGAACGGTGCAGATATTCGCCTTGCAGCTTGAAACTGGTATTGGTGGCATTGCCGTTAGGTGCCCACTTCCATACGAAATCGGCAATCCAAACATGGCTGTTGCCGGTGAAGCTGTTGGTCACGTAAGTTCCCGCAGCATCAAGGTCATTGGATTTCCGGTCATTAGGCGAAACCTGCGAGTAAGACAGTCCGGTGCGCCAACTGCTGCTCACCCCCACATCCCCACCTACATGGGCGAACAGGGAACCAGCTCCGCCGCCGTTCTTGTCCCGGCCAGCGGTATTGGCAATGCGTCCGCGCCCGTATTCCGCGCCGAATTCCAGAAACAGGTCGGTCGGCGCCAGCCACTTCACCTGCACACCATCGTCACCGAACTGGTTGCCGAGGAAAGCCTGATAGGCAAGCGGGGCGTCGACAAAATCCCAGGTGTGGGCATGCTGGTCGTTGAGATAGCCTATGCTGGAAAAGAAGCGGCCAGCTTTTAGAGTGACGCCATAAGGCAGGGAGGTCGTCTGTATGAAAGCCTCTTCCACGCTCACCGAATTATCGTTTGCCAGTGACAGGTTGAGTCCGCCATAGAAGCTGGGGTCAACACTGGCATATACCCCAAGTTCGGATTCACCCAGATTAAAGCCGCGTTTCCCCGGCCCGATTTCGCCGCCTGCCTGAAAGCCGGTGATGTGGAAGTTGGAATTTTCTGAGCGATTGGAATAGGTTCCTGAAAGAATCAGGGAAATATCTGGATTAAAGGCATTGCTAGACGTTGGCCTTGTACTGGCTTGAACTGCGGCAGTTTCCGCTGTTTTCTCAGCTTGGCCTGCTATCGCTTCTGTTTGCTGTAATCTAGCCTCCAGGGATTGAATGCGTGTCTCGTAGTTCTGCTTCATTTGCTGAATCTCAGCGCGCAGCTTTTCCATCTCTTCGCTGTCATTCGCCTGTGCCGCAGCCGGCAGCAGGTAGGCGAGCGCAATGGCGCCTGCCAATAGGTTACGTTTATGCATATGAACCTCGCGTTTAAGGAATGCGGAAACCACTCCTCATCAGGAATGGCATCAACAACTAGGTGCTAGGCGAGGTAGGGTGGGGCGCGCGAGTGGTATGGAAGAAAATGTGCCGAAACAATCGACTGAAGTGGCGTTGACGATAGTTCGAATTGTCCGGGTACAACTTGCAGCGCCTGTGATTTAGACCCGACTGCACTGTTAATATCAGCCAGAGCAAGGCATTTCCCACAGGTTTCAGAATGAGGAGGAGTCTGTTTATTGCTTGAAGATTTTTGTTGCCAATCCGCCGCATGCTCATAAGGGTGCAGCATGGCCTCCTGCTGCGCGAACACGAGCAGGACAGCGAATAGCAGCGACAGGAATGAACGACGAATCATCAGTGCATTCTAGCAAAAAACAATGAGCAAGTACTGAATGGCTGGAAGTCGCCCTTCAGCACTGCTTTGATCATTTAACTTCATATCAGGCCAGACGCGATATTGATGGTCAAAGCCACCAAAGTGGTATTGAAAAAGAATGCCAGGACGCAGTGCACCAGCCCTGTTCGACGCATCGCTCTGCTGGTGAAGCTTACGTCTGCCGTCTGTCCAGAGGTTCCTATCACGCAGGCAAAATAGAGAAAATCGCTATAGTCTGGCGCAGTCACATTGGGAAATTCCAGCCCTCCTGTATTGCCGTGCTCTTTGGCGATATAGAAGTCATGCGCATAGTGCAGCGCAAACATCACTTGGGTAAATGCCCATGAAGACAGGATAGTCAGCACGGCGAGGGCGATGTGCGCATACCGAAGCATGCCGTGCATGTCCTTGACGACGGCAAGCTCTGCAACAATTGCGCCGAGAGACACGATAGCAGCGACGATCACCATTCCCAGAACGACAAACTTCCCGTCATCCTGCTCTATGGCGCGGCTACGCATTTTTTCATGGCTAGTCCAGAACATCATGCGCGCTGCCAACATCAAATAAAGCCATGCCCCGATATTCCAGCCGACTATCGCCCGCGTAATTTCGTGCAATGCTAAGGATTTCGGCAAAAAGATTACCGCCAGCACCCCGACCAGAATCGAACTGAATAGTCTTGGTCGTGAAAGAATCAGACGTACGAAAGCGGGACGATAGGCTGAATTAGGAATATCGGTCATCTTTTACGGTTGTCACAAATGAGCAGGAGGATAAATATAAATCGCTTTCGCATGATTATCCCTGTTTATTGAAATAAAAAAAGGCAGAGCCTAAGCCCTGCCTTTCTCAGAAGCTGCGAATAAATTACTTGGCAGCCTTCTTACCACCCTTCTTGTGAGCCTTCTTGGCAGGAGCGGCAGGCTTTTCCTTGGCAGCGTCAGCAGCAGCAGGAGCAGCAGCCTCAGCAGCAGGCTTGGCATCAGCCTTGGGGGCAGCATCAGCTGCAAAAGAAACAGAAACAGCGAAAAGACCAGCAATCAGCACCGCAAACAGCTTGTTCATCGTATTTCCTCTCAATATTTAAGTTGTATTTAGGTTCCACAAATTCATTTGCGGGTTACCGTGAGTGCCACGCTACGCCGCTTAGCTTTCCTGAAGCTTACATCAGTTCAAAATAGGGCAATTATTTGAGAATGCCGGAATCTGCCCAGGCTCTACCTGTGGCAATAGTCGCAAACCGGCGCCAATCAGCGCGCAAAGGAGCTTCCAGGCATTATTTCATTTTGGAAGGCAGGCGAATCGTCTCGCCGGCGACCATGAACGCGCCTTTCCCGAGATGGTGTATCGTCCGCGGATGCTTGTTCAGCGGGTCTATCCATGCCTTGAGCACCTCAAGGATAAAGAAGTTGTATTTGGCGACCATCTTCCCATCGACGACCCTGCATTCAAGATTGGCATAGCACTCGTCGATGAGCGGCGCCTTGACGCACGTGGCGGCCACAGGGGTGAGGTTGAATTTCTTGAACTTGTCCACCTTTTGCCCGGAACTGTTGCCGCAGCCCACCACCTTTTCTGTCAGTTCCACCGTCGGGATATTGATCACGCATTCCTTGGTCGCCTTCAGGATGTCGAACGTGTAGTTGCGGTTGCTGATGACGCAGCCCACCAGCGGCGGTTCAAACTCGAGCATGGTGTGCCACGACATGGTCATGATGTTTGCCCGGCGCTTGTCGCTGGTCGTCACTAGGACGACTGGCCCCGGTTCGAGCAGACCGTAGACCTTGGGCAAGGGAAAGGATTTTTTCGCCATCTTGCTACCCTCCGTTCAGACAGTTTTCAACAACCACGTTCTAAGCTGTAACAAACCTTGATAATGCTAGGCTAACGGATATAAAAAGCAGAGGCAAGATCACGTTGCCCTTGCGCCATCCCGGCAGTACGATGATGGCACTCAACGCTCACATGCGTGGCCGCGCCGAAGGAAGGGGTGCACTATGGATCGTCCCGACGCTCTGTTTTGGAATCTGCCAACCGCAACTCTCCATTCACAGCTGGAGGCACTCCCGAGCGGGCTGACCCAGCAGCAAGCCCTTGAGCGAAGCGCACGATTCGGCCCCAACACACCGAGGGTGCGTGGCGAACGGCCGCTCATCATCCAGTATCTGAGCCATTTCAAGAATCCGCTGGTGCTGGTTCTGCTGGCTGCCAGCGCCGTATCCGCGCTGACCGGCGAGATCACCGGCTTCCTGATTATATGGGCCATCGTGCTCATGAGCGTGACGCTAGATTTCGTCCAGGAATACCGGGCCGGCCGCGCCGCTGAGCAATTGAAACAGACGGTAGCGGTACGCGCCACGATACTGCGCGATGGCCTTGCCCGTGAATTGCCGATGGAGGAACTGGTGCCGGGCGACGTGATTCTGCTGGCCGCGGGCGATCTCATCCCGGCCGATTGTCGCCTGCTTGAGGCAAAGGACTTTTTCGTTAACCAGGCGCTGCTGACGGGCGAATCCTACCCGGTGGAGAAGGGGGCGCACGAACTGCCGACGCCGGTGGAAGACCTTGCCCAGGCTGAGAACGCCGTATTCATGGGCACATCCGTCATCAGCGGCATGGCCCGGGCCATGGTGTGCCGAATAGGCGCCGATACGGCGGTAGGCAATATCGCCGACTCTCTGCTGGTCAAGGCGCCGCCCACCGGCTTGGAATTGGGCACCCAGAGCTTCGGTTTGCTGATCATGCGCCTGACTGTACTCCTGGTGCTGTTCGTTTTTCTGGTCAATGCCTTTTTCCATCGGCCGTTCCTCGAGTCGTTTCTGTTCGCCATCGCACTGGCTGTGGGCCTCACGCCGGAGCTGTTGCCGATGGTGATGGCAGTGACCTTGTCGCGCGGCGCTCTGCGCATGGCGAAGCAACTGGTGATCGTGAAGCAGCTTGCCGCCATCCACAATCTGGGCAGCATGGACGTGCTGTGCACCGACAAGACCGGCACCCTCACCGAGGGGCGCATCCGTCTCGAGCGCCACCTTGACGCGCAAGGCAATGACAGCGCACAGGTACTGCAACTGGCCTACCTCAACAGCCATTTCGAGACGGGCCTGAAGAGCCCCCTGGATGATGCCATCCTCGAACACAAGGACATCGACGTCAGCGACTGGCGCAAGATCGACGAGGTGCCCTTCGACTTCGAGCGACGGCGCGTCTCCGTGCTGGTCGATCAGGGCGAAAAACGGCTGCTGGTGGTCAAGGGCTCACCCGAGGATATTCTCAGGCTGTCCAGGCAATATGCCGTGAGCGAAACGCAAGACGCGCAGCCGCTGGACGAGACGATGCGGGCTTCCATCCAGGCTTTGCACGATAGCCTCGGCCGCGCAGGCTTCAAAGTGCTCGGTATCGCCTGGCGGACGGTGGCGCTGAACCATCCGCATGCCGTCATCGACGACGAAACCGAGCTCATTTTCGCCGGCTTTGCCGCTTTCCTCGATCCGCCGAAAGAGAGTGCGGCGCACGCGCTCAAGGCACTGGCGGCAACCGGGGTGAACGTCAGGATACTCACCGGCGACAGCGAACTCGTTACCCGCCACGTATGCGCCCAACTGGGGATGCCGGTCACCGGCGTGGTGACCGGCAGCGAGATGCAGCACATGGACGATCCTGCGCTAGCGGTGCGGGTGCGGGAGGCCAACCTGTTCTGCCGCGTCACGCCAGCCCAGAAAAACCGCGTCATCCTGTCGCTGAAAGCCCAGGGGCTCACGGTTGGCTATCTGGGGGATGGCATCAACGATGCCCCTGCGCTGCATTCGGCAGATGTCGGCATCTCGGTGGACAGCGCCGTGGATGTAGCCAAAGCCGCGGCCGACATGATCATGCTGCGACATGACCTGAACGTACTGCATGCGGGCGTGCTGGAGGGACGCCGCACGTTCGCCAACATCATGAAATACATCATGATGGGAACCAGTTCCAATTTCGGCAACATGTTCAGCATGGCCGGCGCGACGCTGTTTCTCCCCTTCCTGCCGATGCTGCCCGCGCAGATACTGCTCAACAACCTGCTCTACGATGTCTCGGAACTTGCGATTCCCATGGATAACGTGGACTACGATTACCTGGCCCATCCCAAGCACTGGGATACCACCTTCATCCGCAACTTCATGTGGGTTGTCGGGCCGGTCAGTTCCGTATTCGACTTCCTCACGTTCTTCATCCTGCTGAAGGTTTTCGGCGCTGGCGAGGCACTGTTCCATACCGGCTGGTTCATCGAATCCATCGCCACCCAGGTGCTGGTGATTTTCGTCATCCGCACCCGGCGCAGCCCCTTCAAGAGCCGGCCGCACATTGCGCTGACCGTGTCTTCACTGGCGGCTGTCCTGGTGGCTGCGGCGCTGCCTTTCACGCCATTCGCCACGCACCTCGGCTTCGTTACGCCGCCGCCGCTGTTCTTTCTGATCCTGCTGGCGATGGTGGCCTGCTACCTGGTGGCGGTGGAATTCGCCAAGAGATTGTTCTACCGTCATTTTCTGGTGCGCTAGGGTCTGTTTTCAAATGATACGCCAGATGCGTTGTTGTGAAAAAGCGTTAGATGCAAGGCGCGAGGCGCGAGGCGCAGCGAATGGTCGTTCCATTCGCAAGCTTTGCAACGCCGCAGATGATGCTTTTTCACAACAACCCGAAGGGCCGGCCCTGTTTTGGGCGCATGGCGGTGTTATGGCTCCTCGCAAGGCAATGAGCATTGCTGCGTCGCCACGCCTTGCCCTGTACCCAAAACAGGGCCGTCGCACAGGCGTATCATTTGAAAACAGACCCTAGGATTTCATCGGCAAATTTTGGCATGCACGCTTTCCGGCCAAATCAATTACGAAAAACGGCTACCTGAAAAAAATTCAGGGGCCGCGCTTTACTTCCATATAGACTGATCTGTATACTTTGCTCGCTGGTTTAGGCGGATGGATATGTATTAAACTTCCGCTGCTTTCCCAACACAGCGGCCCCGGGCCCGGACAACAACGCAAAAGGGATTTATCGAGATGGCAACCACCGACAGCCAATTAGCCGACTGGCGTGCACTTGCGCTAAAACTGGAAACCGAAATCAACAAGGTCGTGGTCGGCCAGGAAAAGCCCGTGCGCCTGATCACTACCGCGATTTTCTCGCGCGGCCACGTGCTGCTGGAAGGCGATGTGGGGGTGGGCAAAACCACCCTGCTGCGCGCCTTCACGCGCGGCATCGGCGGCGGCTACGAACGGGTCGAGGGCACCATCGATCTGATGCCCAATGATCTCGTCTATCACACCTACCTTGGCGAAGACGGCCGCCCGCATGTGGATGCCGGCCCGCTGTTGCGTTGCGGGGAAAGCCTGGCGGTGTTCTTCTTCAACGAAATCAACCGCGCCAGGCCGCAAGTCCACTCGCTGCTGCTGCGCGTGATGGCGGAACGCACGCTGTCCGCCTTCAACAAGGAACATCATTTCCCGCACATGCTGGTATTCGCCGACCGCAACCAGGTGGAAAAGGAGGAAACCTTCGACATCCCCTCCGCGGCGCGCGACCGCTTCATGATGGAAATCCCCATCGCGGTGCCGAGCGAGATGGACATCATGGAATCGCTCATTTTCGACACCCGCTACCACAACGCCGATACCCTGGTGGAAAACGTGCAGGCAGACGTCTTGCACTACGACAAGCTGAACGCTATGGCAGTGGCGCTGCAGGATCACGTGCAGGCCAGCGCGACGCTGCGCAAATACGCGCTGGAACTGTGGCTGGCGACCAAAACGCCGGCCAGATACGGCGTGAAAATCGACGGCGTGGACATGAACCGTGTGGTGCTGGCCGGCGCCAGCCCGCGCGGCATGAGCATGATGCTGCGCGCGGCGCGCGTCAACGCCTGGCTCAACGGGCGCGAGGCGGTGCTGCCGGAGGATATCCACGCGGTATTCCACGAAACCGTCGCACACCGCCTGGTATTCAGCCCGGTGTACGAAATGCGCCGCACCGAAATCGCGCGCGAATTGCTCTCCGGCATCGTCCGCGCCATCGCCGCACCCTAGAACATCACAGGCCAGCAACCGCAGATGACCCCCACCCCAGCCAAGGAGTTCAGCTACCACATCGGCTGGCGCTCGCGCGGACGCCATCCGGGACGCCATGCCAGTGCCCAGCGCGGCCTGGGCATGGAGTTCCGCGGCCATGCGCCGCTGATCGCCTACCCCGATCCGCGCCGCATCGATTTGCGCATGACCCTGCGCGACCCGTTCGAGCAGGTCTGGGTGCGCATATTCAATCAAAAAAGCGCCACGCCGGTGTACGTGATCTGCGACCTGTCCGGCTCCATGGGTTTCGCCGGGAAAACGCGCAAGCTGGCGCTGGCATCCGAGATCGCCGCCTCCGTCGCTTATTCGGCTTACCGGGTGAGCGACCCGTTCGGCTTCATCGGCTTCGACGAGCAGGTCCGCGAGGACTGGCTGTTCGCTTCCAGCACCAAGGCGCATGGCGCGTTCGAGATGGCCGAGCGCCTCGCCGAATATCACCCGGCGCATGTGGGCGCGCATGGACTGCTGGATGTGAGCCAGCACCTGTCGCGCGAACGCTCGCTGGTTTTCCTGATTTCCGATTTCCACATGCCGCTGGAAACGCTGGAGCAGTCCCTCAACACGCTGCTGCGCCACCACATCGTGCCCATGGTGCTGTGGGATGCTGCCGAATACCGCACCCTGCCGGAGTTCGGCATCGCCAGCGTCACCGATTGCGAGACCGGTGCGCGGCGCACCCTGTTCCTGCGCAAAGCGCTGCGCGCGCGCATCCAGCAGGCGTTCGAGGATAGACGCGCGGCGCTGACGCGCTTCTTCATGCGCTTCGACATGCCGCCCTTCTTCGTCGAGGACGGCTTCGACGCCGACGCCTTGACCGAATATTTTTACCAGTTTGTGGCTGCCTGATTATGACAAAACCTGTTGCTGTCTTATCCTTCCTCTGCCTGCTTTGCACCCACGCAGCGCTGGCCGAGGAAGACCTGCTGATTGACCCGCGCGTCAGCATTCGCACCGTCGAGCCGGCGCGCGAAGTTGGCTATACCGTAGGCGATATCCTCGAACGCACCATCACGCTGGAGGCCAAAAAACCCTACAAGCTGCTGGAAACCTCCCTGCCCATCGTCGGCTACGAACGGCGCTACAAGGGGCAGGTTACCGGCATCGAGCTGCGCCGCATCCATCTGGAACAGAGCCCGGGGACAGATGCCACCACCTATACCCTGCACCTGGCGTACCAGGTCTTCACCAACAACATCGTCGCCAAGCCGGCCATGCTGCCGCCGGAAATCGTCAAGTTCAGCGGCGCCGGCAAGATGTTTGAATACCGCATTCCCAGCTGGTCTTTCCGCATCTCGCCGCTGGCCGTGTATGGCTCGGTCAAGATCGAAAAAGACATGAGCCCGTTCCGCGGCCCGCTGCTGCTTGACGCCAGCGCCGAGAAGCTGCGCCTGAAAGTGCTGCTGGCGCTGTTCGGGGTATCGCTGCTGGGACTGCTCTACGTGCTGGGGGCAAATACCTGGCTGCCACGCATGGGCGGCCCGTTCGCCCGCGCTTGTCGCGACCTGCGCAAGCTGCCCGCCACCGATGAGGGCCTGCAGCAGGCGGTCACGCGCGTGCACCAGGCGCTCAACGCCAGCGCCGGCAATACCGTGTTCGGCGGCAATCTGGAGGCGTTCCTGCTCGACCGGCCCGCGTTCATTCCGCTCAGAGCGGACATCGAACGCTTCTTCGGCCTGTCGCGCCAGGTGTTTTTCGAACCCGCCGCGGCGCATGACATCGGCGCTACGCCGCTCGTCTGGCTGCGCCAGTTCGGCCGCCGCTGCCGCGACTGCGAGCGAGGACTGAAGTGAGCTTCAGCACGCCCTGGGTGTTATTCCTGCTGCCGCTGGCGCTGTTGCCGCTGCTGCTGGAACGCAGCCACAGCCGCGCCTATTCCTGGCTGGAGCTGCTGCCCAGCGATCCCTTGTCCGATCTGGTCGGACTGTTGCTGAAGATACTGGCAGCCATCGCGCTGCTGTTCATCACCCTGGGCGTGGCCGGCCCGCACAGCGAACCACAGCAGGTCGAGCGCGTGGGGGAAGGCGCGCAACTGGCGCTGGTGATGGACCGCAGTGCCAGCATGGACGACCCATTTTCCGGTGGCGCCAACGACGGCCGCGTCGGTGAAACCAAGTCCGTAGCTGCCAGTCGCCTGATTACGCAGTTTGTGAAAGCACGCAAGAACGACATGTTCGGCATGATCACTTTCAGCAATTCCGCCATGCATGTGCTGCCGCTCACGCAAAGCCGCGAAGCGATCCTGGCTGCGATTAGCGCCACCGCCGGCTCCGCGCTGTTCCAGACCAACATCGGCAGCGGCCTCACCAGCGGCGCCGGCCTGTTCGACAAGATGCCGGATTCCGGCTCGCGCGCCATCATTCTGCTGTCGGACGGCGGCGGGCGCATGAGCGCGGATGTCCAGCAGAAACTGCGCGACTGGCTGGACCGTCTACACATCACCCTGTACTGGATCGTGCTACGCGAGCCCGACGGCATCAGCATCTTCGACACCAAGTACAAGCCCAAGGAAGATGCCGCCCTGCCACCGGAAATCGAGCTGTACGAATTTTTCAAGACGCTGAAATCGCCGTTCCACGCCTACGAGGCAGAAGACCCGAAATCGCTGGCGCTGGCGATGGATGACATCAACCGCAAGGAAAAAAAGCCAATACGCTATTTTGAACAAATCCCGGGGCGGGAGTATGCCGGACATTGCTATTTCCTCGCCGCACTCATGATTGGTCTGTTACTGGGCGTGAAATACCTGGAGGTTAGAACGTGGCATTAAGCGCAAAAAAACTTACCTGGCTGCTGGCCGCCGTTGCCGTGGCAAGTCTGCTGGGCGCGGCGCAGCAGGCCAACCGCATGCGCCAGATCGAGGCATTCAACGCAGCTGTGCTGGCCGGCAAAACACCCATCACCGACACGCAAAGTTTCGAGGCGAAATTCTCCACCGCCTACTGGCTGGCCAATAACGAGCGCTACAAGGAATCCACCCTGCTGTTCCTGCAACTGGCGGAAGCGGGCAATGCCGATCAGCGCTCCGCCGTGCAGCACAACCTGGGCAACATCTTCTTCCTGCGCGGGCTGATCATCAACGGCACCAGCATGACCGTGCGCGACGAGGCCGAATACCTGCTGCGGCAAGCGAAGAACGCTTACCAGCAATCGCTGCGGCTGGACAATTCGCATTGGGATGCCCGCCACAACCTCGACCGCCTGCTCACCATGCTGCCCGCCACCCCGGTTCCCGGCGTGGGCGAATCGGATACGCCGGGGCTGATCATGGGCAGCATTCCCGTCGGCCTGCCATGATTTTGTTTTGTCTTCAAACGACCGCTGCAGCATGAAATGAAAAAGATACTCGACTACCTCCACCATCGCCGCGACGCCGCCCTGCTTTCGGTCGCCTGCGTGCTGCTGCTGGCTGCGCTGTTTCGCCCGACCATTCCGGTGCAGCGCAATATCTACAGCTACTTGCTGGTGGCGGACATCACGCAAAGCATGAATGTGGTGGATATGTCAGTCAACGGCAAACCGGCGAGCCGCATCGCCTACACACAGCACGTTCTGCACGACATGGTTTCCGCCATGCCCTGCGGCACCCGCGTCAGCATGGCCCTGTTTGCCGGCGTCAGCGTGGCGGCCATGTACACCCCGATCGAAGTCTGCGCCAATTACGCGGCGATCCAGGACACCATCGCCAATCTCGACTGGCGCACCGCCTGGTCCGGCAACAGCCGCATCCGCAAAAGCATGTTCTCCATAGCACGCCTGCTGCGCGGACTGCCGGAACCGGCGCAAGTGGTGTTCTTTACCGATGGCGAGGAGGCCCCGCGTCTGCACGTCTTCAATACCGACGACCTCAGCAACTTCCAGGGCGGCAACGGCTGGCTGCTGGTCGGCATCGGCAGCGCCAAGGGCACGCCCATCCCCAAGATGGACGAGAAAAACCAGTTAATCGGCTACTGGGCCGGCGACAGCTTCGCCATGCAGCCCGGCATCGCGCAAATCTCCGAACAGAACATCGGGCACCGCGACAACAACGTCGCCGGCGGAGAATCCGATCGCTATCTTTCCAAACTGGATGAGGAATATCTCAAAACCGTGGCCAAGGAAGTCAGCGGCCAGTATGTCCGGGGCGACAGCCTGCAGGCCGTGCTCGCCGCCATGAAACAGCAAAAACCCGCCCGCCGCGATACCGCGCCGCTGGAAATTCATTGGATACTGGCAACGCTGGCCGGCCTGCTGCTGCTGGCGGCCTATCTGCCACGGCACCCGCTGGGCGTGCTCAGGCACCGGTTGCAGAAAGGTTTACGCAAAGGTCCGCGGTAGGGGCGATGTGTTTCAGGCAAAGCAGCCATCGATAATTACTCGAAAGCGGCCGCTGGCAATTATTAAATTGAGGTTGGCTTACCATCTCAGATCGAGCCCAAGGGGGCCTGCAGAAAACCAGAATTGGTGGGGCTTCTGGCTGTTCCACCTGAAGTCGTGAGCGGAATAGCGCAACATTCATTCGGCATCATGCTGTTCTAGCCAGGTGTCCAGCAGCTTTTGCAAGCGCGAGGTATTGAT
>Ga0208566_1000056_pt1 | contig 80938 bp, 67 predicted proteins | sample PL_2010_150m_FD_184159 | JGI IMG/M metagenome (GOLD analysis project Ga0208566, IMG submission 184159) | Freshwater microbial communities from Powell Lake, British Columbia, Canada to study Microbial Dark Matter (Phase II) - PL_2010_150m... | ecosystem: Environmental > Aquatic > Freshwater >...
ATAACAAGCTTCTCCCGTTGATGAACATCAACTTCATCGAGGCCAACCCGATCCCCGTCAAGGCTGCGCTTGCGATGATGGGCTTGATTGAAGAAGTCTATCGGCTGCCGCTTGTTCCGATCGGCGACAAGAACCGTGAGAAACTGAAGACCGTCTTGAAGGAATTTGCCCTCCTTTGAAAAGTAACCCGGGACACCCGGCGTAAGAAAGCGGAAAGTGTGAAATGACACTCAAAGAGCAAATCGAGGACTTCTTCAACCAGGATTCGGGATCTCTCGACCGCGATGCCGCGCTCCGGACGTTCAACGAATTCAAGTTTTTCCTCAACCACGGAGAAATACGTGCAGCTGACAGATCCACCGAACACGGCAATGTGGAGGGTTGGAGTGTCAACAGCTGGGTGAAGAAAGGAATCCTTCTCGGGTTCCGCCTCGGCAAGATGCATGATTATTCTCCCAATGCGCAGTTCCGCTACTTCGATAAGAGCACCTTTCCCCTGAAAGGTCTCTCCCTCGAACATGGAGTCCGTGTCGTCCCCGGCGGCACGTCGGTTCGCGACGGATCGTTTGTGGCGCCGAATGTCGTGATCATGCCTCCGGCGTACATTAATGTTGGCGCTTACGTCGACGAGGGAACAATGGTGGACTCGCACGCGCTCGTCGGCTCATGTGCTCAGGTTGGCAAACGAGTGCATCTCAGTGCCGCAACGCAGGTTGGTGGCGTACTGGAGCCTGTCGGCGCCATGCCCGTTATCATTGAAGACGATGTAATGGTCGGAGGCAATTGCGGTATTTATGAGGGTGCTATCGTGAAGCGGCGCGCTGTGATCGGATCCGGGGTCATTCTGACAGGCTCGACACCGGTCTACGACCTTGTGAAGGGAGCAATCTATCGACGTACAGCCACACGACCGCTGGTGATCCCTGAAGGGGCCGTCGTCATTCAGGGAAGCCGTCACATCGACGGCGATTTCGCGCGGCAACATCATATCGCGATCTACACACCCGTCATCATCAAGTACCGAGACGAGAAGACGGACGCCGCGACGGCGCTGGAAGAGAGTCTTCGATGAACCGGATTTTGATCTGCGGATCCAACGGCTTGTTCGGTCAACGACTCGCGCTGATGCTGAGCCCACAGACTGACTATGAAGTGCTGAACACCTCCCGGAAACGCTCTTTCGTGTTCGACGACCGGTTATTCGATTACACCCAGCTTGACATCACCAAGAAGAGTGATGTCAAGAGCCTCGTGTCGAGCTTCCACCCGACCACCATCATCAACGCTGCTGCTGCGGCTGACGTCGACTGGTGTGAGCTGCACCGTGAGGATGCCTGGAAGATCAACGTCGTAGGCGTTGAAAACCTCATCGAAGCGGCCCGGAAAGTCGGGGCACGCCTCATTCACATCTCGACCGACTACATTTTTGACGGAACTCACGGCCCGTACAGCGAGGATGACAAACCGAATCCCATCAGCTACTACGGAAAGTCCAAGCTTGCCAGTGAGAATGCCATCCGTATCGCAGGAATTCCCTATACAGTTTTCCGGACCATTGTTTTGTACGGCAGTGGGATCGGCGTCCGGGACAATTTCCCAACCTGGGTCGTCAAAAACCTTCGCGCATGCCGGACCATCCACTGCTCGGAAGATCAGTTCAGCAATCCCACGCACGTCAACGATCTTGCATTCGCTGCCGTGAAGGGATTTGAGCTCAATCGAGACGGCATCTACCACATCTGCGGCAGCGAGCGTGTGAGCCGATTCCAGTTTGCCGTCCGGACTGCGGAGCTTTTCGGGCTTGATGCCGGCCTCATCCAACGGGTGAAGTCGTCAGACCTCAATCAGACCGCCCCCCGCCCGCTTGTGACAGGTTTTGTGACGCTCAAGGCCCAGACCGAACTCGGCATGCATCCGATGGATATCACACAGGGCCTCACACTCTTGAAGCGTGAACTGCAAGGAGCCGGAAGAAATTGAAGCATCCCAGTGTGCCCCTGTTCACGGTCCTTCGGCGAACCGCCCGGAGAGAATTTCTGGTATCGGCTGCTGTCCTCTTTGCGCTTGTCGCATGTGGCTGCGCATCGGGCTGGCAGGCTACTTCCGGCAGCGCGATCCGCGTGATGACCTGGAATATTCACCATGCTGAAGGAGTGGATCGTACCATCGACGTCGATCGCATTGCCAGGATCATTCTGAGCGAGAAACCGGATATCGTTGCGCTTCAGGAAGTTGACAGAGGTGTGGAACGGTCGAAAAAGATCGACATCATCACCGCGCTGGCCGACCGGACAGACATGACCTATGCTTTCGGAAAGACGATCGACTATCAGGGGGGCGACTACGGAAATGCGTTTCTTACACGGTTCCCCATCCTCGAGGAGCGCAATCTTCACTACAAAATGATCCGGGAAGGTGAACAGCGTGGCTTGCTCCAGTTAGTTCTGGATGTACGAGGCGAAGAAATTGTCGTCGTCAATACCCACCTGGATAGTCGCGAAGACGACTCAGCACGAGTGGCGAGTATAGAAGAACTCAACGTCACACTGAGCGGATATTCCCCCCGTCCCGTCATTGTATGCGGCGATATGAACGACGGTCCGCAGAGCCGCGTGATGACACAACTGAAAAAGGACCATGTTGACAGCTGGGAACAGGCTGGTCGCGGGGAGGGTTTCACGTATCCATCCGATGAGCCTAAGAAGCGAATTGACTACATCTTTATACTCAAGAATCCAAATCCCGAACGTGCATCGGCAGCAGTACAACTCCGACCGGTATCAGCCCGCGCTCTCCAATCGTCCGCTTCTGATCACCTGCCGCTGCTTGTGGAATTCGAACTCAGTACTGAACGATAGAAAGGATCTGGTTTTCCATCTATGCTTGACCTAAAATTCATCCGCGAAAATCTCGAGACGGTGCAAAAGGGAGCCGAAGCCAAAGGCGCCACTGTCGATCTCCCGGGGATTATGTCCCTCGACGAACATCGTCGCAAACTGATCGGAGAAAACGATTCACTGAAAGCGCGCCGCAACGACGTCTCGGCACAGATTGGAAAGCTGAAGAAAGAGGGAGGCGATGCTTCGTCAGCGATCGCCGAGATGGAGTTGGTAAAAAACCGTATACAGGCTCTTGATGCTGATCTCCGGGAAACCGAAGGCAAGCTCAATGAGCTTCTGCTCACTGTGCCGAACGTGCCGCATCCTTCCGTTCCCTTGGGGCGCACACCGGCCGACAACAAGGACATCTTCCGATGGGGCGAAGCCCCGGTGGTGGACTTTGAACTGAAGCCTCACTGGGAGATTACGGAGCGATTGGGTATCATCGACTTCGCGCGCGGCTCAAAGGTCACGGGGGCCGGATTCCCCTTCTATGTGGGCAAGGGAGCAACGCTTGAACGGGCGCTCATCAACTTTTTCCTCGATCAGGCTTTGGAACGGGGTTACGGCGAAATCTCTCCCCCGATCGTCGTCAATGAGGCCAGTGCGCGGGGTACGGGACAGATACCCGACAAAGAGGACCTCATGTATGTGGTTGAGAGGGACCAGCTCTACATGGTCCCCACAGCGGAAGTTCCAGTGACGAATTTTCATCGGGATGAGCTGCTCACTGAGAAGGACCTCCCCATCCGCTACGCTGCCTACACACCATGCTTCCGTCGCGAAGCCGGTTCCTACGGAAAGGATGTTCGCGGCTTGAACCGGCTGCATCAGTTCGACAAAGTCGAGCTCGTCAAATTCGTTCTTCCAACCACCTCGTACGACGAGCTGGAATCACTCCGTTTGGATGCGGAACGTCTGCTGCAACTCCTCGGCCTTCCCTACCGGACGCTCCTCATGTGTACGGGAGATATGGGTTTTACACAGACCAAGAAGTACGACCTCGAAGTCTGGGCTCCGGGCCAAAATAAGTGGCTTGAGGTCTCTTCATGCAGCAATTTTGAGGCTTTTCAGGCGAGAAGGATGAATTTGCGCTTTCGTCCTGCGAACGGATCGAAGCCGGAATTTGTTCATACCCTGAACGGCTCCGGCCTCGCGTTGCCGAGGGTCGTAGCAGCACTGATCGAGCACTACCAGACCCCCGATGGAAAGGTGATCGTTCCCAAGGCGCTGCATCGCTATACAGGATTCGAAACCATTTGACTTGTTCATGAAGCCATTACTCCGTCTCAAACCGTACCTGCTCCGATACAAGCGCACGCTTCTCTGGGGCGTACTGACGGTTATTGCCAGCAATCTCTTCACCGTGGTGCAGCCGATGTTTCTCGGCTTCGCGATTGATGAACTGAAAGTTGGCATGGACACCCATTCGGCCGTCACCGGAGACCTTCTGCGCTGGGCGGTGATCATCGTCGGCTTCTCCGTGATCGCGGGGGTGTTCACCTTCCTGACCCGCCAGACAATCATCGTGGTCTCCCGGCATATTGAATTCGACTTGCGGAACGACTTGCTGTCCCATCTCCAGAGTCTTTCGTACTCATACTTCCAGAACACTCCGACCGGCGATTTGATGGCTCACGCCACAAACGACATCGGCGCGGTGCGGAACGTCGTCGGGCCAGGCATCATGTATCCAACCGACACTCTTCTGACGTTCACGATGGTACTGGGGCTGATGCTCGTGAAGGACTGGCAGCTGACATTGCTCGCCCTCATTCCGCTTCCGTTTGCCTCACTGATGGTCTATCAGCTCGGGAAGCAGGTCCACAAGAAATCACTCGACCGTCAAGCACAGTTTTCGCTGCTTACGACACGAGCACAGGAAAATCTGTCGGGAATCAGGGTCATCAAATCGTATGTCCGGGAGGAGTACGAGATAGGCCTGTTCAGCAAACTCAGCTGGGACTACCTCAGGAAGAATCTTGTCCTCGCACGCATTCAATCGCTGATGTGGCCATTGATGTTTGTGATCATCGGCTGCTCAATCGTCATCACTCTATACGCGGGTGGATTGAAGGTCATCAGCGGAGAGCTGTCTATCGGATCACTGTCCGCTTTCCTGGCCTACCTTGTCATGCTGATTTGGCCCGTCATAGCCTTCGGATGGGTTATCAACCTGCTGCAGCAGGGGGCCGCGTCGATGGAACGGCTGAGTAAGATCCTTGACACGAACCCTGAGATCAAAGACACGGAAGGTACGCTCAGGAGCATTCGGAACATCGAAGGAAGAATCGAATTCCGTGGCGTGAAGTTCACCCACAACGGTGCTGTGAAGCCCACGCTGCAGAACATTGATCTGACCATCGAGCGCGGAATGACTGTAGCGATCGTGGGGTACACAGGTTCAGGGAAGACATCCCTGATCAACCTCATCCCGCGGCTCTACGATATCTCCGAAGGTCAGTTGTTGATCGACGGGCACGACATCAAGACGATCCCGCTCGGGGTTTTACGAACACACATTGGGTACGTTCCGCAGGAGACATTCCTGTTCTCTGACACTCTGACGGAAAACATCCGGTACGGCACCGACGATGGAACACCGGATCATGTTCAGGAAGCTGCAGAGATTTCCCAAATCGCGAAGGATGTTCTGGAGTTGCCGAAACAGTTCGACACGATGATCGGCGAGCGCGGGATCACACTTTCGGGAGGACAAAAACAGCGCACGAGCATTGCACGGGCCCTCATCCGTCAGCCCAAGATCCTGATCCTCGATGACTGTCTCTCCGCCGTCGATACCTACACGGAGGAAGAGATACTCAGGCGGTTGCGCACATTCATGAAGGGCCGGACAAGCATCATCATCAGCCACAGGATCTCTACTGTGAAAGAAGCCGATCTTATCGTGGTCGTGGACAAGGGAGAGATCGTCGAACGGGGAACCCACAATGAGCTGGTCGCCCGGGGCGGCATCTACGCCGACCTGAACGAGAAACAGCTTTTAGAGAGAGAGCTTGAGGAACTGTAACAAGGCAATATTCAAAATGATGGGACATTTCGCTTCCCTCAATTTTCATTTTGCATTTCCCATTTTGCATTGACATATGCACGAAGAAGAAGTCCTTGGTAAAGCATACGACGCCCGCCTGATGCGGCGGTTGTTGAAGTATCTGCGCCCTTATCGGTGGTACGTCGTGCTCGGCATTGTCCTGAGCATCCTGACCAGCGCGATGGAAGCGATCCGCCCCTATTTCACCAAAATGGCTGTGGACGTCAACATTGCGCAGAAGGACGCTCACGGTCTGCTCATCACCGCCCTTCTGTTCTTCGTCGTTCTTGTCGTCCGTGGTTTTGTCCAATATGCGAACGCATATCTGACACAGTGGATCGGACAGCGAACAATCTATGACCTCCGGATGGAGATTTTCCGTCATCTTCAAAACCTTGCTCCCAAGTTCTACGACAAGAATCCCATCGGACGACTGATCACCAGGGTGACCAACGACGTCGAGGTCCTGAACGAAATGTTCTCCTCGGGCATCGTGATGGTGTTCAGCGATATCTTCACGATCATCGGCATCTTCTATTTCATGTTTTCGATGAGCTGGGAGCTTGCGCTGGTCTCGTTGAGCGTTCTTCCACTCCTCTTCTACGGGACCTTCCTCTTCCGCAAAAAGGCCCGTGAGGCGTATCGCGAGGTCCGGACCCAGGTTGCGCGGATCAACTCCTTCATGCAGGAACACATCACGGGCATGATGGTGGACCAGATATTCAACCGGGAGAATAGATCGTTCGACAAATTCTCCGGCATCAACGCTGCTCACCGGGATGCAAATATCAAGTCAATATTCTATTATGCCGTGTTCTATCCGGGCGTCGATCTCATCGGTGCTCTCTCCATCGGTCTGATCATCTGGTATGCCGGAGGAAATGTTCTTCAGGGTGCAGTGACGCTTGGGACCGTCATGGCGTTCCTGCAGTTTAACGAGATGTTCTGGCGCCCGATTCGCGATCTGTCGGAGAAGTACAACATTCTGCAAACAGCGATGGCTTCGTCTGAACGCATCTTCCAATTGCTCGACGACAAGACACTGACGGGCTCTCCTCAAACGCCGGTGCCGCTCCATCAGGTCAGCGGCGAAATCGAATTCCGGAATATTTGGTTTGCATACCATACACCTTCGGATGGGGCAAACTCACCGGAATGGGTTCTGAAGAACATCTCCTTCCACGTCCAACCGGGTCAAACCGTCGCCCTCGTGGGCCACACAGGGGCTGGCAAAACATCCATCATCAGCCTCCTCAGCCGCTTCTACGAACACCAGAAGGGTGAGATTCTTATCGACGGCATCGACGTCGATCTGTTGAATCCAGAGGATTTGAGAAAGCACATCGCTGTTGTGCTTCAGGATGTGTTCTTATTTTCGGGCGACATCAAGGGGAACATCAACCTCGGTGACGACTCCATTTCGCTCGATCGGGTCAAGGCTGCCGCCCGGGTCGTGGGCGCCCACCGCTTCATAGAAGAATTGCCGAATCACTACGATTCAGAAGTGAAGGAACGCGGCGCTACACTCTCGGTGGGTCAGAAACAGCTGCTTTCCTTCGCCCGGGCTCTGGCATTCAACCCTCGCATCCTCGTCCTGGACGAAGCCACATCGAGCGTCGACACGGAGACGGAGTTGCTTATCCAGGCCGCAATCAAGAAACTACTGAAGGGGCGCACGTCGATCGTCATCGCCCATCGCCTTTCAACGATCCAGAATGCCGACAAGATTATTGTTCTCCATAAAGGCGAAATCCGTGAAATGGGGACCCATCAGGAGCTCCTGGCTCAGGACGGCATCTACCGGAAGCTGTACCGGCTGCAGTACAAAGACCAGGAAGTCAGATCGTAACCGGAGCAAGAGCGACTGGTCTATTCACTTACATCCCTGTTGTCCGACAGTTGGACTGTCGGACTTAACTCATACGAGAGTTTGACTCTCGGACTTTTGCCAAGGAGTCAGTCTTCTTGAGCAAGACACATGTGCACGCGATTGCAGCGCAAAGAATCACTCGACAAGGTCATCCGAGCTCCTGGAGTGTAACTCCAGCCTGCTGTTCTTCGACAGTATAACTGTCGAAGAACAGCAGGCGGGCTGTTGAAGGCGAATGTTGAGAATGAAAACCAACGAGTAACTAACTGGCCACTAGTTCACTCACAGGACTGGGACACCACCATGTCTGAACACAAGATCATTACGATTGAGCGTCACATCATCGAGGGAGAACGGGCACACCCCGGCGCCAGCGGGAGCTTCTCGGGTCTTCTCCGCGATCTGGCACTCGCCTTCAAAGTCATCTGGCGGGAAGTGAGCAAAGCAGGTCTCGTGGACATCCTCGGCTCGATGGGTCACGAGAATATCCACGGCGATGAGGTGAAGAAGCTTGACGTCTTTGCGCACGAGGCCATCTACAAGTCGATGGACCACGGAGGCCATCTCTGTGTCATGGCGTCCGAGGAAAACGAGGACGTGCTCAACATTCCGGAACACTACCCGACTGGAAAGTACGTTCTCATCTATGACCCTCTGGATGGCTCATCCAATATCGACGCAAACGTTACGATCGGAACAATTTTCTCACTCTTTCGCCGTGTCACGCCCTTCGGGCCGGGCTCACTGGAGGATTGCCTTCAGCCTGGGTACAAGCAGGTCGCTGCGGGATATGTCATGTACGGATCGTCAACGATGATCGTCTATTCGACAGGCGACGGTGTACACGGATTCACGCTCGATCCCAGCATCGGAGAGTTCCTTCTCTCCCATGAAAACATGCGCATTCCGAAGCGGGGGAAGATTTATAGCGTGAACGAAGGGAACTATCACCGGTGGCCAGATGGGATGAAGAACTACATACACTATCTTCAGGAAGAAGACAACGCATCCAACCGGCCATACTCGGCTCGCTATGTCGGATCGCTGGTGGGCGACATCCAGCGGACGTTGCTCTACGGCGGTATTTTCATGTATCCGGCCGACTCGAAGAATCCCAACGGGAAACTCCGCCTGATGTACGAGGGAAATCCGATGGCGTTCTTGATGGAACAGGCCGGTGGCCGGGCGACCAATGGATTGAAACGGATCCTCGATATCCAGCCTCGCAGGCTTCACGAGCGAACGCCGCTCTTCATCGGAAGCGAAGAAGACGTTGTCATCGCCGAGCAGTTTCTCCAGGGGAAGCGGGACCATTGACCTCGGATCGAACCGTGAAGAAGATACTGCCCATCAGCAAAGCGACGTTTGTCGTCATCGACGTGGAGACGACGGGAATGAACCCGGTCGACGATCGAATCACCGAGATAGCGATGATGAAAGTGAAGGACGGCACTCTTGTCGACGAGTTTTCAACGCTTATCAACCCGCTGATCACCATCCCGGCCCACATCACATCCATGACCGGCATCGACAACGTGATGGTGCAGAATGCGCCGCCTGCCCGCGAGGTGGTCCCGTTCATTGCGGAATTTCTCGGGGACGCGATATTCGTCGCCCACAACGCTGCTTTTGACTGGGGATTTGTATCCCACACCGCCCGGCGGGAACGAGGCATTGAGCTCGACAATCAGCGCCTCTGCACGGTCAAACTCTCAAGCCGCATACTTCCTCATCTTCCCAGCAAGTCGCTGGGCCCGGTGGCGGAGCATCTGAACATAACAATCCCCGAACGCCACCGCGCGTCCGGGGATGCATACGCAACTGCACTCGTTCTCGTGAAGTACCTCTCCTACGTGCAGAAGAAGGAAGGGCTCAAAACGGTTGACGAGCTGCTGAAATATCAGTACGGGCGCACGTCACATTTCACCTGAAGTTAGCGCGGAGCGCTGATACAACCCGCACCGGCCAAGCCCCCATCCACAAGAAGTACCTCTGCCGCAATTCCTACGAAACCTTCTTCGTCGCCCACTTCTTCAGAAAGTCAAACACCTTGTCGTGATCGTGATGATCACCGCTCTCAAGCGCGCCGGTGTCCTGTGAGTGAAGGAGTTTCCCCTTACCGTCCAGTACGAAGAGGTGCGGATACCCTTTGACTTCCGGGTATTTGGAGAGGAACTTCTCGTTCTTGTTTTCGGGGCTCCAGTTCACCTTCACAACAATGTAATTCGCATGAAGAAACTCTGAAACGTCTTTGTTATCCTGAAAGAACTTGTCGAGTTTGCGGCACCAGATGCACCATTCACCTCCGATATCGAGCAGAATTCGCTGACCTGATTTCGACGCGACTGTGACGGCAGCATTGAGATCCTTCTGAGGATCACGCTGCGGATCGAATTTCTCTCTCTGTACCGACGCTTTCTTCGTGGTATCTGTTGTCTGCGCAGCTACCTGGCCGAACGCCAGTGATACTCCCACAAGAATCACAACGACGTGACGTTTCATGCTCTGCCTCTCCGTAATGAGATGATTCGTGTTTGACACAAGACTATCTGCGCATAGGTCTTGGGACGGTGTACAATCCTGCATTTCCTTCCTTGTCGACACCCTGTACTCCAAACAAATAGTCATCCTTCGAGACTTTCAACGTGATTGTCGTGTCGATCGTAAAAACTGCTTTTTCCCAGAGCGGGGCGCTCGTTTGCCGATAACGCACAAGGTAGCCGGCAAGGTCAGGTTCGGGGTTTTTTGTCCACCGCAACACTGTATCATAACCAAGCTGCGAAGTGAGGACGCCGACATTCTCAGGCGGCTGAGGAGCCCGGGCAAGCGTGGACATGGCGGCGGCATTGATTCTCCCCACGTTCGCACAGTATTCGTAGTCAACAAACTTAGGAAGGTCCCCGTATTCCTTGCCGTTTTCGACTCTGACATTCTGGTGCTGATGATCGTAGTTTTCCTTTACTTCGCTAAACCGCACCGCTCTAAATCCCCGTTCATGGAAGGGACGATGATCGCCCCCGCGGAGGAAACGATCAAGCCGGTACACGAGCGCCACACCAAATTTCGGATTGTACCGTTCCCCGGTTTCCTTGATGTACCGGGCAAGCGAACGAGACCCGCCATCGTTCTCCAGGCCGAGAGAAATCCGTTGACGGAACACCGACCCCGTGTCGAGCGGACTGAATGCCTCCGAGAACAACCTCACAAAGCGGCTTTCTTTCGTTCCATCACCCGCCACTGTGCTCCCAACGATATCGTTGTTGAAAACGGCCTCGATCTTCAGAGTACGGTTCTTCGCCATCTCAGCCCACGCGGTGGCTCCCAGCAATCCCTGCTCCTCTCCGGCAACGGCCATGAAAACAATCGTGGCTTCAAAGGGATATTTGCTCATGACCCTTGCAAGCTCGAGAACGATCGCCGTCCCGCTTCCGTCATCGTTTGCCCCCGGCGCGTCACTCTGCGCATCGGTGGCACTGCCTGGCATCGTGTCATAATGTCCGCTGATAACAATGATACGGTCGGCGGAGGGTCCCGCACGCTCTGGTCTCAGTGTGGCCACAACATTCACCACCCGGGTCGGAGAAGGAATCCTCTGCGAGACCGGCGCAACCGTTTCGAAAAACTCAACGGCCATTCTTCCGTCGCTCGCCTGTGCATAGCGCTCGAACTCCGATTTGAGCCATCGACGCGCCGCACCGATTCCGCGAGTCTCGCTTGCTGTATCCGAAAGCGTGTTGCGGGTCCCGAAGCTCACCAATTTCTCGATCGTCGCCTTGATGTTCTTCGCAGAGACTTCCCGCACAATCTTCTCGACAAGCGCGTTCTTCTTCGGCGCCTGTTGACCAAATCCAACGGCGATGAAGAGCAGACCGCAACCAATGATGAAAACCAGACTTCGCATGTTTTGCCCTCCGACAATAGTATCGATTCCAGATTGACCCGACGACCCGATGATCCGATCGCACAATCACCAGATGGCCCGATTCTACAGCTCTCTCTTGATCACCTCCGGATATTTGATCCCGGTCGCAGTATTGAAAACCACAACGCGGTCCGTCTCCGAAACCTTTCCCTGACTCAAGAGATAGCGCAATGCAGCAAAACATGCGGCTCCCTCCGGACAGATAAACAACCCCTCGGTCCTCGCGATCTCGTAGACGGAAGCAACAATCTCCTCGTCGTTCACGGCAACGGCACTTCCTCCGCTCTTGTAGACGGCATCGAGAATAAGGTGGTCGGCAAATGCCTTCGGCACACGCAGACCTGAGGCAATCGTTTCAGCGTTCTCCCAGAACTTGGAGTCCGGCTTCTGCTCATTGTATGCCCTGACGATTGGAGCGCAGCCGCTCGCTTGAACCGAGATCATCCTGGGGCGTCTGCTGCCGATCCACCCGAGCTGCTCCATTTCATCAAATGCCTTCCACATCCCTATCAACCCCGTGCCTCCTCCGGTCGGATACACAACAACGTCTGGTAGCTGCCACTCCATTTGTTCAGCCAGTTCATATCCCATTGTTTTCTTCCCCTCAAGCCGATATGGTTCCTTGAGCGTTGAGACGTCGAACCAGCCGGGGTTGGTCTTTTTCTGCTCGTTCATCTTTTTCGCAGCGTCGCTGATGTTGCCTTGTACAAGCTTCACATGCGAGCCGTACGCGAGGCATTCCTTGATGTTGATCTCTGGAGTGTCCTCGGGCAGAAAAATGAAAGCTTCCATTCCGGCACGCGCTGCATATGCAGCCAGAGCGCCCGCAGCGTTCCCGGCCGACGGAATGCAGACTGTCTTGATGCCCAGTTCTTTTGCTTTCGACACCGCCATCGCCAGGCCTCGTGCTTTGAATGAGCCTGTAGGGAGCTGACCTTCGTCCTTCATGAGAAGGTGCGGAAGCCCAAGCGCTTCGCCCAGTTTCGGCGTCGGAATAATCGGTGTCGTCTGCTCGCCCAACGACACGACGTTTTCTTCTCGCTCCACAGGCAGGAGTTCGGCGTATTTCCAGAGCGACGGCGGCCTGTCTTTCAATGAGGCTTGAGAAAACGATTTGCGCGCTGCCTGGAGGTCGTACCTTGCAACCAGCGCTTTGCCGCAGGAACGGCAGATTGTCTGTATTTCATGGGGAGAATGACGATCTCCACAGACACTGCATTCGAGATGAGTAAGGAAATTCAAGGTGGTAACTCGATGTTGTGGTTGGGGATTCGCACGGTGGTGCTTCCTACAGGGTGAAAAATAATGTAGAGGGAGAATGGCGGAGAATCAAGACAAAAAGAGGACCATAGCAACGGAACCACGATCGCCTCCGGATGGTTGAAAGTCTGGGGCCTTTTGTCTAATTTGAAGAAGCCAAAATCCACCTGTTCTCTCTTTACCTTAACGGGGTTCATATGCGAAATCGTTTGCTGCTCTCTCTCATTCTTCTGATCACAATCAGCGGCTCGGGCTATTCACTTCCCCGTTTTGCCACCCGATTGAATCTTCCATGCCAGAGCTGCCACGTAAATCCCTCCGGTGGTGGCATGCGGAATGCGTTCGGCCAGAGCTTCGGACGCGACAGTCTCTCGGTGAAGAGCTGGCAGCAGGAGTACGAACTCGATGACTTTTCAACAAAGGTCAGCGAGTTCTTGTCCTACGGGGCCGATTTCCGACTTCTCGCGTTCTATCAATCCAAGACGAATCCAGTCGCTTCGTTGAGTTCGTTTTTCCCCATGCAAACGGACTTGTACTTCAACCTCGCGGTCTCAAAGAAGATCAACCTCTTCATCAATCCCGCGTTCGGCCCATATAACCGGCTCGAAGCGTTCGCCATAGCCAGAGTCCTCCCGGCCAATGGCTATGTGAAACTCGGCCGCTTTTCACCGCCGTACGGTCTCCGGTTCGACGACCACACTTCTTTCGTGCGGCAGGCAACCCCCTTCCGATATAATATGGGACAACAAACAGGAGTTGAGCTTGGGCTTAGAGCGGGGTCATTCGCAGCGATGGGGGCTGTCACCAACGGGATGCAGGGCGACCTGGATGGAAATCTTGCGAAGGCTGTTTTTGGAAAACTGGAGGCGCACGGGGAGGTGGGACCGCTCAGAGTTCTGGCCGGGGTTTCGTCGTACAATGACGCATCGAGCGTCGAGAAACTAAACCTTTTCGGAGGCTACGGCGCAGTGACATTCATGGATATGCTCACCGTGACCGGAGATGTCGAACGCATCCAGGGGAACTCTTCGTCCATGAGCGTCAGTTCAGATCTCAACCAAAGGAACGCGCCGGGCACTGACCTCAAACAACTCGCCGTGATGATTGAGGCAGACTATCCCCTCATACAAGGAATCGATCTGAAGTTCATGTACGATTTCTTCGATCCGGATACAAAGACAAAGAGCGGAACTGCGGTGCGTTACTCGGGAGGCGTTGAGTTCATGCCGGTGAGCGGTGTCGAAGTCCGTCCGCTATACCGATTCACAAAAGATTCAATTTTGAACCGGAACGTCAGCGAATTGCAGATTCTGTTTCACCTCTATCTCTAGCGAGCCGTTCGAAAAGTGCCGCCACCAAGACACAAAGTCACAATGGTGCTTGAAAGTGAACAATATTCATAGATCTTCTTCGTGTCTTGCCAGCCCGCTACGCGTTCTGGCGGGGTGACTTCGTGGTCCCGCTCTTGTCCCGCTTCTCAGGATCCCGCACCATAGCGGGATCCAAAGAGCGGGAGATTCCGCTCATGAGCAGGATTCAGAAAGCGGAACAAAGTTGATGTCTTCGACTGCGAAGGGTTCTGGGCTATTCGACTTTTTCGATCTTGATTGAATTTGTCGTGCCTTTTGAGAGAAGAGGTATGCCCGCCGTGTATACAACGTAGTCGCCCGATTCGGCGTACGAGAAGCGCCTCAACTCCTCGTTGATCCGTTTGAACGCAGTATCGGTATCCGCGACAAAATCTGGGACAATCATGCCCCGGATTCCCCAGATCAGGTTCAACCGACGAAGGATCTTCTCACGCCCTGTGACGGCAATAATGGTTGCTGTGGGCCTGAATTTCGCGATGTTGATGGCGCTTGTACCGGAGTGAGTGACAACGACGATCGCCTTCGCACAAATTTCGTTGGCGATCACGCATGCCGCCCTGCCGATCGCGTCGAACACGGCTAAATCCCGCTCTTCCGGCGGTTTTACGATATTCAGGTGGTCGTGAGGCTCACTTTCCGACTTCCTGATAATTCGATCCATGGTCTGGACAGCCTCGACAGGATACTTTCCGACAGAGGTCTCAGCACTGAGCATCACGGCATCGGTCCCATCGAGTACTGCATTTGCCACATCATTTGCCTCGGCGCGCGTCGGCCGCGGGTTTTCAATCATGGATTCGAACATCTGCGTAGCAATAATGACGGGCACTCCCATCTCATTACACTTCCGAACGATCATTTTCTGAATGAGCGGGACGTCTTCCGGCGGGAGCTCCACACCCAGGTCACCTCGCGCCACCATAATGACGTCCGCCTCTTCGAGAATCGAATCGATGGCCTCGACCGCTTCCCCCTTCTCGATCTTCGCAACAACCGGAATTTTCTTTCCCTTGGGAGCCTCGCGGATGAGAAAGTCCTTAAGATTTCTCACGTCATCCGCCGAGCGCACGAACGACAGAGCGACATAGTCAATATCGTGCGCAAAACCAAATCTCAGGTCATCGATGTCCTTCGGTGTAAACGAGGGCACGCTCACCTTCACACCCGGGAGGTTCATCCCTTTCTTCTCCGAGAGTATTCCTCCGTTCACGACTGTGCAGACAACATCCGTGTTGTCTTTCGAGACGACCACGAACTTCATCTTACCGTCATCGACCAGGATGCAATCTCCAATCTGGACATCACGAGGGAGTTGCTGATAGGTCGTTGAAACGCACTGTGCATTGCCCAGGACTTCTCGCGTCGTAAACGTAAACGTGGCACCGGATTTGAGCTCCGCCGCCTTTTGCTCAAGCAGTCCGGTCCGAATCTTTGGGCCGCCCAGATCTTGAAGGATTGAAACGTGCTCTCCGGTCCTCTTGCTGGCCTCTTTGAGATTTTCAATGACCTGAAGGTGCTGCTCGTGAACGCCATGTGAGAAATTCAACCTGGCCACATCCATACCGGCCTCGATGAGTTTCACGAGCACATCAACACTCTGCGAGGCCGGTCCTATTGTGCAAATAATTTTCGTCTTGCCAAAACCCGACGGTGCATTCATGGTCAACCTCGTTGTTGAAGGTTTGTCTGTTGCAGCATCTCTGGCAGAATTTCCCCCGCCTTGCCGATCAACGTCTCGTGAGCGCGGGAGGAGAGGTCGGTGAACTCGCGGTTGATTTCGACGATGTATGCTCCCTGCTCGAGCGCGGCGATTGGCAGAGAGGCTGCGGGGTAGACGACCGCTGATGTGCCGACGCAGAGGAACACGTCGCATCGTCGGGCTGCTGCCTCGGCTTTTGAGAATGCTTCAACCGGAAGCATCTCACCGAACCAGACTACATCAGGGCGGACAAGTCCACCGCATTTTTCGCAGCGGGGTGCTCTGTTGAGTGCATCGAGGTTGAGTTCAGATACAACCGTTCCGCACTCAATACAGTAACTCCGCTCAATATTCCCATGGAGCTCGACCACAGACTGACTCCCCGCCCTGGTGTGCAGATTATCGACGTTTTGTGTGACGAGAGTGAAATCCTTCAGACGACGCTCAAGCTCGACCAGCGCAACGTGGCCAGGGTTGGGTTTCACTTCGTGGATCAACTTGCGACGATACGCATACCATTCCCACACAAGATCCGGATTGCGGATAAACGCGTGAAAGCTTGCCAATTCCTCGGGCCTGAATTTTTTCCACAACCCTTCCTCACCTCGGAACGTTGGGACGCCGCTCTCAGCGGAAATTCCCGCGCCGGTGAGGACGCAGACCGATTGGGCCGTCTGGATGCGAGCCTTCAGTGTGCCGGAGAATGTCATTGTGCAGGACGAAGAACAAGACGATCGTATCCGGCGTTTTCGATTGCCGAACGGTCCGTGAGCTGCGTTCGGTAACCACCGTTCAGCCACAGTTGGATCTGATCATCGTAGTGTCGTTGAAACACTTGCCCCGATTGACCGGGGGGCGTAACTGACCGTGTGTTGTTCCCGTTTGAGAGATCGTAGATCTGTCGCGTGGAGGGGCCAACGTGATTTAGAAATGGCCGCGTCAAACGAAAATCTCCCAGGTTCACCGTCGAGTGAGATCCGCCAATCGGAAATGGTCCGATATTGAAGATCCGTCGAAGCAGATCGTGAGAACCGAACACATGCGGGAATTCGACCTGATGCACGGTGCCCCATCTCATTTCTTTGATCTCTCCGCCAAATCTGGTTTTGAGCTCACGCAATCCATCATCGATGCTCCGTCGAATGATATCGTCCATCGTCTCGACCTGCGGGGTCCCTACATCGTCGAACCAGGCAGACGACCCCTTCTTCATCAGCTTCGTGATCGCAACAAGCGGAACGCTCGCCAGAGTGTCATAGACCGCCAACAACTGCGGGCCCATTTCATCTTCGAATGTATTCTGGACCATTTGCACAAGAAATGCCTCGAACAATGTCGTCGCGACATCATTCGTCTTCATCTCATAGTTCCAGTTCCTGAAGTATGCCAGAGTCGTCTGAACGTCAGCGTCACGCGCTGATAGTGAGTCGTACGCCTTGAGAATGATCGGTACCAATTCGCGCGCCTGCGGAGAAACGACGTCCTGCTGGAGTCGCTGCATGTCCTCCACCGAGAACCGCCCCTGGCTGCGCAGGGCTTCGGTTATTCGCGTGATGCGCCAGTCTGGCTCCCAGAGATTCGACATATAGTACGGGTACGAATCTGCAATGATCTTGTTGTTCGCTGTCGCTACGAAACCTTCGGAAGGATTGAACGATTGCGGCATCTGCTCAAACGGAACGTACCCCTTCCAATCATACTCATCCGTCCACCCGGGGAATGGCAGCGTCGCCGACTTCGTTTTGCGAATGGGAATTCGACCGCCCGTGTGGTATCCAATATTGCCTTCGACATCTGCATAGATGAAATTCTGCGCTGGTACAGCAAAACTGCGCAGACCATCGAGAAATTCCTTCCAGTTGTGCGCACGGTTGATGAGGTAAAAGGACTGGGCCTCGTTTGAGTTTTCATGGCCTGCCCATCGCATCGACAGCAACTGTCGCGAAAACTGGGCTGAAGGCTCCATCCTGTTGACGATCGGCCCGCGATGTGTCCGATACGTCGTGAGGAACACTGGCGGGCTGTTCTTCACAAAAATGGTGTCGACCTGTTGATCGACGGAGCGCCAGCTACCGTTGAAACGATAGCGCGACGGATGCTGAATGGAATCGACCTCCTCAACATAGAAATCCTCATCGTCCAGCATTGCATTCGTGACTCCCCACGCAATGGATTGGTTGCGCCCGATGACAACGAACGGCACTCCTGCAATCGTGGCTCCGGACACGTCGAGATCTGGCCCCACGACGTGTAGCTCGTACCAACGACCCGGAGCAGAAAAAAGCAGATGCGGATCATTGGCCAGGATCGGCTTTCCCGTCGTAGACTTCGACCCAGCAACGGCCCACGCGTTGCTTCCCGATTCCAGTCCAACATTTCCGAGAAGTCGCCTGAAAGCCTGGTCTGCCTCAAGGAGTTGATCAGCCATCGCCGAGGACTTTTTTCCCCTGAGTTCATCCGGAATGGTCAAAGGTGCGCCTTCAGGCCAAGTCGGGAAAATCTCCGCTGCTTTTGCAGCCCCGAACCGCTCAACAAGCTGCCCAAGAACAATGTCGACCCATCGGGAGTAGTTGAGTTCCCATGCCATGAGCCGGCTGACTAAAAGCGAGTGCTCCACCAACCAGGGTTCCGGTTCAAAGTTCAGCAGGTCAAACTCGATCGGGGATTTTCCCCTGTGTGTATTGATGTACTGGGTTACTCCATCAGCATATGCTTCCAGAGCCAGACGTGTTTTCGGGTCGACAGCGGGAAGCATCTGCTGCGCTTGCCTCCAGAACCCGAGTGTTCGGAACATCTTGTCAATTTTCAGCGCAGGCTCGCCGAGGACTTCCGAGAGCCTCCCCTCGCCAGCCCGCCGCATAAGTTCCATCTGCCACAGACGGTCCTGAGCATGGACATAACCGACGGCATAGTAGGCATCGTACTCCGAACCTGCAAAAATGTGGGGAACGCCAAAGTCATCCCGATAGACCTTGACGTCCGAACTCAGGCCCGCTGCATCAACTGTTCCGGATGTCACCGGATAGGACTTCGTGATCAGGTAATAGAAAAAGACAGCAAGAGAAACAAGAAGAACTGCCAGTGTTCCAAGCACACCGAACATCAGCTTGAGGCGAAAGGGCATGAGAGTAGAAATCCGTAGGTGGGAGGAATCCCGTCGTATCCGGGAGAACGGAATCAATGTAAAGAAAGTTGGGTGGGATATCAACTCACATCAGGAAGGTACTTCAGCAGATCGACTCAATGGTGACGACAAAAACCGGGAGTAGGCCAGATTCGGGCAGGCCATCAGCGTGGGCTCCCATCGCTTCTCCAGAATCGAGATTCTTTCTACCTGGTGCGGGTCGAGATCGTCCAGGTATTCCGGCTCGCAACGCTCATCATCGAACCGCCCTCAGATGCGAGAGCCCCAACGGTTTGTGACCGTCGGGGCTCTTTTCCAACCAACAATGGTACTCTTTGATTAGAAACGATACGAGAGATTGATATTGAACGAGTTGGTTTTTATAGATTCATTCGTTCTTGACGGCGGCGTATCAAGACCCGAGAGGTAGTAGTTATCCCGCAAGGTGCTCCATTTTCCCAACGCGAGCGATGCGTTCAAGAAGACGTTTTCCTCAATGGCAGCTCCAAGTCCTGCCGTATAGTAAAGCTGGTCACGGGAACTGGGATCACCCTTGTACGGGGATGGATTGTAGACCACACCTGCACGGAGCCGAAGCCCCAGGTTCAGGAGCGCGAACTCAGCACCGCCTCTAAGATTTGTCGTCGAACGGAACACATCGCGAATGACACGGTTCTCATCAAGAAGATCTGGGTTATCATTCGTGAATTCCATCTGTGTCCAGTCAGTAAACTCTGCGTCGCCAGCCAGCAAGATCCAGTCCGTAAGCTGTACAGACGCTCCGCCGGACAGAACAACCGGTGTTTTCACGTTGTATTTCGTCGAACCTGGTTTTCTCACCTGAAAATGATCACCGTTGTAGAACCAGCTGTTGCCGATGTCCGAAAAATCTTCAGAAATATCATAGTATGTCGGAGTCCGAACCGTAAGGCCGAGCTTATATTTGCCTTGCTTCTTGTACATTAACCCAATGAGGACATTGTATCCACTGATATTGCTGTTGATGGTGCTCTCGTACTGAAACCGATTGAAATCTGTGCGTTGGAGATTGAGAAGATAAGCCTTCTTCGAATCAGTCTCCGTATAAAGGCGGTCATACGTGTAGGAACCTGCGAGGATATTGATTCCGACACCAAGCGAGAGGCCCCGCGATATCTCGATTGCACCGCCAAACGACCAGCTGTTGAGCCCGCCCCCCTCAATGACGTTGCCTTCCTGCTGCACGCTGTCGGTCACGTTCGGATAAAGTCTGCCCCCCAGGGTATCTGACAGAAAGATCTGGAACGGGATGTTGCTGTCGAGAAGATCTTTCCGGTCGGCACCCGGCATCGCATTAAGATTCACGCCGGGCGTCATGGACTCTACAATCGAGCTGCCAGGATTGAAGCCCTTGAACGATGCTGTTGTTGAATAATTTGCAACTCGGGCAAATCCAAATCCGAACGAGAGACTTCCACGCGTGGTCGGTACTGGATAAACCAGACCGAGGTTATCGAGATTCGTGACCCGATTGTTTCCGCTGAGCGTGTTTCCAAAAAATGTTGCGTCGTTATTGTAGCCAACGTTTGAAAGCCCGACCGAAAACTCAAAACTCCGCAGCGAGGCGAGACCAGCAGGATTTGTGAAAAGAGCGGAAAAATCCTCAGCCAGACCGATTGACGCATTCCCCATTCCAGCCGAGCGTGCGCCTATGCCCAGATTGAAGGTGGAGAACCGAAGCGCATCCTCAGCGTATTGTGCTTGTAGTAAACCCGTCGTGGCGAAGATCGCCAGCGTGAAACCCAGAATCAAGCGAGTAGCAGAGATTGACTGAGTTGACTTCATTGCTCACACCCTCCTCGAAGTACGATTAGTTGCGACCGCTGCGCGTTGCACCGCTGCTTCTGTTTCCCCCATCGCCTCCGCCTGAACTTGGAGCTGGACTCGAAGGCGCTGGTGCTGACGGCGGAGCCGGCGTATATGACGGAGACGGCGCATATGTTGGAGATGAGGAAGAACGTGGATTGTACGACGGAGTGCTGCTCCTCTGAGAGCCTGCATCGACCCGATAGTAGCCGGATGCTGGAGCATCTGAATATCCGCGGCTTCGGGTTGATCCACTACTCCTCTGGCTCCCCTCAGGACTGCGGCTGCCACCGGATGGAGCCGATCTCACGCTCGGCGCTCCTGAACGACTTGGAGCGGCCGCACTGCGCCCGCTGCTGCTTGATTGCGGTGTGTAACTTCGCACTGTTCTTCCGGTAGGCGATTCGCTGCGCCGTGTCGTTGGTGTCGCTACACGGCTTCCTTGACTACTCGAACGACGACTCGCAGGCGTCACGCCAAGCGATGCTCCCACCGATCCTCCGGTAGATCTCGTGAACCCCCCGGAGCGAGTATAGCTCGTCCGACGATATCCGGCATTTCTCGTTTGATCTGTTCTGTTGGAAACAAAGTTTTGGCCATACACGACGTACGGGTAGCCACTGTAGTATCTATACGGATCATAGCCAGAAAATCCATATCCATACCCGTAGTAATATGGATTCCTGTAACCCCAGGCGCCGTAATACCCAGGATATCCATACATCCCGCCATAATAATAGGGATCGCCAAACGTGTAGTCCCAGTACCACGAGGATGGATAGTAATAGCCAAATCCGATTCGAGAGTGACCGTACCACTGATCGTCGTTATCGTAGTATGGTTCCCGCTGAGTAGCAGCACTGTCCTCCTGCTCACCTGCCCTTGGCTGATCGTATTTCGAGCTAAATGAGTCATCGTCTTGGGTAGTGGCAAGCTGGGTATAACAGCCCGAGGCGAAAAGAGAAAGAGCGAACAGCGGGAACAAGATTCCGAAAAGTCTCATTGAAGGTTTCATAAACTCACCCGTCCTTCCTATTCTATACTTCATAGAATCAAACAACAATGATGCCATCCAACTTCAAGAAGAAACCCCAATCTTGGGTCAAAATCGGGGTTTTTGGGGCCAATGTTTGATCACATATACACTTTTGTCAACACCGGAATTGGTGCCTGTCCACATAATGACACATCAGAAAGTCCCCACATACTCGATCTGAATGGTTCTGTTGCCGACCGTGATATCCCCCTGGTTCTTCAGAATATCTTTAATATTCACTCCGAGCACTAGTCCTTTTCCCCAACTCCACCGAAATCCCAAATTCAGATAGCCTCGACCGCGATTGCGGCCGATTGCGTTTGCGCTGTTGTCGTTCATTCCGAAATCGTATTCTGCGAGAATCGAGATATCCTTGCCCATGGACTTCTCTCCACCAACAAACGCGTTGAGGTCCTTGTCCCCATCACCCGTCTCAGTGGAAAGGTTTAATCCCCCATGGACACTCAGGTTTCCGAGTATGGCGTAGTTCTGGCTGGCAACAGCATAGAATCCAGGGGATTTTGATGCGTAGCGCTTGAGGTCATCAATGTAAGTTCCACGCCCCTGCCATTCAAAGCCGACGGCAACTGCCGGCGCGGAGGCGCTCTCATCGAGGACTCGAATTTTCACATTCACACCCGGATACGGATTCATTTCGGGTTTGTTCGTACCTAGGATGTTCGTGCCGCCGTACGAAATGCCAAAATTGAAACGATCCATCAACCCAACAGAGACACCGAAGAGCACACCTCCCTGCTCGAAGAAACTTGCATTCGCATAGTAGTTGCCTCGATGGAGCATTCCTGCAGTGGGCTTGTCTATGATCATCGTCGGTTCGATGGTTGCAGACCCACCGGCATTGCTTTGCCCAAAGGCAAGGCTGCTCATCATCATGAATGCGCTGACAATACGTACAGTGTTTTTCTTGTTCACTGAGTCCCTCATATGAGTGAAGTTCCTGAAGACCTCCATAGCATTATCCCTTTCTCCAGGCCGTTCCGTCTTTCTTGTCCTCGATAGTGATGCCGAGCTTTTTCAGGCCATCCCTGATCTTGTCAGAAAGCGACCAGAGTTTCTGCGAACGAACCTCCGTTCGAAGGTCCACGAGCAACTGAACGAGGTCGGATTCCATTTTCGCGTCGCCTGCCATCAATGATGTGGGCTCAAGGGGAATAATTCCCAACACTCGACCTCCGAATTCCTGGAAGAAATCCCCAATGCGGCGAAGCGATTCAGCAGAGAACTTGCTCTCGAGACTCAGAAGCGCATTCGTCTCCCTCGTAAGATCAAAGAGCACTGCAATTGCCTGCGGCGTGTTGAAATCATCATTCATCGCAGATAAGAAACGAGATTTATACCCATCAAGGTCAATCGCCGCCTCGGCCGAACGGTTGTCGACGGCGGCTTTCGTTATCTCTTCCCTCAGGTTGCGGACTGTATTAAGGAGTTTCTCCAGTCCCACGTTCACCGCCTGAAGCGCCTCATCGCTGAAGTCGAGCGTGCTGCGATAATGACTCTGGAGAATGAAGAATCGAACGACAAGGGGATCGAATTTCTTGAACGCATCCTTCAGGGTCACAAAATTCCCGAGAGACTTCCCCATCTTCTGGCCGTTCACCGTCACCATGTTGTTATGGATCCAGTACTGCACGAACGGTTTCCCCGTTGCACATTCGCTTTGTGCAATCTCGCATTCGTGATGCGGGAACTGATTCTCGAGTCCACCCCCGTGTATGTCAAAATTCTCGCCAAGGTATTTCATTGACATCGCCGAGCACTCGATGTGCCAGCCGGGGTAGCCTTTGCCCCACGGACTTGGCCACTGCATCATGTGCTCCGGCTCGGCTTTCTTCCAAAGAGCAAAATCGGCCGGGTGCCGCTTTTCGGGGTTCACTTGTATTCTTGCGCCCGCCTCCAGGTCTTCGAAGCTTCGGCCAGAGAGTTTGCCGTACCCCGCGAACCTGGGAACATCAAAGTATACAGAACCGTTGGACACATACGCATGCCCGTTCCGGATCAGTTGTTCCACGATTTCTATCTGCTCGAGGATATGCCCTGAAGCACGCGGCGAAATGTCGGCGCGCAGCACCCCGAGTGCGTCCATATCTTCGAAGTAACTCTGGGTGTACATTTCCGCAATCTGCATCGGGTGGACCCGATCGATCCGCGATTGCTTCTCGATCTTGTCCTCTCCCTCATCTGCATCATCCGTCAGATGGCCCACATCGGTGATGTTCTGAACATACAGAACCTTGTACCCAACGTGGCGCAGATAGCGGACGATTATGTCGAAGGAGACATAGCTCTTTGCGTGACCGATATGGGAGTGGCCATAGACTGTCGGTCCGCAGACATACATCCCAACGCGACCTTCGTGAAGAGGCTTGAATTCTTCCTTTCGCCGCGTGAGTGTGTTATGAATTTGAAGTGCCATACAGAGTAAAATTGGATGATTTCTGATTGAATTGTTCGCGCTACTTCCTGGACAGCCCCATGAGCTCACGAGCCCCTTCAAGTCCGGCATCCGTGATTTCGGTTCCACTCATGAGTTTTGCGACTTCTTCCACCCTCTCTTCAAGCTCAAGCTTTCGGAGACGAGTGCGTGTTCGCTTTTCGCGCTCGGACTTTTCCACAACAAAGTGCGTGTCTGCTAATCCAGCAATCTGAGGCAGGTGCGTAATCGCAACGACCTGGTGGAACTGTGACAGGCTTCGAAGGCTCTTACCGACAGCGAGGGCAATCCGCCCGCTCACTCCTACGTCGATTTCGTCGAAGATGAGCAGAGGTAGCCGTTCAGACTTCGCAAGAATGGTCTTCAACGCCATCATAATTCTTGAGATCTCCCCCCCCGATGCAACTTTGACGAGCGGTTTCAACTCCTCACCGAGATTTGTTGAAATATGGAATTCGACAACATCAATCCCCTTTCTGGTCGCTTCGTAGAACTCACGGCCGAGCTTCACATAGGCTCGGGCCGGTTGAGGGGATCCGTTCGATTGTTCCATCTGTTTGCTTTCGACCTTCACATCGAACCGGGCATTTGAAATACCGAGCTTTGCGAGCTCCGATGCAACGGAGCTGTTGATTTTACTTACGTGCTCTCTCCGTTTCGACGACAGCCGTTGCGAGGCTCCGGAACACGCCCGTCGCTCTGCCTCGATCCGGTCCTTCAGCTTAACAATTTCTCCGTCAAAATTCTTGGCGAGAGCGAACTCCCGTCCGATTTTCTCTCTGTGTTCAATGACAGCGTCGAGAGAACCTCCATATTTCTTCTTCAGGAGGGCGAGTTTGCCCAGACGATCCCGTATCTGCTCCAATCGCTCGGGGTTGAATTCGATCTTCGAGTTGTAGCTCTGGATGAATTTCGCCACCTCGCTGATGATCGCGACCGCCGATGCACTCTCATTCTTGATTTCCTCGAACGCTTTGTCAATTCTGGAGAGATCTTCAAGCTGATTCCGGGCAAGCACGATCTGGTCATAGACCGCCTGCTCCCCTTCGTACAACATCTGATGCAAACTCGATGTCGCTTCAAACAACTTCTCGGAGTTTTCCAGGATCCGCAGTTCCGTTTCGAGCGCATCCTCTTCGCCGCGCTGAGGACCCAGGACATCTATCTCCTGGATCTGGAACTCGTAGAGATCTCTGCGCTCGAGCAGCTGCCGTTCCTTCGATTGCAGCTCCTCAAGTTCTGAAAACAACTGCGTCAGCCGGTCATAGGATGCAACATACTCTTCCTTCAGGCCGGCCAGACCACCGAAATCGTCGAGCAGGTCGATGTGTGATTCAGTCCTCAAGAGAGATTGATGATCGTGTTGACCGTGAAGATCGACGAGCAAATCTCCCAGCGCCTGCATAACCGACACTGTGACCGGCGTATCATTGACAAAGCAACGGTTGTGCCCCTTCGCTGAGATTTCCCGTCTCAGGATGAGATCATCCACAACTTCGAGATTTTGGGAGAGGATGAAATTCTTGACACGTCTATTCCCGGAGATTCCGAACACTGTTTCAACCACCGCCTTCTCGGCACCGCGGCGGATCACGTCGGAGCTTGCACGATCACCCAGAACGAGACTCAGGGCATCGATCAGGATGGATTTCCCCGCACCGGTTTCGCCGGTGATGATATTGAGTCCGCTTTCGAATTCGACCTCGATCTCTTCGATGAGGGCGTAGTTCTTTATGAGGAGGGTCTTGAGCACCTGGTTTTGCCTTTGATATGCAGAAATGTAACCAAAAAAAAGGGAATTTCAATGAAGCCTGCGGGCCCGTTGGCTTCATTCGTCCGGTCGGAGGCAGCGCACCCTGGTGGCATCGCCCTCCTGTGACTCAATTCACCGACTGTGCGGGAGGAGCTGAGCCCTCAAAGAAATTGAGATCAGGGACATCGGGGAGAATACCGTGGTAATAGGCAAATCGGACAAACTCCGCAAAACCTTGCTGTTCTTCCTCCGCCAGCCCGTATGAAAACCCGGAGAGGTACTGTTTGCTGAATTCCCTTGTCACGTTGTGCTCGGCAGAGATGACTTCGGCTACCTCTGCGAGGTGTAAGACCCCGTTTTCCTTCGCAAGGAGCAATGTCTCCACGATTGCTTCTGCCTCGGCTTCATCATGTCCCACCCAGACTCCATGCACATACGGGAGGCCCGTCAAATCGTTCCATTCATCCACGAGATCCAGGGCGAAGGGTTCTTCCGGCGATTGAGTGTGCGGGGAGAAGTTCACGACAAGCGCGGCATCAGCTTTGCGAAGCATCTCATCGCGTTTCGGCAGCATTGGAATAAACTGGAGCGAGCCCTTCGCGGCGGCAAGATTGGGGAATTTCTCCGCAAGGATGATTTTCGCCAGAATGATCTCAGATGTTACCCGGATATCGACAGCGATCGTCTCGACGTTCTGGACATTCGGATTGACGAACAACTGGATCGTGTCTGTGCGCGATGAGGAGGAGACGCCCACTCCAGGGACGATCAGATAGTCACCGCCGTGACGGGCATAGTCAATGGGGGACAAAAAAGCGCATCGAACAGAATCGATGCGCTGTTGGAGTCTGAGGGCGAGCTGGGACGGAAAATCGACGAGAAGCTCGAGGTCGGCTGAAGAATTTCTCAACCCGTACAGCAGTGGCTGAAGGTAAGAAGCTTCAGGCACCCCGAGAAGATTCCGGACAACTTCAGGCACTGGTTTTCTGCGTCACTTGTTTCGCCGCGAGTTTTCGCAGGTAGTACAGTTTCGCGCGCCGGACTTTTCCTTCTTTCACTCTGTCGATCTTGGCAATCCGGGGAGAATGCAGCGGAAAAATACGCTCCACACCGACGCCGTCCGAGATCTTCCGAACGGTGAAGGTCGTGTTCACGCCAGCACCGCGCTTACTGATGACGACCCCCTGAAATTGCTGGATGCGTTCCTTGTCGCCTTCGACGACGCGCACGTGCACGTTGATGGTGTCGCCGGGCTTGAATGCCGGCCTGTCCGATTTGAGTTGAGTTGCTTCGATGAGTTTCATCTTGTCCATGTGTACGCTCTCCCAGCTAGTATCGTATTTCAGTTTTACGAATTCTTCTTCAACATGTCCGAACGTCGGGCCTGTGTCCGCTCCGTTCGCTGGCGTTGACGCCACTCTTCAATATCTGCGTGATCCCCTGAAAGGAGCACGTCAGGAACCCTCATCCCGCGGTACTCCGGGGGGCGTGTGTACTGAGGGGCTCCGAGCAAGTTGTCCTGAAATGAATCACTAAGTGCTGATTCGCTGTCGTTGAGAACGCCCGGCACGAGGCGGACAACCGCATCGACCACAACTGCTGCTGCAAGTTCTCCACCCGTCAGGACGAAATCTCCGATTGAAAGCTCACGGGTCACCAGCACATCCCGCACACGTTCGTCGACTCCCTTGTAATGACCACAAATGAACATCAGGTTGTCCTTGAGGGACAGGTCATTTGCGATCCGCTGGTCAAATTTCTCGCCGTCGGCCGTCAGGAGTATGATTTCGTCATACGCTCGCTCTGCTTGCAGAGCCTCTGCGCACTCGAAGACCGGCTCCGGCTTGAGGACCATTCCCGCACCCCCGCCATAGGGTGTATCATCGATGGTCTTGTGCTTGTCGTGTGTGAACTCCCGCAAATCGTGCACAAGGATTTGGACTTTCCCTTTGTCCTGGGATCGCCGGATGATACTCTCCTGCAACGGGCTCTCGAGCAGCTTGGGCAATCCTGTCACGATATCAATCCGCATCACTCCAACAACCCTTCCAGTGGCCGAATCACCACTGCACGTCGCTCCACATCGACCGACCGAATGACTTCTTTTATTGCGGGGATCAAAATCTCCTTCTCCCCTGCAGCAACAACCCACACATCATGTGCGGGGAGCTGCATCACTTCCTGCACTGTTCCAACTTTTTCACCAGATTCTGTTACAACATTCATCCCGACGATGTCGTGGATGAAGTACGAACCCTTCCTGGGAACGATCGCGTCCTTCGGGGGTACGAAGAGAAGCTGACCACGTCGTTCATCCGCCGCCGTTCGAGATTCAATATCTTTCAGTTTCAACACAACAGCGGAATGCGTCATTCTGACGGAGAGCACTGCGTGTTTCACTGCCTGGGCTTCGTCCGTCCCGATCCACACCGATTTCAGTTTCCCGAAGCGCTCAGGAGTATCGGTGAGCATCACGACACTCAGCTCGCCCTTCAGACCAACACTCCTGGAGATTCTCCCGACAGCTATCATCACTCAACGTTTTTGCGGATCGTGTTGCTGATGTTCATCCTCAGCCTATGATATCCAGCACGGCCTTCTTCCCCTCTTTTGCTGCCACTGCACGAAGGAGCACCCTGAAAGCCGAGGCCGTACGTCCCTTTTTCCCTATGAGTTTTCCCACATCTGCCTGATCAACCCTGACCTTGAAGATCGTCACCTCATCCTTCTCTTCGAGATCCACGATCACCGCCTCAGAGTTGTCAACAAGATGCCTGGCAAGGTATTCTACGAATTCCTTCATTGTTCACCTCCAGATTAAAGGACAGAGCCTTGCACATCGCGTACAAAAGCACTCACCCTTACAACATCGAGGGAAGAAATTCTGTCGAATCGGTTGCCGGGGGAGATCGCCTTCCCCAGCACGCCGTCTTTAGGCTGCTGGCTGCTCTGCCGGTGCGGCTACCGCAGCCGGAGCTGCCTCTGCTGGCTTTTCGGCCGCCTTCTTCTTTCTCTGGGCCCGGCGGCTTTTGCGATCCGCCTCACGCTGTGGGCGCTCGGTCTGCTGCATCTGCCATCGCTCGACGATGCTCTGCATCTTGGCATCATCGACGCCGCGCCGAATCAATGACCAGCGCAACCACACCCCTTTGCGTTGAAGAAGAGACCGCACCGTGTCCGTTGGCTGTGCGCCATTCCGGAGCCAGTAGAGCACGCGCTCTTCCTTCACCGTGAGGAATATCGGATTCACGTTCGGATCGTATTGCCCCACGGCCTCAATGAAGCGGCCATCGCGGGGAGAACGCATATCCGCCGCAACGATCTTATAGATCGGATGCTTTTTCTTTCCTGCTCTCCGCAAGCGTAACTTTACCACCGTGTCACTCCTCGTAGGTTTGAGATTAAAGTTTCGAGTTTAGAGTTTTCAGTTTCAAGTTCTGATGTTCATGTCCCAGAAGTCTAGCGGGTCGGCAAACGCATTCCCTGCATTGCCCGCTTCATCCCCCCCTTGCTGAACCGCTTCATCATTTTCTGCATCTCTTCGAATTGTTTCAGCAGGCGGTTGACTTCTTGCACCGTGGTTCCGCTCCCCAGCGCGATACGCCTCCGACGACTTCCGTTGATGATCGAGGGCCGATTGCGCTCATCCGGCGTCATCGACTGAATCACTGCCTCGATGCGAACCAGGGCGTTGTCATCGACCTGAACATCGGCGGGCATACGGTTCATTCCCGGCAACATACCAATGACCTGGCTCAGGGGGCCCATTTTCTTGATCTCGCGAAGCTGTTCCAGGAAGTCTTCCAACGTGAGCTGGGACTTGCGGAGCTTCTCTTCAAGCTTGACAGCCTTTTCCTGGTCGAATTGCTGCTGGGCCTTCTCGACGAGGGTAACGATATCACCCATGCCCAGAATTCGAGAAGCAATTCGTTCAGGATAGAAAGGCTCAAGCGCATCGAGTTTTTCGCCGGTCCCGATGAACTTGATCGGCCTCTGAACCACGGAGCGAATCGACAGCGCAGCACCACCCCGGCTGTCGCCGTCGAGCTTTGTCAGCACGACACCGTCGAAGTTCAGCCGATCGTGAAACGCCTTCGCGGTGTTCACGGCGTCCTGGCCGGTCATCGCATCGACAACGAACAGGATCTCGTGTGGCTTCGTGGTCTCCTTGATCGAAGCAACCTCCTGCATCATCTCTTCGTCGATGTGCAGGCGGCCGGCCGTGTCAATGATGACCGTGTCGCGAATATTCTTCCGGGCAAAATCGATCGAGTCGCCGGCAATCTTGACCGCGCTCTGGCCCCGATCAGTAAACACCGGGATGTCCAACTGCTTCCCCAGCGAGATCAATTGGTCGATGGCGGCGGGCCGATGAATATCAGCCGCGACCAGCAGAGGATTGCTTCCCTTGCTTTTCAGGTATCCTGCGAGCTTTGCCGCGAACGTGGTTTTCCCCGAGCCCTGGAGGCCTGCGATGAGAACCACAGTCGGCGGTGTCTGGGATGACCGAATCTCAGCTTTCGACTCCCCAAGAAGCTTGACCATCTCATCGAAAATGATTTTGATGATCAACTGCCCGGGGGTAATGCTGTTCAGAACATCCTGACCTAATGCCCGCTTCTGGACGTCTTCGATAAACTGCTTGGCGACCTTGTAATTGACGTCCGCATCTAAAAGAACTCGCCTGACCTCACGGAGATTCTCAGATACATTGGCCTCGGTAATCCGGCCTTCTCCGCGCAGCTTCTTGAAGACTGTTTCGAGCTTCTGACTCAGGCTTTCAAACATTGAGACTGACCTTCACTCCCTATGAAAACTTCCGAATGCTTCCCGCCAATTGAGATTTCGGAAGCCAGAGGTCTCAAAATTTGGGGCATATAAAGTAGCGAAAAAAAGACAGCTAATCAAGGCATTTATGCGCCCAGTCGGCTTGTCTCAAGCGAGAAAGGCAACAAAAAACCGTTGCCCTGTTGACCATGGCAACGGTTTCAAGCACTTCTTTAGCTCTCTCCACCCAACCCCGAACACGATAACGGCTCAGCTCGCCTTCGTCAACGCTTCAGCGCCACTGACGATCTCCAGCAACTCCTTCGTGATGGATGCCTGACGGGCATTGTTGAACTTCAATGTCAGGTCGCGGATTAGTTCTTTCGCATTCTCCGTAGCATTGTCCATAGCTGACATGCGTGCCCCTTGTTCCGCCGCGTTGGATTCGAGAAGAATCCGCCACATCTGGAAATTCAGATGACGCGGGACAAGTGCGTTGACAATCTCGGCGCTCGACGGCTCATAAATGTAGTCCACTTGAGCCAGTGAATGAAGGTCCTTCACCGGCTGGGTTTCTTCGGGTGGGATCGGCAACAGCTGCTCGACAACGATCTTCTGCTGAATCACCGACTTGAACTCGTTGTAGATAATCTGAACCCTGTCGTGCTCCCCCTTCAAATAGCCGTCGGTGATTTCCTGCACGATTCCCCGGGCGTGATGAAAGCCAAGATCGGTGAAGATACCAACATGCTTCGCGATCACATTGTAATCTCTTTTGCCAAAGTAGTCAGAGCCTTTCCGACCAATCGTGAGCACCCTGACATTGACGGCGGACTGACCCCTCAGATGCTGGACGGCTGCCTTGATGATGTTGCTGTTGAACGACCCGCAGAGACCCCGATCGGCCGTCACAACCACGAGCAGCACGTTTTTCGTTTCCCGGCCGACGAGCAGAGCATTGAGGTTGACGTCCACCTTTGTAACGAGGTGACGAAGAAGTTCACCGAGCTTCCGCGCATAGGGGCGAGCGGAGATAATCGCCTCCTGTGCGCGACGCAGCCGCGCCGCCGCGACCATCTTCATCGCCTTGGTGATTTTTTGCGTATTCCTGACACCAGAAATGCGCCGCCGTATTTCGCGAAGTGTAGCCATGCGTTAGAGGTACTCGACGAGTTCTGAAGACATTTCTTAGGCGGTCTTGACCGAGGTCCTGAACTTGCCGGCAAATTCCTTTAGAATTTCATGGAGTTTGTTCGCTGTTACGTCCGAGAGTTCTTTCGTTTCGGCAATCGTCGTGTAGACATCCGGATACTTCATCTCGATGAACTCGTGCAACTCGTGCTCGAACCGCTGCACGTCTCCGGGAGGGATGAGGTCGAAATACCCGTTCGTTCCGGCGAAGATTCCAACAATTTGTTTCTCAACAGCCATCGGAACATACTGCCCCTGTTTCAGCAACTCGACGAGCCGCGACCCCCGGCGAAGCTGTTGCTGCGTCGCCTTGTCCAGATCCGATCCGAACTTTGCGAATGCTTCCAGTTCGCGGTATTGAGCAAGGTCGAGGCGCAATCTGCCCGCAACTTTTCGCAGGGCTTTGATTTGTGCATTGCCACCCACGCGCGAAACGGAAATTCCAACGTTAATCGCCGGACGAACACCTGAATTGAAAAGGCTGGACTCCAGATAGATCTGGCCATCGGTGATGGAAATGACGTTGGTCGGGATGTACGCTGAAACGTCGCCAGCCTGCGTCTCAATGATCGGGAGAGCGGTGAGGCTTCCACCGCCAAGATTATCGTTCAGTTTGGAGGCCCGCTCGAGCAAGCGAGAGTGGACATAGAACACATCTCCAGGATACGCTTCACGTCCCGGGGGACGTCGAAGCAGCAGGGACATTTGCCGGTATGCCTGCGCATGCTTCGAAAGATCATCGTAGATCACCAACGCGTGTCGACCGCTATCGCGGAAAAACTCGCCGAGCGTCGCGCCTGCGTACGGTGCGATGAACTGCAGCGGAGCTGGATCGCTTGCCGTCGCCTGAATAACTGTCGTATACTCCATCGCTCCAAATTCGGCCAACTTGCCCACAACCTGTGCGAGCGTTGAACCCTTCTGACCGATAGCAACATAGATGCAGTAAACGGGTTTGATACCTTCCTTCTTTGCCTTTTCCGTGTGGGTGTACCGCTGATTGATGATCGCATCGAGAGCAACCGCTGTTTTGCCTGTCTGCCGGTCTCCGATGATCAGTTCGCGTTGTCCGCGCCCGATGGGGATCATTCCATCGACGGCCTTCAGACCGGTCTGAAGCGGCTCCTTTACCGGCTGGCGCTGAAGAACACCGAGCGCTTTTCGTTCCAGCGGAAGATAGCGATCAACTTTGATAGGGCCTTTGCCATCGACAGGCTCGCCGAGCGGCGTAACGACACGTCCCAGCATCTGCTCTCCGACCGGCATCGACGCGAGGCGCTTTGTGCGTTTGACGACATCCCCCTCTTTCACGAAGGAGCTTTCACCAAACAACACGCATCCGACATTATCCTCCTCGACGTTCAGCACCATGCCGAAGACGTCGTGCGGGAATTCCACGAGCTCGCTTGCCATCACCTTCGACAGGCCGTACACCCGTGCGATACCGTCTCCGACCTGGAGCACGGTCCCGACGTCATAGACGTCGACCTCCTTTTCAAAACCGGAGAGTTGTTTCCGCAGGATTGCAGAGACTTCATCAGGTCTTACTTCTGGCATACGATTTCCTTTTGTCAAGTCCGATAATCAAAACGGTCGTTCTAGTTGCGCCCGACCCCTTCGGTAAAACGCTCGCGCAGCAACTCAAGCTGCCGCCGCACGCTGCCGTCATATACAGTGTCGCCGACCCTGGCGACGAATCCCCCCTTCAGCTGCTTGTCGATGCTGAAGGCGACACGGATCTTTTTCCGGGTAATCCCCTCGAAACGCTTCACGATGGTTTGCTGCTGATCTTTGGTCAGTTCGGTTGCTGCACGCACTTCGAGCGTGACAATACCCAGGCGGTCATCACGGAGTTTGTAGTACTCTTTGATGATATCGTCCAGGACGTCCTCCCGGCCCTTATCGACTATCAGGTTCAGGAAGTTGAAAGTAAAGACGCTGAGCTTGGACCGAAAAATCTCGGCAAGAAGGGCCCGTTTCTTGTCTTTTGAGACGACAGGGCTTTTGAGCAAACCGATAAACTCGCGCGATTCCTTCATCACCTTCCAGACGACCTCAAGGTCGATCGCCAGGCGTTCGCCCTGCTTCTGTTCCTCTGCAAGTTCCAATGCGGCTTCGGCGTAGCGCCGCGCAACCCGATATGCACTCATAGATCCATTCTTGGCCAGCGATGGAGGTCGCATCGTGCTGCCGTTCGTGCAACGACCGTCGCCCGAATCAACACGACTCCGCACCCCACCCGGCCAATAGCGTTAGCTGTTGGGGAGTTGGTTCAGAAATTTGTCAACGATCTTCTTATGCTTCTGGGCATCCATCGTTTCGTCGAGGATCTTCCCTGCGGCCAGGACAGCAAGATCGGCGACTTCAGATCGAAGCTGCTGTTTTGCCGCATCCACGTCCCGCTGAATCTCTTCTTTGGCCTGCTGGATTTCCCGTTGTGCCTGCTGATGCGCCTTGGCAACAATTTCCTCTTTCAGCTTCTCGGAAAACGCTTTGCCTTCGCGGATGATCTTCTGGTATTCCTCTTCGGCTTTGGCGAGGTTTTTCTCGTTCTGCTTCAGAAGCTCGGCCGCATCGGCCCGGGCCTTCTCCGCCATCTCAAGAGCCTGACGGATCGAATCTTCGCGATCCTTGAGGGATTGCAGCAGAGGTTTCCATGCAAACTTCGACAAGACGAGGACAAGAACCACAAACGTGGCAACTGTCCAGACCATTAACCCCGGATTAATGTCAAACATGTGGTGTGATCCCGGTTACTTGGAGGCGAGAATGATGCAGATCGCCAAACCGAAGAAGGTCGCGCCTTCGATGAGAGCCGCCGCGATAATCATCGCCGTCCGAACCTGTCCGGCGACTTCCGGCTGTCGTCCTGTCGCTTCCATCGTCGCCGCTGCCAGTTTGCCGATACCGTATGCTGCGCCGATGACAACAAGTCCTGCGCCTATTCCTGCAGAAAGATAACCAAGTGCGTTTGCTTCCATTGTATGTGTTCCTCCTTATTGAATACGTCGTTCAGATGGTGCAGAGTTTTCAAGATATCAATGAGAGTGCTCAGCATCCTCTTCGGCGTGTTCGGACTGCATCCCGAACCCCATGAAGAGCGATGTAAGCATGACAAAAATGTACGCCTGGAGAAATGCAACGAATAGCTCCAGCATCATCACTCCAACCCCGAAGAGCACCGGCAAGGGGGCTATGACCGGCGATCGAAAGAGCAGGATCATCCCGACCAGCGCGAGCAGCACAACGTGTCCGCCATTCATGTTCGCAAACAACCGCATGCAGAGAGCAAACGGTTTTGTGAACAAGCCGAGAATCTCGACCGGAATCATGATGGGCCAGAGCGCCCAATGAACCCCGCCCGTCAGGTGTGCGAAGTACTGTTTCAGTCCCTGTGCCTGTATCGCGGCCGCCTGAATCATGACAAATGCAATAATGGCAAGGCCGGCGGTCACTGAAATATTGGATGTTGACGTCGCACCATATGGAATGAGGCCAAGGAGATTCATGATCAAAATGAAGAAGAAGAGCGTCAGGAGGAATGGCAGGTATCTGAGCCCTCCCGGTCCCATGTTCGGCAGCGCTACTTCATCCCTGACGAACACGATGAAGACCTCGAGGAGATTGCCAACGCCTTTCGGCACAATGCTCTTCCGGTTCTTGCGCGCTGCATAGACGGCGAGAACCACGACGATGACCGCCGAGAGCAGGAGAAAGAAGACATGCTTGGAAATCGAAAGGTCAATCGTCAGGGTGCCGATATGGATCGGGGCGAAGTGCGGAAGTTCGATATGACCTCCCGGGAACTCTAGCGCCTGGGAGTTGTGCATGTGACCCAGCAAGTGACTGAATTCGAACTTCTCGCCGTGCTGAGCCGCGGCCTGAGCGACGGCAGTGGCGGAAGTGTCTGCGACACCTGCCACCGCATGATTTGCTGTATCAACGACTACTGTTGTCTCGATCATCGAAGGACGACTAACGCTTGAGAGCGACTTTTTTCTGAAGGACGTGAATTTCAAGTGCCAGATTCAGCACGTAAAACAGCAAGAACGAGAGCATCAACGACATCGTGTGGAATTGATACACACGAACGAGAAGGAAAACGACTCCAACCAGCAGGAACATCCGCACGAACGTCCCTCCAAGGATGATCTTGAGGAATGTCGTGTTGGGTTTGTCGAATCCGAATTCAATGAGCAGATACCCGAGCAGCAGATGGAACAGGCTCGCCACGCCGCTGGCCACGACACTCTGAACCACCTCTTTGCTGGAGTATACTGAGAGCGGAAGGAGCACAAGGACAACCACCCCGAGAACACAGTACACTACAAGCCTTAGGAACGCCCAATCGATTTTCACCGGATTCCGACTACGGAGACTTTTCCTTCTTACCGAGTTCAACCACTGATTTCAGAAACTTGATCAAACCGCCGACTGAACCGAGCACCAGCCCGATCAACTTGTAGGTCGGCGCAGTTCCGTAGCGGGTATCAAGCCACCAACCGATCAGGAAAAAGACCACGACGCCTGCCGCCAGTTGTATTCCCAGCGTCAGATAGGGAGCAACTTCCCTATAGATCTGCCCGGGGGCCTGGTCATCGTGCTTTCGGGATCTATTGGATTTCGATTCAAGTGACACGATAGAGGCTGTCCCAAGAGTGCTATCGATCTTCTGAGTTGAGTCAAGATTCCTTCAATTGAGGCGATTTCCGGACCCTCAACGTGGTCGAAATGGCATTCCCGCCTGACCTTCTGGAACAGGATTGGCGGGCAGGTCGACCTACCCGCCAGAACGCGTAGCGGGCTGGCATTTGGGACAGCCTCACGATCGACCCTCTCCGATCGACGGGAAAAATCAATGACGGGCTTCGTACAGCTGCGCTTTTTCGGTCATCAACACTTTCCCATCGAACAAACAGCCTTCATCGATGACCAACTTCGAAGCACGGATATCCCCCTTGATCACTGATTTTCCCTCGAAGACGATCTTTTCAGTCGCGATGATAGAACCTCGTACTTTTCCACCGATCGTGACATTCTTCGCCGAGACATTCCCATCGACCTCACCCGTGATTCCAACTGCAAGACTCTCACTCGCCGTGATCTCACCGGTGACTTTTCCATCGATGCGAACGTTTCCCTGACTGCGGATCTTCCCTTCAATGACAGTCCCCACGCCAATCATGTTCAGTTCTTTGACCGGATCAGTTTTCAGAGCCACAGCTCCTTTAGAAGTTAAGGTTTAGGATGAAGTTGGCCGGGTCGACAGGGACTCCGTCCTTCCAAATCTCGAAGTGGACGTGTGGACCTGCACTTGTTTCGCCCGAGTTACCCAGGAGTGCGATGGGTTCTCCCCGCCGCACGTATGCGTTCATCGACGTTAACAACGACTGATTGTGTTTATAGAATGTCAGGAAACCGCCAGGATGCGAGAGGATGATCTTGTTTCCATCATCGCTCGCCCATCCAGAGAACACCACGTATCCATCGGCAGACGCGTGGACCGGCGATCCAACGCTCCCGGCTATATCCAGACCGTAATGGCGCTGTGCCGGCTCGTATCCCCGCGTGATGTATCCCTCCGTTGGCAACACAACCGGGAATACCACGCGATGATTCTCTTGCAGAACCGATTGCATCGTTTGTGAGCTGATCATCGCGCGCCCCATCTCCGGCCGCAAGATGTCGGGTAACTTCTGTGTCCGTTCATCCTTCTTCCTGGCATCCGACATCCCTGCCCTCGGACTTCCAACGACAGCGACTCCAGAGTCTGTCGTGACCACCCTTTCTCCCAGGGCATTACGGAGTTTCACATTGTACTCACGCAGAAGGATCAACTCCTGCATGACGTTCGTCATCCGCTCATTGAGTGAGATGAGCTCTTTGCTGTACTTGTTGACGAGCCCCGGATTCTCAATCGGGATGAGAGTCCCGACGGGAGTATAGACAAGCAGTACCACGACAGTCGTAACGACGAAAACCAGCAACCCGGCAATCAACATATAGAATTGCCAAGGCGCAAACCGTAGGGACTTTGACCTCCCACCATCATCACGAGGTACGAACAGCACATCGTATCGCACCTTTTTCGATTTGTGATGCTGGTCTCCCGACATCTGGCCTCTGCACTTTGCGCAAGTTTGGTACCGTCGGGATCGCGCACCCCGAGGTAACTCGTGCGCTGGGGGAATCCCTCTCCCGAAAAAGCGTAGAAAACGGGATAAATCGGGGGAAAATTCGAAATTTAGAGCCTTAATTTATGCAAAACGTGCTGCAAAGTCAAAGGAATTATTGAGGTTCTGGATCTGAGGATCGGCAGGAAGACCTGAAAACTTGTGGTTGCGGTGACGAATTCAAGAACTACCGGACCACGCGGGAGCCAACTTACGTTCAACATACCGCCTGTAGTTCTCCTTGAATATCTTTCTGTCGAATTGCTCGGCATGCGCCCGGATGATATGAGGATTGAGTTTCAGACTATGGAGCTTCACCAATGCCTCTCTTAACGCTTCCGGTGTTTGCTCGCGAAAGAACACACCCGTGGCTCGCTGCGGATCATCGACAACGGTCTCCAATGCACCCCCCTGACCAAACGCGACAACGGGTTTCCCGCTCGCCATCGCCTCCAGCGGAACGATACCAAAGTCCTCGATACCTGGGAAGATCAAGGCGCGACACCGCGCATACAGTCCTACCAGCTCGGTATCCGGCTGCCAACCCAGGAATTCGATATTCCGGGATGCAAGAGATTGAAGCCTGCTGCTCTCAGGCCCGGTTCCGACAATCAGCAGACGTTCACCCGACCTCTTAAACGCATCGACGGCAAGATCAACGCGCTTGTACGGAACGAGAGCGCTGACGATGAGATAGTACCCATCATCCCTTTCCGAGACCGTGAATTGGTCCACACTCACCGGGGGATAGATCACATCGGCTGTTCTCTGATAGTACTGACGGATGCGTTCTGCAACGTTTTGAGAGTTTGCCACGAAAGAATGCACGCGGCTGCTTGACCCGGCATCCCACTTACGCAACCGCGGAGCAAAGAACGACATTGCTGCGCGGGTAAGCAGACCCGCACGCCCAGGTCCAAAGTACTGGTCGTACTGTTCCCACACGTACCGCATTGGCGTGTGGCAGTAACATATATGAAGAGCCCCGGGCGCCGGTCGCGCCCCTTTTGCGACGGCGTGGCTGGTCGAGAGAATGAGGTCGTACCCGGAGAAATCAAATGATTCGATCGCCCGGGGGAACAAGGGAAGATAGTTGCGGTATCGGCCGGATTTGTAGGGAAGGCGGTCGATGAACGATGTATGAATCTCCATCTCTTCTATGACGGGCGAAACACTCCCCTTGTTATGCAGAAGCGTGAACAGCGCCGCCTGAGGGTACAGCTCACAAAGGACCTCCAGCACCTTTTCCCCTCCGCGCATGCCGGTGAGCCAGTCATGCACCAATGCGATCTTCAGACCAGGATGCATTCAGCGTCAATTCATGATTCAGGTATTGTGGACTTGGACGAAAGTACGAGTTAATCCTCACACATCAAAATGCAGGGTGGATCGAGTAGTGTCCTTTTTTGATCGTAGTTCTTAAACGCAGAGTCGCGGAGCACGCAGAGGATCGCAGAGGTTTCACAGTATCGAAGTTTCTCCGCGTTGAAATCTACTACCAAATTAGGACAGTACCGTGGATCGTATTGCATCACACATCCCCCTTTTCTATATTGATTTCGAACTCAGCTTGCTTCCAACGAGATTTCCAGGCCACCAGCGCATGTCCATCTTCCTGGCGCTACTTCTTTTCGCTGTGCTATTCCTGATCACCGCCGGCGCAACCATTTTTGTCTTCGGCCCTCTCCTCGTTCTTCAGCCCCATCTCCGGACGCGTGAATGGTACAGCACGTTTACCGCTCTCCTGGAGCCGCGCCATGCAGGTCTTCCTCAGGAGGATCTGAATCTGAAAACGAAACAGGGATACAGGCTCAGCTGCTGGTTTGTGCGCCAGCCCAAACAGGTCCGGGGCACGATTATCTATCTTCACGGACTCGGTGACTGCAAAATAGGCGGCGTCCCGTATGCCAGATTATTCTACGGCAAAGGCTTCAACGTCTTCCTGTACGATTCCCGCCGCCATGGAAACAGCGAGGGACAGTATTGTACCTACGGGTTTCACGAGAAACATGATCTTTCCATTGCCATTGACTATCTGAAATCCCTGACCGACATCCAAATCGGGAAGATCGGGGTTATCGGAACGTCGATGGGGGCCGCCGTAGCTCTGCAGGCTGCTGCAATCGACCACAGGATCGACGCGGTTGTCGCTGAGGCGAGCTTCACCGATCTTCGCACTATCATGGTTGACTATCAGAAGCGGATCATCAAGCTCCCCTGGCACTTTCTCCGCAACCTCGCGATGAGCCGCTCTCAGAATCTCGCAGGGTTCAAGGCCAGGTTTGTCTCACCGATTCACGCCGTCAGAAATGTCCAGAAGCCGATTCTCTTTATCCACGGAACGGACGACACACGCATTCGGGCAGAATACTCCAGAGCTCTCTATAACAACGCGAATCAACCAAAGGAATTGCTCCTCATCCACAAAGGTGACCACACAGATTTGCTCAACGTCGGTGGCAGCGAGTACGAGCAAAGGATCGTGGAGTTCTTTGAGAAGCACCTCTCGGGAAAAGCTGGCAGTGGTTGATTATTCAAGTTGACCGTTCTTGGATGGGGGTTGAAATCCATTGGTCGAGAGGCTCCTGTTAGTGAGGCCGTCCAAAAAGTACTATCGACCCTCACTGCTGCTTCAAGAAATCGAAAATATCGGAGATCTCTGAAACTCATCGTGGTCGAAATAGCATTTCGACCTACAGTTTGGACGGCCTCCAATTGCCCCGACCTTCGGATTGGCAGTGGATAAATCATTTGGCTTTTGAAGTCTACTACTAAAAATACAATGATCGGGATGATATGACCAGAAGACTTGTTGCGCTGGTTCTTGTTTTCGCTTCCTTTTCTTCCTCCCGCGGTCAGACGGGGACACCTTTTTCCACGGACAGTGCGACGGCATATTTGCGGACGATTGCAGTCGACATCGGAGCTCGTCCGATGGGATCGCCGAATGAGCTGAAAGCCATGGAATTCGCTCTCGGCAAATTCCGTGCGTTCGGGCTCACCGAGACATACCTGATGCCGATCACAGAGTATCCCGGGTTCATGGGCGGGGGTCCGACAAACACACGGAGCGGCGTTGTGGTCGGGGTTCTCCGGGGTACAACGAGCCGGATTATCGTTCTCGGAGCGCACATTGACTCTGCCGATCCGGACATTCCCGGCGCGAACGATGACGGCTCAGGCAGCGCTGTCATTATTGAGCTGGCGCGTGTACTTTCGCAACGCAAGAACGAATCGACAATCGTCTTTGCGCTCTTCGGAGGCGAAGAAGCCGGACTGCAGGGCTCGAAGTATTTTGTCAAACACTTCCCCGATCTCGATCGAGTGGCATTGATGCTGCAGGTCGATATGGCGAATGGGTCTGCGCTGCTCTTTCCCACGCTCGACGCCTCGGGGCGGAGTGCACCGGAGTGGCTCGTGCGGGCTTCGTACGACGAGTTTTCGAAGCTCGGATATTCGGGGCTTCATTTCCCGACCGACTTCTTTGTTTTCATGGGCGCCATGCCCGGCGGCGGTGTCGGCTCTGACCATGAGCCGTTCCTCGAGAAAAACATTCCTGCCATCGATTTCACTTCGGACGCACGGGATCCGATCCACACTCCACAGGACAACTTCGAGAATTTCAAAGTGAGCGGACTGAAGCGCTCAGGAGAGTTGATCTACAAGCTGGTTGAAAGATTCGATGGGGGCGTTCCAGAGGAGAAAACGGGGAGTTATTTTTTGTACCAAGCCGGTTCATATCCATTTTTTGTTCCCATCTGGGCTCTCTGGACTTTCATATTCATTTCACTGGTTGTGTCAGTTGCCGCTTTGATCTTCGTCCGGAGGAGGAGGGCAACCTACCAAGGGACCGTGCGACCGAAGATCCCAGGACTCAAGCTGTTTCTTCTTATGCTGATCATCCAAATCTGCGTCTGGCTTTCCGAGAATGTTGTCTCGTTGATCAAAGGTGTACGGAATCCATGGATGACCGACATCATCGGCTATTACATCCTCGCCTTTTTTGGTGCGTGCCTTGGAATCTGGCTTTCACTCCGCTTTGCTCCGAGACTCGGGCTCCGGCATGATCCTTATGCGTACTATCTGCGGGCGTTTGTTTTTCTTGTTCTGTTTGTTGCGTTGGCTTCGATCAGCTCGGCTAAGCTGGCGTTGTATCCAGCCACCGCGCTGTTCCTGCTCGGTCTTGCCATGATCGTCAGGCATCCTGTTCTAAAACTGTTGCTCTGGCTCCTCACACCACATTTCATGTTTCGGCTCTTCTTCACAGAGACCTTCGACTTCCTTGCACGCTTCATGCATGCCCAGCCCGAGATCACTCCCCTTGTCAACAGTCTGGTGATTCTCAGCTTTATCCTGTTCTTTTCAATCTGGGCATTTCCTTTTCTGCTTGGATTTGCCGCGGTGTACTTTGACTCGGGGAAGGATCTTTTGTGGTTGAAGATTCTGAAACAGCGAACTGCTGGAATCGTCGCTGTCGCGCTTTTCGTCGTGACGGTTGTTTTTCTCTTGCAGGAGAGTTCCTACTCACAGGAGTGGAAGCCATCAATCCGGATCGAAGAAAACTTCAATCTTGATTCCGCGAGCGGCAGTCTCTCTGTACGGAGTCCTGAATACCTGGGTGGCACACGGATCGCTTTCGCCGGCCTTGACACGACCATAGCCGGGAAGACAACTGAGGTCAAGTTTGAACGGTCTCTGCCTCTTCCAACAGATCCATGGATCCGAATTGTCCGGACGATGCAGACGGCACGCAAAGACAGTATGGTCGCAGTGGAATTGCTCCTCCGTGTCGATATGAAGTACAGGCCGTTCAAACTCAAAATCGGCTATTCAAGCAACAGGGGCCGACTCATCAGCGCTTCCTCCCCATTCGCTTCGGGGACCACAGACAAGTCCATATCTCTTCAGTGGTCTTCGTTCCCCGACACCTCGCTGAGCATACCGATCAGTTTCTCCATAGCTGCCTCGGACAGCCTTAGCTTGCGTGAGCATATAGAGGCTGTGTTTGTTGAGGCGACTCAACCGGTCACCGTCGAGACAAAGCTGCCATCATCCATTCTTCACCGCTCAACCTTTGTCCGTGGGGCAACTGTCAAACTCGAATAGCTGGGCAAGCCCCAGATCTGCACTGACCCCAGTAGCGTACCGCCTCTCTGGGGCCTGGTGTGAGCGTAGTTGGTACTCTTGACATTAGCTGGATTTCTGCTATTTTAGCCTGACAAGAAGGAGGGCTCCTACATCGGCGGACACCACCATGCTCGCACGTCCGCGGACACCTCCGTTGTTCATCACATTCAGCACCGATCCTCATGTTCTCGTGGTTGTCCTGATACTGTGGGGGCGAGGTAGTGAACCGATCTATCACACCCTTGCATAAAGATCCAGGAAACGCGTCGAGATCACCAGGAGCGTCTCATTAGCATTCCCGAACTGACATGGAATTATCGGCCAGCGATCACACACCGCTGCCGTGCGCCGGTATATTCATGAATTCCTGAAGAGAATTCACGTTTCAGATTGCGGTCATTCCGTTCCACTAATTCACCAACCATTTCCAGGAGGTACCATGCGAAACACCTTTTGGTACATTTTTGTAATAGCGGTGATGTTGGCCTTGAGCTCGACGGTTGCGCTTGCGCAACTGGGGATCATCAAAGGTACAATCACCGATGCACAGACGGGCGAGATGATGATCGGGGCAAACGTCTTCCTCGAGAAGACTTCGTACGGCGCCGCGACAGACGGCAAAGGAGCCTTCACGATCCAGAATGTCCTGCCGGCGACCTACAACATCGTCGTCAGTTACATCGGTTATGAACAATACCGGCAAGCGATCACTGTCACGGCCGACAAGGTTGTGATTGTGGAAATAAAGATCAAGCCGAGCGCTGTTACACTCAGCGGTGTGGTTGTCACGGCGATCGGCACACGAGTCGAACGTGAGAAGATGGGCGTCTCGGTTTCGAGCGTCAATGCTGCATCACTTGCCACCGTTGGTACGAATGATCTCGTGGCGGGCCTTGCGGCGAAAGCACCGGGTATTACAACTATCGAATCAACAGGCGACCCGGGCGCTGCAACAAGAATCGTCTTACGCGGCGTGCGATCTCTCAACAATAACAACTCCCCTCTGATCGTTCTGGATGGTGTTCCTATTTTCAGCGGCACATCGATCGGCGGTGGCACTGCGTATGTCGCAGCCGAGTCAAGGGTGAACGATATCAATCCAGATAATATCGAATCGATCGAGGTTTACAAAGGCCCCGCGGCGGCGGCTTTATGGGGCTCACGTGCCGCGAACGGAGTCATAGCAATCACGACAAAATCCGGAGGTCAGACCGGAAGCAAGAAACTGAGCATTTCTGTCCGTTCGAGGACGAGCGGAGATCAGCTGTTGCGCGAGTTCCCCTTGCAGCAAAAATTTGGACAGGGTCAAAACGGGGCATTCTTGTTTAACGGTGTCCGTGCGTGGGGAGACCCGATCTGGCTAAGATCAGGCGCACCGGATGCTCTTGATCGAACGAATTATCAATATGCGACCATTGTCACGAAGAATTCCAAAGACGTTTTCAACCACGCGACTGATCTTTTCCGGAAGCCGATCACCGTGGATGCCGGCGTAACCCTGCGCGGCGGCGACGAGTGGAGTGATTTCTTGGTGGACATGAGTCAGTTGAACCAACAGGGAATCATCCTTTCAAACTCAGATCTGCTGCGGACTTCGATCCGAGCAAATGCCACCCGGCGATTCACTGAAAACGTGGTTGCAAAAATCACCTCTCAGTACGTCCGGAGCAAGACGAGCCGCATCCAACAGGGGTCAAACGTATCCGGGCTTCTCCTTGGAGGGCTTCGTACCCCACCAGACTTCAATCAGAGCCCCTACCTCGTTGATTATGTTTCAACGACGGGAGCAGTTACGTACGGGGTTCAGCGGACGTTTAGGAATATGTCCGCCAATCCAGCGTTGGGCCCAGGGTTCAACAACCCCCTCTACATCATTTATAATGTTCCGACGACACTCAACACCGACCGCCTCCTCGGCACAGTGGAATTAACCTACGACCCGATGAAGTGGTTGAATTTCGTCTACCGCCTTGGAGGGGACTACTACACTGACCGTGAAGTCTCGACGTACCCACCCGGCGACGCAAGCTATCCCACTGGCGATACGTATCGTTCATTCAACACGAACTACCAGGTCAATTCCGACTTGTTGGGGACAGCAAAATATGAGTACAGCGACAACATCAACGGATCGCTGATGATGGGCTTCCACATTGATCATCGCCAGGGTCACTCGATTTCTACTGATGCGACATCCTTCATTCTCTATGATGCTCCAGCGACATTCAGCAATGCGCTGAACTATGCTCCTGGTGAAGGCTTCTCGATCGTGCGGACGGCTGCGGTCTACGGTGAAGCTACTGTCGACCTCTTCAAACAGTTGTTCTTGCGAGGAACGGGTCGCCTCGAAAGTGCCTCCACCTATGGCGCAGACGCGAAGAAGTCGTATTTCTATCCTTCCGTAAGCGCCGCCTGGCAGTTTACAGAGCTTCCTTTCCTCAAAGACATTCCCGTCCTGAGTTATGGCAAACTCCGCTTAGCGTATGGAACGGCGGCGAATCAGCCGGGAGCGTATGTGACCAAGACGTACTTTGGAAACGCCACACCCGGAAACGGTTGGCAGACTACCGCCCTTAGCGGTATACAATATGGAGGTGCTCCGCTTCGCGGGACCAGGCTTGGCAATACTAACCTTAGACCGGAAATGACGTCAGAGACGGAATTCGGACTCGATTTCCGGCTGTTCAACGATCGTGTCTCCGTGGGCGTAACGCAGTATGTGAACAAGACGACTGATGCGCTCCTGAATGTGACTGTCGCACCTACTTCTGGGTACACGTCACAGACTGCCAATGCAGCCAAACTGGAGAACAATGGCACGGAGTTGCAGGTGATGGCAGAGTGGCTCCGCATTGAGCCTTTCTCATGGAACACGACGATCAACTGGTCCAAGAACAAGAACCTGGTCACAGATTTGGCCGGTGTCAGCGTCATCACGCTGGCGGGCTTCGTTGGTTCCACGTCCTCGGCGGTTCTGAATCAACCCGTAGGGATCCTGTATGGTACCCGGTGGGCGCGGAATGCGGATCAAAGCCTGAAGCTCGATGCGAACGGCTTCCCGCAGATCGATGCTACGTCAGGGATTCTTGGCGACCCGAATCCCGACTGGCGTGCGGGCTTCATCAACACGCTCCGCTACGAACGACTAGCACTCAATGTCGTCCTCGACATCAAGAAAGGCGGTAAAGTCTGGAACGGTACCAAAGGCGCTCTCTATTCGTACGGAACGCATGCCGATATGGATATGTGGACTACGATCAGTGCAGCTCAGGCTTTGACTATCAAGAACTGGGCTGGCAAGACTCCAAGCACAGTGATCGCTGGGTCCACTACTCAGAAGAGGTACTACACCAATTCTGACGGTACCATTTCCTTCCGTGGAAAGATCGGGAATTTCGGCGCCGGAGATGTAATCCTTGATGAAGATTGGTACCGAAACGGTCTGGCCAATGGATTCAACGGGCCAACGGAGCAGTTTGTGGAAGATGCCGGCTACGTGAGGTTGCGCGAAGTTTCGTTGTCGTACTCCGTGCCGCTTCATTTCATGGGGATGCAGAACCTTACCGTGAGCGTCACAGGACGCAATCTAGCCCTGTGGACAGACTACACGGGGAATGATCCCGAAACCAATTTGCAGGGAACAGGCAATGGCATCGGTATCGATTACTTTAATAACCCAACCACAAAATCCTGGACCATCTCGCTCCAGATTGACTACTAACCACCACGGGAGTTCGATCATGAGAAATTTCATAATCATACTCACAGTTGCAGTTTTCCTGGCGGGATTGGTCGGATGTGAGAAGTATGTTACCGGCTTCGAGTCCAATCCCCTTTTGCCATCCGATGCGTCGGCGCTCAAAGTCTTCAATGGAGCGGAGTTGTCCTTCACCGTCTTCACGGAAGGATTCCCGGCGTACCTGTCGGCAATATGGTCACAGCAGATTAATGGTGCAGACCGTCAGTTCCTCACCTACGTGACTTATACCTGTACAACAGACGATTTCAACAACGACTGGAGTACAGCGTACGCAGGAGCGTTAGGAAACCTCCGGACTGTCCAAGACAAAGCCGCGGCTGCGGGTCAACTCAACCTGAAAGGCGCGGCAGAAATCCTCGAGGGGCTGCACATAGGAAACGTGGCAGCACTCTGGGGAAATGTGCCATATTCCGAGGCGATCCAACCTCCAAACTTCCAACCAAAGTTCGACGGTCAGCTTGCCGTCTATACGGCGGTCCAGAAAGCTCTTGATCAAGGAATCGCAGATTTCAATTCAAATCTCGTACCCCTTGCGCAAGACGCTCTGTCAATGGGCGGAAGTGCCACACGCTGGGTCAAACTTGGTCATTCGGCGAAGGCACGCTATCTTATGCATGTCGCTCGCGGCCAGGCATATAGTGCAACAATTCTGAACCAGATCATCACCGAAGCGGGACAGGGCATCACGAGTCTTACAGGATCGGAAGATGTGATGACGACGCATGGGACGGTACAGGCTCAGAGTCAAAACCTCTGGTACGATTTCATGATAGCGTCGCGAACCGGCTACATGGATGCCGTCAACACCTTCGTAATCCCTATGTTGCGGGCGAAGAAGTTCGACGGTAAGTCAAGTGAGACCGGAAGGCTTGCGTTCTATTTCAACGCGGCTCAGAACAACATGAATACGACCGCTACCGGAGCCTACGCGATCAATGCCGGGTACCCCATCTTCCGTGCTTCTGAAACGCACCTGCTGATGGCAGAGGCATATGTCCGCCTTGGAAATACTGCAAGCGCTTTGACGGAATTGAACAGTGCCCGCACGTATAACAACAACGTGTTCAAGAATACTTCGGCGGCGTTTGTTGCAGCAGATTTCCCGACGACGGCAGACCTCCAGCAGGCAATTCTGAATGAGACTTATGTTTCCCTCATGCATCAGATCGAAGCCTTCAGTTTCCTGCGCCGCGTGAACTTTGCGATTTCTTACAAGGATTCTGCTGGCGTCACGAAGACGATGGCACCGATGAAGGGAACCGCGTTCCCGCAACGATTCCTGTACTCGACAACCGAGGCGAACGCCAACCCGAACTGCCCGGTCGAGCCCACGAACGCTCAATTCAATAAGACACCTGCCAACCAGTAGTCGCGGTCGGCAGCGCATTCTTACACAGAGGCCCCGCAATTCCTGCGGGGCCTCTTTTGTTGCACGAGATTCGGAGAATCTAAAAGCAAACTGGCCTGGACGGAGGTGGTGAACTACCATGAAAAGAATTCACATTACATGTTTCGTTCTCCTACTCTCGGGCAGTTGTACTTCTGTCCAACAAGGAACAACTGGTAGCGTTAAAAGCGACGTTCTGACAGCAGAGGAAATCGCGACTACGACCGCGCAGAACGCGTACGACGCAGTCAGTCTGAAGCGCCCTTTTTTCTTGAAGTCTCGCGGAATGAGGAGTCTTCACGACGCCCCGGCGGGACAGACCGTCCAATACCCGGTTGTGTTCGTCGATCGTATGTATTTTGGAGAGCTCGAGTCTTTGCGCAACATTGCCGTGAACAGCATCGCCGAGATTCGTTATCTCGACTTCAATGCTGCCACCGTCCAATTCGGGACCGGACACAGCGGAGGAATTATCTTGGTCATCTTGAATCACTAGGCACAACTGGCACGAGTGTGCAAGTGGAAAAAGTCAATGAATTTTCACATCTTAAGTCCTATGGGAATGTCTCTTCTAAGGATGATGTTTGTTTGCTTCGTTCTCGTTGTTCTTCAGGCGAACACCACAATCTGCCAGAACGTGACTGTCGTTGAGACAAGTGGGGCGGGGGAAAGAGTAGTGGTCTTGCCATTCGAAACTCGCGGCGTCTCCCCGGATGAAGGATTGCGGCTGAAGCAGAAGTTTGCCGAGATTCTCGAAGAGTCGAAGCGATTCGACGTCATGCCGGATAACGTACTGAAGAACAACCTCGAGCTCTCCAGCCTGTCAAAGATCGACAGCTGCAATACGTTGCCATGTCTGGCTCAACTAGGGAAGGTTCTGAACGTCGAAAAGATCGTCCACGTTTCGGTGGATCAGTGGAAGGACCGCTACGTGATCCACATTCGTCTGGTCGGTGCCTCCGACGCGGCGCTTTTGTATGACGAGCGGGTGGATTACACAGGCGATTTCAGCAGCCTTCTCTCCACCGTTGTTCCAGAGCAAGCGCGAAAGCTTAGCAGTGCCTTCCTCGATAAGAAGCCCAACTGGTATCTCATCGCCGCTGGTGTTCTCGTTGGCGTGGGACTCATCTATTGGATCTACTCCACGTTCTCCGCGGTGAGCAGTACTGAGCCTGATACCTCCACACCCCCCGGATCGACGAAGTAACTGCAGATCGTTGTTGCCAATCGCATCCCTCTACTAAAATCGGTAGCGGTCTGAGAGTTTGATCCGGCTGAGAGCCGAGGGGCACTCTTGCGGGCTGCTCAAGGGAGAAGGCACACACCCCTACATCCCCTCTCTCCTGCACGCAATCCGACACACAGAGGGGACTGTTTGAGCTCTGAGGAAGACCGTGGGCAGACGTGAATCCGGGAATTGCACATCCCCTCTCTTGCGAGGGAATGCGGGCTGTGAGAGGGGACTTGAGGGGTGAGTGCTTTGTTTTGGAAGGGCTGGAGTCGGTGCCCCCTTAAGTCTCGGTGGCCTGCTGCGGACTTGTTCAAAGTCTTTCCAAAACACAACGGTGGACCCTGATATTCTATTGGCGCAGAATGAGGCGGGCTACATTCTCGATGTGATACGTGTGGGGGAACATATCAACGGGCTGGAGAGCTGCGATGTCGTACTTTGCAGCCAGCATTTTCACATCCCTTGCCTGCGTTGCCGGGTTGCAACTGACATAGACAATCCTCTCCGGTGCGATTTCCAGGATCTCCTCCACCACTTTCGGGTGCATACCGCTTCTGGGTGGATCGATGATCATCACATCCGGCCTGGGATGCGACGTGATCCATTCGCGGTCTTTCGTGAGACGATCCTTCAAATCACCAAGAATGAACGTGCAATTCTCAATGTGGTTTGCCTGTGCATTGCGGTTTGCATCTTGCACAGCGCTCTCAACTGATTCCACTCCTATCACCTGCCGCACTGCATCCGAAACAAACAACGCGATCGAACCGGTACCAGAATAGAGGTCCCACACGATGTCAGTCTTTTTGAGCGCGGCCAGGTTCTTCGCGACTGTGTAGAGTCGCTCAGCCTGCTGTGTGTTCGTCTGGAAAAACGAGCTCGCCGAGATTCTGAAGCGAAGATTCCCGAGTCTCTCATTGATCACCCCATCGCCCGCATAGACCCTTTCCCGGTCACCAAATGCTATCTGTGCCTTCTTCGAATTGATGGTATTGACGACCGTCGTGATGGAGGGAACTGCGGCAAGCAATTCAGCCGTAAACTGCTTCATAAGGTCCGGCCGGTCTTCAAACGTCACGAGATTGACCATTGTCTCCTTCGTCCGTTTGCCCTCACGGATGACAAGAAACCGGAGGTACCCCGCATCCGCATCCGAGGAGTAAACGGGGAGGTTCTCGCGGCGGGCAAAGGATCTTGTGAAATTTAGGATTTCGTTGGAGAGTCCCGACTGAAGATGGCATTCGGTGATTTCGAGAACTTTGTCGTACCGTTGAGGAACGTGAAGGCCCAAGAAGAGTTTTGAGTTTGGAGTTTCAAGTTCAAAGTTGGGAGAATCAGGCGAGTTATCCGGAGGAGATTCAAGCCACTCCTTGGCGGCAAAGGAGTATTCCATTTTGTTCCGATAGAAGAAGACTTCCTCGGAGCCGATGATGGGAAGGACATTGGGATTGGCAAACCCCCCGATGCGTTCGAAGGCGTCGACGACGTGTTGTTGCTTGAATCGAAGCTGCACCTGATAATCGACATGCTGCCACTTGCACCCTCCGCATGAGCCGAAGTGCCGGCAGCGAGGAACCACGCGGTGCGGCGAAGGTTGCTCAACTGCAACGACTTTCGCTTCCGCGTAGTTCTTTTTCGACTTGAGGATGCGGACCCGCACCGTATCGCCGGGAACAGCCCCATCGACGAAGACCACAAAGCCCTCATGTCGAGCGATTGTCATGCCCTCGAAGGCGGCGTCGTCCACCTGCAGCACGACTTCATCACCGCGCTTCAACAAGTTTTGCTTGAGTGGTTCCATTTGAATCTCTGGGATTTGCGATTTCCGATTTTCGATTAGGTTTGTCCGATCGACAATTGCCAATCGGCAATCGACAATACTCTTACATACTCAACCAATAACTCACTTTCAGCAGAAGCACATTGTCCACGGGCAATGCGAACGTGTTGTTGAAGCTCTCCCCGAACGAGCTGCGATACGTTCCGCGCTCGCCACTTCTCGACTGCGACCAGACAAGATAGGCCGTGCTGCCTGGCAAGTATTCCCACCGCAGGACGACGTTCGAATTAAAGGAAAGATCGTTGAAGTCCGGCCGGGAGTACTGGGCATACGGCTGGAATTTGTCCGGGCCCTGCATCTGCTGGAAATTCTCGTACTTGCCTTTGGCAAAGAAGAGCTGAAAATAGACCTGAAGTGTGAGCTCCGTCGAAAACACATACGAGCCACGCGTCGTGAGGCTCCATTCATCGGCCGTCCGCTCCGCAAAAATGCTCCCGTCCGGAGGTCCCGTGAGGTTTGCCACCCATGCAAATTCGCGATCGCGGATCCCTCGTTGAAGATCAAATCTCAAAGAAATATTCGTGGCCGGTTTCAGCTCCAATTCACCTTTCAGCTGAAGGTATTTGCCAGCTCTCTGGTCGCTGCCGATCGAGATCTCCAACTCGCCAAAAACATCCTGCCGCTGGTCCGATTCTACCATAACAAAGAGATTCTGCGTACCCGGTTTTCTGAAGAGACCCCAGCCGCGTGTTTCCCGATCGTCGTACTTTCCGCGGTCGATTTCGGCATGCGCCACGAATATCCAGTAGCTCGGAAGCGTGAGCTCGCCTTCGAGATTTATCGAATGATTGAGTTCGGCGCCGTCGAAATTGCGCCGCAGGTGATACACGGAACTCAGCGACCAGAACCTCCGTGATGCGGTCACTTCATCATCGCGATAGAGAATCCGACCAATCCAGCCGTAGTCATTCGGCCGGCGGAAGTAGCCGATATCATTGATGTTGTATCTTTTCGATGTAAAATCGAATGAGACAAAGCCGCGCCAGTGCGGGCCGCCGTCTTTGCTGAAATTGAACTTGCCGGCCGTGCCGTCAACACGACCGTTGAAAGGACTGGTGGTGCGCGAGCCAGCGAGAAATCCATCGACGCGATACATGCTCTCAGCAAACTTCAGACTCCAGTCCACACCGGTTGTCATTGCCGGCAAGATGCCGTCACGGTTCACTGACGTGAGGATCATGCCGATATTCGAGTTTTCCAAGACATCCTGCCGAAGACGAATCAGACTGTAGTTCGTGAGCGGATCAACAATCTTCTCTGTTCGCTCTCCGGAAGATGAGACCAGCGTCGCAGTTTCCTTTCTCGTCACCGCCTCGAGCACACCGATCGAAAGCCCGCTGTTCGTCTTGCCGGAGATCTTGGCTGCACCCAGGATGGTCGCAAATCTCGGCTGGTTCAAGACATACCCTCCCTCCGGCGCTTCCACCTGTAGTGCACGCCCGATGCGGCGGGAATAGAAAAGCCCCGGCCCGAAATCTCCTCCGAACGTCGTGAACTGAATGATCTGCGAACCTTCGATAAAAAACGGACGCTTCTCCGGGTAGAACGTCTCGAACGTGGTCAGATTCAGCACGGCCGGATCCGCTTCCACCTGGCCAAAATCGGGGTTTATTGTGGCGTCCACTGTGAGACCGTTTCCCGGCCGGTACTTGACATCAAGACCGGCATTGGGCTTGATTTCGCGCCCGGAGGGGTAGCTCTGGGATTGAGGGACGAACCGACCATCCGCCAGTGCATATGGTATCAATTCGACGTTTGATGGAGTAGGGATCCTTTCAATACCGACGAGATGACCAAACTTCGAGGCATGGCCTCCCTCACTTTTGCTCCTCAATGCCCACATTTGCAGCTCGTTCAGACGGGCGATTCGGCGGTACAGCTGCAGGCCCCATTCATAGGATTCCCGCTGTGGAAAGCGTAGTACCCGGAAAGGGATCTTGACTTCCGCGATCCATCCGCGATCGGTTATTCTTGTCTTCACATCCCACACGGCATCCCACGAAGCGTCTTCCAACTGTCCATCTCCGTACTGCAGGATATCGACCTTCACTCCGGCCGCATTGATCGTGAATTCGAAGTTTGTCTGATGGTCGTGGTACGTGTCGATGCGAATGGAGATATTGTCGGACAACACCTCGTCGTCCCGCCGGACGAGGCGAGCGATGATCTTCGACGGATCCGGGTCATCCATGGTACAGCCGAAATAGATCGCCTCGTCGTCATACAGAATTCGGAACTCCGTAGGCATCGTCCCCGGCGCACCTTCGTTCGGGTCTTGCTGTAGGAAATCTTTTTCAGGCTTCGCCAGTTTCCATTCGGGCTCATCGAGAACACCATCGATCCTCGGTGCTACCGGTGTACGGACAGCGATTGCTTTCTTGGGATTGCTTCCGCCGAGGGCCGAAGAGAGAACAACGATCATGAGGCAATAAATGAAACACAGTAATCGGATGAGCATATGCGTTATTGGAATTGTGATACCTCGCTCCGTGTGTTGGTCAGTCAGCGAAGCAAGTGTGGTTTTCGATTCCCGTGTCTGCAGATCCACCTACTGGACGGGCGGTCACATACTTAGCCAATAGCTGACTTTCAGCAGCACCACGTTGTCCGCCGGGAGAGCAAAGGTGCTGTTGAAGCTATTCGCGATGGTGCTCTCGTATGTCCCGCGTCCGCCGAAACGCGCCTGCGACCAGACCAGATAAACCGTGCTGCCCGGTAAATACTCCCACCGCAGAACGACGTTCGAATTGAACGAAAGCTCATTGAATTCCGGGCGCGAATACAGGGGATACGGAACGAACCGATCGGGGGCAAGCATGATCTGGTAATTGTCGTACTTCCCTTTCGCGAAGAAGAGCTGAAAATACACCTGAAGGGTGAGGTCTGTCGTGAACACGTATGATCCCCGCGTCGTAAAGCTCCAGTTATCCGTCGTGCGGTTTGCGAAGACGGAGGAAGTGGATGCCAGGGAAGATGACCAGACGGGGACAACGTTGTCGGCCCAGGCAAATTCATTCTTCCGAAGCGCGCGCTCCAGATCAAACTGCAGCGTCACGTTCGAGGCAGGTTTAAGTTCCAGATCGCCCTTCAACGACAGGAACCGCCCCATTCGTTGGTCGGCCCCCCAGGTCATGACGAATTCTCCGACGGCGAGCTCGCGTTTGTCGGATTTCACATCGAGGCTGATGCTCTGCGTGCCGGGTTTTCTGTAGAGTCCGTTCCCACGCGTCTCACGGTCATCGTACTTCCCGCGATCGAGCGTCGCGATGCAATCGATAAGCCACCAGTTCGGAAGCGTGATCTGGCCATCAAGATTGATAGAATTGATGATTTCCGCACCGTCGAAATTGCGGCGAAGATGGGCCATCGAGCTGAGACTCCAGAGGCGTTTGATCGAAGTGACCTCATCGTCCCGGTAGAGGATCTGCCCAACCCAGCCGTAGTCATTTGGCCGCCGGAAAAACCCAATGTCATTGACGTTGTATTTCTTCGCTGTGAAATCGAAGGACAGTGAGCCGCGCCAATGGGGTCCGCCGTCCTTGCTGAAGTTGAACTTGCCTGCAGTACCGTCGGCACGCGCGTTGGATGCATTCGTCGTTCGAGATCCTGCCAAAAACCCATCTACACGATACACGCTCTCCAGAAACTTGAGGCTCCAATCCATGCCGGCCGTCATCGCCGGCCAGCGACCGTCACGATTCACGGATGTTACGATCACACCGACATTCGAATTCGCCATCAGGTCCTGGCGAAGCCGGATGAGGCTGTAGTTCGTGAGGGGTTCGACCACCTGCATTGTCCGATTGCCGAGCGAATCAACCAGCGTTGCGGTTTCTTGTCTCGTGACTGCTTCGAGCGCTCCGATCGAGAGTCCGCCAGCAGTCTTCCCGGAGATTTTCGCCGCACCAAGGATCGTGGCAAATCTGGGTTGGCTCTCGATGTATCCGCCGGGGGGAGGATCCACGCGCAGCGCCCGGCCGATGCGCCGGGAATAGAACAAACCCGGGCCAGCGAGTCCGCCAAATGTGGTAAACCGGATGATCTGAGTCCCCTCAACGAAGAACGGCCTGTTCTCAGGGTAGAATGTTTCAAAGGTCGTGAGGTTCAATACCGCGGGGTCGGCTTCCACCTGCCCGAAGTCCGGATTGATAGTCGCATCGATAGTGAGACCGGTTCCAGGTCGGTACTTGAAATCGAAACCAGCATTGGATGAGAACTCACGGCTGTTCGGGTATCCGGGAGATTTCGGCTCAAACCGGCCGCTGCCGACGGCGTAGGGTATGACCTGAAGATTCGCCGAGGGGAGAAGTTTTTCGATGCCGACAAGATGACCGAACTTGGAGATAAAGCCGCTCTCACTTTTCCGGATCATCGCCCAGAGCTGCCGTTCGTTGTTCCGCGCGATGCGCCGGATGACCTGGAGGCCAAACTCATGGATCTCCTGCCGGGAAAAGCGCAGTGCGTGGAACGGGATCTTGATCTCCGCAACCCATCCACGATCGGTGATCGATGTCCGTGCATCCCAAACCGCATCCCATGATTTATCAAGATCGACGCCATCATTATATTGCAGAATATCCGCTTTGAGCCCGGCGGCATTCACGATGAACTCGAAACACGTCTGGTGATCATGGTACGTATCCAGACAAATCGAGAGGACATCTGAGACAGGTTGATCGTCCCGCCGTGCGAGACGACCGACGATCTTCGAAGGGTCAGCATCAACCATCGTGCATCCGAAATAGATCGCGTCATTGTCATAGAGTATCCGTATCTCCGTCTGCTGGCTTGCCGGAGCCCCCTCGTACGGATCCTGCTGGGTGAAATCCGCAAAAGGCTTCGCCAGCTTCCACTCGGGCTCACTGAGCGAGCCGTCGATCCTCGGAGCTATCGGCGTACGTACGGCAGTGGCAGATTTCGGATTGTTCCCTGCCAGGGCACAATCGATAAAAGGGGCGACAAGAAGGGCGACGAAAAGAAACCCAAGAAGAGATCTTCTGTTCATACTCTCGCAGTGATTCATGACTTGAAACTGGCAATAAAAAACCTCCGCTGTATGATCAGGGAGGTTTTGGAACACACGACGTACATCCCACCTCAATGATGCCAGGAATTCCGATTGCAGTCAACGAGAACCAATTCTAGAAACGCAGAATTTGCCACAAAGACACCAAGGCACGAATAATAAAAAAGAGGTACAACGAAATCTTCACACACCTTTGTGTCTTCTGCGCCAGAGGCGCATGAGCCTTTGGCTCAGTGACTTAGTGGCGACACTTTTCGGATAGCCCTCTAGACCTCCATTGCAGCCTTCAGGAGTGCATCAACTCTCAGCACTGAGTCCGCCTCCGCGTAGAAACGGATCAGCGGTTCCGTACCTGACGACCGCACCAGCACCCAGGCGTCGTCGAAGAACAGCTTGTAGCCATCTCCCGTTTCCACCTTTCGGACTGTCATGCCCGCGAGGCTCTTGATCCCTTTCTTGTAACCGGCAAGAGTCTTCTGTTTCTGCTTCTCCGTCATGTGCGCATCGATACGGTTGTAGTAATGCCATCCGAACTCGATCATGAGTTCCTCAACAAGCTCGCTCAGCTTCAACTTGCGAGTCGCCATCACTTCAGCCAGCAACAGTCCGACGTAGATGCCATCGCGCTCCGGTAAATGTCCGCGCAACCCCAATCCACCGCTTTCCTCAGCCGCAATCAGGATATCACGCTCGGTCATGAGCCGGCACAGGTGCTTGAAGCCGACCGGTGTTTCGTGCAATTTCAGCCCGTATTTTGTACACATCTTGTTGATCATCTGGCTGACGGAGATAGATTTGGCGATCTCGCCGGTCAGGTGTTTCTCCGTGACCAGGTATTTAAGGAGGATCGCGAAGATGCGGTGCGAATCCACGAATAATCCGCTCTCATCCAGTGCTCCGACACGATCAGCATCCCCGTCCGTCGCGATGCCGATGTCGCATCCTTTCATCACTATGGTGGAGGCAAGGTCCTTCATGTTCTGCGGAATAGGCTCGGGATGTCCACCGCCGAACGAAGGATTGTAGCTGGTTCGCAGTTCAGCCCGCAGAGAAACAAGCTGTGACATCACTCCCGCACCGGCCCCGTACATCGCATCGTGGACAATCTTGATACCGGACGACTCGATCAGTGGCAGGTTCAGTTTGGCTCTGAGATCATCCACGTAGATGGCAGTGAAGTCCATCTTCTTGATCACACCCTTCTCCACCAGCTCTGCAAACGTTCTTTTACTTACTACTTTCGACTTGGATACTTTCTTCAACTCCTTTTCGACCTTTTCGATCATCTCGGGGTGAGCCGGACCTCCAAAGTCTCCTTTGATCTTGAATCCATTATATCGCGCCGGATTATGGCTTGCAGTAATAACAATACCACCCGCCGCTTTGAGCTTCGTCGTCAGGAGCGAAACCATCGGTGTCGAAGAGACCTTGTCCGAGAGAATGACTTTGATTCCCCGGTTTGCCAGCACTTCCGCGGTTGTCTCCGCGAATTCCCGGCTGAGGAATCTTGTGTCATACCCGATGACAACTCCGTTCCTGATCCGTTTGTGCCGCTTGAAGTAGTTTGCCGTTGCGAGCGCCACTTTTGCGACATTGTCAAACGTAAAATCGGCAGCAATCAGGCCGCGCCACCCGTCCGTCCCAAATTTAATTGGTGTCATAAGGATTCCATCCTGAGTCTATACGGAACGATAAACGTTATGCCAGGTTTTGATTCAACGCGCCGAAGCTTGCATAGTAGCCATTCGTATCAAGCTCTTCCTCGATCCGAATCAGCTGATTGTACTTCGCAATACGGTCGGTGCGGCTTGCCGAGCCCGTCTTGATCATCCCGGCGTTCGTGGCGACCACGATGTCTGCAATCGTCGTATCTTCTGTTTCACCGGAACGATGACTCAAAACCGTGGTGTAATGAGCGCGCTTCGCCATCTCGATTGCGTCGAGCGTTTCCGTCAGGGTCCCGATCTGGTTGACCTTGATCAGGATTGAGTTCGCAACGCCCATGTCGATTCCCTTCGAGAGGTACTCCACGTTTGTCACGAACAGATCATCACCGACAAGCTGAACTCTCTTGCCAACTGCATCCGTCAGCATCTTCCATCCCTCCCAGTCGTTCTCGGCCATGCCATCTTCAAGCGACGCGATCGGGTATTGCTTCGTCCATCCCTCCCAGTACTTCGCCATCTGTTCGGGGGACTTTTCGGACTTGTCCGACTTTGAGAAGACGTACTTCTTTTTGTCCTTGTCGAAGAATTCGCTCGCGGCAGGATCGAGGGCGATGTAGATTTGCTCGCCGGGCTTGTAGTTCGCCTTTTGGATCGCATCGAGAATCACTTCCACGGCTTCTTCGTTTGATTTCAGGTTCGGGGCAAATCCGCCTTCGTCTCCAACCGCCGTGTTGTACCCTTTTTTCTTCAGGACCGATTTCAGAGAGTGGAATACCTCCGCCCCCATCCGCAATGCTTCGGCGAATGAAGGAGCGTCGATGGGCATGATCATGAATTCCTGAAAGTCGACGTTGTTATCCGCGTGACTGCCGCCGTTCAGGATGTTCATCATCGGCACGGGGAGGATCTTTGCATTCGTTCCGCCGATGTAGCGATACAGCGGCATATGAAGCGACTGCGCAGCCGCCTTCGCCACGGCCAACGAAACGCCGAGGATTGCATTTGCACCCAGCTTGCCCTTGTTGGGCGTCCCGTCGAGCGCAATCATCATCTTGTCGATCCCCACCTGATCGGTGGTCTCGAAGCCGACAACCTCTTCTGCGAGAACGTCGTTAACGTTTTCAACGGCCTTCAGAACGCCTTTGCCATTGTAGCGAGCCTTGTCGCCATCGCGCAGCTCAACTGCCTCGTTCTCACCGGTCGATGCGCCGCTGGGAACAGCTGCGCGACCGATTGTGCCATCTTCCAGTGTCACTTCAACTTCAAGAGTGGGATTACCGCGAGAATCGAGTATCTCCCGCGCCCATACGTCGGTAATTGTCGTTTTCATGTTGATCTCCAGGATTAGTCGTCAGAAAAGCGGTATCGGTATGAAGGACTAGAGCATTGCACGGCAATTAAGCCAAAAATCTGGGGAAAATCAATTTAATCCGCGCCGAAAGCTCCCATCCAATCGCAAAAGCGAATCTTCTCCTCAATTTCGACACCCTGTGTATCTCGAAAGAGATGATTGAGTGATTGCCAGTAGTAGATTTTCGCTTTCTCATATTTGCCGATTGCAAATGATAGCTGTCCGAGCCGACGCTGTCTGGCAAGTTCCAGGATGGGTGAACTCCACGGAGGGATATCCTCGAGCAACCTCACGGCGTCTTCGAACTGTTCATGCGAGATATTCTCTCTCGCGAGAAGATGCTTTGGAATTGCCTCCTTCGGATGTTCAGCGGCGACCTTCCGGAGCAGAAGAACTCTGACAGTGTCCTGCAGAGGGGCCACGAAATACGGCCTCAGCTCGCGTGCAAGACCGGGCTTGAGAAGGATCTCGAGACGCAGGGCAAGGGTTTCGTCCCAGGCCAACGAGAGATGAGAGCGCAGGAGAGCCGAATACACTTTCATCGCGTTCTCGAGCGAGTCAACACCCCACAGCGCATCTCCCAGCGAGAGGTTCAACGTCAGAAACGACGAGGCAGCAACGCTGTCGCGGAGTTTGCCCCCGGCAAAGCTCACGGCTTCGGAGTACTTTCCAAGTCGGAGCAGGGCCGCGGCTTTCTGATACACAGCATCAACGCTCACCGTATGCCGGAGCGATCTGTTTGCCGATTCGAGCGCTTCCTCGAACTTTCGCTGCGCAAGCAATTCACGCGTTTCCTTGTTGAGATTCGCGATAACGCGGGCGCATTCCTTCCCGAAAATCGATCGACGCTTGAACAGGTATTCCGCTTTCGCCAGATCTGCCTCACTGAACCGATAGCCGGTCATGGACCTGCGCCAATCCTGCAGGAGGGCCGGAAGGGGTTTGCCGTAGAGAAGATCAAATTCTCCGGTTCTGTAGAGCATCTTGAATCGTCTCATACCGTACCGGTCGATCAGATACCGGCAGAACGACCCCGCAAGCGTGTAACTGACTCCTGCCGGAGCCTTCATAAACCCCGAGAGAGAGAAGAGGCTCCCGACGTCAGGTGTGATTCCGGCTGCGAACGCCATGGCAGCGAGACGATTGACGGGTTCTTCGTACTCGACTCGTTCGACCGCCACCGCAAGTCCTTCGATGAGCCCGGAATTGACGCCAATCCTGAGCAACGGAAATCCGAAATCCGCGGCCAGGACATGAACGAGTTCATGTTTCAAAGACCCGTCAAGGTCGCTCAGATTGATGTGCAGCTGCCAGAGCCACGGTTTCGCGAAGTTGGTCCCTGAGGCACCGATGAGCCTCCCCTTCTGATCCTGCGAAGCATAGAGAAAGGTGTGAATTTTCCGGACCGGACGAACGCGGAGGACTTTCACGAGCTGATCGAAGTAGTATTCGTGAAGCTGAACGACCTGCTCCAGGCGCAACCCCTTCAGGAGAGTATCCGGGTACGAAATGATGAAATGCTCTGTCTCAGTTTTTCCCCCAAGTGTCTGTTCGATAAAGGATTCCGAGGATGAAAGCCCGAGGCGGTCGCTGAAGATGTAGAGCGCTCCCACGAGTACGAAGAGCACAATAGCCGAAATCTGTTTCCGCTTCGGCACGCCGGCAGACACTTCCGCTGTCTGACCCTTGCGACGCCCCCGAACGAGAATGGCAGCCAAGACAAGAAGAGCGCTGAAGGCAAGTGTTCCGATTCTGTACACGAAGAGGCGGTCGAGAACGTCGAGAGTCTCATCGTACGTTACGCCGGAAAAGTACCCGAGGATCGGGTTGAACGCGAAAATCTGAGGTCGTGTGAATGTGACGTAGGCGATATGCAACAGTATGATCAGCCAGGACAAAATAAAGCATGTTTTCTTCCACTGTGCGAGCGTCACGACAATGAACCATGAGAGGGCGTGAGCGAACAGCGCGGCCGGGATGACAATGAGAAAGAACAAGACCGCACCCTGAGTGAAGGAACAGTTCTTGACAAACAACGCATTCATCGTGATGACAATGAACGGTATCAGCAGGGGTGCGAGACAAAGAGTGATCGAACGAACGAGGAAGGGGGACAGCTCCTGATGTTCCTCTTCCGAGCTCTTGTTCCAGAGCGAAACCGTAAGCAAACCGGCTGCCAGACTCCAGAGGAGAGCGATCAATGCCGAGAATTCATATCCGAGGTAGTTAAAGAGCGGAACTTGCGTCAAAGCCAGCGAGACGGCGAACAGCAGAAGCACTGCTGCTTTGTGCGACCGGTAGGAGAACAACTCTCTGAGCATTGCCACGTTGGGTACAAGGAATACGAGGTTACTGAAAATGCAGACCATCGACTGAAGTCGACGTCTTTGTAAACGCGAAACCCTTCGGATTTCGTGAGAAACGAGCCGTCCGATTTATCGGATGGCTTGGAGAAGCGGTCCTTCCGAATCCTGCTAGAACTCTTCCCCGCTTGCGCGCTCGATGTCTGCCCCAAGCTGAGCGAGTTTCTTTTCTATTTGTTCGTAGCCGCGATCCAGGTGGTAGACGCGCAGCACTTCTGTGGTTCCTTCGGCTGCGAGTCCAGCCAGTATGAGCGACGCGCTCGCCCGCAGGTCCGTGGACATCACTTTGGCGCCCGTCAGTTTTTCCACGCCGACGACTGTTGCGATATTATCGTTGACCGTGATATCGGCACCGAGTCGAACCAGCTCCGGGACGTGCATGAAGCGATCGGAATATATTGTCTCGGTAATGACGCTCGTTCCCTTCGAAAGGCTCATCAGCGCGATCCACTGCGCCTGCATATCGGTCGGAAAGCCGGAGTAGATCGACGTTGTCACGTTGACCGGACGGATGGTTTCCGGTGGCACGATCTCGATGAAGTCCTTCCCTATCGTAAGCTGAGCACCGACATCTTCAAGCTTCGTCGTCAATGCGCTCAAGTGGCCGGGGTTGCATTTCTCCACGCGGACCGAGCTATCCTTATTTCCTGAGAGGGCTGCCGCCACGAGCAGTGTTCCCGCCTCAATTCTATCCGGGATGGTGACACAATCTGCAGGATGAAGTGCGTCAACGCCCTCGATCTCAAGGTGATTCGTGCCGACGCCTTCGATCGTTGCGCCCATCCGAACAAGGAACTCGCCGAGCGCAGCGATCTCCGGTTCCATGGCCGCGTTGTCGATGACGGTTGTCCCGTGTGCCAGGACAGCTGCCATCATCACATTTCCTGTCGCCCCAACACTCGATACATCAAAGACGATCCGCGCACCTCGCAGCCTTTTGGCCCGGGCTCTGATAACCCCCCCCTCGAGCTCTATGTGCGCCCCGAGCTTTCGCAGTCCTTCAAGATGGAGGTTCACAGGTCGCGGACCCCAGGCGCACCCGCCGGGCAACGAAACATCTGCCTGTCCGAATCGCCCCAGCAATGGTCCCAGCACGTAGATAGAAGCGCGCATTTTCTTCACGTGCTCGTAGGGGGCTTCAAAGCTCGTCACCTCCGATGAGTCGATGCGCAGAGTGTGATCGGTCCGTGTGATCTTCAGCCCCATCGTTTCAAGCAAGCGAGACATGGTTGTCACATCCCGGAGCATCGGCGTACGCTGGAGGGCGTACTGGCCCGGAGCGAGGAGTGTTGCCGGCATCAATGCCAGCGATGCGTTCTTGGCGCCACTCACTTCAACGGCGCCCCGCAGTTTCTTTCCACCACGAATTACGAATTTATCCACGCTGGACCTTCAGGGTTGTGGGGAGCTGAGCAGACATTCCGGTTTGCAGCAAAAATATAACCCATAAAGGAGTGAAAGGCAAAGAGAGGTCTATGATGATGTCGCCTTGTATTTCGTTCTTTTTTTCCCTACACTTTTTGGGAAAGCAGCAATCAGGTATCAACAATCAGCTGAGAGGCGAGTGCTGACAGCTCCTGAATCCGTCTGCCATCCTTCCTGAAGAAGAGAACCTTCACTTTTTCAATCGCGACTGCAAGGAACCGTATGCCTGTTCAGATCATTGTCGGAGCTCAATGGGGGGACGAGGGAAAAGGGAAAATCGTCGACCACTTGAGTGAGAAGGTCGACATTGTCGCACGCTACCAGGGGGGCGCCAATGCCGGACACACCGTCGTAGTCCCCACCAAAGGGCCTGGCGGAATAACGACCAAGGAATATGTCCTGCATCTTATTCCCTCTGGCATCTTCCACCGACACGTCAAATGCGTAATCGGCAACGGCGTTGTCCTCGATCCGGCCGCTCTTATGACTGAGATCGGACAGCTTCATCAGCTCGGCATCCCGATGAAGGGCCGGCTGTTGATCAGCCACAACGCACATCTCATCATGCCGTATCACAAGTTGCTCGATACAATCCGGGAGCAGGGCGACCAGAAGATCGGGACGACGGGACGGGGCATCGGTCCCGCGTACATCGACAAGTACATGCGGACGGGAATCCGAGTTGTCGATCTGCTCGACCGCGATATTCTCAGCACGAAGCTGAAGCGGAACATCGGGGAAAAAAATGAAATCCTCAGCAAGCTCTATCATTCCAAAGAGCTCGACGTCGACGAAATCATCCACGAGTATCAGGAGTTCGACAAGAAGATCGACGAGTACGTTACCGACACATCGCTCTATCTTCACGACGCCCTCAATAAGAAGAAGAAAATCCTGGCCGAAGGAGCTCAGGGAGCCCTTCTGGACGTCGACCACGGCACCTATCCTTTTGTCACTTCATCGAGCCCGACCAGCGGCGGCGCGTGCACAGGGCTCGGCATTCCCCCGACAGCAATTTCATCCGTGATCGGGGTAGTCAAGGCATACTCCACCCGTGTCGGGAACGGTCCCTTCCCAACAGAGTTGAACAACGAGATCGGTGAGCGCCTCCGGAAAACAGGCGGTGAATATGGCGCAACGACTGGGCGGCCGAGACGGTGCGGATGGCTCGACCTCGTCAGCCTCCGCTATTCACTGAGAATCAACGGTATCGAGAAGATTGCCATCACCAAGCTCGATGTCCTTGACGATTTCGACGAGATAAGCGTATGCACCGGCTACCGTGTCAACAAGAAGAAGATCGACAACTTCCCCACCGACCTCCGAACGCTTGAAGTTATTGAGCCGGAATACCGCGTGTTCAAAGGGTGGAAGTCACGGACATCGGGAGTGCGTTCGTACGCGAAGCTCCCGGCGCGAGCCCGTGCCTATATCGAGTCATTCGCCTCGTTGCTTGGAACCAGGGTTTGGATGGTTTCCGTCGGTGCACGGCGCGATCAGACACTCATCGTTCGCTAATACAACCATTTACTCCGGCCTGCGTTCCGGCAATGACAACGACCAACCGAAATCTGCTTCCGCAATCAAGCGAGCTTAAAGTCATTCTCCTCGTTCTCGCTTTCATTATCGTTGCGGGCACGCTCTGGTACACGCACTCCATCGTAAGGGATCTCGAAGCCAATCAAAAGCATATTGCAAGCCTGTTCGCAAAGTCGTTCGAATATATCGGCAGCGACAAAACACAGAGCGGGGACTACAGCTTTGTGCTTGAAGAGATCATCCACAACATCGATTTTCCAATGATCCTTTCGGATGCCGCGAACGAACCGCTTGCCCCGTACGCGACGAACATCCGTAACGTTGCGCTCGACTCATCTCTCTCTACAGAAATCCAGCGAGCGTACCTGAAGAGGTTGATCGCGGAGATGGATGGAAACAACCCGAGAATCAAAGTCGAAGCGGGAGAAGGCGTGGTACTGAGCTATGTCCATTACGGCGAGTCGAAGCTCATCACGCGACTTCGCCTTCTGCCGTACGTTGAGCTTGTTGTTGTTGCGTTGTTCATTTTGATCGGCTACATCAGCTTCAGCTACATCAAACGCAGCGAGCAGAGCAGCATCTGGGTCGGGATGGCCCGCGAGACTGCTCATCAGTTGGGGACTCCCATTTCGAGCATGATGGGATGGGTTGAACTGTTGAGACACCAGACCGGCAACGCTGATGCAAAAGTCGTTGAGACGCTGCACGATATGGACAACGATCTTCAGCGATTGCAGAAAATCGCGAGCCGGTTCTCCCGCATCGGCTCGAAACCTGACCTGAAAGAAGAGAACCTGGTCGAGGTCATCGAAAAAGTCATCCAGTATTTCCAGCGTCGAATTCCGCAAACCGGCAAGAGAGTCCAGATCTCGCTCGAGTACAAGACCCCCGTGACCGCGCAGATCAATGGCGAACTCTTCGAGTGGGTCATTGAGAATCTCATCAAGAATGCTCTTGATGCAATTGAGACAGGCACAGGAAAAATCACCATCGTACTTTCAGAGCGCCCAGGGCACGTATACATCGACGTGACGGACACCGGCAAGGGAATCGACATGCCGTATCGGAAGGAAGTATTCAGGCCTGGTTTCTCGACGAAAAAACGCGGCTGGGGACTTGGCCTGAGTCTCTCTCAACGTATCATCGAATCATACCACAGCGGCAAGCTCATTCTTCGGGACAGCAGACCGGGCGCGGGCACAACCTTCCGGATCAAGCTGCGCCGGCACTGACGCCCTCCCTGTTTCGACATCGTTCACAATTCATCAGGAGCGCTATGAAATCGAGGAAATCGAGATTCTTGAGCCTTCTTCACGCATTGTTGTTCCTCTTTTCCGCCCTTGCACCTCTGTGCGCTCAGCAATCCATCGATGGACTCGTCGACCGCGAGTTGCCGAAGCTGCTGGAGACATATCAGTACCTCCACCGCAACCCGGAGATTTCGTATCAGGAGGCGAAGACTTCAGCCTTCATAGCCACAGAGCTGCGGAAGCTCGGGTTCGAGGTGACGGAACGATTTGGTAAGTATGATGATCCCAAACGCGTAAGCTACGGCGTCGTGGCCGTGTTGAAGAATGGCAATGGTCCCACCGTGCTCATTCGGACGGATCTCGACGCTCTGCCCCTCGAAGAGAAAACCGGCCTCCCCTACTCCAGCTCCAAGAAGACAAAAGACGATTCGGGTCAGGATGTCTCTGTGATGCATGCATGCGGTCACGACATTCACATGACGTCGTTCCTTGGGGCCGCTGCGTTGCTTAGCCAGCTGAAGGATCGATGGCGAGGGACGGTTCTCATGATCGGTCAGCCATCGGAAGAACGCGGCGCCGGGGCGAAGGCTATGCTCAACGGCGGTTTGTACACGCAGTTTCCGCGACCTAACTACATTCTCGCGCTCCATGACAATGCGTCAATGGAGGCAGGCACTGTCGGACTCTGCGAAGGGTACACGCTGGCAAGCGTTACCTCGGTTGACATCGTTGTTCGAGGCGTCGGCGGCCACGGTGCGTATCCGCACATGACAAAGGATCCTGTGGTCCTCGCATCGGAGATCGTCGTCGCCCTTCAGACGATTGTGAGCCGCGAGAATTCGCCGTTTGACCCCGCTGTCGTCACCGTTGGATCAATTCATGGCGGAACGAAGCACAATATCATTCCCGACGAAGTCCGCCTCCAGATCACCGTCCGCGCGTACAAAGAAGAAGTGCGTCAGATGATTCTTGCATCTGTTGAGAGAATCGCACGGGGAATTGCCACGGCGGCCGGAGTCCCTGCCGATCGTATGCCCGTTATCATAGTGGATGAAAACGAGTTCACTGCTTCAACCTACAATGATCCGGATTTTACGCGGCGAGTCTTCCGTTCTTTTCAGTCAGCTCTCGGAAAGGACAACGTATTGAAGGCTGATCCTGTGATGGGTGGTGAGGATTTTGGTGCGTACAGCCTGGAGGGCAAGATACCGCTTTGCATCTACTGGCTGGGGGCAATCGACCCGGCGAAAGTCGAGAAAAGCCGGAAGGACGGGACGCCTCTGCCTTCCCTTCATTCAAGCCTGTTCGCACCCTTACCGGAGCCGACGATTCGTACCGGCATGAAGGCAACAGCGTCAGCGGTGTTGGATTTGCTTGCCAGATAAGACTACAGAGGGCGATGGCAGAAGTCCGTTTTCTCACATTGCTACTTCTTTGTGAGAAGTCCGTCTTACATCGAGATTCCTGGAACTTCTTCCAGGCTGTTATTTTGCAGATGACGTGTGGTCGTACACGATTCGCCAGCCTTCCGGTTTCTGTTCAAGAATCAGCGTAAACCTTCCCCACGGCTGATCCTCGATGCGTGTGAGCCGCCAGACTCCCGTCGCGATGGCCATCTGGGGCGCGACCGTTCGGACAAGCAATTCGGAGAACTCCAGCGTTCCCATTTTCTCTCGTGTGTCGTATGACTTCTTGTACCTCGCAAGAACATTCTGATACCCGCGCGTTACGCTCCCTCCGCTCACGAACTCTGTGCTGTCCGATTTCCAGTACCCCTTCATATATCCTTCGATATCTCCAGCGTTCCATGCATTGACCTGATCCGCGATGAGCTTTCGGACATCGTTTTCGTTCTTCTGTGAGAACGCAACGCTGAGGCCGGTCATCGCGAACAGCACGAATGTATAGCTCAATCGTCGTGACATGCTATTGCGCTAGAGTTGTTTGAGGAGGTGTCTTGGGACGGAAGATCGAATATCCAAGCAGCGCGCCAAGGATTGTGAAGATCGGATAGACGATCAACGTGATAAAGAGCCCGCCAAAAATGTTGGACATGCGCCCGGAGTCTTTGATCGAGGCTTCAATCTGATCTTTCAGCGTCTCAACCATGTCCGCCGGCAAGCTTCCCTGTTCAGACATGCGATCAAGGACCTTCCCGGCAATTGATCTGACGAGCTCAGCTTCGATCGGCCCGAACGTTACCAGGATCAGCACATTTACCAGCACCGCGGCAAACGCGCCAACAACGCCAGCCATCAAGCCAAGCATCAACGCATCCGATGACTCAAGCGGCGGCATGCCTTCCGTGAATTCCTGTTTATAGAGGTACATTGCCAACAACCCTCCCAGCCACACACCTGCACAGCAGCAGCAATTGATTAGGCTCAGGCCGGGGGTTGCGGAGACGACGCCGATCATCGCTCCGCAGATCAAAGCGATCCGGAGCTTATTGGGTTTTTCGAGCATAAACGAAACCTCCTCGTGCTAAGTATTGATTTCGAAGTTGAGCAATGCCCTCCAGCAGCGGAGGAACGACAAAGAACGGCAGGATCGATCCGAACAATGCTCCCGTAACAACCCTCGTCAACATCGTGCTCACGTGGATTCCAGTAAAGGTCAGCAGAACATCAACAACCATTGGCAGGATTGCCAGCATGATCCAGAGTCGGTTCGGCATCGAGTGCGCAGAGAAACGTTGCGTGACGGCAATTGCCAGGACGGAAAGGAAGAAGCTGCCGTATATCGAGGAACAACGAATACAGACTCCGAGCTTCTGTCCGAACAAGTGGAACGATCGCGCATCAGTCTGGTGACAGATCGGAGAGTAGAACGAATACAAAAAGGACGATACTCCGGGAGTAATTGCGCTTACTGCCGGGGCGAGCAGGATACCTCCGCACCAGAGAACGACGAGGGAAAGCAATGCCAAATATGTTCGCTTGGTGAATTTCATGGGCAAGAATTTCACCCATTATCGGAAGTATTGCGATCTTTGTCAAGGAGTATAGCAGGTCTCAAATCTTGATTCTCACTGCTTATTGAGGTACTTTTGTCCTCACAAATTTCTCTGACATGTGACAATCCTATGCCAACTCCCAGGAAATTCACCGTCGGTCTGATTCAGATGGCAATCGGTTTCGACCCCGAGAAAAACCTCAAGAACGCCGTTCTGAAAATCGAAAAAGCCGCTGATGCCGGAGCACATATCGTGTGTCTCCCTGAGTTGTTCCGGTCGCAGTACTTCTGCCAGACCGAGAGCTCTGAACACTTCGATCTCGCCGAACCCGTCCCCGGCCCGACGACAATTGTGCTGGGTAAGATTGCAAAGAAATTCAAGGTCGTCCTCATTGCGCCTCTTTTTGAGCGCAGGGCGGCAGGAATCTACCACAACAGTGCCGCCATCATTGACTCAACCGGTCACTTGGTGGGTTTGTACCGCAAGATGCACATCCCGGACGATCCATCGTACTACGAAAAGTTCTATTTCACGCCGGGAGACCTGGGCTTCCAGGCGTTCGACACGAGAGTCGGACGAATTAGCACGCTCATCTGCTGGGACCAGTGGTATCCGGAGGGCGCACGGCTTTCTTCGCTTCAAGGCGCATCAATCCTCGTCTATCCCACAGCGATCGGCTGGCATCCACACGAGAAGAAGCAACATGGCAAAGCACAACGGGACGCGTGGCAGACAGTCCAGCGCGGACACGCTATAGCAAACGGCATCTACGTTGCCGCGGTCAATCGGATCGGCTTGGAGAAGCCCGATTCGAAGGGCGCTGGCATCGAATTCTGGGGCTCTTCCTTCGTTGCGGATCCGCAGGGAGTAGTGCTCGCCGAAGGTTCGGTCGACAAAGAAGAAATCCTCCTCAGTGAAGTCGACCTGAAACACCTCGAAGACGTCCGGCGCAATTGGCCTTTCCTCCGCGATCGCCGCATTGATGCATACGACGGCATCACGCGCCGCTTTCTTGATGGTCTTCCGCCAACAAACAAACGATAAACCCCATGGACAAGACTCCAGCCTCTTTGGGTTTTCACATGCCCGCCGAGTGGGAACCGCACGAGGCAACATGGCTTGGCTGGCCGCATAACAAAACCGATTGGCCGGGCAAATTCACACCCATTCCATGGGTCTTTGGAGAGATGGCTCGCAAAATCGCTCCCGGCGAAATCGTCCGTATCATCGCCGCTCCGGATGTCCGGCAACAGGCAGAGCGAGTACTCACGCGTGCAAGAGTCGACCTCGGGAGAATTGAATTCTTCAATTTCCCAACCAACCGCGGCTGGACCCGCGATTTCGGACCCATCTTTGTAAAAAAAGACGTGGCACCGGAAGAAGTGGCGATTGCGAGGTTTCGATTTAATGCTTGGGCAAGGTACCCTGATTGGAAAAAGGACGACGCGGTTCCACTTCGTGCTGCAAGGAAACTGGGGATTCGGACAATTCCGGCAAAGATTGGCGACAGAGATTTCGTGCTTGAAGGAGGCAGCATTGATGTCAACGGCAAAGGGACCGTGATAACGACAGAGGAATGTCTCCTTGATCCAATCGTGCAAGTGCGTAATCCCGGCTTCGGAAAGAAAGAGGTCGAAAAGACACTCCGTGAAAATCTCGGCGTCACGAACGTCCTATGGCTCGGCCATGGAATCGTCGGGGACGATACTCATGGACACGTCGACGACCTGTGCAGGTTTGTGAACCCGAAGACAGTTGTGGTCATACAGGAGTCCAATCCAAACGATGTGAACTACCGTCCGCTGCATGAGAATCGTGAGCGACTCGAAGGGATGAGATTGGAGGACGGATCGAAGATCGAAGTCGTTTCGTTGCCGACGCCGTCACCACTGTACATCGATGATTGGCGTCTACCGGCCAGCTACGCGAATTTCTATATTTCAAACGCGGCTGTCATAGTACCAACGTTCAACGATCCGAACGACCGCGTGGCCCTCGGCATTCTCTCGGAGCTTATAACCGATCGGCCTGTCGTTGGCATCCATGCCGTGGATCTCGTGCTTGGGTTCGGGACGCTTCACTGTCTGACGCAGCAGCAGCCCGCGCGCTGATGGCAGGTTGCTTGCATGTCCATTGCAGAACCTGTAACTTCTGTTACCCTCATACGCAGTTTCTAGCACGAATTTCCGTACCCGTTTGGAGCTCCCCATGACTTTCGTACGCACGAGTTTGCTGCTGATTGCCATCACATTTCTTCTCTCTGGATGCAAGAAAAACGAAATGGACACCAAGAAGACAATTGATCTCGAGGCAAAGATCAAGCGTTTTGCCCCCGTAAATGTGACGGCCGATGCGACGAAGCTCACCGATGGCGACAAGAAGGCGCTCGCCAAACTCATCGAAGCATCAAAAATCATGGACAAGCTGTACACGCGCCAGGTGTGGAGCGGGAATGAGGCGCTGCGCCTGAGACTCGAATCGGACTCCAGTCCGGAAGGCATGCTTCGTTTGAAGTATTTCAACATCAACATGAGCCCCTGGTCCGGCATTGACCACAATGAGGCCTTCATCGAAGGCGTTCCGAAGCGGCCGGCCAGTGCGAACTATTATCCGGAAGATATGACGAAGGAGGATTTCACCGCCTGGCTCGAAAGGCTGCCTGACGCCGAAAAGCAGAAGGCAACGGGATTCTTCCATACGGTTCGACGTGACGGAAACCGGAACCTCGCACTCATTCCCTTCAACGAAGAATACAAAGAACTTCTGGAACCGGCCGCGAAGCTTCTCCATGAAGCAGCTGCTCTCACAACAAACGCCAGCCTGAAGAACTTCCTCGCGAAGCGTGCAGACGCCTTCATAAGCAACGATTACTATGCAAGCGACGTTGCATGGATGGATCTGGACAGCCCCATTGAGCCTACAATCGGGCCTTACGAGGTTTACATGGATGATCTCTTCAACTACAAGGCCGCATTCGAAGCCTTCATCACACTTCGAAACGACGAAGAGACAAACAAGCTTGCTGGCTTCTCCAGGAATCTCCAGGATATCGAAAACAATCTTCCGATCAGTCCGAAGTACCGCAATCCGAAGCTGGGGGCCTCTGCTCCGATCCGCGTTGTCGATGAAGTGCTGGTCGGCGGCGAAGCGCGCTCCGGTGTCCAGACAGCTGCCTTCAACCTTCCAAACGACGAGCGGGTGACGCGCGAAAAGGGGAGTAAACGGGTCATGCTTCGAAACGTCCAGGAGGCAAAATTCCAGAACGTTCTGGTCCCCATCGCACGCGTTGCCCTGGATGCCAGCCAACAGGCGCAGATCTCTTTTGAGCCGTTCTTCACTCACATCCTCGCACACGAATTGATGCATGGACTCGGACCCCACACGCTCACGGTCAACGGCAAGCAGACAACGGTCCGACAGCAGATGAAAGAGCTCGGATCTGCTCTTGAGGAGGCGAAGGCGGACATTTCCGGCCTTTTCGCGCTTCAATACCTGATCGACAAGGGAGTCGTGGCGAAATCGACTGAAGAGCCGATGTATGTCACTTACCTCGCCGGTGCATTTCGCTCTGTCAGATTCGGCATCAATGAAGCCCACGGGAAGGGAATGGCCCTGCAATTCAACTACCTACTTGATGCGGGAGCTCTCGAATACAATGCCCCGACGGCCACCTTCAAAGTCAACGTCTCGAAGATGAAAGATGCGACGCAGAGGCTGACCGGCGACATCATGACGGTTCAAGCCGAAGGAAGCTACGACAAAGCAAAGGCGTTGCTGGAGAAATATGTTGTGATTCGTCCGGAGATGAAAGCGGTGCTTGACAAGCTCGTTGATATTCCGACCGACATTGCTCCATCGTTTCCACTCGCTGATCAACTGAAATGATTCCTCAAGCAACTCACTGAAAAGACATCTCGAAGAGGATTATGGAGCAGAAAGCAGAGAAGCTTCAACGGCCGGTCGTGGCAACACTTGATGAAATCCTGGGAGTGCCATTCAAGGTTCTCGACGACGGTTTTGTGCGGGTCGTCGACTACATGGGATCCGACGAATCGATAGTACAGGCCGCGCGTGTCTCCTACGGAAAAGGGACAAAGAAAGTCAACGAAGACCGCGGCTTGATCCGCTACCTCTTGCGTCACTCTCACACCACCCCGTTCGAGATGTGCGAGATCAAACTCCACTTGCGAGTGCCGATGGACTGCTGGCGACAATGGATCCGCCACCGAACGGCAAACATCAACGAGTACTCGACCCGATATTCTATCGCGGTCGATGCAACGCAGAAGACACCCCCGGGCGAATGGAGACAGCAATCGAGTGACAACAAGCAAGGGAGCGAGGGCTTCATGGATCTCCCCCTTGGGATGCAGCTCACTCAGCAGGAGCAGGAGCTTCAGGACCATGCGCGACAGGTGTACAACGAACGGGTCGAAAGAGGAATTGCCCGGGAACAGGCGCGCAAAGACCTCCCCCTGTCAACCTACACCGAGGCATACTGGAAAATCGACCTCCACAACCTTCTTCACTTTCTTGTCCTTCGGATGGATAACCACGCTCAGTTTGAAATCCGATCGTATGCGAACGTCATCGGCCACGAGATCGTCCGACGCTGGTGTCCGATTGTGTGGGAGGCTTTTATTGACTATCGCTTGCGCGGCTCAACGCTGACGCGGTTGGAGATCGACATGATTCGTGCTATCCAATCCGGTGACGCAGACCAGTCACGGGCGCTGGCCGTGAAATTCGGGCTCCTCCCTCCTCCCGGTCAGGATGTCAAGCGAAACCGAGAGCGGGAAGACCTGGAAGCGAAGTTGACGCTGCTGAATATCCCGATACCATGGAAATAGGCCCACCCGCACCGGGTGACCTGTGAACCTTCCGAAGGCCCCACGCGCACCTTCCGAAGGTGACATGGTGTTTCCGTCGAACCTTCGGAAGGTTTTCTAGCCCCCATGAAACTCATCCTCATTGCCGCCCTCACCAGGAATCGTGTCATCGGCAAAGACCGCGCCGTTCCCTGGGACTTACCCGACGACATGCAACGGTTCAAACGGTTGACCCTTGGGCATGCGGTGCTGATGGGGCGCGGGACGTACGATGCGCTCAGCACCCCTCTCACCGACAGACGCAACATAGTTCTCACGTCAAACGACATACAAGGCGTGGAGACATACCGCACGATAGCGGAAGCTCTGGAAGTGGTGAAGAATGAAGGAACCGTTTACGTCATTGGTGGGGGTCAAATCTTCGCCCAGCTTATCACCTCCGCTGCCGAGCTTCGATTGACACTGGTGGAGCAGGAAGTTGATGGGGATACATTCTTTCCCCCTTACGAACACCTCGTCGGCTCACTCTTCCGTCTGGCATCGAAAGAGCAGCATCAAGGTTTTTCCTTTTTGGACTTTGTGAGGATATAGGCTTGTGTTTCCGGTATCTCGTCGTTCACGGCTACAATACAAGAGCTGGCTTCGACGGAGGCTCGATGCCCAAGTACTCCCGATAGATCCTCTCTCTGTATTCAACGCCTATCTCATTTACAGCTTCAATGAAGGCTTGATAGGTACCACTCCCTCCGATTTTTTCCCAAAACTCGTCTCCGATCAACACTACTTTGTCCTCCCTCATGTTGAACCATCGTTGGGGAAATGACCAGTTGTAGTTTTCCCGCCGTCCGAACGGGTTATAAGGGAGCGCATAATATGCTCCGTCCACTTGCGGTGGGTCCATCGAGAAGAGTTTGAGCATCTTTTCCTTGCTCACCTTCGTTTGATCACTGTTTGGTAGAGGCGCTTTCAATTCAAATGAGTATCTTTTGCCGCGCTTTCTATCCTCAACATAAACGTCGCAAATCACCGACACTGGAATGGCCTTCCCATGTCCTTTCAGAATGTATGCCAATTCATCATCCCAATTGGGACGCTTCCGGTCTTCGCCGCGTACACTGTGCTCAAGGGAATTGAGGATTTCTGTAATTCTTCTGAGCCGTTCTGCCCCAACCGTGCCCGTTATCTTGTGACCCAAAGCTGCCCAACCCATTCCTTCTATCGCAGCAACCATTGCTAGCTTTTCCCACACACCGCCAAAGGGAGTCACAAACCTGCGCTCAAAATGAGAGCCCTTAAAGATTTCATCTGGAACCAAGGCGGCATAGAGCGGCCTTTCAGCCCTGTGCCTGTCTGCGTCGAAGGGATCTTCGGTCAGCACCTTCTCCATCACCCGGTCCATAAGTTCTATTATCACTTCTTGAATACGGTGCTTGATTCGCGATTTAGCCATGATTCTTTCCTTCCGAGCTATTCTCACCAATCACAGTTTACCGAGTCATTAACGCCCTCGCCATACGAAAATACTCTCGAAGAAATCGGTCGATCTTCTTCCCGTTCTTCGATTGACGTGTCGCTGCACCACAGCTTCGACTTTCACTTCCAGATCACTTGCAATTTCGCCGTAAAGATCGGCTCGATCATTTGCGACTACAATGATCCTCCCGCCAACGCGGACGGTCTCCAGCGCTCGCCTGAAAACTTCTATGATGTCCTTCTTATATACCGTCTTTGCTTTCTGGCTGGACCCGTTTGTTGCGGGGCCTATCTCGTGCTCTCTCTTGTCCTTAAGCCCGAGCAAAGCATAAGCGTATGCATGTTGCTCATGATAGTCGATTAATCCAACGTAAGGAGGGCTTGTCATCACACCATCGTGTGGAGGAGGCGGATAGTGTCGACTATCCTGATGAAAGACATCTACTTTGGCACGCGACCTCAAGCCATCAAACGCCTCGATTCTTCTTGCTGTATCGACACTGTACCTTTCCAGAAATTTCAACGCCTCAGACGTGGGGTAGCATTCTCTCGAATGCTTATAACACCAATATGGTCTTGTCTGAGGCTCCTTTGGGAAATCCAAATCGAAATGGGTGGTTAACCGCGCTGAGCGTGCAGAACGGCAAAGTATTACCTTCAGCAAGTCACGATATTGATAGCCTTCAGAGTCAATGAGTGACCGGTAACGGAGGAGTTCGTTCAGTGCCCGCGGTGCAAACCATCGTTTGAGATATTCCAAATCCGTTGTGGAGGCCACGTAGGGGGATTTCACATCAGCGGCGAAAAGAGAACGCTGGACATCATCTCGAACGGCTGCCCTCGTCTTCTGACAAATATCGGCAATTTCTCGCGCTGCTTTCCTAACTTCGTATCGGGCCGTCTTTGCTTTAGAAAGTAAGACATTGAACGCTGAGATGTCAAAGCCAACAGCGTTGATTCCGAGTTCGTTGGCTTGAACAAGCGTCGTCCCAGAACCGCAAAATGGATCAAGCACAGTCTCACCAACTTTGAAATACTTACGTAAGAACACTTCAACCAACTGTGGGATGAATTTCCCAAGATACGGGTGCAACCTGTGAACGTGTTTGGTTCGAATCCTCTCGGGTAGCTCTCTTTCACTCCAATTGAGATTCAATGATTCCAGCCTGGTGTTTCGTCGCACCTTGCTCGAATCGGTTGGATCTTGAGCCCCATTGTACGAATTGCTTTTCCTTTCAGCACGAGTTAGAGCCATATCTCCTCATTTATGAACTTCTGTTGATAATAGGAACCGACCCTCACTGGCAGAAGCTAAACGTTTTTCCTGCTTCTTCTCATTTCAGCCCAATGCTCAGTTTGACAGACTCAATTCTCAGCCTTCCCTCCCCATTCCGCATTCAGTGAATCCCCCGCGCGGATCCTCCGTCAACGAGCAAGTTCACACCATTGATATAGCCGGCCTGCTCTGACGCAAGAAAGGTCACGACGTCTCCGATTTCCTCCGGCCGACCAAGCCGACCGGTGGGTATCGCCTTTGCGCTGTCTGCCAGGTATTCTTCCATCGTCATACTCTTCTCAGACGCCCGGGAGGCACTGAGTTCTTTCTGTCGATTCGTCAGAATTAAGCCGGGACAAATCGTGTTGACTGTGATGTTGTCTTTGGCGTATTGATTCGAGAGAACCTTGGTGAGCCCGAGAATCCCTGGTCGAAGAGTTGATGAGATAAGCAACTCATTGATCGGCTGCTTCGCAGCAATGGACACGATGCTGACGATGCGACCCCACTGCTGCTTCTCCATGTATGGCAGCACCTCCCGGATGCAGCGAATGACGCTCATCAGCGTCAACTGCACCCCTTTCGCCCACTCTTCATCAGAGACCTTCAGGATGTGCCCCGTCGGAGGTCCGCCCGCGTTGTTCACGAGCACATGCACCGTTCCGAACTCTCTGATCGCCGTCTGAACGAAGGTTGTGATGTCCTCGTTCTTGCTCACATCGGCCACCACAGGCACGACCGTTGCTCCCGTCTTCGCTCTGATCTCCTCCGCCGTTTTCCTGATGCTCTGTTCGTTGCGGGAACAGATCACCAGGCGAGCCCCCTCTTGTGCAAGCGACATTGCCGAGGCTTTGCCCAATCCCTGACTGGCCGCCGCAACGAGCGCCACTTTATTTCTGAGACCCAGATCCATTCGTGAATTCCTTCGATGAGTGTTACAGTCGTCCCGTCAATCGCGACAAAGAGAGGGATGAAAGAGGAAAGAAGTGAATTGAAATCGAGATTCGCGGAGGGCCGATACGCCTGAAAGCAGAGACAGCAACAGACCGGCTAAGAAACTTCTATCCCTTTGTCCTTCAATTGCTGCGTCACGATCTTCAGAACTTCTTCCGTCGGAAGATGCATACGCGACCCGGAAGCCCGAATTGCCTGATCGAGCGTCCCCTTCCTGTCGACGAGCCACATCCACACGTTGTATCCCAGGCGATGTCTGTCGTTGGGTTCCTGCGTCGGGATATCCGCGACGGCGTTGTGGGCAATTTTTTCGAGCGCATCGGGTGGAAATTCGGCTATCAGAGAGGGTGGTTTCGTTGTCATGGTTCTTCAGTTCTTCTGGCGATGGAAATCTGAATGTGTTTTCAGTTCTAATATAGGGAGTTTTTTGGAAAAAACAATTCAGGATGATTTTACAACCACAACGGTGAGATCGTCATTCTGTTCTGCCGATCCCCGGAAATCTTCGACAGAGGAGAGAATGGTGCGTTGCAGTTGCTCAGCGGTGAGGGACCGTTTCGCTTTGACGATATCAAACACCGTCTCTTCGCCGAACTGAGCCTTCCGCTCGTTCATCGCCTCCGTCAACCCGTCAGAATAGAAAACAAAGATCCCATTCGGATCGAGCGGGCGCGTGATTTCTTCCAGCTCCTGCTCGAAAACCGGTCCGCGCTCCAATCCAAGGCCTATGCCGCCCCCCTTGAGATACTCCAGCGTGCCGTTCACCCCAATCAAAGCCCTGTTGTGTCCCGCCCGGCAGATAAGGACTTCCTTCCGTTGCAGATCGAACAGCGCAAGGATCATCGTAATGAACGATTTGCGCTCGAGGCTTTCGTAGATCCGGCGGTTCACCTGAATCAACATCTCCTTCGGATGCTCGTACATTGGCGCAATTACCTGTATCATGCCCTGGATCTTCGACATATAGAGCGCGGCAGAAACTCCCTTTCCCGAAACGTCACCGACAACAACCAGGAGTCTGCCTGGACCGAGGTCGATATAGTCGTAGTAATCGCCTCCGACCGTCAACGCAGGTATTGAGACCCCCGAAATATCCAGACCTTTAAGCACCGGATTCGATTTTGGCAACAGGCCTTGCTGGATGTTGCGTGCGAGCGCCAGCTCCTCCTCGATCCGCTGCATCTCAATCTCGGAAATATGGAGCCGGGCGTTCTCCACCGCAATCGCAGCCTGACCAGCGACGGTGGAGAGCAGATCGATGTCCTCCTGCGAATAGATTTTGCCGGACATTTTCGGACCGACATTGATCGCTCCGATCAGCCGTCCCTGAAGAAACATGGGAACTGAGAGTACGATTCCGGACCTCGAGAGCTTCAGCTTGTCTGCTTCGTTGATGTGATAGTACTCCGGCTCCGTCGCGAGCAATGCGAGTGACTGTGGCGCCCGTGTTTCGCGCAACGCGGCCAGCAGTCCGTTTGGTTCGGTGCCGAAGCCGCAATCAGCTGCGCTGACATTATTCGAAGCCGACGAACATCCCTCGTTCTCGTCGCAGAGAACGACAGCGACCTTCTCGATATGCATCGTTGTTGAGATCCTGGAGATGATCGAATTGAGGATCTCTTTGAGATGTATTTTGCTGGGAAGCTCCTGGCTGAACTCAAGAAGAGCTCGTTGATAGTTATAGCGCTCTTGATAGAAGAACCGGTCGATCCAGTCTTGTGCCTTGCGCTTCACCGGGTCAAACGCAAACGCGAGAACGACGAACGCGAACAAGTTCCCAAGCTGGTTCTCCTCGGTGCCAAGCACATATGCCATCGCGCTCCCGATGATGTAGACAAGGAGCAGGTAGAGTCCCGCGAGCATTCCCGTCACGCCCGCATAGAGAAGACTCCGCTTGACGACAAGATCGATGTCCATCAGGCGGTACTTGAAGATCGAGTATCCAAGAGAGCATGGCAGAAGCACCACGAGCATCACGGGGACAAAGAGGATCGGTGTCGTGAAGAGGGCGAATTGGTTTGAAGCCCGCAGGATGTTCGCGTAGACGACGGTCGCAATCACGGTCACCACCCCAATCAACATGGGGCGAATCTCTTTTCTCCTCGAGCGATCCACGCGGAGAAAATAGGTTACGACAAAGATGACAAGTCCGCCAACGAAGAAAACCATCGGCGTGTAGCCGACGATGTACGAGATGAAAGGGGGAAGCATTCCTTGCCATCCGAAGAAAAGCCTCGACGCAGCTGGAATGACAGTGGCGATACAGTAAAGATACAACACCACATTGAGCCACGTCCAGTCGATCGCCTTCATTCGCACGGGGAAACGAAGGAAGAACGTGACGAAATTCGGAACCGCGAAAATCCACCCGATGACGTATGCAGTCGCGTAGATATAGTAGATCGATGGCGCCACGCCCTTGAAATCGAACTGCGACAATCCCAGGAAAAGCATGGCAAAGATCCCAAACCGCCCGAACACCCTTTGAATCACCCCTTGCGGTCGCGTGATGACGACGATATACCCAACCACAAGAAATCCAAAGCCGAGAAGGAAATTTGCCAGGTAGTTGATGTCGAATACTTTGAGAACCTGCACCTGAGTTGTGAAGGTTGCACCATCCCGCTCAATCAGATAGTCTGCGTAGTCGTTGCGCTTGACGCTGTTGATGATGAGCATTGCATCCTGACCATTTTTGAAGCCTTTGCCGTTGATGGCCAGGAGAACATCTCCGTCGCGAACACCGGCCCGATCTGTCACACCCCCCGGTACAACCTGCGTAATAATGACTCCGGGCTTTCCCTTCTCGGGGGGCAGCCAGCCGCATTGGTCGTTGCTCGTGGCCTTGAAAACCATGATGTTGAGAGCATGGAACAACGTCAGCATCAAAACAACGAGCGCCGCAATGGAATAGATGGTGCGGATTATACGCGGGGAAGGAACCTTGAAGAGGTTCTTCATAGCCATCCTCTCTGCAAATGGGTTCAACAGATACTACGTCTAACGCTTTGATTCGTTGCAGGATCTACAAGGCGTACCCGATGCTGAAATAGGCCAACAATGGACCCAGACTCACGGGATTGTTCAGGAG